>ERZ724505.132-NODE-132-length-46004-cov-6.431892_pt1 | contig 46004 bp, 37 predicted proteins | sample MGYA00376038_ERZ724505 | MGnify/ENA primary metagenome ERZ724505 (study PRJEB28724, sample SAMN07190884) | wastewater metagenome | isolation source: effluent of sewage treatment plant in Hong Hong | place: Hong Kong | collected 2016-03-17 ... | reverse complement strand
CCGCGCCTTTTTGAATGGCCGGCAGAACGCGCGGGTCTCCTGTGCGGTCATAATAATCAATGAGACTGTCGGCAGACAGCGCAAACATGAACGGAGCGATGCGGGTGTATCGATTAGCCGTAAACCATTGCTCCAAATGTCCGAGAATAATATCGGCATATTCCTGCGCATACTGACTCGGCCCATTGCCGGCTGCTTCGGTGTCTATTTTGGCATTCAGCGCATAAGCGGCTTCACGGCTGTAACTGTCGCCAAGCACCGCCCACGGCACATTGCTGAATGCCGCGTTTTTGGCCATGAGATCAATAGCCCTCTTCGACTCGGTATCGCCGCTCTTCTGCCAGTCGATCAATGCGCCGCGCGGGAATACACGATACCCTGTAACGACACCGTTGTTGTCGAGCACGTGTTTGCGATAGACGGTTTCCACATACTGAGCGCACGTTGTGGCCCACACCGGATCATTCAGATAGTCCGCGATTTGATAGTACACACGCGTGCCGTCGTAGAACCACACGCTGCCGTCCCACATGCCCATCGATAGAATATCGGCCTGATTGCAGAATTTTGCCCCGTACTTCTTCATATTCTCTTCCCATTTTGCCAGCTGCGGAATAGCCGGTGGCGGTGTCAGGTAGGTTTGGGGCGTGACAGTTGCAGGTAACGGATCGACAATGAGCGGCATGTTCACTGCATGTGATTTGCCACCCGCCATAACCGTCAGCTGAAAACTATACGAACCCGGTTGCACTGCCGGCGAGGCTGTCACTTTCATGGAGACCGTATTGTAGTAATTCTGGAAAAGAGAGACGGTAATGCCAGAGGGAACATTCTGGAACGAGAAGGTCGTGAGCGGGAAAGATGATCCGCCTGTCCGACGCAGACTGGCTCTCAGATAGGACGTATATCCCTGAGTGACATGCGAAATCGGCCCGACATCCACCAGGAAATCAAATGGCTGCGCGGTATCCACAAGTGTCTGGAATTTTAAGTCATCCTGTATCTTCGTGGCCGCACCGGCGCCATCCACCGCAGTAATGGCATACAAATACCACGAGTCCATTTCGAGACCCGTAAGCACCACGCTGTGAGATGTTTGCAGGACTGAATCGGCTACCGGACCCAGCGCGAAACGCGTCGAGCGATCGTAGGCAACAGAGCCGGTTGTCGGCACGTTCGTTGTCCAGTTGATGGTTGCGGAATTGAACGTCACATTCGTGACGGTGCTAGAGGTGATCTGCGGAGGCGATCCGGCATGCGTGTGAATTTTTTCACGGGAATCAAAGAAGTACGGATACACAATCACCGCTGCAAACACGAGCATCAGCTGACTCAGTACTACTGCCCCAAAACGGACATGAAGCGGGTGTGTTTGTTTCTGCATAAAAAATATTGGCATGAAATCTCTTTAGTATACCAGAAAACCCTCATCTATTGAAGCAGTTGGGCAAACAGATGCATCTCGTGATTGGCCATGAGAACTATTGCCGGGACGTAATGAACTTGCTGACGACATAGCCTTCCCGGTTATCATCAAACGCAATGCGGCTCCACTCCCCTATCGTTTCGAGTACTGTAACCGGCATGTTTGCAGGTAATTGGGCGACAACGTTTGCCGATACATCGGGCTGCACACGCACATTCACCGCCTGCGTCGTAGAGAAGACGGTGACCGTGGGCGGGGTTTGAGCAGACGCGGCATGAAGTTTCTGCCTGTCGACTTTCAAGGATCGTATGAGAAGTGCCGCTGCTTCAGCGCGACTGACCGGCTCATCCGCCTTTACAATATTGAGCGGCATTCCCGCATCATCAAGATAGCCTGTCACCAGTCCAAATATGTATCCCGTTGCAATCGCTTTGGCGTAGGGATCGGACGAATGCACATCGGTAAACGGATGATCGTGCTCTGCAAGAGGGATATCCAGTGCCTCCAGAATAATCTGTACGACAGCTCCTCTCGGAGCGGGTGCATGCACATCAATTCCCGTCGCGTACAACGATGTCTTTGCTTCTATCGCTGCTACCCACTCCTCTGCCCATGTATTACGCGCTGTTCTGTTGCGAGGTGCCTGCGTCGATTGCTCCAGTTCCATGAGCAATGCGACCATTTTCGCTATCTGCGCATAGGTGACAGGATCGCCCGGACCAAACATATTGGTTGTCGTGCCGTCCAAATTTATATAACCGGACACCACGCCTTTTTGGTACAACGTTTCAATAAAAGATGTATACCACGCATCATGTGCAACGTCGACAAAACTGGTCTCCGACGGCTGGCCGGGCTCTGAAGCCGATGAATGTTCCGCTGCGGGCGCACTGCTGGACGCACCGCTCGATGAGCCGCTGGTTCCGATCGTCGATAGCGGCGAGTACGTCCCCGATCGTCGTCGGGATCCTCCACCTGTCGGCTGCTTTGGAGAACTCGAGCTACTGCTCGAACTACTCGAACTGCTGCTACTGCTTGAGGATGCTGTGACAACCTGGCTGAGTATCGTTGAGGTGGAGCCATGATAGTACGAACTGCCGCTGTATGTGACAGTAACCGGATGTGTTCCCACCGTCAGAGAGGAAGTGGAAAGCCTGCCCGATCCGCTGCCGAGTGTGGCGGTACCGATACTCACCGCATTGTCGTAGAACGTAAGACCGCCTGTCGCACTGACAGGGCTCACAGTAGCCGTAAATGTCACACTCTGTCCTGCCAGCGACGGATTGACTGATGAGACGAGGATGAGTGAGCCGGTGTTCGTCACCGTGACCATTACGCTGGAGGATGTTTGCGAATTGCCTGCTGCATCGCGGGCAGTTGCGGTGAGAGTGTGCGAACCGAGTGTCGCGCCGGTGGTGCTCCACATAATGGTGTACGGAGCAGCTGTGTCTTCGCTTTGTAAGTTTGATCCATCCAGCTTGAATTGTACGCCCACCACTCCCACGTTGTCCGAGGCAGATGCGCTCACAGTGGTGCTGCCCGACACGGTTGCACCGGTGAGAGGAGTGGAAAGGGAAATGCTGGGAGCTGTGGTGTCTGCGGCGGTCGTGAACGTGGCATTTGCCCCCGAACCGGTAAAGCCGGCCAGATCAGCGGATTTTACCTTGAAATTGTAGAGTGTCGATGGAGCGAGTCCGGTGATTCTGGCTGTATGACTTGTCACGTACGAACCCGACAGCGTGGTAGAAGAACCGTAGGCCGTCGTTGTTCCGTAGTCGACTTGCGATGTACTGAGCTCGTTGGTTGTCCACGTAATGGTAGCGCCGCTGAGTGTAATGTTGCTGGCTGCAACAGACGACACCACGGGCGGCAGCATGGGAATGGCACCCATGTCGGGACTGCCGTCGGTTGGCGAACCGGCGCCGCGCAGCTGGGTATTGGTCGGTTCATACCCTGCCCGTACCCACTGTAGCAGGTTGGCAACGGTATAGCGCGCATCGTAGCCGCTTGCGTCGTTACGGGACATCAGTTCTGCAATCGCATTCGCCGCCGTTCCCGGGCCGCCAAGGGACGCATCCCAACTTGCAATATTGCGTGTCGGATCCGCAAATTGCGGGTCAGCTTCCAGATCGTGCGTCCCCGGGGTGTAGCTGCTCCATTCAAGGTTATTGTAGCGTCCGGCACCGGCAGTCAGGTTGTAATGCGTGCTGTAATCCAAGTCAGTCACGGCGTCCGGGACGTTATCGTTGGTACCCGAATCGCCAAAAATATAGCCGCCGACTGAACCGCCGGTTCTCATACAAATATTGTTGCGATACGCCGCAATGAGGTTCGCTTTGCCGGCATACGTTTCGCCGATGTATGAACACGTGACGGTGCGGGGAATGAGAATCGTATTGTTCCGGAAAATACTGCCAGATGCAGTAGATGCGCCGCCGGCCGACACGAAAGCGGATATTCTGGTTTTGCCTGTAGCGGAAATGACCACGTTACCCGATGCCGTTACTTTGCCCGTCGATGGCACAAAGATAATGTCCCCATCGTCGGTACCGCCGCTAAAGTCGGTTTCAAAGACGTTGTCTCGTACAATCACGTTTGGATTGGAGCTTCCTACAGCAGTCGAGTTAATAAAGTGAGGATTATCTGTGGTTGCATACCAATAGTTACTGACAAGTGATTCTGTCGTATGCGGGCTGGTAAAAACGCTACCAGCCACAGTCGGAGCAATGAGGTTATTGAAAAAGACCCTGGCGTTGGCCACCGACCCCGCGCGGACAATGTAGCGACGGAATATGTTATTGGTTATTGTCCAGCCTGGTCCATACAGATTGATGCTTTTATCAACGATGTTGCCCGTAAAATTGCGCTGGCCAGATGGACTGCTGACAGCGCCAGGAAGCTGGATTGTTGCCGAATTCAGCGAGTTCGAGAACGTCACGTTATTGACAGCAAGATCGTCGCTGCTGTTATCGGTCCCGGCTATAGTGATCTGGCCACAGTTATCTATGGAGCCATCATTGAGTGTAAATATATTTTTGGCAGACGTCCGATTGTAGGCGTTGATTGCCGACACAGACGAGGTCCCCAAACGGTATAACCGAAAATTTTTGAATGAAAAACGCTGTGAGTGCAGCAAGTCACTGCCGATGTTTACTTTTACGATACCTGCTCCCGATCCTTGCAGCACGGCCGGGGAAGCAATTGACGCGCCGGTCATCGCCCAGACCACTCGGTCATCGCCTCCGCTTGTCCACAAGGAATACGCGCTCACGGTCGTGGAACTGTCCGGCGTCACAATGGTCATGGTACGCGCACCCTGGTTAATGGTGGGGCGGGTAGTAGTCGCCGCTCTCATATAGATATCGCCACGTACGGTCATATCATCGTTCATAGTTAATTTTCCGTTCAAGGTAATCGCCGGGGTTGGTAATGTGCCGATAGTGACACCCGTTGTGCCATCGCTGGCTATGTTGGTATCGGCAACGACGGCTGATGCGGCCTGATTGGTGGCAATGCGAACCGTCGTGCTTACCGCGAAGGAGGAAGTCGTGCCGCGGAAAATATCGAACCCTGTTGCATTCGTCGGCAATACGCTTGGAAGTGTGATATCGACACGCTGACTACTTGTAGGAGACAAGTTGGATGGACTCGCCGCCTTCTGCAAGGTGAAGGCGGTGCCGGAACTGTCTCGCCCGACCACCCAATAATACACAGCAGTGCTGTTGAACGTGGTTGCCTGAGAAGCAGTCGCAATAGTAGGAGCCGTAGGGTTGGCACCAAGATTGGCGCCGATTGTGACGGCATTGCCCGAGGTGACGGTAACCGTATGTGCAGCGGCAATATTGACCGTGTCACCGGCCGCCGGTACGTTGCCGCCGGTCCAGGTGGAAGTGCTGGACCAGTTGCCCGTCTGGGCACTGGTAATAGCGGCTGCATGCGAAAAAAGAGGTACGAGTGCGCATGTACAGGCAACAAAGATGCGAGCGGATAGTTTCATTACAACACGATACCATAAAATATTTTTAATAAAATAAACCAACACCCATTTACGCAAAATCTAGCAACCCGAAATATAAATTGTTTTACGCAAATTAAACAAAAACTCCAAAATCTTTGGAAATTGGTAGTTGGTCTTTGGTAATTATCTTAGCTATTCGGCTCGCTCGACGAACTGGAAGAATCGGAACTCGATGTGCTGGACTCCGAACTCGATGTACTGGATTCAGAGCTACTGCTCGATTCTTCACTCGATGACGAACTGCTTGTAACCGAACTTTCGCTGTTCGACTCGGAACTACCGCTACTCGATTCTTCGCTTACAAAAGAGTTGTCCGATTGCTCACTCGAACTGTCGGAGGAAACGGCGAGCGCATTCCCCTGCTCCTGGACCACTGCCTGGTACCCGACAGGGAGAAGGAGGATTTTCGGATCGCTTGTCCCGTTCCATGTAAAGGTGATGTGTAAATCCGGATGATCCCACTGTGCATCGGTGTGGTAGCGACTGCAACTGAACGGCTGACCATCGGTATCCAGAATCGTCTGATTGCGCACGCACGCATTCCAAATGGCGTTGGTGGAAACCGGCACACCTGCATGATCGACCGGGAAGGCGATGAAGCTGCCTGTCATAGTGGTGCCACTACTGGTACGCGGAGCATCGGTTGGAATCGCAATCCACGAGAAGGTGACAGTTTCTGGAGCCGGACTGGCAATGCGGATGGTGAAACCGGTTGCGGTTGCCTTCGAGACAGCGTAGAGAACCGGGTAGTCCGGTGATGCCGTGACAATCGGCTTGGCAGTGAAACCACTCGAGAACAGCACCGTGACCGACGTACCGGTCTGCGGAATAACGGCATAACCCACTTGTTTACTGCTGAGCTTGAGCTCGCCCTTCAGTTCCACGTCGCCGAAGAAGACAGCCAGACCGTTGATGGTCACGCCACCGATAACTTTGAGACTGTTGTGATCGAGCAGTGAACCGATATTCACCTCCGATCCACTGAGTGTCAGTGAGCCGAGTGAGAAACCGCTGCCGGTTGCTACCGGTCCGTCGATGCGCAATCCGCCCTGAATAGTTGCTCCGGCAGAAACCGACAGCGAGCGTGAGACGATCGACCCGCTCGCGTCGATGGCGGCAGCATGAAGGGTGCCGAGAATCGCTGCATCCGCTTCCACCCGCAGATTTGCCAGAGTAACACTCGTTGCTTTGAGCGCGCCGGAAAGGAACATGTCAGCTGTCACCACTGTTGCGCCGCTGTTTGCAGACAGGCCGTAGCGCTTCTGCATCACATTGGCGATACCGTCGGCAGAGAGAGTCACGCCGGAGGACGACAGGCGCTGGTCGATGAGTTGGCGCACCTGTGCCGCCACATCGAGTGCGGCCAGCTGGTCGTGCACGACGGCTGTGACGCTGTCATCAAGATTGAAATTGCGGATGGTATCGCCGACCATTTGATTCACCTGATCTTCGATCTTCATAGCCGCAATGCTGTCGAGCACTTTCTGTTCCACTCCTTCGACAGTGAGTGACTGGTTGCGGCGCGAGATGAGCACATTGATCACCGCCTCGGGTCCGCTTGTGCCATTGAAAGCCTCGAGTGCAACTCCGACCGTGCTTTCGCCGGCATTGGCGCGACGGGCGAAGCCCGGCTTGCTTGCCGAGGTGAGAGAATCGCCCGGATGAACCGGACCATTTTCGAGCGTTACTTTTGCCGGCACCTGACCGATAAGACCGACCAATTTGTAGCCCGGCGGCATCACCCCGTCGGCGCCGGTGATGCGGTTTCCGATGTAGGCCGGATGCGTGGAAATAATACCCATCAGGTTGGTATCGGCGTCGCGCGTACAACGCTTGACGGTATTGTCATCCAGCGGATCAATACACACCACTTCACCCGGCATCAAATCCGGATCTTTGGATGCAAACCACTCGGCGTAGTCGGCACCGGCAGAGTTGTAGACACCGTCGGCATACACCGCGCCGCTGCCGGAAATGCGGAAGACCGTATTGTTCGTCGAACTGACATCCGTAATAATCTTGAACATATCCTGCGTGGCACTCGTCTCGCGGCTGCGGATGCGGATACCTTCAATGTTATCGCTGTCTTTGGTTTCGATATACAGCGCAGCCGTAGGCACAACGGCACCACCCGAACCGAGGGCGAGCATGGCACCCGATTTACTGGTAATGGAAAGAGTGTACGCGCCTGTCGAGCTGTTATTGAACATGCTTGGACCCTGTGCGTGTATGCCACGACCGAATACACCGGCTCCGATAACATCCAGACTACCGTAAACCGTTGCATTGCCACGCACGGCAAGTGTCCCGACTTCAATGCCACCGGCTTCCAGCTGCTGAATGTACGCGCCGCCAAGATCGGTAACGTTGATGGACGAGTTTGTATAATCGATGGTATAGGCGTAGCGACCTTGCACAGATATGCCCTGTAACAGAGCGCCAAACGCTGTCGCTCCCGCAAAGACCGGAACGCGCGGGTTGCTGATATCGTATGCCTGAAGGCTGTTTGATCCGTTGGCAATGTAGACGTACCGTCCGCTCACATCAAATGATGCTGCGTTGCCGCTGATCGTCGATACCAGTACGGCACTCAGTGGATTGCTGATGTCGTAAATCTTCATGCCCAGACCTCCGGTTGCCCCCAGATACAGATACTTTCCGACAACTTTCAGCTGACTGTAACGGAAGGCCGTACTGATGGTTGCCGCCGTGAACGGGGTAGCAGGGTTCGATACATCCACGACATAGGTGGCTGCCGTCCCAAAAGAGTTCGAGACGTAGGCATAGCGTCCGGACACTGTCACACCGCCGCCGTATTTTCCGAAGGTAAGGCTGCCTACTACAAACGGCGCTGACGGATTCGATATATCCGTCACCCGGAAAACGCCGCTGTGAAACGTCTGCGAATACAGATAACGACCCTGAATGGCAAAATTCGCCTGCGTGCCGCCGGCTATAACCGAGCCCATAGCAACCGGCGAAGACGGATTACTGACATCGTAAATACGGACGTTCGAGGTGCCGGTATAGTTCTGTACGTAAGCATAGCGGCCCTGCACCAGCACGCCGTACGGACCGTTGATACCGGAAGTAGTGGTGGAAACAAGCTGTGGCTGCCTGGTGGATACATCGAAGATCTGGAAACTGTTTGCCGTGTAGTTGACCACGTAGGCGTAGCGGCCTTGTACGGCAATAGCAGCCGGATTTGCCTGCGTTGCACCGGAACCTGCGAAGCGTGCCGGCATTCTGCTTGTCACGTATAATTGCGGCGCCATGGCACCGGTACCGTTTCGCATGGCACCCGTACCCATCATGATAGTGCCGTAACGGTTATCGGTTTTTTCGAGCGGCTGCGAACCTGTCCCAGTGACAGTAAGAACCGAGCCTGAGAAGCTGCCAGCGTAGAAATTTGCATTGGTCTGCAGGGCATTGCCTGTCGGACGATACAGGTTGACATCGAAAGTCGTACCAGTGCCGAATTGCACGTGGAATGCGCCAAGCTTGCCGCGAGATGCAATGCGTAACGCACCTGTATTGGAGAAAATGCCCAAGCCTGTTGTACCGGTTCCGGTAGCCGATGTGCTGTAAATAACGCTCGGCCCCATAGCATTGAACCCGACGCCAAAAGTAGCACCACCGCGTACGTCCATGCCGCCAAAGATACGTGCAGTACCGGCAACCGCAAGGTCGGTCACCTCCAGTCCGCCGACTTCCAGCTGCTGGATGTACGCACCTCCCAGATCGAACGTATTCAAAGCACGTGATGTCGGCGCAATGACCATGGCGTAACGTCCTTGAATAGCCATAACATCCCCGCCGGCACCCGTCGTCATGCTTCCGACCTGCGATACAGCGGATGTATTAGACACGTCAAAGACGCGCACACCGCCGCTTACACCACAATACAGATAGCGTCCCTGAATACTTGGCGTATTACATGTGACGCCAATATTGGTTGTACTTGTCACGCTCGGACTTGCCGCGTTGCTGATATCCACAATCTGCAATCGCGTATTGTCATTGATGACGTACAGATAACGATTTTGAATAACAACACCATAGATGCCGCTGGCGGAAAACAGTGATGTGGTGGAGACAACTGCCGGATTGGTCGGGTTATTGATATCAACGGCAAACAATTGTGTGGAGCTAGCCCCATAAACATAACGTCCGTTACTGGCAATTTTGGTCACTGACGAAGCAAATGTCGTGCCACCGACACGTAAGGGAACGGCAGGGTTTGACACATCGTAGACAACAAACGTCGTACCAAGCGATAGGTAGGCGTAACGACCCTGCACAATAACCTGTGATGAACTGCCGCCGATGGATGTGGTGGATACGGTAAACGGAGCTATCGGGTTGGACACATCGATCACACGTAACTGACTGGATCCGACCGTATACGCATACCTTCCCTGTACCGTAATGGCGTTTTCGGCTCCGCCGGTTGTCAGCGTGCTGAGAGCAATGACTTTTTGGGGATTGCTCACATTGAAAATCTGCATCTGACTGATAATTGAATTCACGTATACATAGCGCCCCTGAATAGCAATCGCCTGCACCCCCGCAATCGTGGCGCCCGTACCGATCCAGGTTCCCGGACTACGACCTGCCACATACAGCTGCGGCGTAATGGCACCGGTACTGTTTCGCATGGCGCCCGAACCCATAATGATTGTACCGTAGCGGATATCTGTTGCCATAAGCGGCGAGCCGCCTGTGCCGGAAATCGTGAGCGACTTACCTGAAAAAGAGCCCTTTGTCGTAATGCCGCCCTTTGTGACAATGCTGCCGGAATTCGTGATGTTACCGGAGATATTCAGCGACGAGCCGGACATGGAACCGCGTATGAGCAGCTGTGTACCCGAAAGCGATGCTGCATACAGATTCGCATTTGTCTGAAGAGCATTGCCTGTGGGACGGCGCAGCTGAACATCGTACGTCGTACCTGTGCCAAACATGATATGAGCCGTATTTGTCGTACCGCGGGCGGCAATGCGCAAGGCACCGGAGTAAGCGGAAATGACGGTGAACGCATTGGAACCTGTACTGGTATTGACAATGGCAGACTGACCCTGCACATAGATTCCGCGGCCAAACGAGGCGCCCCCCGCCACATTCAGTTCACCGAAAACGGCTGCATTTCCCCTCACCACCAACTGGCTTGTCTCGATGCCGCCGACTTCCAGCTGCTGGATGTACGTACCGCCAATATCAAACGTATTGATTGCATTTTTTGAACCGTTCAACGCATACAAATACCTTCCTTGGACCGAGACGTCATTAATCGTTCCGACGTACGGAATGGTGCCGACTGTTTTGGCGACGCGAGGATTACTGATGTCAACAACGCTCACAACGCCGCTGAGATCCGTTACATACAGGTAGCGCCCTTGCAGCGACAGCCTGCGTCGTCCGTTATTTCCAGATCCGACAGCCAGTGTCTTTACAAGCGTGGGGCTGGACGGAGTGCTGACATCAATAATCTGCACCGTCGAACTGACACCGCTGGCCAGATACACATACCGGCCCTGCGCCACGAGCGCTGATACGTTGGCGGAAATACTGCTGCTGATAGTTCCCACCTTCACCATGTTCGACGGGTTCGAAATATCAAAGACGCTGAATGCGGCAGTGCAGCACGTACCGTTGCTGACGTAGAGGTACCTGCCTTGTGCCGCCATGTAGGATGTCTGAGTCGAATTGGAAAAGCCCGCCGTACCAACCGCCACTATGCTGGAAGGATTACTGATATCGTACGCAGTCAGCGTACCGGAGCTGGGTACGACTCCAAACAGGTAACGTCCCTGCACCTCATCCGCTGCTCCCGCAATGTTGGCGATCAAAAACGGCACGGTTGGACTGGATACATCGAAGACGTATATCTGATTGTTCTGGAAATTGGAAAGGTACGCGTAGTGGCCTGACACAATAAGGCTCGAGACAGCCTGGTTGGCCGAACCGAAAGCGGTGGAGCTTAAGCGGACAGGCGATTGCGGGACGGAAATATCATATATTTCCAGCTTGGGCTGCAGACCGGAGGATTGATTGAAGTTCGCTATGTAAGCAAGTCTGCCCTGCAACTTCATCACGTACGGCGTGATGGATGTCGCGCCGGAGCCAATGTAACCCGAAGGATAACTGATGCCGGTGTACAAGTTCGGCGTCATGGCACCTGTGGATGTCACCGCAAGAGAAGTACTGCCCGATCCGATAAGAAGAGTGTTTGTCGTAGTATCCGTCGTAAGCAGCGGACGCGATCCTGTACCGGTGACAGTCAGGCTCCTGCCGGACATGGTGCCGCGAATCATCGCATTTCCGTTGAGAAGAAGGCCTGCTCCCGAAAATATACTCTTCGTGATGATACTGTTTTTGGTGACAATGCTGCCGGAATTCGTGATGTTACCGGAAATATTCAGCGACGAGCCGGAAATGGCTGCACGCACGGTGAGATTTCCGGTCATGGTGCCGCCGGCCGTTCTGAGGTAGCGGCTGTCACCGATGGTGACGACGTTGCCGGAACCGAAGGTGCCTGCACCTCCGCCGGTTAAGTCCGTTCCGCAGGTGACGTTGCCGTTTCCGTCCGTCTTGAGTGTACAGTTGCCGAAGTTCTGGAACATCAGCGCTCCTTTGAGAATCATGCCGCCGGAGCCGGAGATGAGACCGGAGATTTTAAGAGCGGAACCGGAGATGGTGCCGACGACATCGAGTTTGGTGCCGGCCGAGACGGAGGTTTTGCCGATGGAAAGCGATCCGTTTTGAATGTAGCTGTTGCCGTTCATGATGGTAAGAAGACCGCCGGAGAGCGTGCCGCGTGCCGCAACGTTGCCGCTGGCGATCAATGAGCCGGAGGTCGACAAGCCTTTCTGCGCGAAGAGGTACGCACCCGAGAGTGTCTGACGAACATTGAGGCCGAGGAAGCCGCTTGTCAGGTCGATGGTCAGGCTGCCGGTCATGGTGCCGCCGGCTTTGCGGATGTACCGATTGTCCGCCGTACCCATGTCCAGACCGGCCGAGGCCGTATTGTCGGTACCGCACACAAGATTGCCATTGCTGTCAGTATCGATGGTGTCACAGTTTCGCAAGCCCGAAAGCGTGAGCAGTGCACCGGAAAGCGATCCGCGTGTGGTTATGCTTCCCCTGGAAACGAGCGTACCCGAACTGGTAATGTTACCGGAGATGTTCAGCGACGAGCCGGAAATGGCTGCACGCACCGTGAGATTTCCGGTCATGGTGCCGCCGGCCGTTCTGAGGTAGCGGCTGTCACCGATGGTGACGACGTTGCCGGAGGAGAAGGACGGGGTAGCGGTGCCGCACGAAAGAGATCCGTTGGCATTGGTGACAAGGACGGCACAGTTCTTAAGGCTTGATACGGTGAGCAATGAGCCCGACAACGTACCACGGAAGGTAGCATTTCCCTGAACGAGAATGCCGCCGGAGCCGGAGATGAGACCGGAGATTTTAAGAGACGAACCGGAGATGGTACCGACGACATCGAGTTTGGTTTGCGGCGAAATCTTACCCACACCAAGCCGGCCGAGAATGTAACTGTCGCCCGACTGAACGGTGAGATTGGCGCCGGACAATGATCCGCGTGCCGCAACGTTGCCGCCGGCGATCAATGAGCCGGAGGTCGACAAGCCTTTCTGCGCAAAGAGGTACGCACCCGAGAGTGTCTGACGGACATTGAGGCCGAGGAAGCCGCTTGTCAGGTCGATGGTCAGGCTGCCGGTCATGGTGCCGCCGGCTTTGCGGATGTACCGCGCATCACCGAGAGTGAGGACATTGCCGGAGGAGAAGGTGCCTGCACCGCCGGACACCGTTGCCCACGTCAGATTACCGGCGCCGTCTGTTTTCAGGTATCCGTTGGGCGTCTGGCTGCCGGCAAAACTGTACGTCTGGCCGTTAATAGTGAGAGTTGAATTGAATCGGACATCTTTGGTGAATACCGTCGTACCGGAAAAGCCGGCCGAGCCCATAATGCGCAACGCGGCACCCGAGAGAGTGCCTCGCACTGTGGTGTCATTTTTCAAAAGCGCCGTGCCGGCAACCGCAAGCGCACCGGAGGAAGACAAACCTTTTTCAGCATGCAGATACGCACCCGATGCCGTCTGCACAATGTTCAGACCCAGAGAGCCGGACTTCAGATTGATCGTGAGTCCGCCGGTCATGGTATCCCCGGTCTGCTTGACGTAATGCGTGTCTGCATACAACTGAGAAAGCCCGGTTACTGAGACAGACGACCACATCAGTCCGCCTGTGGGCGTGACAGTCAGCACCTGTCCGTTGGTCCCGATGCCGAAATCCATGAATGTCCCCGCAGCATTTCCAACCAGGAGCGACCCGGAACCAATACTGCCAAGGCCTGTTCCTCCTCTTCCGACTGAGAGCACGCCTGTCACTTCACTGCCGAGGTTGATCGGCTGGCCACCGAAATCACGCTGACTGCCGCCGGAAGTCGCTGTCGAAGCGGATGGCTGGCTGCCGCCCCCTCCGTAATGACGCTCCACCGGTGATCCGTCCGCAGGCTGCACATACGGCATACGTCCGCTGCTTACGGGATGCAGGGAGGAATAGGCCTGATCAATATCAATCCATACCAATCGGCCGTTTTGATAGCCGAGAACCTGGCCGTCTGTCGCAGGGCCCAGCGCCATCAGCACTGTTTGCAACGAGCGGGAGAAGAGACCGGCACTCGCCGCGGTGGAGGACGCATCAGACCGGATCGCAGGCATCGCTGTGCCATGAGCTGCGGCCACTGATTGCAGCTGCGCAAGTCTGGCATTGCGGCGTGCCGTCACACCCGCATCCTCTGTTGCCGGCACGACGGACAAATCGGATGCCACTGCCGTGCCGCCTGCTGCCGGACCATAGAACACCGGCTGAGTACCGGCAGCCGCATGATTCTGAGACAGGCGCGCCATACGACGCTCGTATATTTTTTCGTCATCGGAATAGACCGTTTCGTGGATCACCGCTTCTCTTCCATGCGAAGTAAAGATATCTTCCTGCGTAAAGAGAGGCATCGCGGCATTATCGATAACCGCATTCACCGAACGGGTCATGTGAGCCACCCCTGTAAACGGACGGATGCCAGTATTCACGATCAATGCAGTGCTGCCCTTTCTGTCGAGCCCAAGAGACAGGCGACTGATCATCGCACCCTTGGGGATAATTTCCACTTCAGGTGTATTCAGAAACAGCAGTCCGCCCGGTGCATTCAGGCTGGATGCCTGCGTCATCACTACAGCCGCAAGCGGCACGAGCATCATGCCCACTGCCATGAGCATCGAGGAGAGCCGGTAAGGACGGTGACTGTAACTCACTGGTGGAAAGAGGAAGTGTCGTTGGACGTGATACTGAAAATTTCGCCGACCTGGGTCTGTATGTCATACGCAAAGGTCGACAACTGATGTGATGCAAGGAGCCAGCTGATGGCAACGAGCGAGAGCGCCACCCCTGTCCTGCGGAGCACGTGATGAAAGGCGCTGAGTGCGCGCGTTGCAGGTATCACATTCCCCTGCCTGTTTTCAGAAACAGACGCCGACGCCTCTCCAGAAAAGATAAACGCCTGTGTGTCGGCAGGTCTCTCGTGTAGAACCGGCAGCGGGCCGGTACCTGCCGCTTCGCCTGAATCGATCTGTACCAATGCCCTGTCCAGCTCCTGGACCGACATCCATATCCCCTGTTCGCGTGCCAGAATCTGCAACAACTGCTTTTTGTCCGCATACGGGTACCAACGGCGGTAATGCGCCACTGTCTGAAGCTGTTGCAGGGACATGCAGGGCTTTTTTGTCTTCAATGCACGGTGCGAACGCTCTTCCAGACAGAAGGGATTGTCCGGATCGAAGCGAACCAGCCAGCGCTGCAGTGTGGTGCGTGCAATGGCGAAGTAATGACATGTTTTACTGACAGATCGGCCATGTTCGACAAAATACACCAGCCATTCCAGACGCTGTTTTGCCTCCGGAGAGAGACACAGTTCCTCCTGCCTCTTTTGGAGACTGAGTAGCTGCTCACGCTGGAGAGAGGCAGATCGCATGAAGAGTTGTGTGTGTTGGTATGCGCGTGTCGCGCGTCGTCGCAAACGAAACTTTTCTGATCATTATAGCAGAAAACCCTTTTTCCCACAATAGGCCCGACATCCGTTTTTACGCGTATGGCAACGGTGCGGGCATAGTCCGCCCGCATCATCCGTCCTGCCTGCTTTTTCAGCGAGCATGCCGGTACCTCTGACGCGCAACGGTATCGGGAGCCGGTACACGCTTCAGAAAAAATAAACGGCTTCAGGAAGCCGCAAAAGCTGTAGCGGATCACACATCACGCTGCAGACCGGGCCGGCATGCCCTCGATTATGCCGGAATCGGGCGGCACACAGTCGGCAGCTGTGGTATTCTGCCGGCCATGCAGACTGCTTCCGTCATCCGGCCGTTTCTGAACTTCACCCTGGACGAGACACACTTCGACGGACTGGGAAAAAGATATCAGGGAAAAGTGCGCGATGTCTACGACCAGGGCAGGCAGGCCATTCTGATTGCCACAGACCGTCAATCGGCTTTCGATATTTCCTGGTGCACCATTCCTCTCAAAGGCCAGGTCCTGAACCAGATCAGCACCTGGTGGTTTGAGCACATCAAAGACATTGCACCGATTCATGTGCTGTCCTCACCCGATCCAAACGTGACGGTCGTCAAAACGCTCAAAATGCTGAAAGTGGAAATTGTTGTCCGCGCCTATTTGACAGGCTCAACCGGCACATCGGCGTGGGTGAATTACAGTAAGGGTATGCGCAATATTTGCGGGAACATGCTGCCTGACGGAATGAGGAAAAATGCCAGGTTAGCCGCGCCGATTATCACGCCGACAACAAAATCCGAAAACGATGAGCTCATTGATCCAGGCGGTATTATCGAACGCGGTCTTGCAACCAAAGAGCAGTGGAAACAGATTGAAGACATAGCATTTGCACTGTTTGCGCGTGGACAGGAAATTGCCCAGAAACGCGGACTTATTCTGGTCGACACCAAATATGAAATGGGTTTCGATGCTGACGGGAAATTGACCATCGGCGATGAAGTCCATACACCGGATTCCTCGCGCTACTGGGTCGCGGAAAGTTACGAAAAACGGCTCAGTGAAGGGCTGGAACCCGAAAGTCTGGATAAAGAATTCTTCCGTCTGTGGCTCAAGGCCCAGGGCTTTGACTACGGTAAGGCGAAGCCCGACATTTCCGATGATGTCCGCCTCATGCTGGCGATTAAATACATCGATTTGTACGAACGGATGACGGGAACAGATTTCGTTGTGCCGCCGGCGCAGGATATACAGGCAAGGATTGCAAAGAATGTGGAACGCTATCGCGTGCAAGAACCAAGAAACAAGCATTAAAAAATAACCTGAATAACTATCTTCAATTGCATTCTTGAAGCTTGAAATTTTTGTTATTTGCTTCTTGTATCTTGATTATTTTATCAACTTCCAGCCCACACCAACGCCGTTTTTTACTCTCCATCCGGCTGGAACTTCGAGTACTGCCGTCGTCTGTTCGCGCGACTTGTACTGAGGGCAATTCTCTGTGGAAGAAACAGGACACGGCTGAACATTGTCTTCAGCGCTCGCCATATCACCGTTGATATCGAAGAAGATCATATCAAGCGGGATTTCCGTATTCTTCATCCACATGCTCACCATCTGCGGCTTATCGAATACAAACAGCATGCCATGACCATCTTCCAGCTTGGTACGATTCTGCAAACCTTTGTTGCGGTCTTTCTCTGTTTTCACCACTTCTACTGTTAGCGGGATTTGCTTGCTGCCATCCAAGGACGACAACGTGATTTTTTGAGTGCCGCAAGCGGCCAAAAATAAGCAGACGGAAGCGAGGAGAAGTTTGCGCATATGAGTAGATTATACGTGAGCAGTCAAGATAGCAAAGCCATGAAGAATGTAGAACGTAGGATTCTACTGTTCTATCGTTCTGCGTTCTGGCGCAATGATTCAATCACCTTCTTTCGATCAGCAGCTTTAAAAATATAGCTACCGGCGACGATATTATTGACTCCGGCTGCAACAGCCATTTTGGCTGTTGATGCATCAATACCGCCATCGATCTGAATCATAGCCTGTGGTTTGCGGGCACGGATTTCCTTCACTTTTTCCAGCACTTCCGGCCGGAACGCCTGGCCGCCAAAACCGGGCTGGACGGACATAATCAGGTACAGATCCACGTCGTCAAAAATATCGTCAATTGTCGACAATGACGTTGCGGGATTCACAGCGATACCGGCGGTTGCACCACCGGCATGGATGGCTTTTATCAGGGCTCGACGGTCGTCGGTATGCAAGACGGTTTCGGCATGAAAACTGATATTTTTTGCGCCGGCAGCGAGGAATTCTCCAATGCGATCGGCAGGGTTTGTGACCATCAAGTGAACGTCGAGTAAAAGCTTGGTCTTGATACATTTCATGACAGGCGCACCAAAACTTAAGTTGGGGACAAAGTGTCCGTCCATAACATCAATCTGTATCCAGTCTGCTGATGCAATGGAATCAACTTCGTCCTGTAAACGACCAAAGTCGGCAGCAAGAATGGAGGGAGCGATAATCATGCTGCCTACTCTAGGCTAAAACTGATCAAAGAAAAATACCCTTCCTGCAACTTTCGCTGCAGGAAGGGATACGCTTTTCTGAACATGAGACGAAGGACGATGCCCCTCCAATGCGATAGAGGAGCTGATAATCTTAATCAACATCGGTCTTTCGCTCCATGTAACGCGAAAAGCGCATTATAGCTATAATCTAATTCTATTTATTTTTTGTCAAATTTTCCCCTTCTATAATATCTGCAAATACCACTCTTCCTTATGATATGATGTAATACATGACGTCCACTCTTCGAGTTGTCCTTGGTACCGATCATGCCGGATATGAACTGAAAGAAGCGATTAAAAAGCATTTGATCAGCAAAAAAATTGATGTGATTGATGTCGGGACATTTTCAGAAGAATCGTGTGATTATCCGCCGATCATGCAGCAGGCATGTGCGGCCGTTTTGGAGCATAAGTGTCTTGGGATTATTTTTGGCGGCAGTGGCAATGGCGAAGCAATGGTTGCCAACAAGGTGCCAGGCATCCGCTGCGCGCGCTGTGTATCGGTATGGGATGCGGAGATGGGGCGCAAGCATAACAATGCACAGATCATGGCACTGGGCGGTCGCGTCACAGAGCCAGAGCTCGCCTGCGCCATGGTCGATACATTTCTGGAAACAGCCTACGAAGGCGGGCGCCATCAGAAACGTCTGGAACAATTTCCCGATTACGACCCTGCGGCTGATCCTGCCGCATAATTTCCGCTCTCTTTTGTATGCCTCGCCCGAAAATCATTGCCGCCAACTGGAAAATGAATCCGCCGCCAAGCGATCTCTCTGCGTATCATGGGACAGATACCGTGCACGTGTTTGTCTTTCCGACTGCTATCGATTTTGCGTTATGCAAACAGCATAATCTGGTGTTTGGCGGACAGTGTGCACGCGCCGAAGAGAGTGGCGCGTTTACCGGTGATATAAGTATGAAAATGCTGGCCGCAAGTGGCGCCAGCGCAGTTCTGTGCGGCCATAGCGAACGCCGGCAGCAGCATGGTGAAACTGATGAGATGGTTGCCGCCCAGGCCAAAGAGGCACTTACCCATCACCTCACACCGTTCGTGTGTATTGGCGAAACATTGGCGCAGCGCGAAGCCGGCCAAGAAAAAGCTGTCATCAAAGAGCAGATGAAACTCTTGCCGCATGCCTCGCCAGGAATGGTGATCGCCTACGAACCGGTCTGGGCCATTGGCACGGGCAAAACTGCAACACCGCAGCAAGCGCAGGAGATGCACGCGTTCATCCGGTCACAGCTGCCGGAGGACGTACGCACCAAAACAATGATTCTCTACGGCGGATCCATGAATGCAGGCAATGCCAAAGACCTTTTGAGCATGCCCGATATCGACGGCGGACTGGTCGGTGGCGCATCCCTGAAACCAGCCGAATTCAAGGCGATTGTCGAAAGCTGTTAACGCTTGCGTGTCAGCTGTTCTCTGCGGCAAGCGTCGTCCGGCTTTTTGGATGCTTGTTGATAGTCTCCGTCAGTACCACCCAGAAGCTTATTTGAAAAGGCAAAAAAACCTGCTGCAGAACAATCGGCACCACCAGAGCGACATAGGGTGAGGAGAAGATGCTCACAATTATGGCTGCAGCCGTCAATGCGACTGTGCAGCCGGCTATTATCAGACTTATCAGTGTCATGTTTCCCACTACTTTCCACCAATACCCGGCAGTCCGCACATAGCTAAGGCGTACCGCCTTCCGGGATGAAACCCGCTCCTGTATGCGGATGATCTGAGCAAGCATAAAGCGCGGGTAATTGATGGCTCCAAGAACAATCATGAGACACAGACCTATTGCCAGCACCGCCGCACCCAGCATCAGCTGCTTGGCAATAATCAGGCCGACAGACACCAGGACAACAATGCAGCCAATCCATACATACGAATACAGCACTATCCAAATCGCCACCATAATCAAGGAACCGAAGAGTGCCGCTCCTTCCTTCAGCGCTTTGCCTTCCTTCTTTTCGCGGCGAGCCAATACCACCAGATAGTACAAAGCCGATACGATGGATACAGCCAGAAGCAGCAACATGCCCGCCAAAATCGCGGGGCCGAACCACGGATTCTGCTGATAAAAACTTGCCTGCGCAGCTGCTTTCTCAAGATTCTTATACACGGGCAGATCCATTGAACGAGCGAAATACATCTGGGGAATGTTGGCGATTGTCAGCAGAACCGACGACACGACAATCCCGCGCAGAAGAGAGACACGGAAATCGCGCAGAAGCTGTATTGCTGCATTGAAAAGTTCGCCGAATGTTTTTGCGGTGGAAGAAGGAGTCATACCAGGTATGCTAGCAAGCATACTGCATCAAAACAACCGGACTGCTAGACGCGCACCCATTTTCCCTCACCGACATTCTGAGCGGCTCCTTTCATTTCCAGAAGCGTGAGGGCGGCATTCACACTGGCTGCTTGTAACCCAGCTGCGACAAGCACATCATCGACCGATGCAGGCATACGCGAAAGCGCATGATACACGCTCGCCTCTTCCGGTGAATCCGTCACAACTGTCCGAGGTGACTGACGCATATCCGCAGGGACAATGCCCCGATCCGTCAGCAGTTGCAGAGGATCGCTAAGCAATGTTGCGCTACCGCGTGCAATAATCTGGTGACAACCAGCGTACTGTTCATCAAATATTTGTCCCGGCACGGCATAAACATCCCTGTTATAGTCGGTTGCCAGATCGGCAGTGATGAGCGAGCCCGAATCGGCAGCAGCTTCGATCACCACTGTTGCAGGACACAGGCCCGCAATAATTCTGTTGCGGGCGGGGAAAGTGAATTTGTCAGGCGGACAATCCAGAGGAAACTCCGAAAGCAGAAGGCCGCCTGCCTCGATTATATCTAGTGAAAGGGCTGTATTGGATTTTGGATACATCATGCCAAGTCCGTGGCCGACGACTCCCACCGTCTTGCCGCCTGCCCGCAGCGTTTCCCGTGCCACTTCGGCATCTATCCCGAATGCGAGCCCGCTTACGGTTACCACGTCGGCTGCTGTCAGTCCCCTCACCATCTTTTCCACCACTCGCTTTCCGTAACTACTCATATTCCGCGTGCCTACCAGCGCAATACATTGTTTGCTGAGAATGCTTATCGAGCCCTTATGGTAGAGGAAAACAGGCGGATCATTGATGGCTTGCAGCAGTGCCGGATACGCATCGTCCTCAATGGACAGAAAGCAAATCGAGCGCCTGGCGAGTTCTGCCTGATACTTCTCCACCTCAAACCCTTCCAGCCGATTGAGAACTTTGACGATAGTATCGCTTCGACAGCCGAGTTTTTTCAGCAGTGTCCCGTCGAGTGCCGCAAGAGCTTCTGCAAGCGATCCGAAGCTTTCCATCAGCAAATCGTACCGACGTTTCGTGAGCATGTTCAGATATGACCAGGTAAGAGCTGCGTGCAGATGCATAGACCAAAAGTGTAACAAAAAACCCGATTGATCCTGCGTGAGAATGCAATGATTAGTTTTTATGATGATTGTTTTTTAGCTTAAAATAGATCGATTGGGCGTTCTTTTGGTCCGTAGAACAGACTGACGAATGTAAAATGTACAATTGACAATGTACAATGGAATTTTGGCTTCTGGATTGATCAAAACATTATCAATATTCAAGCTCTTCGTTGTATAATTTCCAATTGATAATTCGGAACTGATACTTGATACTGTGCATCCGCAATTAATAATTGTTCATTGTAAATTTTCAATCGTACATTCTTTCGCCGCCTTAGCTCAGTGGTAGAGCATCGGTATCGTAAACCGAGGGTCCCGGGTTCAAATCCCGGAGGCGGCTCCACGTAAAGCGGCTACGCCGCCACGTGGCACAGCCGTTTACTATTGAAAATTTCCTAGCTTCCCTGCCGGACCTTAGAGGTCCTCTTTGGGGCCATAGTCAGCCGCGGCTGACGTAGGCTGAAAATCCGGTCAGCGGCTCCGCTACATTCTGTACGAATAACAATTATGGCAAGCTCGAAGCGTAACGTTTTGCTGTGCCTTACCGTCTTCTCTAGCGGCTCCACTCTTATTCTTCCTCGATAACCACTCCCTTTTGCTCCTCTTTTTTGCAGGAGCCTTCAGGAACGGAGCGGATGTCGACTGCGACTACGAGAATGCTTTTTACCTCCATTCTCCATTTTTTTATGATGACAGACAATATGCCCAAAGACCCTGTACCTATGCCAGACACAGCTCCGGCAACTGAACCAAAAGGCACCGATCATCCGACAGGCAAGCCAATGCCAGAAACGTCAAAGCAATAGAAGCGCTACGGCTCTGCCGGCTTTATCCGGCAGAGCCGATAATCCAACCTATGAGATGAGCTTTCATTACACTCTAAACGTATTTTTTTGCTGTTATACTGCGTGACGATTAATTGACTAAAATCAATATTATTGTATTATAAACAAGATTGCAGGACTGTGCACGATGCACAAACGTCTGCTTTCGGCCTACTCGTTGTAGGCTCCTGTTGCTCATTTCACAGCTTCGGACAATGCAATTTCAGAAAGCGAGCTCGCAATGACCTCTGCGATCATGGTTCTCAGCCTGCTGCTTCCGACCCAGACGGCGACCAACGTCAAATTTGTCGATGAGGGATTCATTTTCCCCGTCGTGCTCCAAATTGACTCCAATCAGTACGTCTGGACGGGCGGTACATTGCCGCTCTTCAAAGACAAGCCGACCGCGATCGTGATTCAGCCGGGGCCGCACGTCATTCTCTGTCGCAACTCAACCTTCGGGTTCCCGCAACCCGTCGAGTTCGCGGTGCGAGCGAAGGATGGTACCGTTTCATGGGAATCCGGCGTTACAGTTGACTCCAAACAGATCGACCTTACACCGGGGCAAACGCTCGAAGTCCGCGTTCAGAAACCTTTCTTGTCCTACAACGGACAGAAAGTGTTACTGCCGGTTCGGGGCGTTCACGCCGTGCTGATCGGCACTCGACCCTACTGGTTCTATTTCTCCAATGATAGACCAGCAATCCAAGGCCAGGAGCCGGCATACTACGGCGATTTTCCTCTGGGATATGAAGAGTATCCCAATGGAATGTTCTTCTTGGCCGACGAAGCCAAGTGGGGCATTAAGGGTGTTGCCAAGGATTTGGCGCACAAGATCTACACGGACGTACAGCAAAACAAGGTGACACCCGACCACCGGGGAAACTGTCACTGGTCGCTTCTGACAACCATGACTCCCGACGGCCTGGTGCCGCCGGATCTCAAGAAGCTCACGGAGGCCGATTTCGAAAAGGCCATCCGACAGGCTTTTGAAGGAATGCTGGCCCATAATTTCCATCGGCCGATCCCGGCCGGGGAAATTAAATACCTCAAGAGCCTGGGCATGCTCCCACCGGATTTCAGAGAGGAACGAGAAACGCTGATTTCCATGGCCGAAGATCTGCTGCTGGCAAAGGGGCCATACGGTCTCAAGCGCTGGCTGCCGATTCGCGCTAAACAAGTTGAGGCGGCCAAGAAAGCTGCTGAGTCCAAGGCCAAGACGGCTGCCCCGAAGTAATACTGTCCGAGCAACAGGAGAAGGCCCGCATGACGTGGGCCTTTTTACAGTGACTATGAAACTGTTTATTTGCTAATTTATATTAATTATGTTATAATATACACATTACATCCATACCAACACTCCTCTATGAAGAAGAAACACTTTGCGAGTCAGATCGGTTCTGCCGCTTTGGTTGCGGCAATTGTCTCTGGAGCTGTCACCTCTGCCAGCCTGTCTTTTGCCGAAAGTGCGAGTGATACTCATCAACCTAAAATGTCGATCGACGGTCAGACAAAGCCGGAGTTCCGTCCTATGGATCAACAGAATATGCGCCCGATGGAACAAGGTCAGATGCAACCGGAGATGAAGAAACTCGATGGAACACAGCCTCAGTTTCGCCCGATGAATGCGAACGATACAATACTGCCGCCTCCAGAAAACTTGAAAGGTGACGTAAAGAATGCAGCTGGCAATCAGCCGACCGATCGAATGCAGCAGCCGATGAAGCCACTCGACGTTCTCAGGAAACTTCTCAATGGCAAGACTGAGCAAACGACCTCGGCTCCAGCTACAGATGGATCGAATCCATCCAATGACCGCCGGATGCTACCTCCTCTTAAGGAAATGCCGGTTGGCACACAGATGAAAAAGTCTGAAGATGCACCAATGCCTCGGACCACATCAACTGAGCAGAAGAATGAAACGATGCAAAAGTCATCTGATCAGAATGCAACTGGCAATCAGCAAACGGAGCAGGTACGGCCACCAATGTCAGTTGCCGCTCTCCAGAAAAAAGTCACACTGCTCAACAAGCAAATGACTCTGCTGGACAAGAAAATCGCCCTCAACGACAAACGTATTGCTGATACAGAGAAGAAAATCGCCTCAACAACCAAAGAATCGACTCTGAAGTCCTTGCATATGAAACTCGACCGCTACCAGCTTGAAAATGATAATCTGGCAGACCGAAAGGATAATCTTCAGGAACAGATTGACGATCTGACACTCGAAATAGAAATGCAGGCATCCATGGACGAAACTGTGACAGCTGAATAAGAAACCGCGCCACCATAAAACGGCTCGCCGAACGGCGCGCCGTTTTTTTATTTAATCAATACTATTCACCGTGCAGGTTCTTCTAGTATTTTCATAATTGCCTCGCGTGTAATTTTTTCTGTATCAACCACAAGATTTCCTTGCTCATCTATCTTCATGCACAGGGCACCAAATCTACACATAGCAGCTGCTTTCTGGCCGACATCTCCCTCTATGCCAAATATTCTCTGGTACTCTCTTACTAAATTTAGATACATCGTAAAACTAGGCACCGCAAAATGAAGGTTATCCGGGATGATATACGGCAAGATAGGGGCATATGGCATATCGGTTCGACCCCACGCATCTGCCAGAGTTCTTTGAGCAGCATGAGGACAGGCTTTTCTTGCATTACTGGCATCACTGAGTCTTGTAATGACCCACGCTGCTACAGGAGATTTTCGCGGATGTTTATCCGGATATAACGGACTTGTTTGTAAGACCATTAATTCATCATTTTGAAACGGAATTTTTCCTCGCTGTGGAAAATCAACGGTAAATTTCTCAGGGTGATCGAGAAAGAAATAGTGAGCGATTTCCCATGCTTCTTTCTCCAGAGAAGCACGATTGCGATGCCCGCTACAAAGCCCGGCAGCAACATACGTGCGAACATACATCTGCATTGACCTAAAATATTCAAGTTGATGCACATTCTTATCACCTGGATGCACTAAAGCACACACATCTTTTTTTCGATCTGCGAAGCCATCCTGTAATGCATGAACTATGTGATCAGTGCCGGCTTGCAGATCGTCTGTTTCAGGATAGAGCTGAGTCGTGATACGATTTTTCTTTGCAGATTGTCGTCCCCATGGGCAGATGAAATCAGGATCATTCATCAGAAAATCCTCAAATAGATCAACGCGACTTCTCGGTGATTCAGCTTGTTCCACCATATGTTATTTATAGCATTTTATTATAATTAGTCAATTTTTCTCAATGCACCACACAATGCGGTATGTCATTGACCTGTCATAAACAATTTTATGCTCCGTTGCAAGCCCGGACAATTTTTTCGGACGCAAGACCCTCTATACTAGTTGGTAATGCCTGCCAAGAAAAAGCCTGCACCGAAGAACAAGAAAGCTTCCGCCAAGAAACCGGTGAAGCCGCATAAGAAAGTTGCGCCACATGCAGCTAACGCTCCTGCGCCTGCTGCAATACAACCTGCGGCGAACACTCCTTCGGCAACAGTAACTCCGGGGTCTATTGTCACACCATTACCCTCTGCCGCCCCACCGATTGGAGCAGCACTACCCTCCTCGCCAGCACCTGCACCACTCGACGCGCCTCTGCCTTCCGCTTCTCCATCAACCCCTATTGGCGCCCCGCTACCAAGTGCCATCCCTTCTGTTGCACCACTGCCGACGACAGCAGCCGCTCCCCCGCCTGTGACTCCTGTCAGTGCCGGCGTACCGCTACGCCCTCTTGCAGCAGGTGCCCCGCTGACATCGCCGCTTCCGTCAGCCACCGCTTCATCTGTTGCCCAGCCGGCGCCTGTCGCGCCGGCATCCGCTTCGTATGCCCAGCCATCCGCAGAACCGGGTTTCCTGCAACGTCTGTTGCGCCGGTTGCTCGGCTCCCGGATTGTGCAGATTGTCGTGCCTGTCGTTGCAACAATCATTGCGTTTCTGGTCATCAGAGCGCTGCCATGCAGTATCAACGGGGATTACGGAACCTGGCGATGGTGGGGGCGCATCGCTCCGAATACCGTATGCACTCTCGATTTGAGCAATAACGCCACTCGTCTTTCGGCAGCCGAAATCGACAAGCGCATCGGCTCCTTCAAGAATCTGACCGCACTGAATCTTGCCAACAACAAGCTGGGTAAAGTCAGTCCCGCTGTCTTCGCCCTTCCGCATCTCCAGGTGCTTGTTCTCGACGGCAATCGTCTGACAGCAGTCCCGCCGGATATCGGTAAGCTCTGGCGCCTGTCTCAGCTGAGCCTGCGCGGCAATGTGATACGGGAACTGCCGGATTATCTGACGAACATGCAATCCATCGTGCGCCTGAATGTCGCGTCCAACCGGCTGGTCAATGTGCCCAAGTCCATGAAGAACATGCAGAATCTGCAATCGCTGAACATTGCCAACAACGCTATGAGCGGCGTCACGCTCGAAGTGAGGAGCATCACGCAACTGTCGCAGTTGCTGCTGGGACCGACCAGACTGCCGGCAACCGCCCAGAAGAAAATAGAGGCAAGCATGCCCGATACGATCGTGGTCTGGGGCGACGATGCTACAGCCTTTACCGGTCCCACGTGGCACGAGCCGTTTACGGCGTTTGGCTCCGGTAACACGATAAAAGTCCGGTCGGCAGGGACGGTGCGCGCTGCACCGAAGGCGACGACTGTTGTCATTCCTGCCGCACCACCGGTCAAAAAGAACAGTACGGCAATTAGCAGCAGTGCGAAGGCGGCAGCCAAAATCTCACCTGTCGCAGCCGGCACACTGCCGGACTGTCCGAATGGAGTGACAGTCGGATCGTACAGCTTCTGCATACCCGATAACTGGACCAGCTCTGTGGACCTTTCTACCAAGGCAGTCGATTTACTCGATTCCGAGGGCAATTCTGTCGCTGTCATCACCTGCCCGCTGCAACCGGCCGAGTATTCTCAATGGGCCACCACTGTCACCAGTCGCCGTTACCTGAAAAAAGACCGCATGTACTCAGCCGATCTGCTTGCCGGCAGGGCGGTGGAAGACGCCCCCGATGACCTGCTGGTACTGCTCATACACGCCTACGATCTTGACCACTGGTTCGGCGATACGGCCGAAGACAGAAAAGAATCGTGCATGGTGGTCAGCAAACAGCCGTCTATCGACCAGAATGTGTTCAGGACCATGCTTTCCACCGTGTATTGATCCTGCTGCTTAGCCGGGCAAGGCGGCTTCAGGATGCACAACCGCTCATGCATGAAAGTTGATAATTTTTTTGTTTTATTTAATAATATTACTATCATTCTTGTCAGACTATGATTCAGCATCCGCTTGCAGATCACTGGATCACTCTCCATTCTCTTGAAATTCCTTACGAAGCTGTTGAGGCACATCTTGCATTCATGAAACGTCTGGATGATGAAGTTGAAGGCCTGATGGGACCGGAAGGGAGAAGCGAGGAGCCTGCAAATACGTTTGCGTTGGCAATGAAATTACTCAGACATCTGGGAATGGATCCTGTCAGCTTTCAAAAATTATCGCATGAGGAGAGGATTGGTACAGCGATTGCTTCGGGCCTCGCATCGAAAGACGCGGCTGCGTGTCTTGTCGATAATCTCGGCATTCTGGTTGCACAGGAATTCACTCAAAGCATACATGGCGATGTGCGCACACAATTGGCACAAGCGCTCTGCGAAAAAAAAGAACGTGAATTGCCACCGCAGCTACGAGCGAAAGGCATGCCAAGAAAAAATCCGACAGACGAAATCGAGGAGGGTATCCGACAGCTGTTTTTAGATATTTTTCATGCCATTGATTCAGAAGAATAAATCGATTGAAGGTCAGGTATAGAGTAGTATGCGCACCTATGAACGACGTATTTGACGTGATCGTTATCGGCGCCGGACCTGCCGGCATGATGGCCGCTGGGCGCGCAGCCGAGCTGGGTGCACGTGTGTTACTCCTCGAGAAAAACGAGAAGCCCGGAAAGAAACTGCTCATAACCGGCGGCGGCCGCTGCAATGTGACGAATGCCGAACTGGATAATCGCAAACTGGTCGAAAAATACGGCCCCAAAGGCAAAGCACTGTTTTCGGCGTTTGCCCGCTTCGATGTGCAGGACACGCTCGACTTCTTTCATCGGCGTAACGTGCTCACAAAAGTGGAAGAGGAAAAACGGGCGTTTCCGGTCTCAAATAAATCCGAAGATATCTGGAATGTGATGGTCGAATACACCAGGAAAAATAACGTGCTGCTGAAAACACACGCCGTTGTCGCCGGCTTCGAGAAAAAGAAAGACCGCATAGCAGGCGTGATCATGAAAGATGGAACCCTTCTGAAAGCCACAAACTACATTCTGGCAACCGGCGGCAAATCGCACCCGGAAACCGGTTCAACCGGCGAAGGATTTCAGTGGCTCAAAAATATCGGGCATACGGTCATCGAGCCCGACCCGGCACTCGTTCCCCTGTCGATACGGGAAAAGTGGGTGCCCGAACTCTCGGGCATCAGCCTGAAAGGCGCCAAGATCTCCGTGATGCAAGACGGCATTCGCCACGAAAGTCGCAAAGGCAAAATGCTGTTTACGCACTTCGGCATCAGCGGACCGCTCGTGCTCAACATGAGCAAAGCGATTGGTGATTTACTCAAGAATGGTGATGTAACTCTTTCACTCGATCTGTTTCCTGCACTTGATTCCGGCGCGTTGGACCGGGAAATTCTCACAATATTTGAACGCCATAAAAACAAGATGCTCAAAAACTGCCTGCATGAACTGCTGGAAAACCGCATGGCGCAGATCGTGTTTCAGGTCGCCAAGCTCGATGCCGAAAAACCACTGTACCGGTTTACCAAGGAAGAACGGGCACTGCTCGTCAAAACGCTCAAAGACATGCGCATGACCGTTGCAGGATTACTCGGCGAAGACAAGGCGGTTGTCACCAGCGGCGGCGTGGATTTGAAAGAAGTGCATTTCGGGAAGATGCAGTCGAAGCTGTTTCAAAACCTGTTCTTCGCCGGCGACGTGCTGGATTTCGACCGGCCGTCGGGCGGCTTTAGTCTGCAGATTTGCTGGACGACGGGGTTTATTGCCGGGGAGAGCGCAGCCCAAACACAAACCACCGCAAGCAATGATACTGACTAAAAAGACCGGCAGTCAGGGGCAAGCCCTGCTGCCGGCGTCGTCGACTGGGCGTTATGCCCAGTCCGGTGGTGGCGCGAGCCCGATTGCGGGTCCGGACCCGCCGCCCTGCGGCGTCGCGGGTGGCGGTGACGGGGTTTGAGGCTGACCCCCCTCGTTCGGCTTTTCGCCTTCAGTCATTTTTTTGACCTCGAAATGGCCTAGACTACAGTAAAAGACGCTCGTAAATCGTAAATGCTTCTAGCTAAATGTCAACTATTCTCCACGCTCTTCCTCGCAATTTCCTGCCACACAACTGCCAGCTCCAGCGGGGAATACCTGCTGTACAACTGCGCCAACACGCGAAACGTTTGGTCGCCCCATACCGGATCTTTGCAATTTGCAACGGTAGCAAATCGCTTTCTGGCTTCGAAATAATTCCCCTGGCGCAATGCAATTTCCCCCAACGAAAAATGGCTCAGCAAATGTCGGTCAAATTGTTTTACCGCCTGCTCGCAATACGTCTTTGCAGTATCCAGATCGCCTTCGTGGAAAGAGCACAGTCCGCGGTAATACAGGACATCGGGATTTTTGGAGTTGAACGATAAAGACAGGCTGAACGCATATCTGGCTTCTGCCATCTTTTTTTCATGCAACAATGCGATGCCAAGATTGTACAAATAAATGCTCGCCACTCCTTCTTTAAGAGGCATGCAATACATATCGCTGTGCATGCCTGTTTCTGCAGCCATAGTATCCTTCCATGTCACTTTCACCGCCTCGGAAGATTTTTGTGCCAGCAGGCCTTTCATTTTTTCCTGCGTGGCGGGATTACACCAGCCAAGCCGCATGGTTGTGGAAGTTATGTTGTAACCCGTATCAATCAGCAGCAATTCCTTCATTTCCGTGCCCATCAGCAATGATCCATGACTGCCGATAGTACCGTTTGCTGTCCTGTGCACGTCGCAATACGACAAGCGCTCATAGGGAATGCCGCACTCCAGCAGCAGACTGGCAACCAGCCACGGGCCACCGAAGCAGCTGCCGGTCTGCTTTTCTCGAATCACACGCGGAAAGGCTCCGGAGTAACTGTTCGTTTGCCACTCAGGATCGGTGGGAAGCGCATAGCTGGCTACGGCACCAACGACCCTGGCAACAATTTCGCGTTCTTTGGCGGCAGTCGCCAGTGCACTGCCTTGTATCCTCAGTTTCTGCAACTCTCTACGATACTCCTTGCACCGTATCGCATCGCGCAGGGGCTGCGACTCTGTCGAAGCGTGTGTCGATGATACTACTGCGTTTATCAGTTCCGCCTCTATCCTCGCGTATTCTGCAGATTGTCCTTGCTCACTTCCTTTCTGAAGCTTTTGCAGCTCATTTGCCTTAGACGCCTCTACTTTCCCCCACCAGTTCTGGTCGGACACCTCCGACGCACCTGCCAGGTGCCGCCAGCCCTGCAAGACTAAAGCGGCAACCAGAGGGCGCTCTGGTCCAAGCAACAATGTCTCCAAATCTCCCGCAAACTCAGCACGTGCATCCGTATTCTGCAACCGGTAGATTTCCTGAAGAGCCTGTCTCCACATTTGCCCGTCAAGTCTTCTGTTGCGTTTTTCATCCAGCAGGCGCGCTGTGATACGTCTGGTCATGTAAGGAATGATATCCTTTCTCGCCACTTTATTCATCGTTCCAAGAACATTCATACGTTTGAGCATCTCTATTTTTTCCTCCAAAGCCGCAGTGTGCCAGTCGGGACGTATAGCCTCTCTGCCACTCAGCTCGTCGGCGCGTTGTAACAGTAACGTACATACTTCTGCGAAAGAATTGTCGATCGACAGCAGATAAACAGCGAGTGAGCGTAGCACGTGAATATGTTCCAGAGCATCGACAGGCTCTTCCTGCAGATGCTTACCTTCGCAAGCGCACAAATCGGTAGCCACCGCCTGTAGATCTTTCAGTGAATTCTGCGTTCCGAGAATAATGTGCATTGAGCTGTTGCCGCCGGGGTCCTTCTGTTTCTCAAGAGCCGTGGCAGAACCTGGGTCTTCTTCTATGTGAACATCATCGGTACATGTTTCCGCAATGCGCTTCAGTACTACATGCCGGATATCCGAACGGACAGACGCACGGACAATGCTGGTTATTCTCTCTACCCATGCAGTATCCGAATCTTCTTTTCTCGGAATCGGACCAAGACAATCACTTGCGGCTTTGCCCATATATCGCTGATCGACAAACATGGCGAGATCGATTGGCGTCTTTGCGCGCAGGGCTTTCCACATCTGAAATTCCGTGTCATCCGATGGCATTTCGGCTTCTATTCGCCGCAATTCATCCATATAGAGAATCAATTCTTCGCAGTACCTTGGCCGCTCTGTCGCTAAGTGCCCCAGAATATGTTCCATGGCGGCAAGTGGTACCGCATGCACCAGAAAGAAAAAATGTGATACTCCCAACTTCTGGTCATCAATTTTCCGATCAATCAACACATCGAACATTGCATATAATTCCCTGAAACACTCTGCATCCGGACTCTCGCACGCAAGTGCAACAACATGAGCGATATGCGAAAACTGAATCCTCTCCGCCTGGAGCACTTTGTCTGCCAGCGCATCGAGAGGCATACGACGCAGGTAGTGCCGTATACACTGGCCCGCCACGCCTTTCCATTCCTGACTGGCAAAGGCAAGTCCATGCACGTGTTCATGCCAGGACGGGTAGGCCTGGTAATGCTGCAATTCAAATATCACTGCAGCAGCGATAGTCCTTTCTGTCGCAAGGTTGGGGGTGTACGGCACTTTTGGAATACCTCTTACATCATCCGATCTGCGATGAGGGATGATACCCAGTGTGGACTGCGCGATCTGACGCAATATACCGAAATGATCTGCCGTTGGTTCGACCTCGTTCAGACGCTTCTGGATGCTGCTTTGCAGCACAGGATCCGCCGTTTCATTCTGCAGATAGGCACGCATCACTCCGGCGGGATCCTGCAAAACGTCTTCCGGCAATACAAGCTGTTCTCGCGCATCTACATGCTCATTTTCAACAAGCCCGTGATCGGCAGTGCGATTCATCATTGGACAAAGTAAATTATTTTAAACTATTTTTTAAATAGAGCAATACCACAGACTGGTAGAAGAAAGATGCTCAATAGCTACAGAAGATACTGCACCCGCGGCACGCTCACCTGCACATTTTTCTCCTTGCTCATTCTTTCTAAGCGCCTATAATAGTTGAGATCTAAACTATTTGTTTCCCCACTCATTTTTATGTCTCAACTCCTGGACGCGCTCAACTGGCGCTATGCCACCAAAAAATTCGACTCTACCAAAAAACTTTCGCAAGAAGATTTAGATGAACTACTCGAAGCCCTTCGCCTGTCGGCTTCGTCTTTTGGCTTGGCCCCCTGGAAATTCCTGGTGGTGACCGATCCGGCTCTGCGCGCAAAAATGCAGCCGGCTGCCTGGAACCAGAGCCAGATTACCGAGGCTTCCCACCTGATTGTTCTGTGTGCCAAAACAGATATTGACGCTGCGTACATCAAGAAATTTATCGAATACACCGCCAAAGTACGCGGGCTTGATCCAACAATGCTTGCAGGCTACGAAGAGATGATGGAAAAGAGCACGTCATCCATGCCAGAGGATGTCAAAAAGAACTGGATGCAGAAGCAGGTCTACATTGCTCTCGGCACATTGCTCACCGCAGCCGCTTTCAAAAAGATTGATGCCACACCGATGGAAGGTTTCGACAAAGCGCAGTTCGATGACATGCTCGGACTGAAGGCCAAAGGCCTCACCTCCGTTGTCCTCTGCCCCCTCGGCTACCGCGCAGCCGATGATCAGCTCGCAACACAGAAGAAAGTACGCTTCCCAAAGGAGCAAGTGATTGAGACACTCTAGACGATCTCAAATCCCAATTACCAACAACCAACTACCAAATAAATTGGTAGTTGGTTTTTTGGCGTATTGGGAGTTTTTAAAGATGGAATAATTGTCGCTTCTACCTTCGCTATTAAAAATGACAGGAGCTCTTGCCTTGTTTCATCAGATATTTCTGATGATATTCTTCAGCCGGATAGAACGTGGTGGCTGCGACGATCTGCGTGACAATCGGGTTCTTCCATTTGCCTGATTGTTCGAGCGCTGCCTTGGAAGCTTCTGCGGTTTTTTGCTGATCTGGTGAATGATAGAAAATGACGGAGCGGTACTGCGAACCGATATCCGGCCCCTGACGATTCATGGTGGTAGGATTGTGATTGTCCCAGAATACCCCAAGCAATGTGTCGTAACTCACCTGCGTTGGATCGAACTGCACTTGCACGACTTCGGCATGGCCGGAGGTATCGCTGCACACCGTGTGATAATTCGGATTCTCGGTATGGCCGCCTTCGTAACCGACAGCGGTGTCTATCACTCCCGGAGTCGTGCGAAACGTTTCTTCCACGCCCCAGAAACAACCAGCGCCGAATGTGGCGAGTTCATATTTTGTTGAAGAAGATGGAGTGATCATAAGCCAAAGTATACCATACATTATATGGGTGTACATTCGTTCTTTTGGTCAATTGACTTATCAATTTGAAGGGACGTAGGATGGCCGCCTATGACACAAGTAAATGACGATGAGGCACCGGCCACGAAAAGAGATATAAAAGATATGGTTACCCTTATGATGGGAACAATGGTTGATGTAGAAACAAGATTTGATGGATTGGAAACACGTTTTGATACACTAGAGACACGTTTTCATGGACTAGAAATACGTTTTGATACACTAGAGACACGATTTGATGGACTAGAAAACAGCTTGGATACTAAGTTGAATGACCTTGAGCATCGCCTTCTTCTGTCTAACGAACAGACAAGACAAGACGTCATCGATATGTACAAAGATACATTATCATCTCACGATGATCGAATAACAACACTGGAGCTTATAGCGCGAGCTCCTCGCGCACTGTAGATCACTCAGCCGGCAGATATTTCTGCACTTTGTCCCAGACAGCAGGCGCATCGTTGTCGGCTTTCACGATGTAATCTTCGGCACCAAGACGGCGGCATTCGGCCTTGTCGATATCCAGACTCAGGTTGCTGAGCACCACGACCACCGGCAACTTGAGCTCTTTCTTTTTGAAGTAGGCAAGCACCTCATAACCGTCCATATTCGGCATAATGAGATCGAGAAGCAGCAGATCGAATTTTTCTTTTTCCAGTGCCGCTACAGCCTGCTTGCCGTCGCTTGCAATCGTCACTTTGATGCCCGGATGCTGCTCGAAATGCGTTTTGTACAACGTGGCAATGAACGATTCGTCTTCAGCAATCAGAATGTTTCTCATACAGTAGGGGGAAGGATAGGAAGATCGATGGTAAATGTTGTACCTTCATTCTCTTTTGAAGTAAAGCTAACGCTGCCACCAAGCAGTTGCACAATTGAATGAACAAGGTACAAACCAAGACCGGTACCGGATGTCTCTTTCTTCATAACGTTCTCTGCACGGAAGAATTTTGTGAAAATCTTGTCCTGCTGATGTTGCGGAATACCGTAGCCCGTATCGGATATGTGAATGCGTACGCGGGCGGTGTCGGATTCGACTTTGATAGACACCTTGCCATTGTCAGGAGTGTACTTGATGGCATTGCCGAACAGGTTACTGATCGCCTCCTTGGCCAACGGCACATCCGTCGTGATGGTGAGACCTGCATCGCAGATTTGCTCGACGGTCTGGTGGCGCCGCTGGCATTCCAGCACGTAGTCTGACGTAATATCCGTCAAAATATCGTTGAGCCTCACCTCCCGCGGCGTAATGGTCAGCTTACCGGCCTCGAGGCGCGAAATATTCAGCATGGTATGAATTGTCTCGGCCATGTGCACGACATATTCCATCGAACGTTTGAGCATGGTGCCCGCTTCGGGCGAAACCGCGCCGGCCTCCCCGCGCTGCAGGGCACCGATTGCCAGACGCACGGCTGTCAGCGGCGTACGCAACTGGTGACTGGCGAGAGACACGAATTCCGACTGTGCCTGCTCGAGGCGCTTGCGGTGAGTGATGTCGCTGATGATACCTACAAACAGCTGCACCTTGCCCTCGCGACGGATGGGGAAGAATGTCAGTTCCGCATTGAATTCGGAGCCATCCTTGCGCTTGCTGATAAGTTCTTCTGTATGGAATTCATTGCCGTTGGTAATGGCAATGTTCATCGCTTCCAGAATATTGAGGGGCGTCCGGTCCGAATGCAGCACCGCCATCTTCTGGGACAAAATGTCATCGCGGGCGTAGCCGGTAAGCTTCTCCCAGGCGGGGTTGACGTAGACGACCGCCATATCGGCGGTGGCGATCTGAATGGCATCCGTCGAATATTCAACAGCGAGCTGGAATTTCTTGGTGTTCTGCACCTCCTCCTCGATACGGTCTTTTGCGCGACGGATCAGGTCTTCCTGACGACGTCTGTCGGTCACATCCCGTACAATTTGCGAAGCACCCAGCACCTTGCCGGATTCATCCTTGAGCGGGTTATAGGACATTTCGTACCAGAAAATGCCGACCCCCTCATCGCCCATCTGTTCGATGACAGAAAACTGCTCGCCTGCCAAAGCGCGACCCCACAGCTCACGAGCCTTCTCGCGGCCTTTGGGATACTCCCCGAACGCCTCATCGAGCAGATGCATGTTCCGGATAATTTTCTTGCCGTAGCGGCGCTGGAATTCCCGGGCATAGACGGAGTTGAAGGCAATGAAACGGAAATCGGTATCGACAGCGGCGATCCAGTCGGTGGTTCCCTCGAAGATTCCGGTAATGCGTTGTGTTTCAAACTGCATGGACTTGGTCTTCTGATCGACTAAACGACTGACGTCATCATCATAGTGCTCCACCCGGTTGACCAGCACATTAAAGAAATGAGCCAGTGCGTCCACCTCCTCACAGTCGAGTCTGCCGATACGTTTGGAAAAAACACCGCCGGCAATTTCTTCGGCCTGTTTCACAAAGAGTTTCAGCGGCCGCAGCGTCGAGCGCATAATGCGATACATCATGAAAAAGATGATCAGCAGCATCAGCAGCCCAACCGCAATCATGATCTGCTGGGGGCGCATGAACGTCGTATCCGTTCTCAGCAATAGTTCAAAATCGGCTGCCGGAGAATCTTTGCGCAGAATATCGAACTGCCGGTCAAACGTGCCGGTAGCAGCCAGCCACGCAGTCAGATCATCGAGTGTTTTTTTGTCGCGCTTGCCGGTGCGCATCACGGCAATGATATCGCTGATTTTTTTCTGCTGCAGTACCGACTGGTTTTCGTATGCTTTCAAATGATTCAATGCATCAGCATCAGCTGCCACCATCAGCTCCAGTTCTTTCCAGATCTCCTTTTCGCGCGTATCAAGCGGCAAGGCGGCTTCGGCTCCCTGTTTGGCAAGCATGAGTTGCGCCACCAGTACACGCTGTCCCTGTATCTGCCGCAACTCACTGATCAGATGACCGTACTGCGCGTCCTGCATCGCCAGAGACTGTGACAACATGTATCCGATCCCTGCGATAACACAGAGATTCAGAAGAAGGGTTGGCACAATTATTTTTCTTTTTATTTTCATGGAGAGGATCTTGTGTGCTCTTTGGGCAAAAGCATCATACTATTATAGCACTTTTACCCTTTGTATACCAGCCTCTCCTTTCGTGTCGCCCGAAGGATACAACGACCATAGAACATCTGCTTCGCAACACCTGTTCCCGGCAGCACTTTCCGGCATGCTATACTGCGACAGTTTTCCCCTGATGTATGCGTGTCCACTCCCGAAACACCGCGTTTGTCTGCACTCTTGTGAGCATCTTTTTTCTGGCATCCTGCTCGCAAAAAAACGTTAAGAAGCTGCCACCTGTCGATGCCACCGATGTCTCGTTCTTCTCCGCACCTGCTGCAAAAGAACCTGACCCGAAGATCGATGCCGGCATCCTCGCAACGCAGGCCAAAACAGAGCCTATCCGCTTTTCGACTCTGGGAATCGGCGCAATTGTTACCAAGCGGCAAATGCCAGCATCCCTGCTGGTCGATCTGGTACGACAGACGTCCATTGCGTGCAAAACACCTGTTGCAGCCGGCGCCTTGGACAGACTCGCCGCAACGTACAGCAAAGCCACCGCTCTGTCGTACGCCACTTCCACTGTGCGCAATCCGTCCCGGTACACCCTGACAGTCATTCCCAATCTGGTGCGTGCCACCGATAAGGCGGGCGGCCAGCAACTTTTCCCGTTCTGCGATACTCCCGTCGGCTATCAGCTGCTGAAAGTATCCCCCGACTGGCTTGTCTTCAAGACACCCTGCCTCGCCACAGACGCAGCGTGTCAGTTGCTGTCGACAAAAATAGAGGGATCGCTGGTGATCAAATAACACGGTGGCCGACGTGATGATCTGCCGCTACTATACCGGCATGCCGCTTCCCGTTCTGCCCCAAGAATGTGCCGCTCACGCCGATTTGCACATCGCAATCAAAGCGGCTGCGGCGGCCGGCGACATACTCATCCGGGAGTATGCGTCCCTGCAACACATCGAAGACAAAGGAATCGGAGATCTGGTTTCCTCTGTTGACCGCGCGTGCGACAGTGCCATCTGTACCGTTCTTGCCGATGCTCGCCCGCACGATGCCATTCTGTCTGAGGAGCTGCACTCAGCCCTTTCTGATGACAAAAATCGACTGTGGATCGTTGATCCGCTCGATGGCACAGCACCGTTTCTCTTTCGTATGGGCAGCGATATTCCCTGCATCCTCATCGCCCTGAGAATCGAACAACACACCGAACTGGCGGTGGCCTTTTTTCCGCTGACCGACGAATGGTTCTATGCCGTACGGGGGGCAGGGGCATACAAGAATGGTCAAAAGTGCTCCATAACTGCCCGCCACACGCTTCGCGAGAGCTGGATAGAGATGAACCACTATGGCGACTCATCGTTAGAAACAACGGCATTTGCAGGGCTTTCAAAAAACCTCCGATCAAAGAATGGCGCCCGTCTTGTCACAGTCTGCAGCCCCAATTCCGGGGTGGCACTGCGGCTGCTGGATGGAGAATCCATGCGCAGCGCAGTCATTCATGATAATAATCCGGCCCATCCCAAACAGTGCGCGTGGGATACCGTCGCTATCCAATTGATTATCGAGGAATCGGGCGGCGCAATGCTGAATGCAAAAGGTGAGCGGTACGATCCGTTCAGTCCGGAAATGATTATTGTGGGAAGCGAAAGTGTGTGCCGGGAAATTGTGGAGAGAATCTCTGGGTAAACTACCAAATCCCAATTACCAGCTACCAAAATCAATTTCTTTACTATCACAAAGAATAAGGGAGCACCGTTTCTCGGCCCGGCACTGAATAAAAAAAATCTTACAATCTCAGCAGCGAGCGTCCCTGCTCCAAAGGAGACCCTTTGGGTCCCGCGGTGTTCGATCACAACAACATTGCAAGGGCATGATTAGTCCTATTGTTCTATGACCGCCGCGGGAAGCATCCCGCTCCCTATTAGATATGTATTGGTTTATAAAAAAAGCCCATATCAGGAGATTCTATTTTCTCCAAGAAACCACAACCTAAGAAGCTAACACCTTTCGTTGCACCATCAACTCTCCATCACGCAACTATTTCTCTGTGCAGAGAAACTCATTTTCTGTTATACTGGTTGGATTCGTCAAAAAATCATTCACACACATTCATACCAACATACATCATGACTATCGAGGCCTGCATCGCGCACGCGATCCACAAAGACTTAGACATTATTGAAGCGCTGCCGGAAGTCTACGATCTTCCGTTTGATCAGCTGGAGCATCATATTGATGACTACATTCACAACTTACAGCGCAGCCTGGTCGATACGGTCAAAAGCCTCGGCGAGCCCTATTTAAAGAGCAAAGATGCTGCCGGACTGTGCATTACCTGCCTGCGTGCCGGTGTCTCCATTCCGCCTCAGATGATGATGAAGATGTGCCAGACCATCATGCAACTTTCCTCCATGGACGCCAAATTTATTGCCGATACGGACGGCGGCGCCAGCTTGTACTACATGAAGATGAGCCTCGCTCGATAAGACTCAGAGGACTCAAAAGACTCAGACGAAGCAAAGGATATGACACAGTAAATCCATCAGAATGATCTGATGTATTTGAATGTAAAAATTCCAAAGACAGGAATTGCAGAACACAAAAAATCGCCTGAGTCTCCTGAGTCCTCTGTTTCGTCTGAGTCCTTTCTTTAGCGCTTTGCAAACTGTGGTGCGCGGCGTGCTCCGTGCAAACCTGGCTTCTTGCGCTCTTTCTTGCGGCTGTCGCGGCGGAGGAATCCTTCGCTCTTGAGTGAGGCACGGTAGGCAGGGTCCATGAGAACGAGTGCGCGGGAAATGCCAAGGCGCATCGCGTCGCTTTGAGCCACTTTACCGCCACCTTCCACAAAGACCTCGAGATCGACTTTCTTCATCTGATCTGTAATGGCCAGAGGAGCGAGAGCGTTTTCGATGCCGATACCGACGAAGTAGGCCTTCATGGTACCGCCGTTCACTGTTACTTTTCCTTCGCCGTCCTGAAACATGCGCACGCGTGCAATGGCATTCTTGCGCTTGCCGAGGCCGTAAAAATAGGGACGCTGGGTAGACATAACAGTTTAGAGAGGGAGAGGCAAAGGGTTCTGGGCAGTGTGCTTGTGTTCAGTGCCCGTATAAATATGCAGACGCTTGAGCAGGTGTTCGCGTGTCAGGTTCTTTGGCAGCATACCTTTTACCGCCAAGCGAACAACGTTTTCCGGCTTTTCATCCAACATGCGCTCGACGGATGTCTCCTTGAGCCCTCCGAAGTAACCGGTGTGGCGATAGTACTTCTTCTGTTCCATTTTGGCACCAGAGAGTTTGATTTTATCAGCATTGAGAACAATCACGTGTGCTCCGGAGATAAGATGAGGCACAAACGATGCCTTGTCTTTGCCGCGCATAACAGTCGCAATACGGGAACAGAGACGGCCGAGTACCTGATCTTTGGCGTCTACGACGTACCAAGCGGACTGAGCAGGTGGTTTTGGAAAGGAGGTTTTCATGATTATTGATTGGTGACCGATGTATCGGATGTTTTCTTGGCTGCTTTCTTTGGCTTCTCCGCTTTCGGAGCTTTTGGCTTCTTCACCGGGGCAGCCTTCACGACTTCCGGCAGAATGACTTCCTTCCCTTCGACGAGCGAGAGATCGACAAGTTCTGCGCCATCCCCTTCGCGCATACCAGCGGCTTTCATGGTAGTGAAGCCGGAGTTACGGCCTTCGTAACGCTTGACGAAGACTTCCATGATCTTGCGACATGCGTTGGGATGGGTGACCACTTCATTGATGCGACGAATGGCGGTGTCAGCGCGATCTGTCTTACCGATTGTAATGATTTCATCGATCATCGGATTTAAAACGGTGGCACGCTTCTTGGTGGTACGGATCTGTTCGTGCAACAGGAATGATGTGAGCATGCTGCGCAGCATCATTTTGGCGTGCGAAGGTTTCTGGGAGAGCCGGTGGCTATGGTTACGATGACGCATTAGCGGAAGAGAAAAGGTGCCTTAGTGTAGGAAAGTCGGGGTGGAATGTCTACTACAAATCAATCTTCAGTGAGAGTTAAGTTACGAGTGGCAAGGGTCTGCCGAACTTCGTCCAATGCCTTTGTACCAAAACCGCGGAAATTGCTGAGCGTGGCAGGTGAACATTTGACCAACTGCTCAATGGAACCAACGCCGGCATTAATGAGCGAGTTGAGTGTACGAGGGGACAGGTTGAGAATTTCGATAGGAGTGTAACTTTCCTTGGTGACCGAGCGCTCAGCCTCCGGAGCAACCTGGCTGGTACGTGTGAAGTCGGCCATGAATTCCTTCTCCACTGTTTCCTGATCCAGAGAAAAGAAGCTGAAGTAGTTAGAAAGAAGCTGGCTGGCAAAACGTACTGCCTCGTCTGCAGAGAGTGAGCCGTTTGTCACGACTTCGATCGAAAGCTTCTCGAGGTTCGTACGCTGACCGACGCGGGCGGATTCAACATCGAAACGTACTTTTTCGACCGGGTTAAACACTGTGTCGATATGAATGAGTCCGGGTTCATTCTGACGCTTGTTGCGCTCGCTGGCCTGCTGGAAGCCAACTCCCTTCTCGACTGTGAGGTCGAGCTTGATGGATGCACCTTTCTCCAGGTGCAGAATTGCGTAATCGGGATTCAGGATTTCAATATCGGAACTGGCCTTAATGTCTCCGGCAGTCAGGACTTTTGGCCCCTTGCCTTCCAGAGTGACGACTTCAGCCTCTTTATGGTGCTTGCGCAGTTTCACCTGCTTGAGGTTGAGACTGATATCCAGAACGGATTCGCGCACGCCTTTGAGCGTGGCATATTCATGGCTGGCACCGTGTACACGCAGTGAGGCGATGGCGGCACCCGGCAAGCTGCTCAGCAGTCCGCGACGCAAGGCATTTCCCAGTGTCATACCGTAACCTGGAGGAAGTGGGCCCACGGTAAAGATTGCGTGGTTGGCGTTCCCCTTGGAAACGAGTGTGTGTGTGACCTTTGGCAGGCCTATTTCTTCCTGAATGATATGCATGGGGGAGAAGAAGGAAAGAAACGGAGGAGGATGCCGCGCATCCGAAGTAAAAAATGTGCGTGTTTAACGTGAGTAGAATCCGATCACCTTGCGCATGTCGATTGCCTGTTCAAAGTGTTTCTCTTCGGATGGAAGAGCCATGACTTCGAAGCTCAAAGCGTTTGTATCTACTTTAAGCCAATCTGGAGCACTGTAACGCTGGTGTGCCTCAAGAATACCGGTAAAGACGGATGATCCTTTTGTCTGTGTGCGGACTGCCACTTTGTCACCAGGCTTGACCTGGTACGAAGCGATCGTGACGCGCTGACCGTTGACCGTGAACAGACCGTGCGAGATGAACTGACGAGCCTGTATACGCGTGTTGGCAAAGCCGGCACGGAAGAGGGCGCTGTCCAAACGACTTTCGAGAGAGGCTTTGATGAGTGTATCTGTTGCACCGACGCGCTTGGTTGCCTCACCGTACATGCGAGAGAGCTGACGATCGTGCACGCCGTAGACCAAACAGACTTTCTGCTTCTCCATGAGCTGACGTCCGTATTCAGACAACTTGCTTCCGCGACCACCTTTCAGATTGGGAGCCTTGCCGGGAGCGGCTGGCTTCTTCTGCATGATTTTGTCATATTTGTCAGAACCGAATAGGTTGACGCCTACTCGCCTGCACTTCTTTGCTTTAGGACCGGTATATCTCATAAGGAATGTAGAATTGAAAATGTACAATGTACAATTGTAAGCTGTGGTGAGGAAAATCTGAGAGTAAGAAGGGAAAGATTCATGAGGAGTGAAATGCGAGGACATTGTACATTGTCAATTGTCCATTGTGCATTCTTTTACACACGGCGTGGCTTTGGAGGGCGGCATCCGCCATGTGCGATAGGAGTGGTATCGATAATGGCATCGAATGCGACTCCGGCAGCCTGCAATCCGCGGATTGCCTGTTCGCGACCTGGACCGATTCCTTTGATTTCGACTGTAAGAGTCTGGATACCGTAGGAAAGAACTGCGCCCATCGCCTTTTCAGCGGCAACTTTGGCTGCGTAAGGAGTAGCCTTGCGGCTGCCTTTGAAGCCGGAGGAACCGGCACTGGCCCAACCGAGAACCTGTCCGGACGGATCGGTGATCGTGACAATCGTGTTGTTTTCGCCGGCTGCGATACAAGCACGCGCCTTGGTGACAGTGCGCTTGGTTTTCTTTTTGCGACGAGCGGCTGGTGATGTATCTTTTTTGGTTGCTTCTGCAGATACGTCCGGGCCTGCTTCGAGAGCAGCGAGAATGGATGCAGCCTTGGATGGAGCTTTTTCAGCCATAGAGTGGGGGGTTTACGTCTTGGTAAGAGTAACGCGACCGGAGAGACCTGTCTTTCTCTTGCCTCTCTTCGTGCGGGCATTGCGGCGGGAAGTCTGGCCACGAACCGGAAGTTTTTTCTTGTGACGATAGCCTCTCCATGTACCGATATCCTGCAAACGCTTAACATCGAGCGATACTTTGCGCACGAGATCCCCTTCTGTCACCATTTTTTCAACCATGGAACGCAGAAGTCCTTCTTGCGTTTCAGTCAGCTTGTCAGCCTTGGTGTCAAAATCAATCTTCGCGTCTGTCAGCATACGACGTGCCGAAGGACGGCCAATGCCTTTGATGGCGGTGAGCGCAACTTCGACGCGCTTGTTTCCCGGGAGAACGACACCTGCGATACGAACCATAGAGAGAATGTAGAATTTAGAATGGAGAATTCAGGACTGAGGCTTTACTATGAGATGCAAGAGTTTTAATGATGAGATGACCGAACGTTATGGAGAGTGATTCTTAACAGTAATTTTATATTTTACATTCTCAATTTTATATTTCTTAACCCTGTCTCTGCTTATGGCGAGGGTTCTTGCATACAACCCGGCGCACGCGCTTACGCACGATAATGCGACAGTCTTTACAGCGACGGGAGAGGGAGGGACGGACTTTCATAAGAGAATTACGCAGCGAGAGTAGAAGGCGGAGAAGACGGATGAATCGGAGCGGATGCGGGTGCGCGGCCGGCCGGATCATCCGAACGGAAGCGGTAGACGATACGTCCTTTTTTCAAGTCGTACGGTGTCATTTCAATCTTGACGTTGTCTCCGGGGAGAATACGCACCTTGTTGACGCGCATGCGTCCGGCAAGATGGCAAAGCAACTCATGACCCTTTGCTTCCAGCGACGTGATACGAACGCGGAACGTCGTATTTGGGTAACTCTCTTCTACGACGCCGATGAGTTCAATTACGTCTTTAGACACAAGGAATATACATGACAAAAGCCGAGAGATCCTACAGACGGATTTGACATGGCGCAAGGCTCAGGATGCAGAAAACACAGAAAGTAAGAATATTTGTCTTGCATTTTTATAAATTTATTTCATTTTTAAAATTGTGACAATCAAGCCTAACACTCAAAAAAACCCTCCTCATGGGCGAAGAATGAGAAGCTGATGTCGCGTTTGAACCAGAGAATGAAAATCTGCAATCCATCTTTCATTTTTTCTTGTCAATTTGAGATTGATTATTGATTTACGCAATAATCTCGCATCCTCCATCGGTAATGAGCACGGAATGCTCGAAGTGACAGGCGGTTGTCCCGTCTTTGGTGCGGATGGTCCAACCGTCGCTGTCGGTGGAAATATCGGAGCGGCGGCCCATGCTTGCAATCGGCTCGATTGCGATCATGGTGTTAACAGGCAGGATAGGCCCGCTCTCTTCCTCTCCCCAGTTTGGAACATCGGGAAACTGATGCAGCGTGCTGCCAAGACCATGACCGGTGAGTTGTTTGATGATGCAGTAGCCGGCTTTTTCGATATGCGTTTGAATGAAGGAGGAAATAGTGCCGATATGCACGCCGCTTTTGACAACATCCCGTATAACATCCTCAAGCGTGAATGACACCGTGTCGAGAAATTCCTGCACGCCGGCTTCTGGTCTGCCCGCGACAACGGTCGTACAGGCATCGGTATATAACTTGTCGTAAATCACGCCGCCATCGAGCGAAACAACGTCGCTCTCGCGCAGCACGCGATCACCCGGAATGCCATGCACCACTTCATCATTCACCGAAATGCACAGGGTGCCTGGAAATCCGTGATATCCCTTGAATGCCGGCCTGCCGCCGTGATCGCGAATAAATGTTTCGGCAGCTTTATCCAGCTCAAGTGTCGTGATGCCCGGACGCACGAGTGACGCCGTATGCTTTAAGCATCCCTGGAGAATTTTTCCGCCATCGCGCAACGCTTCGATTTGGCGCACGCTGAATATCTGAAAGGCTTCGGACATATCAGCATCATACCAGTCGCAGCTGGTAGAGGAAATATAAGAACGAAAACGAATGATGAATCAAGAACGACGCATTATGGAAAGTGCATGATGCCCGTAGCCGGGATGCCACGTCATGGGAATGAAGTTTTGATTACACGGGAGAGGAAATAGCAAGATCAAAGAACCGAATCCGACACAAAATTCCAAGAAACAAGATGCAAATCACAGAAAATACCAATCCACCAATAACCAAAGCTCCCTCTCCTCGCTTGAGCGATCAGAGTGGTTGGGATAAGGGGCGACCAGAAAAGCCGCTCCTGAAGTAGATTTTTGATGATTGCTCTTTGTCGGCCACAGAGTTTTCCCTATACTTCCGACCTATGAGAATCCACGACGTCAAAGATAAAAGCTTCAGCCTGTTCCAGGAATTCAAAACATTCGCCGCGCGCGGCAATGTGATTGATCTGGCGATTGGTGTCATGATCGGCGCGGCGTTCAACAGCATCGTACAATCTCTTGTGAACGATATCATTCTCCCGCCTATCGGACTGATTGTGGGCAAAGTTGATTTCTCGAATCTTTTTATAGACCTGTCTGGCAATGACTATAAAACCATTGGTGAAGCCAAAATTGCTGGCACGCCGACGATCAATTACGGCGTATTCGTCAATAATTTCATTAAC
>ERZ724505.131-NODE-131-length-46090-cov-17.902335_pt1 | contig 46090 bp, 66 predicted proteins | sample MGYA00376038_ERZ724505 | MGnify/ENA primary metagenome ERZ724505 (study PRJEB28724, sample SAMN07190884) | wastewater metagenome | isolation source: effluent of sewage treatment plant in Hong Hong | place: Hong Kong | collected 2016-03-17 ... | reverse complement strand
TCCTCAAGTAGTAAATGGTCGTGGTGGTGTTCGTGAGGGTGTAGTGGTAAACGGTGCCCGCCGATCCCTTGACGTTAGTCGCGTTCGTGGAGGCACCCGTTGCCGTGTAACTCGTAAGGCCAGCGGTGGGAATGACCACTTCATTCCCACTGGAATCGGTCATGATGACGCGAACCGAGTTCGCTGAGTCATTCCAGATGTCGGCCAGGATCGCCACCAGACCGCGCAACTTGCTGGAAACGGTGCCAGTGGTATTAGTCGTCACGGCAGCATCAGTGGTGTTGCCTAACGCAACATCTGCACCATTTGCAATAGTAGCTGCGCCGCCTCCCCCACCACCGCTCGCTGTATATGGCAGGTTGGTATCGTGTGTCATCAACACGACAGGCGCTGGCTGTGTGACAGCCTGACTCTGTGCAGTAACACAAAGCAAGAAAACAATTGTCAAAAGTCCAAGTGTTTTCTTCACAGCTTACCTCCCATCCCTGACAAAACCATTACCACGGTCAAGTTGGTTGTGCCATCACCTGCAGTTACAGACGGGCGAACAGCGTTGGGGTTCTCCTGCACATTTTCAATCTTAGCAACTGCAATATCAAGCTGGTTGCCCTGGCGATCACTTAAAGGTACCCAGTTAGGTGCTGTTGCTACCGCGCCAGGGGTATATGCTTGATCGTTAGTACCCTGCAACTGTACGCTGCCGCCAGCCCCAAGAGTACCATAAACCTGAACACTCTTGATGTTGCGATGACCACAGCTGAAAGCCTGTCCTACATCTGTATTAAGGAGCCCAGACCACTGAACTCCTATCACTCCTGCAACGTTGGCCCCGTTGTGGTCAACAGGTATGAATGTAGTAAAGTTTCTAGTTGCCACAGTGCCTCCTTATCCCAACGGTTCCCAGTCGACAATGACCTCTGGCTCCTGACCAGCAGTAGGAGCAACTGCGCCGTCGTGGACTGTTGTTACAGCAATTGCAAGACCAGTACCAAACTGCTCGCCATCGCCAGTGAAATTGACATCCCGCACCGTTGCGTTCATCTTGCTATTGCCTGCAGGAACCGGGATGACCATCTCAGGCGCCGTGGTACCTACCGTAGGCGCGTTGGTGTTGAACAACTGCAAGAACAACCGAGGTGCCGCGCCAGCATATTGGCGGACACGGACGCGATTGATGATGCAGGCCCCGTTGCGGATGGCCAAGGCTGTTGCGTTTTGTGCTGCTACGCGAGTTTGACTCATGACAGGATTTCCTCCAGTCCCGCATCCGCATCTGGGAAGTCCTCAGCTAGCGGCGCAGGTGGTTTAGGCACGCTTACTGCGGGTCGCGTGGCGACTGGCGCAGCTTTGGGGTTTTCTGCATCACGACCAATCTCTCGAAAGTTTCCTTCAATGTTGGAACGGTCGAGAAGTTCCTGGTTCTTTTTGGGGTGATACTCCAGCTTGCTGCAATCTGTCAACGGCGCGCCCTTGCGATCTTTGAGGCCGGTCAAGAACAGCGCCATGTTGGTGACAGGATCCAGCATTGCAATCAACTTGGCGTTCCCGTGGCGTGCCGCTGCTTCACTCATGTCCTGCGTTTCGCCCGGGTCCAAGTTATACGTGATTGAGTCGAACATGAACTCCAGCGGCCTGTCGGTGCGATTCACTAATTTCAAGATATCCATAATTGCCTTTCGGTGACGAGGCCCCCAGCCCTAAGCCAGGGGCCAAGCCACATTAGGCCAACTGATTACCCGACGTGGGCAACCACTACGTTGGCGGTGATGCCGTCCCACCGCACACAAGAAGCCGGCCGATCCAACGAGTAGTTCTCGAAGAGCCTGTACCGAGCCTCATATGCGTCCTGGTTCAGGAGGCGCAGGAGGATGGTTCCATCGTCGTCAGCCCACTCACCCTCAACCTCGACCCATCGAGTAGCAGAGGATTGATCCAGGCCGAACAACATGCCATAGGGCGCGTCTTTGTCAACCAACCAAGGAATACCACCAAAGGTGATGTCTCCCATCTTGGCTGCTTTGGTGCCAGCGTCAGGAGACATAAGGTCTCCACCCATATACCGACGATCGCTATCGACCATCGTCAGGTAAGACCGGCGCACTGCATGGTGGCAGATGAACTTGCTGATCGAGCCCTCACCGATCTGGTCACTGATGTCAATCCCACGCTGTAAGATGTCCGCCGAGAGCGGTCCCACAGTGGGCAACACCGTTGACTTGAAGATCGGGTAGGTTGACCGCGTGACGTTGTTGATGGTATCTACGTAGGTAGAGTCATCGACCAACGCCAGCAAGCCGTTGAACTCGTTGTTGTACGCAGAGTCAGTGACCACCAAGCTGGAGGCCCCAGACGCAATACGCACAATCAGGTCGTTGTCAACGACAGAAGCAGGCGCAGCATCCAGCGTCACACTGTTGCCGTCAGCAGACACTGCGGTGATGGTACGGCCCGGCGTTGCACCCGTCTGGCGCAGAGCACCGTTGGCAGGGTTGATGAACCCAATCACCATACCGACATTGAGGAAGCGATTGCCGTGGACGCTGCCAGCTACACCACCAGGAGAATCCACGATCAACGTGGTGTCGCCGTTCGGAGTAGCTTCGTTGACAAGCGCCAGCGTACCTTTGCCGGTGCCGAACATTGCCCGATTGAGGTCATTGGACAAGTCCCGCACCAGGCCAGTCATTTCCTGGTTCATCGCTTGTTTGAAAGCACCTTTCGAGCTGCGCGAGTGCTTGATGACCTGAATGCTTAGCTGGATACGACCATGAGCGTAGCGCATCGGGATCTGCGTCTCGATGTACCGTTGGTTGCCAGCGGCAGGCAAGGTGCCGTTCTCAGTCGTGAACATGACACCCTGGTTCCTCCCAATGTTCAAGGGGTAGCGAACCTTTCTACCTTCCCAACTCCCGCTTTCCTTCTTGAAAAGCTGGCGGGTTCGGGTGCGGCTATTGAGAAGCATCTGAATGGTCTTCTCGTAAACATCTTTCAACGCAGCATCGTAGGCCGCCACGTCAAGAGCCATGCCAAGGATGGGCAGCAAGGCCAACCATCCCAGATCGAACGTCTGCATAAATTGAACGAACATGATTACCTTTCAGCCGAGTCCATGAGAGCCTCGAAGGCGGCATCGCCAGCCTCGTCAAGAAGCTCCCGATCAGTCTTCGGCTCAGTTGAGGCAGCCTTTGCTGGCGCTTTGCCCGCAGGTGCCTTAGCGGCGACCTTAGTGCGCTGTACATCTGCCCCAGGAATCGCTGGCCGTTTCAATGGCAGGTTGCCCAGAAGTTGATTGCGGAATGCTTTGAAAGCGTCCGCATAGACTTCTGTGTCCAGCGAATAGAAACGATCAAGCAGGTCCGGGTCAGACTGAATCACACCGGCAATAGCGTGGCTCAAGGCCGCACGGTTTTTGTCATCTGGCGTACGACCAAGCTCGGTAAGAAACTTATCGGTCTGGCGTCCGCCGTAATCCACAAAACGCTTAGACTGCTTGGCCTCAAACTGCTCAAAGCGTTGGGCCGCACTCATAGCGCGAGAAAGACCAGGCACCTGAAGCAGCTCCGCTTCGATGCTTTGGAGTTCTTTCTCTGAGTACTTTTTACCCGGGTTGGCTTCCATCCATGCCAGACGATCAATTGCTTTCTGGATCGCTGCTGGATCGCCATACTTCTTGTACTCACGCAACTGCGCCAAGACCGCGTCCAACCGCTGCTTGGGGACCATATGGCCAGATCCGCCCGTATCGCCGGCGACGCGCCCATCTGGTTGCTCCTCGCCCTCGGTTGGTGTGTTTTGGCTGCCTGCGCCAGTGCCTGTGTCTTCTACACCTTCAACCTCACCATCACCATCAAACAGGTTGAACTTGTAGGAAGGTAGCCACAGACCCTCTACCTTCTCAAACAACTTACCATACTTACGGACAAACATGAGAACCCCCTTGGCCTACACTTGTTGTCGCGGTCGTGTCCGCGTGGCCGATCAGAACAGTGAACTACTCGTCACCCTTTTTGAAGAACGGCATACCTTTGGCATGTCGTCCCCTGCGCCTAGGTGACACTTTCTTTGGCGCATCTTCCACGTCGTCTGCATCCGCATCAGGCTCGACTGCGTCTGCCGGATCATCCTTGATGCCATGATGCTTTTTGATCTGTTTGAGAGAGCTTTCAATACTCTTTACATGCTCAGTTAGTTCGTCGTGTTCCATGGTTACCTCAGGGTTAGGGTTAGGAGACTCCCGATTGCCGCAGCCATGATCGTCATGGCCCACACGATCCACGGTGGGACACGATCACGTAGTTGTTCAAGCGTGCCTTCGACTTTATTCAAGGCATTCTCGCATCCCTTGATGCGCTCCTCAATACGGCCAAGGTGACGGTCCATGCTAACGTCGCGGCTGTCTCGATCATCGGCGTTATATCCATGTGGCATCAGTATTGATTCTTTCCACCAGAGCCCATTGTATTGTTACCTCCGCTGCGGATAGCATCGGTGGTTTTGTCGGATTTCTCGTCAGCTTTGCTCGGTTTAGTTTCGGCATTTTTGCCGGAGCTTTCGGGCTTTTCAGGTTTCTGTGCAGCTGGGTCTACGACAGGCTGCAACGCAATGAGGTGAGTAATCATGTGTTGTTTCCAGAACAACTGCTTCCATTTGGGAAGCTGCTTCCACTCATCGCTGCGCGTAGGCTTGCGATGCTCACTGACGTGGACCATATGGTTGTCGAAGATTTCGTCAGCCTGTGGGCCACCTTCTGGCCACGGCTTGCCCTGCGCTGCCATGTTGGGATCTACGAAGGGTTCACCAGTCATGGGATCGACAGGTGGCTGCCAAGCCAGAAGCTCTTCCCACTCACCGGCTGCATAGCGTACATCTTCATCCTGTGCGCCAAGCACCTGGCCCATGCCAAACATCTGGGCTACCTGGTAGCGCTGCTCTGGATCTTGCGTGTTGATGACGCCCAGCTTGGAGAGAGTCTCAACCAACGCTTGTTCGGCAATCTTAGAACGAGGCTTCGAGGCGCCACCTTCGACGCGCAGATCAACAGCTCCTGCAAGGTCACTGTTCTTGAATGATTGGATTTCCCAGTGGCCGCAGGAGCCTTTGATCTTGCGCAAACGTGGCTCGGTGACATATGTGCGGAACATCTTGAGAGACTTTTGATAAAGCTCAGTCCAACCTTCTTCCCACTCTGCAAACACCGAGGCGAACTTACCATAACTACGTTCTGTAAGTAGCTGGATAGCGTAGCCGGCGGATACTCCACGGGGGGCGTTGCCCTTGAGGACATCGAACGTACCTCCAAGTTCTTCGAAGTCAGCCTGGATCTGGGTCTTCCATTCCAGCACGATAGGCGGGATGGGTGAGTTGGTGATGACCTCAGGCTTGAAGCCTCCTGTACCTGTAGGAGTGTACTTGATCTTAAGGCCCGGTTCGCCAGCAATCTCACTGATAGATGATCCCGTCGGCAACAGCCATGTGCCATAGGTACCCTTCATCATCGCCAGTTCGATCAATGACTCGAGGCGATTGAGTTGGTCCTGCTTGGGCACGATGTCATACGCTGGCGTCTTGCTGTAGAGCCGGCCAGGCACTTTCTCATAGCCGATCTTACAAAGCGGCAGGTAGTACTGCTTGTTGCCCGTGATGTCGGTATCGAAGTGGGGAGATGGGCCACACTCGAGAACAGTCTCATCGGTACCCATCACGACCTCAAGCCCCTCGGGGTACTTCACCGAAGGTAGTTCGATGTGGGTATAGATGGTCACAACCTCGCTGCCAGAGAAGCCAGCCATGTTGTTGCCCATGTCCTCGGTGCTGTACGCCAGCGCCTTCATGAAGTACTGTGCGCTCTTGGTGCTGGCTGCGCTGTCTATTGGCAGGTCTTTGGCCTTGTCGCCATAGAGGGTCTCAAGCTGGTCTTTGGTCATCCGCCGGACGATAGTGCACTTGGTGTGGTTCTCCATAAGCGGGATGTCCAAGCTGAGGTAAACCTCAAGAGGGGACAACACATCGCAGCACATCCGGCCTGTGGGGTACTCCTCGAAAACATCTTCGGCTGGTTGGGGCTCAGTGGGTTGCTGGCAGCCAGGACAAACGCCAGACTCAAACTCCAATGGCTGCGCGACGTGCTGGCAGAGAGGACAAGCCACAGAGTTGATCCTGACGAGGCCAAGCGTCTTGTCCAGCTTATCATAGTGGACATAAGCGAAAGCATCACCGCAGAGAACGATCCATTTGGCGAGGTGCTGGCGTACTCGTTCACTTTTGATCTCCTGTCCAATTACATCCAGGACTCGATCTGCAACGTTTGCTGCGCCTATGTCTTTAGGGTCGCTAGTTGCAGGCCATGCGGAGGGGAGTACTTTGGTCCCTTGGATTGCTGAGACAATAGAGTCAACAGTCGATGCAAAGCGATTTGTGACAGGCTTGGGGACCCATTTGCGGAGCTTGCGTTCTCGCCATTTGCGGGATCGTCCATCCCAGGTGAGCCATTGGTTACCCAGGTAGTAAAGTACAGACCTGAACCATTGTCGCTCAAAGGCCCAACGAGACTTATCACAGTCTTTGACGAAATCGGTGACGCGCAGAGCGATGGCTTTTGTGTCTGCATAAGGGTCCTCGGTTTCCTCGGCTTCACCGCCTACGGCAAGAGCAGCTTCGCCATCGGTCGGTTTGCCTATCATGGATGCAAAGATCTGGTCAAGTCTATCCAGCAAAGGCATCGTAGGGATCTCCTTTGCGGTTGTCCTGGATATCATCGATGTCCTCGAAGATACCCATGTCGTTTAGTCCGGCTGGCGTAGCGGGAAGCTCAACGGGTAGATTGTCTGGTATGCCATTCTTGGCCAGCAGTCTGTCAACGAGGACCGAGTTGCGATGTTCCAGATCAGCAATACGCTGGCGTAGTCTTACGACCTCACCTTCATAATGCTTGATGAGAGCAGTTTTGCGTCCAAACATTAGACAAATTCTCCTATGCCAGATTCCCACGTCGTCTCGCTCAGCTGTTCTTCTTCCTCTTCGAGCGTGGGTAATGGGTCCATAACGCCACGTCTAACAGCGTCAGCGCGCCAGTAGCGGGCAGATGCTGGATCGGTTTCCGCGAGTCTGGCGAGCTTCTGCTCTAGGCCTGGCTTTTTAGCTGTCTGCTGTGGCACCAGCAAACGGACCGCGTAGCTCATGGCGTCCAAGATGTCTCGGGTCCGACCCAGTGGGAACGTTTCGTACTCTTCGATGAACTCGAACATACCGCGTTGGATGTAGATCTGGCCGGTGCGGAAGTATGGCTGCATGCTGAGGATGCGCTGGTCTTTCTTCTCGTTGCGATCTGGCTTCAACATGAGCAGAGCGTAGTGGGTGCCACGGAGTTCCATCTCGCGTCTGGTGTACGGTTCCATGGCTTGTTGGAACGCTACGCTCTCAATACCGATGGCCCGAGGCTGCCAGTAGTCGGCCATGTCGAGAAGCTTGGTGATGATCTTGGCGGGGTCCCCTTGCCGGCCAACCCAGTACTCAAGCAGAAAGATCTTGCTATACGGCGTCATACCCACTACCGTGATGGCAGTGCGGCAAGCGGCAGACTTCTCGCTGATAGCTGGATCGCACGTGATCACTACGTCGAGTGATTTACGCGGGACCTGGACTGTGGCTTTCTCGCTCATCCTACCTCTGCCAAGATATTCATGGCCTCGTCGCTGAAACTGTAGTAGCGGAGCCAGCCTGCGTTGAAATCCACCACGGCCTGGTCGCGTGGATTGTTCATCTGCTGGCAGGCGAACATGTAGGGGTCTTTGTCTCGCAACTGATAGAGCCCTTCTTTTGTGAATCGTTCGGGCCAGGCGGGGACGCCGGAGGCGTCGAGGGCTGAGATGCAGTTAACAGTGTATTCTTTTTCATGGTCGATGATATACTGGTAAAGATCGCCTGAGTGCCAGCGGGTCCCAATAAGGTGATCAATGCCCGTAGTCGGTGACTCAAGAAGATTCTTCGCCAGCAAATGCCATTCAATGATTTTCTCCATCACCTCAGGCGAACGCTCGGTTTTTTCGTCGATCAGGTCGTCTTTGCGTATAATATCGAAGTGCCAGCCAGCTGTCTGGCCACCACAACCGATTGCCCGGAAGGTCGTTTCAGGAAGGTTTTTGGTTCGCGGGAGGAGGATCTCGGTCTCTGCCCACTTACCTGAACTTGTATCGGGAATGCACTCAGGAAAAAGCCAGTGGAGGAGAGTGTTAGTCTCGAACACCGACTTGATCTTGCGGAGATTCTTTTTGGAGTTATCAAAAGATGCCCCGGCCAGCAGAATACGTGCATTGTTGTTGTTGAGGTATTCTTGGATCGACTTGCCGATCGTGATGATGTGGGTTTTGAGGTGGCCTCGTGGCCACAGGTCAACTTGGCGGCCATACGGTTCTTGTATCGAGTTAATCTGCGCGCAACGATGGCCGTGGAATCCTTTTGACATGTCAACAAAGCCTAACACTCCTTTGCATAGGAAGTAAAGGTCTGTGCGGGCAAGAGAGCGTAGCTCCTCCCACTTATCCCTTGCTGATTTCGAGGCTGATACGAATCTCTTCAGTCTCGATAAGGACTTTTCCAAGCCAGCCAAGTTGCTCCTCCGTCACGGGCACGTCGTTTTTTGCTTTCTCACTGAAGTTCAAGATGTCCACCGCAGCTTTGCGCTGGGTGTCGATGGAGCCTCCACCACCTTCGAGGATCGTCTCGAGTACCTCTACTGCGCGGGACTTAAGGGCTTTGAGGTCTTTTTTGCCGGCGTCTCTAGCCTCTCGCTCGCGTAGCTTGCGCTCGAGGTCTTTCTCAAGCGCATACGGGTCCTCTGCGATCTTTTCGCGCAGGCTGTCGAGCGTGGCCGCTGTGGTAGGATCTAATGACATTGTAGGTGCATTGTATCACGAAAGACCTCTCACTGCAAGTCGAAAGCCGCCAGGGTGACCAGCGCGCTGGCGCAAAGCAGCGAAGCTGAGGTGCAATTTGCACGGGGTGAGATACTTTTTTCTGTTTCGCAAAAAGATGGTGCCTTAAGAAGGGATCACAGCGCGGGCTTTGACATGGCTCCCTTCTCGCTGTCGGTCATCGTCGCTCGCTTTGCGCTTGACAGCGGTCTCGCGTTGCGGTACACTTACAGCATGTTGATTGATTGAAAGGAATAAGCATGAAGCCTTGTATATGTCGCAATAAGTTGAGGAAGATTAAAAAGGGTATGTGTATGCAATGCTGGGGGAAAGTTGAGAAAAAGCTTGACAAACGCTAGCTTGTGGCGTATAATGCAAGCATAAAGCTGGCAATCTCGCCAGCTAACACAAACGGAGGTTTTTATCATGAGTGAATCAACGATGGGCTTGGCTGGCGTGCTGGATTCGATTGTTACGGAAAAGAAGGAAAAAGCCGAGAGCAAGCATTATATCCCGTTCTCACATAGTGAATGGGTAGCTCTCGAGGCGCAAGCTGGCCGCAAGCTTGAGCCGAAGGACCTCAAGCTGATGATTAATAACATCTTCAACGGGTCGCTTGTGCTCTCGAAAAAGGCATAAGTAGCGCACGTAGCCCCCAGCTTACGCAAGTGGGTTGGGGGTCTCGTGGGGTACTTCTGCCCCAATAGCTGGGAGGTCTTATGACTAAACACGAATTGCTTGCTAAACTGGCGAACCATCCGGATGATGCAGTTATTGGTCTCATGTATAATGGCGGTGATACTTGCCGCCTCGAATACATCGAAGGGAGCGGCCAAGTTGATATTGTCCCATTGCAACCGATTGATTGCAAGATTGCTAATTAAGTTTTGGCAATTTTGCCAGGGCTTTTCGGCCAGCGTAGCAGAAAACGTGCCAGCGTATGGCGCGGTGGAACGTGGAAGCCGATTCCACACATAAGCTATTGATTTTAAAGCGATTCCACGGATTCCACGTTTCCACGGCTGTCATCGAAAGCTGTGCATAACATCTTGATATACTAATAATATATATAATAATATCAATGAGTTATGAAAATAGCGTCTTTCGTCGTGATATGACATGCGTGGAAATGTGGAATCGGTGGAAACGCTTATTTTTCAATAGCTTGCGCGTGGAAGCCGATTCCGCGCCGTGGAACCCCAATGTTTTCAACAGCTTACGCTGGCGAACCCCTTGCGGCCTATGGCCTACGGCGAGAAAGAATCTTTGAGGTTGTGGCGTTCTCTTGGCGCTTGGCTATCGATCTGTTTGTGTGCAATGTGTCGGCAATTTTGCCAAAACTTAACTGCGTTGCTGGTTGAAGGAAGGAGGTAGCTCTCATGTGGGAAACTCTCTTACTGCTTGAAGGCCTGGTCGTAGCTGCGCTTGGCGCTTATCTGGTTGGGTTGTATCTCACACCCAGCGATATGTACATGTTGGAGAAGTTTCTGTTGTGTCTCGTGGGCCTTTACCAATGCTAGGAGGTTCTTATGGAACTCAAAGGGATCAACGTAACTCGTCGCAGTAGCTGGTTCGGTATCAGCGTTCTCAATCGCCCCATTAAGATCGTAGTAGGCCAGCAAGATGCCACTCGTGCTTTTGGCGATGCGATAGATCGACTGCATGTGGATAGAGCTATCCAAGAACAGCGTGAAGCTTACAAGCTTGTGAGGTGATCTGATTCTCAAAAGCGTCAAATTTTTGACATAGCCTTTTTTGGCCGATGTTAAGCGATTTTGCTTGACATCGGCTTGGCTTTTTGATATAATTGTAAAATCAGCCAATAGCCCACACGGGCCAATTGAGTATCTCACATCTAACCTCTGGGAGGGGGGTAACACATGGATCTCACAACCATACTCGACACCATCCAAGCTGAGAAGTCTCTGACCCATCAGCGCGCTTCTATCGACATCGACAAGCTGGTGCCTGTGCCATACAGCGAGAACGATCTCCTGTGTGAATGCGAACACGGGACCAAGGTCACTGAGTACACCTATCGCGCTTTGTGCTTCATTTCTGGCGCTTGGCTCTCACGCCATCATGTGCCCATCACCTCGTGCATCTTTGTCACCCAAAAGCCAACCTTTGATCTGATCGACGGCAAGGCCCGGGCTCTCGCCGCAAAGCTGCCCAAGCTTACGATCAATGAGGTCTTGAGCAAGGTGGTGAAGATATGAGCGATCTGATGAATATATTGGATGAGATCCAAGCCACTCGGCCCGAGCCAGCCAAGCCTGGCCCCAAGGCGCGGAAGTCTGTGCCAGACCGGCGAGTGCATGAAGGCCGGGCGAACTATTGCCCCCATTGCAATACATACTTGTCTGTCAAGTATGTCTTGCCGGCGGTTGTGCATGTGATGGTCTCGTTTGAGATCCGCACCAAACTGGTTGGCGAAGGTGGAAAGGTATGTCTCTATTGCCATGTTGAAGAAAACTAAAGATGAGATCGTTCTCACGCCAGATGAACGTGCATACCTGGCAGAGGCACTCAGTGGCAGGGGCGGTAGCTATCGACCTTTTATTTCAACTCTCCACGACTCGATCTCTGTGGAATCAATCAGTGAGGCCGATATGGCAAAAATACCTGGTGATATGGGAAAGGCGCGTAGCCCTTCCGCGAAAGTACGCGAGCGGGCAGAGACTCTAGCAGATGTGATGGAGCGAGTAAAGTCGATGGGAATGGACGAGGAAACACGAAAGGTTATCTCAGACATGCTTGGGACCGTAAGGCCAAGTGCGCCTGCAAAACCTGGCCGACCTTCGTTTAGTGAGCGAGAACGAGCTGCGCGTGAGAAGTTTGAAGCAGAAGCCCGTTGGCGCGCTGCTGACGAAGAACGTCGGCGGATGGAAGCTATCCGTCACGAAGAGTCTCGACGTGCAGCTGAGGAACGTGCAAGGCGGTGGGAAGAAGAAATGCGTCTTAAGCGGGAGCGTGCAGAGCATGAGCGACGTCTTGAAGAAGAACGTGAGCGCATCCGTGCTATTGAGCGCAAGCGGGCGCGGAAGCAGGAAGTCTTGCGTGAATGGCAAAGCATCTTGGCCGAGGAAGCCGGCGAAACGCACGATCTCAAACTTGAGACTGCCACCGTCAGCGTGAACCCCGCCAAGGCTTGCGTAACGGTCCGCTGTGCTTTCAATGCAACCTTCGCTGGCCAGATGTGCGCGATCAAAGGCGTCAGCTTTGCTGATGGTCTCTTCGAGTGCACCAGCGAAGCCATGAAGCAGGTCAAGCCCCTCTTAGCCAAGACGTTCAAAGACGTCCAAATGATTGGTGTACCCAAGGTAGCCCCTGTTACGAAGTTCGATGCACTCATGGCCAAGCTTGACAAAGAAGATCGTTCAAAGATCTACAAACTGCTGGCCCTCAAGTATCATGTTGACAAAGGTGGCCGACATGATATGATGGTTCTCATTAACCAGGTGTTTAAGGAGAGCTGAGATGGACCCCAAACACTTCACAAATCGCGAGATCGCACTGATCGAGCAAATGGGCGTCATGAAGCGCCTGCTCGAGATTCACAAACTACACCAAACCTGCTTGGTAGCCCGATGCGGAGGAGAAGTCAAGCTTACTCATGATGAGCTTGAGAACGCACGAAAGACGTACATTCTCATCGAGAACGTACAAGCAGAAAACTACATGGCAGATGTCCACATGCGTGTGAGGCTACGCTCACCTGAGGATGATCTGCGGGAGCACAGGAGGGAATATGAATAACAAGGAGGTCCTACATCGTGGAGACGTCACTGAGTCTGACGGTCTTGACATGGATTTCAACTCAGGTGGGCTTGACGATCTGGATATGGCTGCGGCTGCTGCGGATTCTGCGGCACGACTCAGAAAGCGCTTCGCCCTGGTTGTTGACGCTACTGGGAGTATGGGTAGTGTCTGGACTGCTGCTACTGAGGCACTTGCTCAAGCAGTAGATGAGATCAATGCAAAGTCTCGTGTGCCTGTGCAGATCAAGGTGGTAGCTTACCGAGATCACACATGTGATACAGATTTCTTGGAACAAAGTCAGTGGTCTAACGACTCAAAGTACCTCAAGGAGTTCATCGGTGGGATATCAGATTATGGTGGTGGCGATTACCCTGAGTCGGTGGGTCATGGCCTGGGTGCGTGTTTACAGCAGGACTGTGGGCAGATCATCTTGATTGGTGATGCTGCGGGCCGGGACAACTCGACTGGGTTTGAAGAAGCCAAGATCATGGGCCAGGACAAATGCCCGATCTTTGCAATGTATACGGACGCAGATGACGATCGGCTGGTTCGTCATTTTGAGAAGCTGGCCCAGCTCTCAGGCGGCAAAGCCATGCTTCTCAAAACTGGCACATCGTTCATGCGAGATGTGCTTGGTATCTTGTTTGGCAAAGCTCTTGGCATCACCTATCAGCCAGCCACTGCCGAGGGCATTGCAGCGCAGAAGCTTTTAGGTTGAGGGGCATCTGGTGGAATTGAGGCCACACACTACCGGCGAGATCGCATCAAGCCGTACTTAGACGGGCATGGTGCACCATGTCAGGGGGAGGTAAAGGACCCCAAGAAAGAGCCCCTCAACCAATTATTCATAGGAGGAACGCAGATGCAAGGTTATGTAGAAGCACAAAAGATCGACGCACAGATCAACAAGCTCCTGGCCGACTGGCCCATCAACGTAGACACAGCAGCGGAGTGGATCAAGTTCTTTCGTGTTCTTTCGACCAGCATTAAGCTGGCAGGTTCCGAGGCCGAGGCAATGTTAACCAAAGCAATCCATGACAGGGTTTGCGATTGTGGAAAGGAGGATCATGACGCCGGAAGAGATTAAAAACAGCGTTCTTTTGCTGCGAGAACGACGTGAGAGCATCCCAGCAATGCGTGACTATAAACCGCAGAAAGGCGGGAAGAAAGCAGCACAACCCGTCAATGACAAGCCGCCAGAGGACACCTTCGGGGATTTGTTCTCTGAGTGACGCGTAGTGCTGCGCGTTCCACAGGAGGCCGGCTACCCCTCCTGTGGTTCGTGGAACACTTCACGACTAGCGTTGAATGATCGTAGGAGATCAGGAAGGAGGGTTATCTATATGCGAAGTCCCTAAAAAGGACATGGGCCAAGCAGATAGTCAATCGTTCTCAACATTCACAATCACTTTTGTTTTGGAGGTTTCTATCATGGCATTGAATGACGTTCTGAGCGATCTGCAAGCTGACAAGAAGGAAAAGAAAACCGCTGACAAGAAGTACGTCAGCTTCTTGAAGGAAGAGTGGGCCGAGATGGAAAAGACCTACGGCAAGTCCATCGAGCCCAACGACGTGAAGAAGCTTATTCAGGGCATCTTCTCGAAGCAGATTGCTGTGTCGAAGGTCAAAGCGCCGACTGCCTAGTGGCAGCGTGATTTGATTTGAGTATGCCTGGTCCTCAGCAATGGGGGCCAGGCTTTCAACTTGGAAAGTTTCGGCAATATTGCCAAAGGATTTGGAGGTAGCCTGTGGGACAGTATCTGCAAATAGCAAGCAACACTGAGAAAGCAGCGCAACTGATCAAGTATCATGGTGCCGAGGTCGTTCACGGCGACCCGCTGGAAGCCTTCGACAAGCTACCGGCTGACCGCGGTCTGGTGTGCGTTGTTGAGAATGGTATCTTTGATGCCGCAGGCTGGGCGTTTAGCCGACGTGAGGCCGAGGCTTTCGTACGCCCTGACATGGGCCACCAACGCCGGCGCACCTGGTTGACAATGAACCTCGATACAATCAAAGCCCTTTTGGGCGAGACTTGGTAAGGAGATCCACCATGCCAAAGAAACTAACATGCACGTGTCCGGTACACAAGCCCTTGCGTTTTGTCCAGGTTAGCCATGCACAATGGGAAGACGAGCGGGGACAGATGCGATACAATACTTATGGTCTGACGGCAGATGGTGTATTATACCGTTTCAAGCCCTCAACACAGGTCTGGGTTTTGCAGAAGATGACCGCCGTGATGGAGTAGCCTCATGCTTGACGATATTCTAGATGAGATCCAAGCTGAGCAACCTCGCCAGGTTGTACGCAGCATGTCCAGCCGCGCTGAGACATTCAGCTATGGCGATGAACTGCGTACCGCCAGGTGGTCACCTGAGGACAAGCTTCCCAGCTACTCGCTACCGCTAAGTGAATACGAGCGCAGCTGGCTGGTGACACGTATCCAGGTCCATCTACGCAGCTATGAGCATTATGAGTGGTCTGAGATGAAAGATGTCTTACAAACCGTTCTCAAACGCTTGGAGGCGTTGAAACATGATCGAACTGACACCAGAACAGAAAGCACAGGTGGAGCTGGTGCTACAGCACCTACAGACCTGGCGACATCGCGGCCGGATGATCCCGGTGCACATGCATCCGGGCCTAGCGATGTACAAAGTGATTGGCCTGAGGCCGGGTGACTTCTTGTTAGCCGCGCTCAAGAACGACCTGCGCAGTGCAGCAGAGCAAGCAGATGACTATAACTTCCCTTTGCTTGGCGTCTACGTAGCGTACTTCTACAACCATCTCCCATCGCCAGCGTGGGGATCACCTGAGAAAGTAGAGAAGTGGATCGGTCAACATCTTGGCTATATGGAAAGGAGTTCTGATGACAATTGAAGACATCGTAAAAGCTATGCTTGAGAAAGCCACCATCCGTGGCAGCGATTGGGGAGGCTCTCGCCTCACATGCGCACAAACCTGCAAGCGGAAGCATTACTATGAGCATGAGTTGGTGATGCCGACTGGCGTGGGCTTGACTATGAAAGACAGCAAGCTGGCGCCAACCAAGGGCACCTTGGCCCATGTAGGTCTACAAACCTACTACACACTCAAAATGCACGGCTTTCATTCTGAGCTGGACAACCTCGACGTGATCGTAATCGCCATCAAGACCATGCTGGATGCTATCCCCCAGTTCGGTCTCAGCGATCTCCAAATCCCCCTCCTGCGGGATGAACTGATCTCGATGATGGACCAGTATGTAAAGAGGTGGCAAGGTGAGGACATTGAGGTTCTTGGTGTTGAAATGCCTATCAGCCTACGCATTGGTGACCATGTTCACACAGGAATTGTGGACCTCTTTGCTCGCTGGCAAGGCAGCCTATATGTTGTCGACCACAAGACCACATCTGCTGCGCTGGAGTTCCTCTTCAAGAAACTGCTGTTCGACATATCACTCAAGGGGTATGCGAAGGCCTTGAGAGAAACCACAGGAGAAAAAGTCGATGCGCTTATCAATGGGATCCGTTTCCGTGGTAATAAGGCTCTCGACGTGGAATTTGAGCGCGAGCCTATTATGTATTCGGACGCGGAGATGGCAGAATTTGAACCGACTGTGCTCAGTATACTCGATGAGCTGCGGCTCTGTCGCGAGAACAATTTTTATCCAAAAAGTGGTGCGCAATGTGTACAGATCTGGGGAGAGTGCGACTACCGACGTCTGTGTGTGTATCCCGATCCGGCTATGGTGTCGGCCTTTTATAATCCGAGAAAACCAAATTCTAAACCCGAGGAAGGAGGCGCCTAGTGGAACAGCACATGATCATAGATGAACTTCGCAAGGAGCTCCGTCATATGAAAGGCCGGCGGGATTTCTACATGGGGGAAGTCAGCCGACTGAGGGCAGACTATCGCAAGCTCCAGGATGAAAACCTCGGACTGCACCAGGATCTTGTGCAGATTAAAGAGCTCTATAGAAAGGAGGGCCAAAGTGGTAGTTAAGTGCAACAAGTGCGAAGCCATGATTGACACAGATGTGACAGAAGGCTGCGCATTCTGTGACGAAGATGGTTTGTGTGATCAATGTCTTGAAGCACATGAAGAAGAATGTGCAGAAAGTGAGGACTAATTGGGTACAATAGGAGACATTCGCGTAGACAAGATGAACATCTTGGGCTACGGTGCGCCAATGTCAGGCAAGACTCGATTCATTCGATCTTTGCTCAAGCAATTGGCCAAGAACAAAGGTGTTGCCAGCGTCCCGGCGTACATCTTTAACTTCGACACAAAGGACAACCTGCTTCCCCTGGCCCTTGATCCATCAACCAGCCATGTTGAGTACGATCAATACTCTGGGCCAGAAGGCTATGAGGCGATGGTCAAGAAGATCGTCCTCCTCAAAAGAGAATGCCCGTATGATCTCGTGGTAATCGAAAACGGAGGCCAGCTGCATAAAGCAATGGCTGATTACATCATGAAGATCAACGGGCGCAGCGACAGCGACGGCCTGCGTATTCAAGACTGGGGCCTCGCTGCCGAGCGTGTGAAGATGCGCTTGAAGGAAGTCCTCGCGCTTCCCGCAAGCGTGTATGTTACCTTTCACCATCAAATAGAAAAGGATGAAATCTACGGCCGGGCCACTGGTCGATTGTTGGTACCTGGGAAGTATCTGCCCGAGGAGATCCCGCCCATGTTCAACATGTTTCTGCACTTCATGATCTCCACCAAGGCTGGGGGTGGTGAGCCAGAATACTGGGTTCAGTGTGCTGGCGATAATCTCTGGCCGGCGGGAGACAAAACTGGTAGTCTTTCATTCAAGGAAGAACCAGACTTTGGTAAAATGTGGGAGAAAATTGTCAAGGCGAAGCTAAGCCTTGAGAAAGGTGCATCCAAGTGAAAATCGAAGCCAATCTTGAAAATGTGAAAGAGATCGAAACCCTTCCTGGCAATGTGTACTCGGCGTTCATCTCAGGCGAACCCAAGTTTATCGAGTCCTCAAAACAGAAGACTCCTGGCTTGGACTTCGTCTTCAAGCTGACCGATCCGGGTACCGAGATTGCCCCGGGTATCCCGCGCACCATCCGGCATACGATCTGGAAGTCCGCCGAGATGGGCTGGGAACATTTCAAGATGAAAGAAATCTGCGAAGCCTGCGGTGTGCCGTTGCAGGATCCGGACACCGAGATGTTTGTCGGTGCTACTCTTAAGCTGGCCCTTGCAGTTGAGACGTTCACTGACAAGAGCGGCAAAGAGCGCACCAAGAACGTGGTTGACCACTTCTTGCCGGCGTAAGTAGGCCTAGTGGGACCCTCATCCTGAGATGGGGGTCTCACAAAGGAGGTACCATGATTGACTATGAAGGGCAGGAAGACCCCCCTGACTATGATCTTGAAGACGTATGCCAGGGCTGCGATGGTAGCTGTGAGTATGTCGTGAGTCGTATGCCAGATGGCACACCTGTCTGGGCACCTTGTATCCAGTGCATGGCACCAGGAGCGTAGCAGGAAGGAGCTGGGGATGGAGCGATTAGTTGATCCATTGACAACGATAGACGCCAAGCTATGGGCGGATGAGTTCATGAAAGTGAATGCTGCCGTAAGATCTCTAACAGAAAGAGGCGACGGTGAGTGAGCTAATCTGTACCTGTCATTGCGGTGGAGCGATGTTTTATCGTCACCTACATGCCGAGTCGTGCATACTGAGCCGTGAAGGTGAGGAAGCGCCAAAGAGCGAACTTGAAACCCTCCGCGATGAGCGGGACCGGCTGCGGGAGGCGTTGGAGGGCATTCTTGATATTGGCAAGCGTGATATGACGAACCCGAAATATGACGGCTATTTTGAAGCCGCGCGAGCCGCCTTGACGCCAGCGACGAAAGGAGAAAGAATGACACACGAAGAACTCGTAGAAAAATTAGCGAAGCCTGGTGAATACATTGCAGACGAACTCGAACCATGGGAAGCGCACTTCTGGCACATGGCAACTGGTGTCTGTACAGAAGCCGGCGAACTGCTTGATGCTGCCAAGAAAGTTGTCATATATCGTAAGCCAATTGACCGGGCAAACGTAGTTGAGGAGCTTGGCGACATTGAGTTCTATCTTGAAGGTGTCCGCCAGGGTCTGAACATTAGTCGTAAGGAATGTCTGGATCACAATATCGAGAAGCTGCGCAAGCGTTATCATGGTGGCAAGTTTAATGAGGCGCACGCACAGGAGCGGGCCGACAAGCATGGCGAATAGGCTCACTAAGTGAGAAAGGCTGGCGCGTCGGGGCCTTGGGCATGTTCATGTGACATGCCTCCTACCCGTACAATACCAAGGTGCTACTCGCCAGCCCCAAAAGCTTCGGCAAATTTGCCGACATTAACGGAGGAACAGATGTACAGCCCAGCAGTGCTCTACCAGGTAGCCAAGGGAGATACCATCTTGTCGATTTGCCAGGAACATGGCCTAACCTGGCGCAAGTTTGTAGAACTAAACCCAAGCTTCGATGTAATGGGACATCGAGACCCCGGCGTCATCTACATAGGGGAGATGTTCGTTGTGGGGTTCTGCACCGAAGACCCTATCCAACTCATAAGGGAGAAGTAATGGACGATACAGCACCTATCGAAACTAACGCAGCCGGCGGACGGCAGAGCAAGTTGTACAATCAGTTCATCTTGCTGGCACCTCACGCCCAGCTTGCGCTTACATCCATCTTACGAAAGGGGGGTATCAAGTACGACTTCGAGAACTGGAGAAAGATCTCTGTCGAGGAACATGTCAACCATGCAATGAATCATCTCAACAACTGGCTCATGTGGCAGGTCGAACTGCGTACGATATGTGAGAAAGCAACACGTCCGGCTGAGGACGAACTGGCCCACGCATATTGCCGCCTAATGTTTGCGGTAGAATTGGAGACTCTCGAGTATGGCATCCATGATGAACATCTCCCAGCTGCACACGAACAAATTGAACGAAAGTATCTACGACGCGCTGAAGGAGGACAGCCCGCAGTATCAAGAGCTTTTGAAGAGCGTGAACGAGAACGGCTTGCTGACCCCTCTAGTCGTAAGACCGGACGGCCTGATACTTTCCGGCCATCGACGATTCTCGGTAATCAAAGCACTGGGATGGGAGGAAGTCCCAGTCGAGATCAAGAATGACGGCGACGACCGCATTCTGCTGATCGAATACAATCGCTACCGTGCCAAGACTGGCAGCGAGCTGATGCGTGAAGCAGAACTTCTCCACACTGTCTACGCCGAGCGCGCTGAACTAAACCTGCTCGGTCGAGGCAATGCTGTCGCAGAGGAGGACAAAGTTGATGCACGTAAAGAAGTTGCAGCTACTATCGGTATGGGTGAGCGGACTTACGGTAAGCTCAAGAAAGTCTACGAACTTGCGAAGGTCAATCCCAATGCTGCAGCAAAGATGGCAGCGGTGGATGCGGGGACCATCTCAATTGACTCCGCCTATAAGTCAGTCCGGACTCTTATTAAAGAGTCTGAGTCTGAAGGCGAAGAAAAGCCAGAGATCCCGGACATGGTTAAGTTCTACAACTCTTGGCAATTTAGTGAGAACGATCCTCGGTTTGGAATGCCCCACCCAGGCCGGATCCCTGGCCAAATACCCGCGAACATTATCTACTACTATACGGAGCCCGGCGATCTGGTGGTTGATCCTATGGCTGGCGGTGGTAGTACTCTTGATGCAGCGGAGTACCTCGAACGGCGCTGTATTGGGTATGATGTTGCACCAAGGCGTCCTGACATCATAGCCCATGACATCTCGCTTGGTTTTCCTGACGAAGCCAAGGATGCACAGCTTATCTTTATGGACCCGCCTTACTGGAACATGATTGATGAAGGTTACAGCGATGGTTCTGCTAGTCGCAAGTCTCTGGACGGGTTTGTTGAGTGGTATGATGCTCTTATGGCTGCCGCAGGAAGTACCGTTAGGCGTGGTGGGTTTGTTGCTGTTATTAATATGGGGCAGTATTTTAGGTTGCCTGCTGAGTTCACTGATGGTTATATTGATTGGCCGATCCGCACATATCAAGCTCTGCAGCGGGCAGGACTGACGCCGTGGGCCAGGGTGGGTGTGACCTATCCTACTACCCTCCACGGCGGGTTCGATGTCGAGGCAGCGAAGGCAGGTAAGTTCATGCTCCCAATTCTGGGGGACATAATTGTAATGAGGAGGATGAAGTAATGGGTATTGGACATGACAGAGATGAACCTATGTTGGCACGGGTTGCAGAACATAATCGACGGGTGAATACTAGTGGAGGACCTGTACCCACCAACCGTACTGTAAGTGTAAAGGTGGACAACCTACATGCACGTCTCAGCAACTTATGTAATACGTTGAGCCAGATCCGCTATCGTCTGGCCCCACATGAATCAAAGTCTTTAGGTACATGTGAGGCTGCTGAGGTCCCTGCAACCAACATTCACTTTCATCTGGATATGTGTGACAACCTACTCGATACTGCCAGCATGTTGGCTGATGGTATCGACAACCTCGTGTAAGGGAGGCTACCATGAAAGGCTTTCTATATGGTCTCACCACTGGTTTGGCGCTATCTGCAGTTGGCGTTATGGCTAGCGATCTTATGCTACCTACTGACCCAGGCGGACTGGACGACTACCTCCTCCAACGACAGTACCAACAGCAGCAACAAGAGATCGAAGCGTTACGGAATCTGGATCGAAACTACTCTTACCAGGGACGGAGGTCACCTTGCTAAATAAGCCGGCCGCCTGTGAAGGTTGTCCGGTGTCCGCACGAAACACTGGCTTTGCGTTTGGAGAAGGTCCAACCACTGCCAGGATCATGTTGGTGGGAGAAGCTCTCGGCGAAATCGAAGCCGCCGAGGGCGCTCCTTTTGTAGGTGGTACTGGTCGAATGCTTCGTGGCATGTTACATCAAGCCGGTCTGCATCCCGGTCAGTACTACCTCACCAACGTGGTGAAGTGTTGGCCACCTAAAAACGCCACCCCTCAAATCCCGGAGATTACAGCATGTACATCTCGTTATTTGATTCGCGAACTCACCACAGTAAAGCCCAATGTGATCGTTGCGGTCGGGTCTACTGCGATGAACTTTCTCGTACCGCATTGCCCGGCTGGTGTGACGGATGTGCGCGGCCACGTCTTCGAGTCCCCCTTCGGCAAGGTTATCCCAATTGTACATCCGTCATTTGTTGCCCGGGGGAATCCCGAGTACTGGGCGATAACAGTGAACGATCTGAAACGGGTGAAGGAACATAGCCATAACCCTGGCATTGAGCGCAAGGTTCGTCGGTTTAACATCAATCCATCTCTCGATGACGTACGCAAGGCTTGCGACTTTATTCTCGAAAGCCGACTGCCTGTAGCGTTCGACATCGAAACACTAGGAGAGATAGAGAACATCAACATAATCTGTGTCGGGCTGGCATGGTCTCCTGTTGATGCTATCTGCATACCCTTTCTCCGTCGAGGTGGTTATGAATACTGGCGAAATGAGTACGAGGAACTCAAAGCCTGGGAAGCACTTTGCGGAGTCTTTGACAGTAACGTTCTCAAAATCACACAGAACGGTTTCACTTTCGATGTCCCGGTTCTTATGCATCTGGGCGTTAAGTTTCCTCATGGTTCTGTGGTTGATACTCTCATTAAGCATCATGTTGTTGCCACCGAGTTACCGCACAGTCTCGCATTCCTCACCAGCATATACACTGACTTGGAGTTCTACAAGCAGGATGTCAAGTCAGCTGGCGGAATGCTCTGGGCCCCTGACGATATCCTCCGTCGATACAACCTGCTCGACTGTGTCGCAACCTACATCACGAACTTTGGGCTGGAGAGAGACTTTAAAGAACTGGATGCGTTGGTGAAACGATGATATATCTATGGGGGATTCTATGTTCTATTGTAGCCGTATCCTTAGAGACGTACATGAAGGCCAGTCCGTCGTACAGTGCAGTCATGTGGATTGCAGTACCGTCATCGATCCTGATAAACTTCTGCGTTTTTCAAATGATACATCTTGCTCCATCCCTCCCGGCGGCGTTTGTCGTATTCGGGTTTGCGAACATACTGAGCAGGACATTTGTATCACTGTGGTTCCATCACCCGATAGGTCGTTTGACGTGGATAGCAATCGGCCTGATGACACTAGCGGTAATCGTTAGGGAGATCGAACGACGTGGAATACTATAACAACGTCATCCAGCATCTGCAATGGCAGGTGATGGAAATCCAAATGAATGGTATGCTAGTAGACATGGGGCGTGCCGCCGCCATGCGAGAACTAGCTGACGCTAAGTACAAAGAATACAATGGGTGGATCAATGAAGCACTCGGCTACAAGCTCAACCCCAACTCACCGAAGCAAGTCCTCGAATGTCTCACGAAAGACCTTGGCCTCTCGATCCCGCAAGTCAAAAAAGAAGGCGTCTGGCGAGATAGTACTGATGAACTTTCCCTACTCAAAGCTACAATACCACTACCCCAGGCTATGCCGGTTGTTGAAGCTCTCATTGCTTGCCGAGACGTACGGAAAAAATCGGGTACATATCTCAATCCACAGCCCTGGCGGGATGGCCGCGTGCGTAGCCAATTTCGCCTCTATGGAACGCTTACTTGGAGGCTCTCAAGTCGGGACCCCAATCTTCAAAATCTCCCGCGTCGAGAGTCCCATGGCATCGACGTTAAGAGTATGTATATTGCGCCACCAGGAACAAGACTGGTGGAGCTGGATTATTCCGCTCTTGAAGATCGCATCCCATCATACGCTAGTGGATGCAAGACCCTCATCGACCTGTTCGACACTGGTGCAAATGTCCACCTATACCGAGCTAATGAGATGTTCGGTGGAAAGTGGACAAACAAAAAAGAATGCCCGACCCAGTATGACCTTGCAAAGCGTGTCCGCTATGCGAAGGGCTATGGCGCGTCTGCGCCTAAGGTAAGCGACACGTTGTTTCTCGAAATGCACAAGTACTTCGAGCCAAGCTTTGTGGCGCACCTCATCGAAAAAATGGATGCCACCATGCCCGAAGTAATCGCCTGGCATAACTGGTGTTGGGAAGAGGCCGAGAAGACTGGCATAGTGTACGATGGTTTTGGCACACCTCGTATTCTGTACAGTCCCAAGCGCGAGCTTCGCCAGACTGCATATAGCTGGCCGACTCAGGCGACTGCCAGCGGTATCATGAATCGTTCACTGGTTCGGATCTACCACGCAAAGCGGGCCGGCCTTCTACGTGCTGACACCCGCTGCGTATGCCAGGTGCATGACTCCCTGGTGTTTGAGATCCACGAGGACTTTGTAGAAAGCGAAGCAAAAATAATCAAAGGCTTGATGGAGGAACCAGTTACTATCTTCGATCGACTCACTGTGTTCCCTGTCGAAGCCAAGTATGGCAGCAATTGGTCTGAGATGAAAGAAATGAGGTTCGCTGCTTGAGCGATGATGACAAGGATAAAACTAAAGAACTACTGGAGTTGATCGCGAGCATAGATCTCTCGTCTCCATCCAGTGTACGTTACGAGTTGTTCGAGTTTGTTAGAACTAACTGGGCATCGTTCACAGAAGCAGCGGCAATCAAGACAGCTATCTGTCGGCAGCTAGAACTAAGCTCTGCTGTCTTCGACATGATGTTGATGAACCCCGAGATGGCTTGGGGTACTGAGGCACTGCATCGCAATGTTAAACCGGGCTGGCTGCGTGACTATCTCGACTACACTGCAGGCCATGAAGCGCCAGAGGATTTCCATCTGTGGGTAGGTCTTACTGTCATCAGCGCAGCCTTGCGGCGAAAGGTTTATCTCGATAATGTCTACCACAAACTATACCCGAATCTATTTACAATCCTCGTGTCGCCTCCAGGAGTTGGTAAAAAGACCACCGCAATCAACATTGGAGTTAATATCCTACGCGAGGCTGTACCTGAATGCAAGATCGTCAGTGAGAAGTGTACGCCTGAGGCCCTCGCTAAACGGCTGGCGAAAGCGGTAGACAAGATCAAGGACAGTGGTGGCCTCAAGATGGAGGTCCGCGCAGAGGGCATGATTGTGGCACCTGAGTTGACTGTGTTCATGGGGGGCGAGCAATACAATGCCAGTCTCATCACCCTATTGACCCGTCTATACGACTGTGCCGATATACAAGAAACCGAAACCATTGCGCGTGGTGTGGAGAAACTGAAAAATGTCTTCGTCTCTATGCTCGGAGCTACTACTCCTACTGAATTTTCTCGGGCTATCCCTGCTGCTGCTACTGGTGGAGGGCTTATGTCACGCCTCACAATTATCCAGAAAGATTCTACACCTCGCATTGTGCCTTTCGCTGCTAGCGTCGATCCTACTATGCGTGAGAATCTTGTCAATGGGCTGCGCAAGATAGATACTGAGTGGGAGGGGCCTCTCACATACACCAAAGAAGGAAGGAGATGGTACATTGACTACTACAAACACCACCACAAAGTCATGGAAAGGGGGTCCGCTGGAGGTAATGTGGAACGTCAGCCGGACCACGTCATTAAAGTGGCTGTCTGTTTACGTGCGGCGGAAGGCGGGTCTATGGAGCTTGACGATGATGTACTCCAAAGGGCCTTCAATATCATCTCCGCCGCCGCCAAGAACTGTGGCGACATTGTAAAGATGGTCGATAGCAGTGAGCGCGGTCGACTCGCTCAGTACGTTGTCGATCTCATCAAGCGCAATGGCGGGATCATGGACCGTACCACATTGATGAAGCGGGTCTGGCGACAGATGAATGCACAAGACTTAGGGCATGTTCTTGACACGCTAACAACGGCCGGCGTTCTTGTCCTGACGGAGTACGAGAAGCGCCGATTTGTCAAGCTCACGTCTTTTGAGGAATAACATGGAAGAACTCAACACAAGTATGTTTAGATTTGGTGTGGGACTGGCATATGAAGATCGAAGGCTGCGAATCCGTCTGATATTCCCTGCACCTATGGCGCGATTAGATTTCGACATGGAGTTATTCCTCACACGCTTACGTGATATTGAGACTGCCGTAACTCTACGCACCCGTGATGGGATATTAATAATCAAAACAATAGACAAAGACACCTGCCATTTAATATTTGATTGTGTATGGTCAGCGACAGAGGGCATTATGCGTAGAGATCTTGGATACTTGCATTACCGAGATCTTCTTGCAGCTATCCACATGGAACTAAACACCCTGCGATTACGCGGCAGGCGAGAGGAAGTCTTTAGAGTACCCGAGTGGAGCAGAGATGGAGGACCCTTCTAGTGAAAGACACGCATTGGGATCTTGTCGCAAAAGGTAGTGGGTATACATGTCTCAGGGATCTCCTAGACGACTGGTACACCCACAAAAAACTATCGATTGAAGCGATCAGCAATGAGTTGAATGTACACAGAACAACAATTACCCGCCGCTTGCAGGAGTATGGCATAGAGGTCCGTGGCATCGAACCTTTCACCATCACCAAACATGAGGCATTAAATTTTACGGTGGAGCAGATCGCCCAAAAGTACAAGGTAACCCACTCCACCGCATGGAGGGCAAAGAAACGTGCAAAAGAAAGATCCTAATAATCCTCCTCACTCCTCGCCTGCCTACGAAGTATCTTTGGTAGATGCTTCATCTGGCGTTCGTGTAGTGTTTGAGTCTCTCTTGCCCTCTCATTTTTTAGCAGACGGCGAGTTCCGCCAAGCTCTCGGAATTTCTGTACGTCAGATTCTGTCGCACTACCTGAAACTTGTTTGTGGGCCAAGCTTCGAAGCCGCTCTTGCAAGTAGGTCTTCTTGTTCTCCAGACGCTGATAGGTCCGAGCGTCTTTTACTTCCTGTGCGGGTGGAAATCCTAGTGACTTTACCACCTGACCCTCCGGATCCAGCTTGCTGACAGGCTTGTCCTTGCGACCCATGCTGACGCCTAACTCCCGACCCTTGTATACAGATACCAGGCCCTTTAGGGAGTTAGGCAACAGCAGATCTTCACCAGCTTGCTGCCATTCGCCTTCCATCATATCATTGATGACATTGGCAAATCGACCTATCACAGGCCCCATCAAGGACTTGGTATCTGCCGGCACAACATCTGGCATACCAGCCTTTTTCGAGAGGTCCATGTTCAACCCCGGATGGCCCATCATGCCAGGGAACACGCTGGCGATCCCTGTCACAGCCGCCTCAGGCAAATGTTTCTGCAAAGCTTCCATAGGTGACCAGCCCATGTTCTTAGTAAAGAACTCATCTACGTCATCCACAAACGGAAGCCCTGCGAGACCACTAACCCCCATAGTGGCAACCATGTATCTGGCGAATGTTCCGGGATCTTTGAACGCCCCCGATCCCGCCAAGAAAGCATTCTGCATAAACACAGACATGTACGTCTTAAACATTCCAACAGTCTCACCGATCGCTCCTTGGAAAGCTGCAGGTTTGCCAGCCTTTGTATATCGCCCCGAGGTAGCGTCAACAAAGCGCGCAGCAGCCACCATAGCGGCCTTCTCATCCATCCCTTGGGCTTTCGCCATGTTGAACCGGGCAATGGCACTGACGCCACGCACGAACTCTTCAGTGGCCGTCCCAAGCGCCATGCTCACACGGCCAAGTGTCCATTCACCCTTGCCAAACTTGTGGCCTACAGAAGGAAGGACCTCTGACATATGTTGAATATCAATGACCCCATAGTGCGCCAGTTTTTGACGCAACGCCTTATCCTTAAAGAACTGTACGATCGCGGAACCGAGATACTTTTCACTTGCGACGACCCCGAGGTTGCTGCCCTCACGTTGCAATGCGGGCCAAACGTGTCTTACTACGGTATCGACATTCATCGCAGCCCAGCTGAGATTGCCCATGCCCAGCGTGAGATGTGTTACAAGCTGACGGGTATTCTTGAGGAACTTATTACCGCTAATGGGGTCTATCCATCGGCCTAGCGGGGTCTCACCGATCCAGTTATGGATGGCAATCTGATCCCACGTCGGCTTACCCGCCACTCGTTCCACATAGCTCTTCAAGTAATGGACCTGCGCAGCGGTCATCTCTCCACCATGCTCTTTCAACATGGTCTTGGTAGCCTCGCGCAGTTTGTCCATCTCGACATGCTTGGCCGCTTGGTGGAAGTAGTTAAACAGGATCTTGTCTAGTCCTTCGGTCTGGTATCCTGTCTCTCCCTTTCGCATCTCCAGATGTTTTGAGAATCCTTTGACATCTCTACCCATTTGGTAGGCTTTGTCAACATCCGCTGCGGTTGCTGCTCCCATTGATTCAAGATTCTTTTTAAGTCTGCTAACCAGTTGGGCATCTTGGAACCCTCGTCCACCAAAGTACTCAGGATCAGCGAAGAACTTCACTTCGATCTTGGCGCTAGGATCTGCCTGCTTAAGCTTGTAAGCTGCGGCATAGGCTTCTCGCTGGCTGCCAAACGTACTGCTGCCATCCGGCTGGAGATGCTTTGCCCCGTTGACAAAGATCTCCGAGTTGCCATGCCATACACGTGGGATGTAGCCTTTGATCTTACCTAAATCATCAGTCGTCCCAACCGCCCAACTTCTGACATTATCAAGTGCCTCTCTAACTCCCTGATAGGCATGTGCTTGGGCTTCACTGAGACCCTGCGCGCGGAGAGTTTCTGGCGTGAACTCAACTCCTCGTCGATCTCCGTACACCAGAACCTTATCGACCTGAGCTCTGTCGCTGGCCGGCATCTCAAAATAGGTATATAGCTTGGTCTTCTCGAAGCCATCTGGACCCTCCTTGTAGATGAGATCCTTGACTCGTCTCTCGACATTCCGCTCAGCCCAGCCTGCATCACTCACCAGGTCTCGGGCCGGTTTGTATTTCCTGAACAAGAAATCAGGAGTCTCAAACGGTTGTAACGTAGCGTTGGCAAAGCTGCGTTCTGGCTTCTTGTTAACTACTCCAACATCTTCTGGGACCCTTGCGCCGGTCTTACGCAACACGTCATCGAAGGCTTCTTTGAAGGTCCCAACATCACCTGGAAATGAATGGAGCTTAAATCCTTTGCTCTTTGCACGCTCACTGAGACCTTCAACAAGAGTCGAGCGGTCTCCTCTGGCGATGGTGTTGCCAGTCTTGGCATCAATGATGTCATACTCTCGCTGGCCCGGGAATGGCTCGCGTTCTCTGATTTTGAAGCCTTCATCTTTTATAAACTCCTCTACGCGTTTTGTGGGTAGGACTCGCTCTTTCAAGTCGGGTCCCTTGCGCGTTTTAATACGGAGATCATTGGTGTCACCTACGAACTCTTTGCCATTATTGAGTTCTGTAAATGTATCACCTGTAACCGGGTCTTTTTTGTAGCCTGTAACAGTTCCAGTCTTTTTTGTATATGCAGTACCGGGTATAGTATATTCTACCTCAGTACCTTTTGGAAAACGTTCCTCAATTGGACGTACTGTTGGTTGCTTTGTTTCGGCAATTTTGCCGACGCTTAATGGCTTTTCTACCATAGGCGCAGGCGCTTCCACTGGCTTAGCAACAGCCTCAGGAGCCCTAGCAACTATAGGCTCACTTGCCTTTGCTGTTGCTAGAGCGTCGGCTTTTTTTGGTTCACGACCTACAGGTATCGTGGAGACATCCTTCTCCCCACGCAAGATGGCACCGAGTTCCTTGTCTACAATCTTATCGACATTTTCCTTCTTGAGGTGCGCGATGATGTCGTCGGTCTTGTCGGCCTTGGCTTTTGGCAGAGCAGGCTGCTTGGCAGCAGGCGCTTCTACTGACTTGCCGGCCTTCGGGATGACACGAGGTTCTTTGACGATCTCCGCATCGACGATCTCTGGCGGCTTCTTCACGCCAGGCATTCCATACGCGGTACCAGGATAGGGTACGCTGCCATCTCCCTTCACTGCTTCCGCCGCCCGCGTTGTAGCGATGTCCTTCGGTCTGTCGATTATCTCTCTCAATGAAACATTCGGAGGCGGCGTAGACTCACCAGGCACTTTAGCCCGCTCGCTACGACGCATATCCAAGATACGCTGTATCGGACCACGTTCTTGGACTGGCTGGTCTGGCGTAGATAGTTGAGTTCTGCCAGGCTTGCCCGCAGATTTGATCTCGCCGCCAGGAAGCTTCGCAAAGATTTCACCATCAGGCGAACGCCATGCAGATTCGATCTTTGATTTCCAAGCGTCAGGTACAGTGATCTCCTTGGATCCTTCTGGAATCGGTCCAGCTGGCGCTGGTAGTGCCTTCGGGGGAGGTGCTCCATATACTGTACCTCCACGTACTTCACCCGGTTGTATGTCGCTGAAGTTCTCGATCATCTTCGGTGGCCGCTTAGGTGGCATCGGCGCAGGGCCATTGGGGTTCGTGCCACCCAGATCTACCGTGGGCGCTTGTGCATCCGGGATACGCTTAGGTGAGAACCTGCCTAGCAATGCCGTCAACAGACCACTTATGCCACTGCTTGTAGCTATGCCTTCAGGCGTAACAGGTTCGCCTTCAGCCACCCGTTCTACGACGTTCATTCCTCCGCCTAGTGCACCACCTTTGAGGAAGTTCTTGATCGGTTCACCTTTGTACAACTTAGGGCCTGGTAAAGGTGCAACAACACCGCCAACTGTACGCATAACCTCTGGCCCCATACTGCCTTGCTCGACGCCGGCCTCGGTGTCTTTGGTGGCAGCTTCGCCAAGACGTTCACGCAACCACCGCTTGGGTGACATTATGGGGAACTCCCCCTTCTCACCCATTATTAAACTCTCAGCTGCGCGCCCGGGCATAGAACCTAGAATCTCAACCCCATGACCGATGTTGGCCAGAGACCTGAAAGGGTGTTGGACAGCCATCGACCCAGTGTCTTTGATGCCCTTAAAGACCTTACCTAGAAAGCCTGGCCCGTCTGCTGGCTTGCCTTCCGGCTGTGGATTGTATCTGGCCTGATACCATTGTTCATACAGCGGACCATACTCTTCATCATCCCGGTCCTTGGCCATCTTCTGCAACAACGTCCTACGTGCATGAAGCAGCTTGTTACGTGTCTGTAGCTCCGTAAGGCTCAGGTCTCCCTTATCATCATACGCCTTAATCGCACGTTCCATAGCGGCATCTCGGGCCATCTGACCATCGAGGGCTGCAAAGAACTGGTCACGATCTGGGCCCTTGGCGTTGTTGATCCCACGCATAGCCGGGACAGCCGCTTTGATGGGTTCTGGATTGGCCTGGGTAGACGTCTGCATTGGCTCGGTGATCTCCTCACCAGCAGGTCCCTTGGCCGCAGCGTTCTCCCCACCAGGTACATGCGCGACTTTGGTAACGTAGTCACGGGTCTCTTTAGGATACGCGCGGCCAGCGTCCACGTTGCCTGGCCCAAAGTTGTATGCAGCGGCAGCTTTCTCTTTGTCGCCAGCGTACCGCTTTGTGAGATCACTCAAGTAATGTCCAGCAGCCGGAATAGCCTGCTCAGGGTTATATGGATCAGACACACCATAATCCTTAGCAGTACCATCCATAAACTGTGCAATACCCTTAGCACCCTTAGGTGACTCGGCCCAACGGTCGCCTCCTGACTCTGTAGCCAGGAGGCGCCGCAAGGTATCGGCATCTGCTTCAGGATACTTCTGTGCAGTTTCTGCGATCAACGACTCATAGCCATCCTCAGGAGCTGGTGGCCTGGGCGGACCGACAAACTGCGCCCCCATTAACCGGCTGTAAGGATCTTTGACTTTCATTATCGATGTCCTCGTGGGTTGATCTTAGGCACACCAGGCGCTTGATTGTTGAGAAGACCTTGATATGGATTGGGCATCTTCTCACGTGCCAGCAACTCCTCTCGGGCCAAAGCATCATCCTCGCCAGACATCAACATTTCTTGCTCTGCGTTGGCGGCTTGATTGTGGTAGATGTCTGCTGCCGTGATGCGATCAAGAAGTTGTTTGGCCTCAGCGTCATACTTCTGACGCATGTGCATAGGCACAGACTCGTCATAAGCCAGGCCTTTCAACTTATCTGCCTGGGCCTGTGCCCGATTGCGCCAGTCGCTGCCTACGATTTTCTTCTCACCAGTGACGGGATTTTCCTTCTCCTCCAAGATATGGTGCGCAGGAGTCGCTCGCATCCCCGTAGGCTGGCCCACTCCACCATGCTTCATAAGTGCATCATACGCTGGCATCATGTCGAACCTCCTTAGAACGGTTTAAGTTTAGCCCCAGGTGAAAGCTTGCCCTTGCTCATCATATCGTGCTCACGGATTAGATCCAGTGTGGTGTTCTCAGTATCATCAGGCGCCGGCCCAGTGATCTGCTTATGCAACGCATCTGGGTAGGCCTTTGCTTTGTAGAGATCTTGATAGCCTCCTGATGCGGCATTCATGACCTTGCCCATCCGACTCCCCATCAACGCTTGGCCTACACCAGACCCAAACGCTGCGATGTTGGTACGGGCACTGAGTGGCTGTGCTGCACTCGGTTTGCGTGACATTAGTTGTTTGTAAGCTGGCGTCTGTCCAGCCCCTCCAGGTCCCCCGAGTTCGAGTGTCGAATCTGCTTCAGGAATCACTATGCACCTCCCATCAATAGTTGTTCAAATGCGTTGACTTTCTTGGTCAATGCCTGGATCGCGTTTGTGGCTTTGCCAAGGTATGTAGGTACATCGACACTCTTCCCATCACTGACATCGCCTGGCATGTCTTGTGCCATACCTCCTGTGTGAAGTGGTGCATCGGGAGACTCGCCTTTGTAGTGCCACTGACTCACTGGAATACTGTTCATGTCCGCCAGATCTTCCTCTGGCGATTTGGCTGGTTGGAAGTCTGTCTTGACATTCTCATCCGATGCCATTAACGCCATAGATCCAGCGCCCATACCGGCCCCCAAGAGATCCATTTGGTTCTGTCGATTGACCTGGAAGTTTGTGCTCTGCTGGCCGAGCCGCGCATTGTAGATGTTCGACGCAGCATTGACCTTGTTTTGCTGGCGCTCACTCTCAGGCACGACCTTCGCATTGTAGTATGGATCAACGACCTGCGAACGCCGTGTGTTGGCCTGGTTGGTTTCAGCCAGACGCGCATTGTACTGGGCCAGCTTTTGTGATACAGCTTGGTTCTGGGCTTCCAGCATATTCTGGCCGAGAGCCTGCTTGGTGTCATAAGCATTAAGGCTACGCTGATAAGCCTCCTGCTCACTCGACCCTCCAGGTATTGCAGCAATCCCACGCTCGTTCATATTCTCGAGGATGGATTGATCAGTGCGCCCAAAGTCCTTCATCAACCTTTCGTAAGCCGGCTGATAGGCCCTCTCCATATACGCCGTGTCAACGTTGCTGAGATCATCCCCACGCTCGCGCAGGGCTTGCATCTCGCTCTCAACATTAGCATCAGCACCAGGGATCTGGTCATGGAACATCTGTAGCAGCTCTTGCTCTTCAGGCGTAGCAGCAGTCTGCTTGGCCGCCATCCCATAGGCCTGCTCGATGTCCTCGTTCCGTAACTGTGGAGGCTTGCTGCTGCCTCCAAACAACCCGCTTAGAAAGCCCATAGCACCTCCTACAGTTTGATGATATATGTCATTACCAGGAACGGGTCCAGCACGTTGTGACTTGTGCTTGCATTTTGAGGAGTATTTGCACTTGTATTAAGGGTTGTCCAAGCATTCCGCAAATCACTGCCCGCAGCACCTCCGACAGGATTAGTACCTGTAACGTATGGGTGTGTATGTGCAGGTACACCGCTCTCACCGGATAACAATAGATGACTTTCTTCTCCACCTGTTGCGCCTAATGTACGGGCAGTGAGGCCGGAGCCGGCCCCTGTACCTAACACGTTACGTCCACGTGTGTCAGGAATCTTCACATTGAAGTAGTCACTGTGTGTGCCACTTCCAGCACTTGTAATATCTACAGCAGCGCCTCCACAGGCTTGGAGCTTGTAGCGATCTGGTGTCACACTAAGTACACAGTATACAGTAGTAGCCAGCAAAGGTGCCGGCAGCGTTGTTGTACTAGTAAAGTGTACACGATCACCCACGACCCGTGCATGGGCTGTGTGTACAATCTCGTCACTCGTCGGGTCCACTGTAATGTTAGCTGCTGGCGAACCTTTGTAGTCGGCAATACCAAAAAGGCTCACTAGCTTTGTACATAGAGCAGCATTGACGGCGCTCACTCCTGTACATGGTACCTCACTCCCATCCATCAACAGCCAGCCACTCGGTGCAGTTGTACCCATATACGTCATTGTGACGCCTGTGGGTAGGATTGAACTCGACCCGGCAAAAATCACCGGCTGGTTGAACGTTGTCGTTCCGTAGATATTGTTGGTGCCCCCACTGCCGCCAAGGTTGAAGCTGCCATCAGACCTACCTACAGTAAGCCAGTTGGCGATCAACGAACCGGCGTTAGTGTATGTGCCAAGCTCCCACCTCTGGTTAATCGAACACATATACCACTTACGCGCATCGGCAGCCTGGTCACTCTCGTCAAGGATCTTACAAGGCTGTGTATTGACCGTGCGGATGTTGGTGGTAAACCCATCAGGGTTGATCTTGGTGGCCTCAATAGCTGCACTGGCCTTAATGTTATTGTTGTCAATGTTGCCATTGAACTCACCATAGATGGTGTCAACGTCTCCATTGAAATCGCTGGCCTGTGGCGTGACTCCATTAAGGAACGCAGTCCCGCTGAAGCTTTTGGTTGGGCGATTGATGGTGCCAGCATCCGCAACCGAAGCCATCAATAGCAATGCGATGACGAGCTTAAAGAGTTTCATGTTCCTCCTATCCATGGATGGCCCGGCGAATACCGGCGTAAAAGATTGCCCCACCAAAACTTACCCGCACACTAGCGCTAATATTGAGGTTCAACACCGCAAACCTCCCAATACCAGGAATTGGAATCCTCCTTTGTTTGTAGCTTGACGTACCCAGTGCTGTGTGGCCCATTACAAATGTCGAGCCAATCAACCCACCTACTTCAGTATTGAAAACTTCTGCGATAGGATGTACGCTAGAGTTGAAGTCATATGATACAGTGCCTGTAAGAACTGCGCCGGTCGTGTTGAGAAACACTGTCATGTAGCGCCATGTCTTGTCCATAGTCGGTACATCGCCATCCGTTACATATTGGATCTGCAAATCGATATTGCTATCTACATCCTTGGCGCTATTCGTTTGGCGATAGACAATCCCATCATATCCGCCAAACAAGACCTCGGTCTCGTTATTTAGTGACCTAACCTCAGCACCACAGGCAAATGGCATATTGGCATAGAGTGACCACGTTGGTCGGCCTTGGTCATCCATGTGGTAGTAGTCTGCAACCATCGCCTCATTGTTGTTGGCGCCAGCTCTACTACACAAAAAGATCATCACATTGCGTTTGCTGTCATGGACCGCAGCAACGTTACCGAAGTTGGTCTTGTTGATTGATTGCCACGTCGGTTCGATCTTGGCACTTACATAGTTGTAACTTACATCTCCCGTAATGGACTGCCCATAGCTAACCGACATTGCATGTACGCCTTTGGAGCTGCCAAAGTACACATCGTTGCCTGCGGCCAGCATGCCATAAGGACTCAACTCATGACCGTATGCTACTGTGATAGGTTCAATGGCAAACGTCGCTGGGCTGCTTCCAGTCAACTGAAACACGTTGTCTGTCGTACATATAATGATTCGATCCCACAAGCTAAACATAGCTGTCCCGCCACCTCCGCGTGTGGTCGGGATTGGCACACTGCCAGCGTTGTTGGCTGTGGTCCAGTCGTTCTTGGCCCCAACAGCCGAATAGTAGAGCGTGCGCCCTTTGAGCATCCACACACGATTTCGATGCGACAACACCGCGATGGCACCTTGTGGAGGTGAGCCACTCAAGTTGGCATACGACGTACCATCTGTTTCAATGGGCAGATTGGTCCCATCTACCCCAATGGCCGTGTCGTTAAACTGACACCAGTGCATGCGCTTGTTAGCAGTCGCCACAGTGCCGAGAGATATCCATGTCGTACCATTCCACTTATACACCGTATTCCCGGCGTTCATGAGAATGGTTGTCGAGCCTGATAACGGTGTTAGCTCAAACAATGACCTAATAGTACTATCTCCTGATGGCGGTGTAACAGCAGTACTGTTGAGCTTCTCTCGGCCTGGCCTCGTGCTCAGTGCACCTGATGCATCACGGCACCAGTTGATGAGCAGTGGAGCCTCATCCTTGTGTAAGGCATACCGGCCTTCCTTGCCTAGATAGAGCGCCGATGCACGAGTGTTCATCCCACCCGAGAAGCTCAACACCTCGTGGATGATGTCTGCAATCGCCGGGATGTTTGGTTCACGATTAGTCATATTCGTCCTCTAAGTATGGCTCAATCGTCTCGCTGTCAGTGCCCTGGCGGCCCTCAACGTCGTTGACCAGGTTGGGAATCATCTTGTCGGCTTCTGCCTGCCACAGCGATGCAATATCACCGCTGGCATTGGTGCCTTGTTTAAATGCATAGATAGCCGCCAGCACAACCAGCAAGTTATGGTGGTGAGGCGGTATCATACTTACACTACTCACACGATACGCACGTGTGTTAGGTTGGGGCGCTTGAGGTGTACCGATAATTGCCACAGGGGCCTCCTAATAAGGAACGTCTGCTTCTGTTCGGCTAATCTCGTACCATCTGTACCCGGCGATGTATACGAAGGTGATAGCGCGAATGTTGCCTGCTGCAGGTTGTGTCCAGGTGCGCATCTTGTAGCCACTGCTCGTAGTATTCCAGGTCGCTGTACCTAGTGCTCCGCCAGTGTTGTTGTTAATCATGAAGGTGATCTTAGACCCATCCCAACAGTGAATCGGAGGATTGATGGTGAATGCGCTGTTGTTAGGAGGTTGTATTTCAAACGTTGTTCCAAGCAAGCAATCAGGTGTTACTGTTGGCAACTGACTCGAGATCGGTGTGTACTTATCTCGTTTTACCACTGCCCCGTTGATGGTCAGCGTGGCGCCGCCAGTCTCAGTAATTGAACCTGCACCTACAATCAAGAACGTAATGGTCGAGCCGGCTGACGTAGTGGTTCCACATGTGACGGGCTTGTTGATCTCCAGCCACACAGTTTGACCCGCAAGCTGCGCCAGTGCGCCAGTGCCAGGTAAGCAAATGTCTGTAGACAAATACTTTCCCACAGGCACAACGTTCTCCAACACCGGCTCAAACAATCCCAACGCAGTGACATTAGTAAATGTGTGACCTGGGTAGGAAAACAACAAATCATAAACCCCATCGCCAACAAAGAATGTAAACGTCCCGTCCTGCACGCTGTTGGTTGGGTTGACCATGATGATACTGCACAACGGATCAGCATACAGCGTGGCAGCAGTTGTACTGCCACTCTTATATACTGTCACACTGCCGAAGGGCAAGATGTTACCATTCAGGTCCTGCAACACGTTGCGATACTGTTGGCATGCATAGCTATCTACTGGCAGCCACAACATTACCAATGTGAGTAACCAAAGAAGCTTTTTCATTCTACCACCTCCAACACAAACGGGCTCTCCAATGTCACCTGGCTAATGCTATCGATACTTTTGATGATAGGGTACTGATAGTCCACATCGGGTATGGCTTGCGTTTGGCCATCTTTACCAATGATAAGTTCATCACCCACCACCAGGTGTGTAGCAATCTTGGCATCATCGCTAAATGCCACCGTGCTATTGCCATCTGTTACCGTCGCACTACCAATAGTGTAGTCGCGCAACGAGGGTAGTGTGTGTTCGTAGATGAACTCAAAGTCTCGCTCATCCTGTGGGATTGGCCTAACCACCAGTGTACGCACACCAATGATATCGTAGTAGTACTCCCCGCCAGATTGGCCCCCGCCAAGGTTCATCAAGACTTTCATCTCGTTTCTAGCAATATCTGCGTGGCGAATCGTCACAGGGTTGCTTGACAGGTCTGTAATTAGCTTCATCCGCACAAAGTCGGCCGGGAGCTGGTAGTTGCCTTGACCCGGTACCCAACGCAGTGTAGATGGGGTGAACTGCGTACCGCGCACATTGAACGCTGCGTCCGTGGTCCGCATCACACGTGTAAAGTAGTCGCTACGGGCCCGGCGAATGATCTTGTAGATCTCACCTTGGGCCATATTCAAGTAGCTATTCAGTTCCTTGTCAGACCAAAACTCATCATTGCCAATGGTCTTGTTGGCCCCACCGCCAGCCGTCAAGATACTACGAAGCATTGTACGCATCTGCGCCAAGTTCATGGATTTGCCCCCGGCTCGTAGCCTCCAACTTTGGAGGTAAAGTTAGACACAATGTCACCCTGCTTGACCATGCCCATATCGTAGGCCTCTTCGCCAAGACACTGGAGAATCTCAGATTGCTCCTTGTTGAGCTTGGCCTCAGCCTGTCGCTCTTGCTCTTCAAGTGCATCGACGTAGATCCCACCATGTTTGTAGGTCCACATATCCCAATGGCGTAGCGTCAAGAAGGTCTCCTGGTTGAACTGCTGTGCAGAGAGCTTGGTCACCTCGATGTAGCCATCCCGATCGCGCACCCAAGCATCCCATCCCCGGCGTTCTTCGGGCTTGCGTAAGCATGGGCTCTCACGCCTGCATTTGCGCTCAATGATGTAATGGCTACCTGTGCAGGACTTCCGCACACGTAGCAGTTTGTCGAACTTTCTCAATTCATGTTGAAATGTCGCCAACGTCCATGCCATTGATTTCCCCCTTAGCTCTGGCAAATTTGCCATTACTTACGTTCGTTACAGGCTTTGAGATCCTGGCGGAGCACACCTACCTCGGCCAGGGTGTGAAAGTATTTCTTGCTGTATTGCATTGTCTCGGCCTCAGCTGCGCCACAATCACAAGGCTCAGGGCTCGTTTGACAACCGTACAGACTCATCAGCGTAAGCCCGCAAAGCATCCCAATCAGCTTTCGTCCGCGCATTGGCTAGCATCTCCTGTGCAACTCGATCCCGTTCAGCCATCAACTTTCGTCGGCGCCACTGGCGAAGGCCATCTTCACTGGTTACCCAGCTGAAGACGACCTCCACCAACTTCGAGACAAGCCCGACATCACCGGCCATTATTTGCCGTCCTCAGCCTTTGGCGCCGGCTTTGCATCACCTGCACTGATAAACCCAAACGTCACTGCTGTCAGACAGACCCAAGATGCGTAGCCCTTAAACTGGTCCGGGATCAGTTCGAGCATTTGGCTTCCTCCGCAAACCGCGAACAAGACACCTGCGGCGGTAGTTTTCCACGATCCGAGCATCAACTTCAGCTTTTCCAACATGAGGTACTCCTTCACAATGCAACCAATGATGGTATGCGTTATCGTGTTTGTAAGTTTTATGACACTTCTGACATTGGTACATCTTCTACATCCATATCCATGTTGTAGAAGTTCAGCTTGCCAAGCTTGCCCACGAATCGCTCGGGGTGTTCCTTGGCCCATTTTGGCCGGGCATCCCCCTGCAGGCTGTCATCATAGTAGCTATCTGCTCCACGAAAACCTCCTTGTAATGTACCAGCCACCGCGCGACTGGCGATTTCGAGACAGTTCTGAAACACCGGCTCACTCGTCTTGGGCCACTTTGTCAGTTGGCCATCGGCAGGATCGGTCATGCTAGAGTACTGCCACTTCTTGGTCAGCACTTCCTCGATGTCCGATCCCCACCACGAAGGCTTCGCCACGCGATTCATCATCGACATGGCGACGCCAACCTGTGCTGCATAGCCTTCGCCCCTAGCTTCGCGCCACAACGTGATAGCCAGCAATGCAATCTGATATGCTATGGTACTTGACATGCGCAGAGTCCTTGTACGTTGCCGCTAGCCAATGGAAAGGGAACGCCTTTGGCCGGCTCAGAATATTCCTCCGACACATTGCCTGCAATATCAATGTGTTTCCCACGGAAGTAATACGGCAACTGCGACGCCAGCCCGCGTACATGAATCGTTGTTTGGAACGTCGCCACAAACTGCAGCTTGTATTCAGTACAACCGTCGCCTAGGCATATCTCGATAGCTGCGCCAGCAATACCTTGATCGTCAACACCAGGATCCCAACTTAGATCAAACGTCTCATAGTCAACTCGCACAGCTGTCAAGCCAGTCATACGAGATGGCTTAAACACATCTAACAAAGGTGTCGTAACTGTGGCTGGATCGCTAAATGTACCTAGATTCTGTATGGCATCTACTGCGCGCACCTTAAAGCTATATTGTGTATTGCCTTGCAAATTGCTTACAACAATAGGCGAACTAGTTCCTGTAGCCACCAACAAGAATGGCGTGCATACTGCACTTATGCAACCATACACATGATAACCTGTTACCGCTACGTTATCGGTAGCTGGTGAGAACGTTAGCTTTACCTGGTTGGCATTCAACACAGTTGCGACAAGCCCAGTAACTTGAGTAGGTGCACTCGAGTCTGTAACAACCCCATTGATGCTAAACGTAATCGTTGCATCTGTTGTCATTACATTACCAGCAACATCTTGGCAGCGCACATAGTATGTATATGCGTTGCCGTTGCTTAGCCCTGTCACAGTAACCGTATGCTGTGTGCTACTAATAACAGACATATTCAATGTCATATTTACAAACGCAACGCCAGGCGTTGTAGAATATCGGCATGAAGCAGCCTCAGATGTTACGATACTGATGTCAACCTGTGTCGTACCTGCAGCCAATGCACCACTTGGCAGCGGGCTGCTTGTAGTTGGTGGCACTATGTCAGCAGTTGGTAGTGTGACTGTACGACACTGATAGTCACCTGTCGTACTGTTTACATTACCACTCGCATCAATGCCAAATACACAGACAAAGGTCGTACCAACAGGCCATGTGATGTTGTAGCGCCCGCCAGGGAACGCACTAATGTCTTCGGTTCGCTGAAAGTTGTCACTTGTGATACGCAGTTGTGTAGGCCCACCACTGTATGTGACGTTGAAGCCGGTTGCGTCTGTGGTAAGTCCTGTAACGCTTGGAAGCACTGTACCAACAAAGTCACCTTCGCTAAAGCTATCCAATTCTACTGTAGTAAGGCCGGCTGTCCACAACCCAAAGCCTGCCCGCACACCTGTTAAGGACGTTGCATCAGATGTCGTTAACACAAGTGTACCGTTACGATATACGTTGATAGTAGTTGGGTTGAGCCCAATTGCCTCACAACGCATAACATCGCCGGCGGCCCATGTCACACTGGCAGATGTACCTAGAATACTCGATACATCGAATCCACCTTCACGCTCAACCCACGTCGTTTGGCCATCATCCGAGTTGCGCGCCGCATGACATTGATACCAGAAGGGTAATGGTGGAGATCCTCCACGTAATGTAATCCAAACAAACCGTTTAACTGCATCAGCCGCCCATGTGCTTAAAGTAATTTGGGCCCAATGATCTGTAGGAAGATCTAAGGCATTATATACACCATCACTTTCAATATTAGCAGCACTACCTGCACGTACCTTGTTTCCAACAATTTGTGGAGATGGCAATACGCCTGTACCGTAGTAGTCGTAGTCCCATGCACTCCCCAATGTTGCGCTATCCGCACGATTAAATGTATCACTTGTCAACGTATTGGGCGTAACACCGCCGCCACTTACTGGCGCCTGTGTCGTAAAGCTAACAACATTAGTAGCCAGTGCAGATACATTACCTGATGTATCTCGTGTGCGTACACGATAGCTATAGCTGGTCAGGGGTTGCAAACCTGTGACAACTTGTGTCACGCCTGTTCCCGTTGTGGCACCTGCTGCGTTAAAAGACGTACAACCGACACCTACGCACGACTCGATGTTGTAGCCACCAATTCCTACATTGTCCGTGCCAGCAGTCCAACTTAGTGTAGCACTGCTCGCAGTAACACCACTACTGGCCAGCGACGTAGGCGCATTGGGAGGGGTAGTATCTGCAGAGCCGCCAGATCCACTTGGCACACTTACACGAATATGGTCATAAGAAAACGTATCAACACGACTCTTTGTGCCTGTTACACCTCCCCACACAGGGACAATAGGCACATATTTCCAGTTGAGCTCTTCATAGTTCATCGCATCGGTACTTACAACAAGTGTACCATCTACATGCAAGCGCACTTTTCCATTGGCAGATGTCTTAGTTGAGCTCCGCTTCATGTATAGTTCAATCTTATGATATGCTCCTGTAGACATAGTGTACCAGGTTGCATCAAGATTGAATGTGCCACAGATACCTGGAAACCCGGCCAGGTCGCCGTTGCATACACCTTGGTCTGCTGTTTGATACGCAAAGCGCGGAAAGAAAGGCCCTGCTGATGGACCACTCATCATAAATATGACGCTATTGGTTGCTACAGTCGAAACAAAGATTACCTTATTGACACCGCTGCTATGTCCTTCAAAGTTAAGACTAGGCTTCCAATCAAAGCATATATAGATCTCTGGGGATTCGACAGGCAGCGTAAAGGAATCTCCTGCCGGCGAAATTCCGCCAGGCATACCTACATAATATGTCTGCTGATACACATTAGTTGGGCTGGTCGGGGCACTGCCATCGGTCACAATTGCATGGTTGCCTCCATCATCTGACCAACCCCCACCAGATAGCGCGTTGAAAGGCCAGTCAGTGACTGCCACAAATCCGGCGGGCTCATTAGGGCATGTAAGTGCATTGGCAGATATAGGTAACAAACAAACTAACAACACAAGTAAAAGTTTCTTCATTATTGTACTCCTAACAACATCATTCGTGGTACAGAAGGACTCGCTGTGACAATCGTGCCACCGCCGAAATCGTCGAGCGCACTGGTCGTATCGTTAAATCCTTTCGAGATCCCGATATGGCCGCTGGTGTAGGTAGCATCGCTCCTCGTACTAACGCCAGAGGCCGCGCCCCATGAGCCCGCGGACGCTTTGTAGTACCATGTAATCGTCCCGTCGGCCATAATCTCGCCCCCTAGCTTGTCGCCACTTGCCAACGTAGGCCCGGCCTCAAAGGAAGGCGTCAACTCGGTGTCCACATCGTTGTCCGCCCGGTAGACGATGTAGTACCAAGCACCAGTGAAATAGACAGCGTAGAGCTTGTAGCCATCGCGTCCCGCCGCGTTTTCCGCGTTGCCGTTCATCCAAAACCAAAAATCTGAACTATTGTTGGCCCAAGGGGTCAGGATGGTGACATAGGCCTCCACACCAGGCCCGTAGTTCTGGTCGTCGCGGTAGGCCTGCCCTGATCCGCCCCCATCGGCGAGCGAATCGTCCATGATCGCATTGCTAGACAATTTCATGGTCTGCAGCGTGCCGGTAAGGATCGGCGCGCCCCAGGCGCCAGTCAGCGATAGTGGATTCTCGTCAGCACGATTGAAGTCGTCCAAGACCCCTGTCGTAGGAAACACTGCGTGCGCAGGTACTGCAATGCTAAGTGCTAGCAAGAATGCCAGACATATGCGTAAGATATAATTCATTGCACAACTCCGTCTGCTGCATCTACATCACCAGGACCCTGCACAGGGCCATCAAGGACAATAGTGTCTGTGGCCTGCTCATAACGGGGTTTCAGGCGGCGAGATGCTAAAAAGCGCAAAGCATCTCCAAGGGTATTGTTTGCCAGATTCGGGAACCGCGCGTTGACCTCGGCCGTCGTATAACCTGCATTGAGGATGATCTGCCGTAGGGTACTGCGCTGACCCGCCGTAAGCGTAGACAATGGATCATCCAGCCTGTTGGCCGGGATACGTGTATGCACTGCAGCAATCGCCTGCAACGTTGCAGCACTCGCACGTACCTTCCCAATACAGAGATTGCCGAGCGCCTCCACCGCGCGCCAGGTTCCCCCGTCAGCCGTAATTTGCGCCTGAAATTCACGGAGCGCACAGGCCCGAACCACTCCCTGCAGCGGACGCATCCCGCTCGTCACGCGCACGTAGGGCGCGATGAACCAAGCGACATCCGCGTAGGAGTTAGCCACACTACCGAGAACTATTACAAGAGCCAAGCCAATGGTACGCATTAGTTGTTCTCCATTGCCTGTGCGCTGCAACGGACATCTGTCACCGATGCAGACAACTGCACAGTCCAGTTACTGTTTGCTGTAGCCTGGTTGTATGGCACACTGAAGGCCAAATTGAAACCTCCACCGCTAGCAGCCAATGCCCAAGAGTCTATCACAGTGCCGGCAGTTGCGTCCCGCAAGTCCAACCTCACCAGTGTGGCCGAGTTGTTGGTACATTTGAGGTATGTGAGATCACGGAACACGCCAGCCCCGCCAGCCGCAATCAAGGTGGTCTCGGTTGTAGTCGTCAGCGTGATGACGCCACTGCGAACTACACGCTCACGCGGTGACAAGGTAGTCACCAGTCGGCCATTCTTGTCGGCCATACAATCCACGCGGTCAGCGTCTGCCACAGCTGCACGGGTTGTGGTACGCGCTTGGCAACCAACCTTGACAGGATTGCCAGAATCCACCGCGTCATGTGCCACTGTACCGGCAACGGGTGCGATGTAGTCAGATGCGAGGCTGAAAGACAACGCGTTGGCCATTGTTTTCTGGCCGATAGTCAACAGCGTGCCACCAGAGGCAATGTTCATCACCTGCGATCCATTACGCAGACACCACATCCGTACTGCGTCAGTATCGGCACTTACATCTGTAGGAGCCGCTGCACTGGCATAGCAACCTACCAACAATGGATTGACACCCGCTGCCGCTCCATCATGCGCCACGCTCCCGACGGGGGTGTTGGTTACCATTGATACAGGCTGTGTAGCCGGCCAGAATGTACCTGTCACCGGCAATGCCGACTGATCGCTGGCGATAACCATAGGAAACGAATTGGCCATTGTCTTTTGGCCCTTCGAGTACCCACGGATATCTACCGTCTGTGCATACAAAAGCGTTGGCAAATTTGCCAAGACTAACAGCACAGCAAGAAGCAATTTTGTGCGCATTAGACTTCTCCCAAGTACGACAACTTTTGTGTACCACTACCTACAATAGCAAACAACACGTTGAGATTGCTTAGCTCTAGCTTGAGTTCTCGCCCCGGCCAGAGCTGATAACCATTGGCAGTAGTCACACCTGATGGCCCAATGTATATATTGTCTGTATTGTCTTGATGTGCAGTTATAGTAAACCTGCGTGCGGCTACTGTTGACAGGGCCGCTGCTACGCCACTCAAGGATATCTGCCCAGCTACGACAGATGCCACAGACAAGCCTTCGCCAACCTTTACAGGTAAGCGTTTGCCTGCAGCATCATCAGTCTCGTTCGCAGTTCCATCGGCACCCCAGGCCACCTTTGACGCAGGCCAGTCGATGCCGCCTATCTGGTCGCTCCGGAATGTTTTGACCGGTACGCCAACGACCGGCTCTACGCTAAAATTATCTGCCACTTAACGCCTCCGTGGCCGGATAGTTGGAATGTATGTTGTAGCACTACCTGTTGCAGGTACGAAGCCTTCTTCTGCCCCGCCCCGCAACAGACGTAACGCCACCATTACTGCTGGTGTCATTTATTCATCCCTTTGAAGAAGTCCAACAAATCGGCTTTCTTCTGTTCGAGCTTCTCAACTTCGCCAGTCAGGATGTCTTCACGCTCTTCAAGCTGCTTGATTGCAGTATGCAGTTCGCCGGAGCGCGCAGAGCAGTTGCTCTCGATTACATCAATCCGCGTAGCCGCTTCATCTATGGCCTTCTGCACGCGAGCTTCCTGCTCCTTGATTTGCTTTTCTGCATCAGCCTTGGCTTCAGCAATCTGCTCAGAGATCTCCTGCAGATTCTCAGCATGTTCAAGTTGCAAGGCTTTGAGAGCCTCTTCTGCCTGAACTTTTTGGCTGTTTAGTTCATGCGTCTTGTGTTCAATATCAGCCCAAAGGCTTTCTCGCTGGCCCTCAACCTGGCGCGCTTTTTCCAGGACGTGCTCAATCTTTGCAAAAGACTGATACATCTTAGTAAAACGGCTAGCATAGCTAAGAGCTTCAGCAAGGCTAATCTCGTCAGACATGTTATCTCCTTGCCGCGGCGTAGGCCATCAGGTAAAAGGTGACATTGGGAGTGGTTCCAGCCGGCGTCTTGGGACGTACAGCCGCCACGTTCTCCAAAAGTTGTTCCATCTTCGCAGTAGCAACAGCACTCAAAGCGTTACCTTGGGGATCATTAAGATCGGCCCAGTTGGCAAGTGTTGGGTCATTGCTGCCCTCGATTCCCCATGTAGGCGTACCACTGTTGAACACCGCCTGGATAGACTTATCCGCATGACTCGGCAAGCGGGCAGGCGCACAAGTGTCTGCCGCCGTCACGTTGAACCAGGAGTAGATAAACGCTCCCGGCACAACGCCACCTGCGTGATCGAGAACTGGTGTAATTGTGGGTTGTATTACTGCCACAGTGCCTCCTTACCCAACAGGTTCCCAATCAATGATAACCTCAGGCTCCTGACCAGCAGTAGGAGCAACTGCGCCATCGTGGACTGTTGTTACAGCAATTGCAAGACCAGTACCAAACTGCTCGCCATCGC
>ERZ724505.130-NODE-130-length-46099-cov-7.013226_pt1 | contig 46099 bp, 49 predicted proteins | sample MGYA00376038_ERZ724505 | MGnify/ENA primary metagenome ERZ724505 (study PRJEB28724, sample SAMN07190884) | wastewater metagenome | isolation source: effluent of sewage treatment plant in Hong Hong | place: Hong Kong | collected 2016-03-17 ... | reverse complement strand
CGGCCAAGAAGGTGACGCTGGCCGTGAGCGGTGGGGCCAGCATCACGATTGAGGGAGGCAGCTTCACGGCACAAGCACCCGGCAAGATCATGGTGCAGGCGGGGAAGAAGTCGATGGTGGGGGGCGGGACGGTGTCGTGGCAGATGCCAATCATGCCGAAGTCAGTTTGCTTGGAGTGTCTCGCCAAACGCGCTTCGCAGCGTTCGGCCTTCATCAACAAGGGCGCGTGATGCGCGCAGTCTTGACTTTATCGGCTCCCGCTGTTGGGCTACTCTGCAAGTCCCCCTTCGAAATTAAGCTGTGGCTCAATTTGAGTTGGGCGCAGTTCATTTCGCTGGGATTTCAGCATCTCAAGCAGTTGTGTTTGTATGGCACTTGGCGCGCGCCTTTTCTAGAGATGTATAGCGATCTATGAAGAATCTTGCTACAGGTAAGGGCCAATTGCCTTGGAGGGATCGCCCGCTATGGGATGAGTCGTGTCGCTGGTATGCCATCGCGGACGCTGCTCAACACAAAGCTCTTCCAGGCGCTCTTGTTCAGAATTCTCATCTACAACATCGTTGCTTGTTTGATGCCCCGCAAGACAGCCCGGTTGCTGCGAAGTCTCCGCATCTGGTTGCGCTACCTTTTCCAGTTGCAACCGATGAAGCGCTTCATCCTGCATGGAAGTGGATCGAGCGCCATGGACCGGATGTCCCTTGCGTTACCGTATTAGCTTCTTCGCTCGACTTTGATGACCTCTATCGTCGCTTGTCTAAATGGACAGAGGTCCTTCTGCCCGACGGCGAAGACATGTTCTTTGCCTTTTGGGATCCAATGATTCTTGGGACATTGTTGGGACAGCCCGATGACCCAACTCTATATGTGAGAGGTCCTGTGTTGGGTGACCTCCAGCGAGCCAGCCTTACCAAGGGGATTCGTTCTTGGTGGTACTGGGACAGGGATGGCCAAATCCGGTCACTGCAAACTGCCATTGAGGACGTGCCACCCATTTCCATGCCGTTGCAGTTGACCTATCAGCAAATGGATATGCTGGTTGAGGCCAGTGTGCCTGACCATGTTCTGCATTATGTCGAGCTGAATCAGGAGCATTTGCTTGAGGACTTAAACGCGCGACAACGATATCGAGTTGTCCGGGAGCACCTTACCCGCGCGAAAGCGCTGGAACTCACTGGTATGGGCGATATGGTCAACTATGTCTGTGCAGCTCTTATCTACGGCCCTGCCATTCATCAAGACCCACAAATTTTGAGTTTGTTGGAGCAAGTGCGCTCTCATGAGCTCACACTAGATCAAGCCTTGGAAGCGATGCCATGAGAAACATCCCCATTGATCTTCGTCGCCGCCGACTCACGACGGCCGGCCTGAGTTTTCTATTTCTTTCTGCTTGCGAGGCAAAGCCTATGACGCTCAACTTAGACGTAGTGCTTTTTAGCTATTTGGATAGGCCCATCTTCGATGTTTACCTAAATCGCACTGATATCGGTGTCGCAGGACCATGGCCGTACAGTGGCAGAGGAACGATGAGTGGCGTTCATATTCCGCTCGGTACTCAAAAGATCACGTGGCGATTGGGTGGTCCGGAAGGGATGGCGAGGAATGGTGAAACCGTTACTGCAAAAAATTTGCCTGAGCTGAAGAATGTCCCTCACAACTCTGTATTTCTGGGGGTGCACATCTATTCAGATGACACCGTTGAGCTCATACCTAGCGAGCATTTTCCAGATGTGAGTCCTCGTGGTCAGGAATTCGATACTGTCTGGAAGCAACGCAATGGCCAATGATGCGATTAAGGCAGCTGTGGCTGCAAACCGAGATGTACCGAAAGATGCCCCTGGGCCTTGTCAAGATTGCAGTGATGTCATCCACATTTCCGTTTTCTTTGACGGTACAGGTAACAACAAGGATGCAGACGAGGGAAATAAGCGATGGAGTAACCCTGCTCGTATGTGGCGAGCCGCCGAGATGGCTGCACCTCGAGGTACGCCAATCTATCCCATCTACATCTCGGGTGTAGGGACACCCTTTAATGGGCCGGTAAAAAGTGTCGGTGAATTTAGAGATGCTTGGGTTGAAGATCATCTGACAGGTGGATTAGCGGGCGGTGGTGGAGACCGCCGATTGGAGTTTGGTTCTGACAAGGTCAATGCCCGACTTCGAGACGTACTGATTGCTAACGCTCAGCGCGCCGGCGGTGATCTCAAAAAATATGCCGACCAAAGTCGAAGCAAGTCGTTTTCAGAAGTCAACGATGCTCTCGGTAAGCACAGGCTTATCAAGATGATCAATCTGTCCGTATTTGGGTTTTCTCGCGGCGCAGCACTGGCTAGAGCGTTTGCGAACCGTGTCATCTCAGAATCTAAGGACGGTCGTTACGGCTTGACCTATCAGGGGCACCCCATCCGCGTGAACTTTTTGGGAATCTTCGACACAGTGGCCTCGTTTGGGGTACCCGCTCAGAATATCCGACTACCTTGGGATGAGCGTGACCTAATCGTGTCGCCAAGGGTTGAACGTTGTGTTCACTATGTGGCAGGACATGAACTTCGTGCTGCATTTCCTGTTGACTTGATTCGTAAGGATGGCAAGCTCAATCCCGACTGGGAAGAAAAAACCTATCCGGGCGTTCACTCTGATGTGGGGGGAGGCTACGAGCCGGATGCTCAGAAGATCAGCAACAACTACGCTCGCATTCCTATGCGAGACATGATGCAAGATGCTATTGGCAGCGGCGTTAGGATGCTGGACTACGAGAGAATCAAAGCAATCAACTTTCCTCTTTTTCAAGAGCGATTTGAGTGTAAGCCCTTTACAGAAGCTGCATACCGGGCCTATATGTCATCTTGGGGACCGCATAGCGGCACCATTGAGGCACAAGCCAAACGCCATCTAAAGCTGCTATATACCGCATACGGCACGATGCATCGACTTGGCATTGATAACGCTGGTGATACCCAACGCAAAGCCGATTGGTACAAGAACATAGGCCCTAAAGGAATGGCGTGGGAGGTTAGCAAGTACCGAAAAGCAGCAGCGCTAGGGAAAAGAGTACGTTGGGCTAATCCTGCGAACACCTATGCCTATTGGGTCAAGCCAGAAGAGTGGCAACTGCAAGCCTGGGATTCAACGGCCCCTAAGGGAGTATTGGATTTTGTCCAGGCATATGTTCATGACTCCAAGGTCGACTTCATCGGCAACGCGGGTGACCCATTTAGCTATTTCAAATCGCGAGGAATCACAGAGTCGACCAGAAGCGTATGGCAAGAGGCAGGTGACTGGATTCACGACACCACAGAGGTCGTGACCGAAGCGAGTAAGTCAGCCTATGAAGCAGGAAAGCGTCAGGCCACGAAGGCTGCAGATGCTGCTGCTCGTGCGGCTAAGGAAGCAGCAGACGTTGCGGAGCGAAAGGCTAAGGAAGCTGCGGCCTATGCCGATCGAAAAAAGCAGGAAGCTTTGAATGCTGCAACCCGGGTCGCGCACGCAGCAGAAGAAAAAGCGAGAGAAGCTGCGGCCTATGCTAAGCAGAGAGCAGAGGACGCTGCAAATGCTGCCCATGCTGCAGCCGCAGCAGCTGAGCGAAAAGCCAAGGAGCTCGCTACTTACGCAGAGCAGAAGGCTCAGCAAGCTGCGAACGCAACGGAAGAGGCAGCGGACGCGGTCAGTCGACGCACCAAAGATGTATTGACCTCTGCGAAGCAATCTGCTTCTGAAGCCGCCAATGCAGCACAAGAGTCTGCTCACAATGCTGAGCGCTATGTTGAAGCAGGGATATCTTGGGTCAAACAAGTTGCTGATACTGTTTCTCACAAGGTAGACCGTTTTGCGAGCAACTAACTTCTCAGAGTGACGACTACGGCCGAAGGGATGGTGCAACTCTTTCGACTGGGGCGCGCTTCTTGTTTGACGTAGATGGACAGAATGACTAGGACGCCCAGTAAACGCTCCGCACAGAACGAGCAATTGATGCAGGCTGTTCATCAGCTCGCACGTGCTGCACGCTTGACTTGTAGGGCAACCGAGTGGTTGGGCGCGCGGGACAAATATCTCTTTCGTTGCGAGAAGGGGCATGAGGCTACTCGTCGACTTGATCGATTAAGGATGAAGCCCTTCTGTTTGGTTTGTGCCAAGCTCGAAAGCGAGCAATTAGGACCAATGGCCACCCTGCTAAGCAATGCTGCGTCAGTGAGTGTCACTTGCTTAGAGACTAGTTGGCTCGGGGCCAAACATAGATATCGCTTTCGATGCAGTGCCGGCCATGAGTGGACGAGTGTTCCGTCCGGCTCCTGGAGATCTCGAGGCTGCAAAGTGTGCGCGCGTGCCTCTTGTACTCCAACCTCACAAGGCCAAGAATATTTGAGTACCTTGCAGAACATCGCGTCGTCGCGTGGAGGTGTTTGCTTAAGCTCTCAGTACTTAGGGGTTAATGAGAAATATTCTTTTCGCTGTGCAAAGGGGCATGAGTGGAGTACTTATCCTTCTTCGGTGATGAGCGGAAGTTGGTGCAGGCGTTGTCACTTTGACGGGCGCTTGTTGGGAATTGATCTTGCTCACGAAACTGCGAAAACTCGCGGAGGTGAATGCCTTTCGCTAACCTATGTCAACAGCCTAAGCAAATTGCTTTGGCGATGCCATCGTGGTCACGAGTGGCAGGCGCCATTCAGCGCAATACGTTTTGGAAAGTGGTGCAAGCGATGCGCATCCATGGATCAGATTTCCAATGCTCAATCGAAGGCAAGAAGGCGATACGATGATGCTGGTGCCAGACTGCTTGACTCGGCCGAATGTGGCTCAGGCCTGAAAAAATCTCGATGAATTCAACGATGTAGCAATCGATCGGCCGAAGTTCGAACCCCACTCGCGCGAGTCATCGTGATGTCGAGTGTAGAGATGCTCTCGTTCAACATGTACAGTTTGACAACGAGAGGTTTCCTCAAAGCTGCGGGAGCAAATCAATGAACGCCAGTCAAAAGTGGTCACGGCAAGATCGCAGTATTGGGTTTATCCGAAAGAGTGGTCGGGTTGATTTCCCCCCTGATTTCGGTGATTTCAAACTCGGCCAACGTGTGTACTTTCATCTGCGTTTGAATGAAGTTGCTGTAGCGAAGTTCCCCAAGCGAAGCTATAACGGTCGCTTGTTGTCATGCAGGATTCGACGAGGTCTTCGCTCCCTAGCGCAGTATGGGCCGAGGGCAGCCTTTCTCTCGAGGAGACGATGACGTGCAATGCCATACCTAATTGCTGTATGGCTTAACATGAATCTAAACGTTGGTAAGTGACCAATTGCGTGTGGATCAATGTCGATCTGTTGAATATGTGGACATAGTGAGTGGGCTGTTCGCGCATGGCCTAAGGGTTCAGGCCTTGTCGTAAATTCGGGGGCAGTTCACAGGAACCATTGAACCGAGTGAAATCGTGTTTACGACTTTGGGTGTGTAGAGGCAGCGGCATCTATAGGCTAAGTCCTTGATCTTGCGGATGCGTCGTTTACGACTCTATTGATCGAAAACAACGGTGACGTCGATCAGCACCGGGAACTCGCTGCCATCGCGGCGCACATGCACCGACTCGAACAGGTGATGCCCACGCTCGTGGGCCAAGGCAATCTGTGCCTTGGCCTCGCGCCACGCGCGCGCCGGAAAGACCTGTTCAAGGGGTTGCCCAACCAACTCTTCCACCGCATAGCCATGCATGGCCGCAAAAGCCGGGTTGATGTCTTGCAGAACGTCGGTGCGACAGTCTCCGATGGCAATGCCCCAGCCGGCCTGCTGGTACAGGCATTCCAGGATGTGCAGACGCCGCCCGGGCACGGCCGCATCCAGGGCATTCGAAGGCGAGGCGGAATCGGTCACGGAGACAACCATGGCAATCTTGTGAAAGGTTTCAGTTTCTCATCATAGGATCGAGGCTTGAATTGTCAAAGCTGAAATAGCTGTGCAAAAACCCCCACAGCTCACCTCCCATCCAGATACATGCTCGCCCCCAAACCTTTGTCTCGCACGCGTGCCGTGGCCTTGGCTGTCGTTCTGCCCCTGCTGGCCTGCGGCCTGCAGTGGTGGGTGCGACCTCAAGTGCCTGGGACGCTATGGCTGCTGTTTTACCCTGCGGTGTATGTGAGCTGCTGGCTGGGCGGTCTGGTCCCTGGGGTCACTTCAACGGTGCTGTCCATCGCGCTAGGCTGGACCTTTTTCATTCCCAACACCGCCACCCCACAAGGCGGCGCCTTGGCCACCGCCATCTTTGCCGCCATGTGCGCGCTGTTCTGCCTGACACACGAGCGCTGGCGCCGCAACGAACTGCGTCTGCGCGTGCTGTTTGCCAAGTCAGCCGACGCCATCATCGTGGCTGACCTGAATGGCCGATGCGAAGGCCTCAACCAGGCAGCGTGCACCTTGCTCGACGCGCCACGCGATCGGCTCAAGGGTCGCTCGATTTTCGACTGGGTGCTGCCCGAGCACGTGGAGCGCTTGCGACTGGCACTCGATGCCATTCGTCGTGGCGGCATTGAGCGGCTGGAGCTGACCCTGCTGACGCCACGGGGCGAGCAGCGCCCGGTTGAACTGAGCACCAACGCCCTGCCCGACGATGTGTGGCTGATCAATCTGCGCGACATTCGGCCTCGCAAGGAAGCCGAAGAAGCCCTGCTGCAAATGCGCGCCGAACTGTATGAGGCACAACGCCTGGGCAAGATTGGCAACTGGCGCTGGAACCCACGCACCCAAGAGGCCATCTGGTCGCCCGAGCTGTATCGGATCTACCAACTCGACCCGAATCAACCCCCGCCATCGATTGCTGAGCTGGAAAAGATGTACACACGCGAGTCCCAGCTGGCACGCGATGCGGCCATCCAGGAAGCGCTGAAAACGGGTCGCCCCTACGAGGCCGAGCGTGAGCTGGTGCTGGCCAATGGCGAGCGCCGCTGGATTGTCGTGACAGTGGAAGGGGTGCGCTCGCCCGATGGCAGCATTGGCGAGCTGCGCGGCACCGCGCAAGACATCACCGAGCGCAAGCGCATCGAGCTGGCACTGATTGAGTCGCGCAAGGCCGTGCGCGACATGGCCGCGCACCGTGAGCAGGAGCGCGAAGATGAGCGCAAGGCCATAGCCCGCGAAATTCACGATGAACTGGGGCAGTTGCTGGCCGCCATGCGCATGGACGTCGCTCAGTTACGCATGAAGTGTCCTGAGGGGGGAACGACCCCGGCGCTGCAAGACCTCAGCAAGCTGGTGGAGCGAACCATCGAGGTGATGCGCAGCCTGGCCACGAGCCTGCGGCCCTCGGCCCTCGATCTCGGCCTGCTGGCCGCACTGGAATGGCTGACGGAAGACTTCTCGCTGCGCTGGGAAATCCCGTGCACCTTGCTTGTCGCAGGCGAAGAGCGTGCGCTGGACGACGCGCGCGCCACCGCCATCTTCCGCGTTGTACAAGAATCGTTGACGAACGTGGCCAAGCATGCGCAAGCGAATCATGTCAGCGTCTCGGTGGACTTTGCCCCAGCAGGTGTCCGGGTCGCCATTCGGGATGACGGGCAGGGCTTTGATTCGTCCAGCCCGCCACCTCCAGGCCACTTCGGCCTGATGGGCATGCAAGAACGCATTCACGCGTTACAGGGCGAGATCCAGATTGACAGCCAGCCTGGCCGGGGCTCGCACATCACGATCAAGGTTCCCACACCCGATTCGGCCAGAACATAAGCCATCAACCATCAGGTTTGCCTTACGTGTGAATGATTTGATTCTGATCAAATCTGACGTGTGAACTTGGGCTCGAATTCCTGTTGCTTGAGGCCATTGCACAGTTGTTCATTTTCAACGGTCGACTCGTGTGTTCGTGCACGCAATGACCGAATCGCCGCGGTCAAGCACCGGCCCGCGGTGGACGAAAGCACTCTCACAGCAATGCAGGAGCTTTCGTATGCGCGTTTCTTCTTCGGTACACCCCACGGGTTTGTGGTGGCTGTTCCGTCGCAAGACGGCCAGCCAACCGAACGACCCAAGCAACACGGCTACCGCCCCCTCGGCGCTGGTTCGACTGAGCCAGGCCGTGCTGCCCATCTGGCGCCGCCAGATTGCCGCCGCGCGCACGCAGATGAACCTGGCCATGGAGTCGCTGACTGAACGCTTCGCCGGCATGTCGCAGCGCCTGTGCCAGACCATGGACCGCTCCAGCCAGGATGCGCAATCCAATATGCACGGCGCCCTGAACAACGCGCAAGACCAACTCTCGGGCCTGCTGACCGAGTTGCGCGAAGCCATGGCGTTGCGCTCGCACTTGCTCACCGAGGTGGTCACCGTCACGCAATTCGTGGGTCAGCTCCAGGAAATGGCCTCCGAAGTGGGCGCCATCGCGCGCCAGACCAATCTGCTGTCGATCAACGCCGCGATTGAAGCCGCACGCGCTGGCGAGTCTGGCAGGGGTTTTGCCGTCGTGGCCAAAGAGGTTCGCATGCTGTCGACTGAATCGGGTCAGCGATGCGATCGAGCGCGCCTGGCAGATGATGGCCTACACCGACAAAGCCAAGATCGAAGAGGCCAATCGCGACATTGAAGCCACGGTTCCGAAGTTCGACGCCGCGATGAAGAGCTACGCCGCGACCCTGGCCGATGACAAGGACAAGGCCTTGTTTGAAGCAGACAAGGCGGCCATGGTGGCCTACCTGGCCGCCCGCCAGGAGCTCTACAAGCTGGCCATCGAAGGCAAGCGGGAAGAAGCCATGGCGCTGGCCGTGGCCAAGCGTGATGTGTTCGGTCGCCCTGCTGCCGCCATGGACGAGCACCGCCAGTACAACGTCGAGATGGGCAAAGCTGGCTCAGACACCGCAGTGAAGAGCAGGAACTGATGAACTTCTTCACCACCAGCGCCACGCTGCACCAGTCGGCCACGGCCCAGCAAGCGATTCACCGTGCCGCACGCGGCGCGGCCGTCGCCACGCCGACACGCGGCGGCAAAGCGCACAGCAGCAAATCCAGTGCCTCGTCGCGTTTCTCTCGCAAACAGGCGATGGCCAGCGCCGAGTCCCATGAGTTCGTGAAATTCGAGGAGTGAAGCCCATGAGCACCGTCACCCCCAGCACATCGACACCGACCACGCAGCCCCGCACCAACATGATCAGCCAATACCTGATCTTCAGCCTCGGCAAGGAACTGTTTGCCGTGGGCACCCTGCGAGTGCGCGAGATCATCGAGTACGGCAACGTCACGACCGTGCCAATGATGCCGGACTTCATCCGCGGCGTGATCAACCTGCGCGGCGCCGTGGTCCCGGTGATCGACCTCAACGCCCGGTTCGGGCGAGGCCGCACCGAGATTTCTCGCCGCACCTGCGTGGTCATCCTGGAGGTGGAATCCGAAACCGATAACCATGTCCTGGGCATCGTGGTCGACTCCGTCAGCGCTGTGCGCCAGATCGACAGCAGCAACGTCGAACCTGCACCCAGCTTCGGCACCCGCATTCGCGCCGACTTCATCGACGGCATGGCCAAGGTCAATGGCAACTTCGTCATCTTGCTCAATCTGGGCAAGGTGCTGTCGGTCGAAGAAATCACCCTGTTGGGCGACGTCAGCCGCGCCCCCGCTCCCTTGGAACACTGAGCCCCATCATGCTGCCCGTTCTCACCGACAAGGAATTCAACGGTTTTCGTCAGCTCATCTTCGATGCCGCCGGCATTCACATGATCGATGCGAAGAAGCCCCTGGTCAGCGGCCGACTGGCCAAACGACTGGCCCAACACGGGCTGGACTCCTTCGGCGACTACTACCGCATGGTCAGTCACGATGCCAAGGAACGCCAGATGGCGGTCGACTTGCTGACCACCAACGAAACCTTTTTCTTTCGGGAACCCAAGCATTTCGAGTTTCTGGCCGACACCATCGTGCCGGAGATGGCTGGCCCCGGCCCGCTGCGCGTCTGGAGCGGAGCCTGCTCGTCGGGGGAGGAGCCTTACACCCTGGCCATGACACTGGCCCACGCCCTGGGGCACAATCGTTTCGAGATCCTGGCCTCCGACATCAGCACCCGCGTGCTGGCCACGGCCCAAAAGGGGCTGTACCCAGTCGAAGACGCACAAGACATCCCCAAGGCCTACCGAACCCAGTATTGCCTCAAGGGCATTGGCAGCCAGGCTGGCTGGTTCCTGGTGGACAAGGCCTTGCGCAGTCGCATTCAGTTTGATCAGATCAACCTGAACACCGCCCTGCCCAATGTGGGCCTGTTTGACGTGATCTTCCTGCGCAACGTGATGATCTATTTCAACGCCGAGACCAAACGCGAAGTGGTGAGCCGCCTGTTGGGGCAACTCAAGCCCGGTGGCTACTTCATCATCAGCCACTCAGAAAGCCTGCACGGGGTGACCGATCAGCTGCACATGGTCAAACCTTCCATCTATCGCAAGCGCGGACACTGAGTCGACCCGGCCGTGATCGCGCCCCATGAAGGCGGGTCACATGAAGACGGGCACAATTTGGGGGCCACAGCACAGCGACTGTGGTTCAACCTGTGTCTGATCGCCATGAAATTCAAAAAAATCCAAGGAGCACTCGCGCTGGGCGCATGCCTGTCGTGCGGCCTGTTCAACCAGGCCCATGCAGAAGCCAACGCCTTCGACCTACTGAAATACGCCACCGTCGGCGTTTGGGCCGAAGCACCGTTGGGCCTGGCCGCACGCCTGGGCCTGGCCGTGCCACTCAACAAGGAAACGGCCGTCGTCGCCGGGCAAGAATTTGGGCTGCATGGCGACAAGCAGTTCCTTGGCTTGCGTGCCATGTATGCAGGTCACGGGGTGGGATGGGGTGGCATCGAGCTGGCTCACTGGCGCACACGCTCGCACCCCCTGCTGGCTGACCCTCAGACCGATTACTACGGCGTGGAAGCCCAGATCGTGATCTTCCGTGCAGGCCTGATGTTTCCCTCTGGCGGAGATCATTCGCCCACCGTCACCCTGGGTACCGGCTTGAGCTTCTGATCCAGCCTTCGTCGCTGCGTCAAATCGGCAGCGCCGGGCCTTCCTGGCCCACCAGGGCCAGGGCCCCGCAGCCTCGGGTTTCATACAGATCCACGCGATCGACCTGGGGCAGCACCACCCGCGCCTTGTGCAAGATCCAGTGCGCAAGCGAAGCGGCATCGCAATCGGCCAGATCGGCAATCTCGTGCAGAGGCTGGTGGTCCAGCATTTTGAAGATGGGCTTGAACAAGGCCTTCACATCGCCAAAGTCCACCGTCCAGCCCATGACCTGATCCAGCGGCGCCGACAGGTGCAGGCGCAGGGTGTAGGTGTGGCCATGTACCTGGGCCAAGGCATCGCCTGCTGGCGCATGCTTGAGCACCAAGGCACTGTCCAAGGTCATTTCCTTCCAGATGCGGTAGTCGTGCCCATTGAAGTTGGCGCCGCACGAGCCGGTTTCGTACACCGTCACCCATGACAGCTCCGGCAGCACGGGCTTGAGCCGCTCCCACAACCAGCCGGCCAGGACTTCGCTGGTGGGGTTGCTCAGGCCCTCGATGTCGTTCAGATAGCGGTGGTGCAACTGGTAGTGAAAGGGCGCCCAGACTTCGTCGAGGTGGTCGTAGTCGATGCTGATGTCGCGTCCGCCTGCATCCTGGTTCGCATGCAAGATGACCTCGAAGCCGTGGCCATGCAAGCGCCCGCACTTGTGGCCCAGCGGCACATTCGGCAGCTTGTGGGCCGACTGGAAACGATAGCGCCGCCAGACATGGGCCTGGTCATGTCGATCCAGATCCACGCCTTGGTCGGTGGTGCTTTGAATGCCCACTTGCTCCAGCCCTGGCACCTGCTGCGCCAGCAACTGGTCGCGCAGCCAGCGCGCCAGGTTTTCATCGGAAGGGGAGGGCAGCACCTCGTTGAGCAAGCGGTAGTCGAGCTGGTCGGTACAGCCCTGAAGCCGCGCCGCCAACTGGGTTACCTGTGCCCCTGGATAGGGGCCCCAGCCTTGAGGCAGATCGGCCCGAATGCGCGCCACAAAGCTATGCCCATGCAAACGTTGCCCACGATGCTCCGCAGGCAACACATCCACCTGACGGGCTGATTCGAAACCGGCCGAGGCCGTATGGAGGGTGGTGAGGGACATGGCAGACAAGGGCGGGCGTGCAGGGACGGTGCCTTATTGGATCACCAAACCCCGCGCCTGACCTTGATGCACCGCGAACTCACCCGCCGTGCCCACTGCGGCTCAGGCCGGATAGGCCCGCGACAAAATGGCATCGACGGCCAGATGGCGAATGTCGAGGCTGCCCACAATGCGGCCCCAATAGGGATCGAGTCGGGTCTGCACAAACGCGTCGGCCACAAAGGCCGGCGCATGTTGGCGCAGCAGGCAGGCCTGAGCCACCAGGGCCAGGCGCTCGGTGAAGCGTCGGCCCAAGGCCTCCAGGTGCTCGGGTGGCTCAGCCAGCATGGCTTGCAGACCCTTGAGTTCGGCGCGAATGCGGGGGTCATCGCCACCCGCAGTGCCCAGCTCTTCCAGCAGGGTCATGGCCGAAGCGGGGTCGCGGCCAATCGCGCGCATCACGTCCAGGCACATCACGTTGCCGGAGCCTTCCCAGATCGAGTTCACCGGCGCTTCGCGGAACAGGCGGCCCATGATGCCGTCGTCCACATAGCCATTGCCACCGAACACCTCCATGGTCTCGCCCGTCAGCTCGACGGCGCGCTTGCAGACCCAGAACTTCGCTGCCGGCGTCATCACCCGCTTCCAGGCGCGCTCGGTGGGGTCATCGCCGCGCTCGTAGGCCTGGGCCAGGCGCATCATCAAGACCACATTGGCCTCGTTTTCCAGGGCCAGGTCGGTCAGTACCGCACGCATCAGCGGCTGGTTCACCAGGCGCTTGCCAAAGGCCTCACGCTGTCGGGTGTAGGCCAGGCCCTGCACCAAGCCCTGGCGCACCATGGCGGCACTGCCCACCACGCAGTTCAAGCGGGTGTACGACGCCATTTCGATGATGGTGGGAATGCCTCGGCCTTCCTCGCCCATCATGATGCCGTAGGCATCCTGGAACTCGACTTCGCTGCTGGAGTTGCTGCGGTTGCCCACCTTGCCCTTGAGACGTTGCACCTGCACCGGGTTCTTGCTGCCATCAGGACGCCAGCGCGGCACAAAGAAGCAGGTGGGCGCGCCATCAGCGGTTTTGGCCACCACCAGGTGGGCATCGCACATGGGGGCCGAGAAGAACCACTTGTGGCCGCGCAAGGTGTATTCCCCGCCGCGCCCACCGGCACCCACGGGGGTGGCCTGCGTGGTGTTGGCGCGCACGTCCGAGCCGCCTTGTTTTTCCGTCATGCCCATGCCGATCCAGATCGACTGTTTTTGCGCCAGGGGCAGGTCGCGTGCATCGTAGGCCCGACTGTAGAGCTGGTCTTTGTGGGCTGCCCACAAGGCGGGCTCGCGCTCGATGACGGGAATGGCCGCCTGCGTCATGGTGGCCGGGCACATGGTGCCGGCTTCGATCTGGCTGTGCAGGAAGAACCCGGCTGCCCACGCCGACCAGCGTCCGGCACGGGTGTCGCTGAAGGGCAGATCGATGAGGCCCTGCTCGCGATACAGGGCCATCAGCGTGTGCCAGCTGGGGTGGAACTCGACCTGATCGACTCGACGGCCTCGGCCATCAAACGGCTTGAACTCGGGCGTGTAGCGATTGGCCTGGTCGGCCAGGGTGTAGGTGTCGGCCCGGCCCAAGGTGGCGCCATACTGTGTGAGCTGCTCGACAAATGGCTGCGCCCCCGCACGTGCCAGCGCCTCCTGCAAGGGGGCATCGGTGCTCAGAAGGTTGTAGTCTTTGAGTTCGTCAAACTGGTTGTGAATCTGGTGGGTTTGCCAGGTCATGTTTGTCTCCGCCTGCCTCGTCGGGCTTGTTGCTGTTCGTTGTCACAGTCTAGAAAAAATGGCCTCAGAAGGTGTTCGGGTTTTGCCAGCCACGCGTCGCAAGCCGAGGCAGTCGCGCGCGCGCGCCAGTTCCGAGGCGCTGCAAGAGGCCTTTGTTCGGGTTTTGATCGACAAGGGTTACGGCGGTGTCACCGTGCGCGAAGTGGCCGCTGTGGCTGGCGTGGGCATTGGCACGTTTTACGAGTACGTGGCCAACAAGGAAGCCTTGGCCGCGCTGACCATCCATCTTCGTGTCAAGGGGCTGGCGCAAGCCTTGAGTGCCTGTACCGAGCGGCACCGAGGGCAACCTTTGCGTGTGCTGGTGCCCGCGCTGATCGACGCGCAAGTCGATCTGGTTCTGGGCGACGCAGTGTCATGGGCGGCCCTGTTCATGCTGGAGCGACAGATCTCCACGCCCGAGGTCTATCGTAAGTATTACGACCAGTTTGTCGAACTGTGGAGTCAGGCGCTGGCGGCCGCCAGCGATGCCCCCGAGGCCACGCGCTTGTCGGTGATGGCGCGCATGGTGCACAGCCAGGTGTACGGCTGGGTCATCCAGAACCTGTTGACCCTGGGCCCCGGACTGGATCGTCAGGCGCTCAGGGAAGAGGTGCAGGTGGCCGTGCGGAGCTACCTGGCTGGCTCAGGGCTGCTGTTCCTTGCCAAACAGGGGTGAGCGCGGCCCGTACAGCAGACCATTGCGCATGCCTGGTGCCAACATGCGTTGCGTGGCCACCCCGGCCACGGTATGGCTCTGATCATTCAGGTTGTTGAGCACCTGCTTGACCACCGCGGCCACCAGCATGCCCGCCAGGCCACCCTGGTTGTTGCTGTTTTCGCTGCTCGACGCGCGCGCCCCACCTTCCCACAGCAATTGGCCGCTGCGCAGATCGACCAGACGCGCATTGGCCGCCACGATGGCGGCACTGTCGAGAATGGTGTAGCTCACGCCGTACTGGGTGATGGTGATGTACAGCGCGGCATCGGCCCCAAAGATCTCAACCAGCTTGGCTGCGGAAACCGACTGCATTTCCGCAGGGTTGACCAAACCGTTCTGACGGAAGGTTTCATCCACCAGCGCCACGGGCAAGACGTAATAGCCCCCCTCGGCCAAGGGCTGCGTGGCATGCGACAGCACGCTGTAGGTGGCGGCCACGTCAGGCGAGTTGTTCACCGGCGGCAGGACCACGATCGAGCGCGGGTGATGGGCACGGAAAGCCGAATAGTCATAGGGCTTGGGCGCGGCGCAACCGGTCAGCCATATGCACGATGCAGCCAACAGGCCCCGTGCGGCCCACTTTTTCACAGGCATGGTGGGTCCCTTCATTTTTTGTTCTTGGCCTTGCTCATCAGGAAGTCCAGGTATTTGGCCGACTCCGGAAACAGGGTTCGCTCGTCGCCAAATGCCCGAACGGCTTTGTCATCCTGCCCCAACGAGGCGTACAACATGCCCATGTGCGCGTAATAGCCAGGAGGCGGGGTGTTGCCGTTGGCGCGAATCGATTCGAGATCGCGCTCCAGGGCCAGCACCTGATCCTCGGGCCCGGTGCTGGTCGCTTTGAAATGCGCATACACCTGAGCCTGGTAACTGCCCCACTCATAGAGTGGTTTGGGGCGGTTGGCGCAGCCCGTTGTCATCAGGCAAACGCCCGCCAGGGCCGCTGCAAGCAACGGCCGAACCAATACATATGCCATGGTTGATTTACTTCCCGGGCTTCCAGGCGCCATCATCGATGGCCTGCGTCAGCTTGTTGACCGCTTCGGTCATGGCCAGGTCGAGCACCTTGCCATTGAGGGTGGAGTCGTAACTGGCGGTGCCACCGAATCCCACAATCTCGCGATTGGACAGGCTGTATTCCGCCGCCCCTTGCGTGGAATACACCACCTCAGACGTGGTGATGTTGACCACATTCAAGGTGACTTTGGCATACGCCACTTGTGTTTTGCCTCGGCCCAGAATGCCGAACAACTGGTGGTCGCCCACTTCTTTGCGACCAAACTCGGTCACGTCGCCAGTCACCACAAAGTCGGCTCCCTTGATGGCCTGCGCCGACCCCTTGAATCCGGCCTCTTGCTTCATCTCAGCCAGGTTGTCTCGGTCAAGAACGTTGAACCGGTTGGTTTGCTGCAAATGGGAAATCAGAATCGTCTTGGCCTGACTGCCCAAGCGATCCACGCCATCGGAAAAAATGCCCCGCATGTAGTTCGAACGGTTGTCGAATTTCCCCACAGAAATAGGCGCACGCGGGCCGCTGTAAGGACGCGATACCGCCTCGACCTTGTGAACCTCAACCGTGCGAGACCCCTCGGTGGCGCAACCCACCATGCCCGACATCACCGCGGCCGCTGCCGCCATGGCCACCCATTTGTTTGTTTTCATTTGGTTCAACTCCTATTCGCCGAACTGGCATGCAGGCTATTTTGCGTCAGCTTGCGCAGGTTTGGATCGATTCAGCTCAACGCGGAGCGACGACGTGGTTTCGTACACAGCACGCCTCATGCGCGATATGCCGCCCAGCGGTTGGTGCTCGACCAGGCTGTGCCAGGGCGAAAACGACAGGTTTTCACACCCGCTGCCTTGATCTGGTACCTGGACAGGAATGTCAAGGGTGGCCACCCGCACGAAGGCCGATTCGGACTCCCGCCAGGGCACGGTCGGGTCTTCAATGGGCATGTGCTCTGGCACGAGGCGGGGTTGCACCATGAAGTCAAAACAGGCAGGCCCTTCGCTGAGGTGCCGAAAGAGGTTTTCACCCAGGCGATCGCGGGTGTGGTTGGCCCGATCGGCTGCGGTGTCAAACTGGCTGGCCTGGCACGGTTGTGCCGAGAACTTCATTTGTTGCCCCATCCCCAGGCGCGAGGGGGTGGTGCTCCAGTAGCGGGCCTGCAAGGGGTTGTCGACGCGTGTGCCCGTGAACGCCAAAATGCGCGGCACAGTGTCAAACAGGTGTCGCAGGGCCCAGCCGGCCTGGCGCCATCCGCCGCCGTCCATGGCTTGCACAAATTCGATGTATTCGGCCGCATCCCGAATGAAGAACTCGGGGTGGTGGGTCATCACAAAATCTTGGCTCAGGCTTTCACCGGGGGGCACCTGACTCAACACTTTGGGTCCGCTCACACCATGCACTTTCAACGCCATGCCACGGGCATCGCGCGCATCGTCGTCCTGGTTCTGGCCCGATCCGTTCGAGAAGCGAACCACGGCGTCGTATCGGCCCGGTTGGGCAAACAGCCCATGAGCCAGTGATGCGGGTACGTCAGGCAACACGGTGAACTGCGCTCGCACGCAGCCATGCGCTTTGCGATGGGCATCGCGAAACGCGCGGCCCTCGTGGTCGAATCCGCGCTGCACCGTGGCCGCCAGCAGGCGGGTGACTTCGGCCGTGGCCTCGGCTTCCCCCGGCGGGATCCGTTCACCGTCGGCATGGGCTGTCGCCTGGGCCTGAGCGAACGAGGCGGAAGGGGCGCCCCCACAGGCCATCAGGCCGGCCGTCAGAGTCCAGGTCAGAGCCCACCGGGGGTGACGCCGTGCAGCGTGCTTCATCGTGTCAATCCTTGTCGATAAGTCAGGGGAGTCTGCCCCATCCAGCGTTTGAACGCGCGGGTGAAGGCACTTTGTTCGCTGAATCCCAAAAGCAGGGCCGTTTCCGCCACAGACAAGGCGGGGTCGGCCAGATATTGGCGCGCCAGTTCCATGCGGGTGTTGTCGAGCAACTGTTGCCAGGTCATGCCGCGCTCAGCCAGGCGACGCTGCAAGGTGCGGGTGGACTGGTGCATCGCTGCCGCCACTTTGTCCACGCTCATTTGCCCTTCGGGCAGCAGTCGCACCAAAAGCTGTTGCACGGCGCGGTCAAACGCGCTGGGGTCGGGCAAGGCTTGCAAGAGGGCCTGCGCCTGGCGATCGAGCAGCACGCGCAAGCCAGGCTCGCGATGCGGCATCGGGATGGCCAGGTGAGCATGGGGAAAGCTCACGCTGGTGTGCGAGCATCCAAAGCGCACCGGACACTGGAAAAAGGCTTCGTAAAGCCGCGCCTGCTCAGCGGTGGCCGGGTGCACAAAGCACACCAGCGAGGGCGGTGGTGGCTGGTCCAGTTGCTGGCGCAAGAAGGTGATCAGGGCGGCAATGCCCACTTCGTCGGCCACGGCACCGGTCTGTGTCGGGGCCCAGCGAATTTCCACGTCATCGGCCAGCACGCGTACCTCGGCCAGGTCCACCCCATAAAAAAGGCGCTCATAGCGCTGGTAGGCCTGCATGGCCTCGCCCAGGTTGTCGCTGGCCAGCACGAGGTAGCCCAGCACCCCCACGTGATGGGGGCGCACGCCAGCCCCGATGTCTAACCCCGGCGCCAGCAACTGGGGCCGCAGGGCGCTGGCTTGCGCCAGCAGTTCCGCCCAGGCCGACATGCTCACCACATCGTCTGGGGCATAGCGGGCCAGGCGTGCGCGCAAAGTGGGGGCAGGCAGCCGCTGACGGTCCAGCCAGTCAACCAGCAACTGGGTCCAGGCCCCGGTGACTCTCAACATCAAGGACATGCCACAAGCGCCGACGATTGGCGTCGATGGTTAAAACAGAGGCATCGATTGTCTATCAGCCAGCCCCTTGCATGACTACAGTCAAACGCGACGTATTTCAGGACTGGACCATGAACGACATCTTGCATGCCCTGCTGTTTGTGCTGATCGCGGGGGCGGCGTTTCTGACGCTGATCCTCCTCGAAAGGGCCTACTGGGTCCGACACCAACGGCCCGAGGCCTACGAAACCCGCGAAGTGGGCACGAACATCGTCATGGGCTTTGTGTACAAGATGGTCGATGGGGCGGTGGTGGCGGTGTTTGTCACCCAGTTCTACGACGACGTGATGCGCCTGGGCCTGCAGTACACGCCCTCGAACCGCTGGCTGGGCTGGGCGCTGCTGGTGGTGGCCACCGACTTCATCTTCTACTGGCTGCACTGGCTGATGCACAAGACCCGCTATGCCTGGTGCTCGCATGTGACGCACCACAGCTCACTGCGCTACAACCTGTCTACCGCCTTGCGGCAGAACTTCCTGTTCGACCTCAGCGGCCTGGCCCTGCTGTGGTGGCTGCCCCTGGCCCTGATCGGGTTCGACAAGACTTCGGTGGTGGTGGCCATCGAAGTGAATCTGTTCTTTCAGTTCTTCCTGCACACCGAAGTCGTGGGGCGCCTGCCTCGCTGGTATGAGGCGGTGTTCAACACCCCGTCACATCACCGCGTGCACCATGGCAGCCATATGCAGCAGCACGACACCAATTTTGGCGGCATGTTCATTTTGTGGGATCGGCTTTTCGGCACCTTTGTGGATGAACGCGATGCGGGCACCATTGCCTACGGCATCACCCACCGCCAGCCCACCACACTCAACCCGCTGCGGCTGAATCTGGATGAGTGGTGGGCCATGTGGCGCGATGTCTGGCAACGCAAGGATGCGCGGGTGCTGTGGAAGCACCCCGACTGGGTGGAAGACCAGCGGGAACGTGGCGCGAGTTCATCGCATCCAATGGGGACAAGGAGCACACATGCCATCCACCGTCCCACTCACCGCACCCGCAGCCCAGAGCTCTGACCCCGAACTGGTTGCCCTGGCTTTGCAAGGCCAGGGCCTGGCCTTTGAATGCATCATGCGGCGGCACAACCGCCTGCTGTTTCGCACCGCGCGCAGCATTTTGCAAAGCGATGCCGAGGCCGAAGACGCTCTGCAAGAGGCTTACCTGCAGGCCTGGCGTCATCTGGACAGCTTTCGCGCCGATGCAAGGCTGTCGACCTGGTTGGTGCGCATTGTCACCAACGAGTGCCTGGGCCGCCTGCGCCGCCACAGCGCCCAGGTCATTCCCCTGGATCCGACCACCGAACTGCCCGACCACGCTGAGCCGTGGCTGATGCAGGCCGACCCAGACAGCCTGCCCGAACAGGTCGCCTTGCGCGCCCAGGTGCGCCAGTTGATGGAAGCCAGCATCGACCGCTTGCCCGAGGCCTTTCGCACCGTGTTCGTGCTGCGCGCGGTGGAAGAGCTGAGCGTGGAAGAGGTGGCTCAGGCGCTGAATCTGCCCGAAGCCACTGTGCGCACCCGCTTTTTCCGCGCTCGCAGCCTGCTGCGCGAAGGCTTGGCACGCGACATCGACGTCTCGCTGGGCGATGCCTTTTCATTCGACGGTGAGCGCTGCGACCGCATCGTCGAACAGGTTCTGCAACGACTGCCTCAGACCTGACCCCCTCCACGCAGCATTTTTATTTCTCTCCCTCTATCCCATCAAAACAGGAGTTCATTCCATGTCCAAGCTGTCATCACTTTCTCTGGCCGTGCCTCGTCGCGCCTTCCTGGGTCAGACCGGCCTGACCTTATCTGGCGTGGCCGTGGCCATGCTGTCGGGCAACGAAGCCTTGGCGGCCAAGGCCGGCGGCGCCGCCCATCAAGACATCCAGATCCTCAACACCGCGCTGGGCGCCGAGCTGGAAGCGATTGCGGCCTACCAGTTGGGTGCCGAAAGCAATCTGCTACAAAAACCAGTGCTGGATCTGGCTGTGACCTTCCAATCGCACCACAAGGAACACGCCGATGTGCTGGCGCGCACCATTGAAAAATTGGGCGGCAAGCCTGTGGTGGCCAAGGCGAAGTACGCCTTCCCGGTGGAGCAACTGAAGTCGCAGCTCGATGTGCTGCGCTTTGCCGCCAAGCTGGAGCAAGGGGCCGTCAGCGCCTATCTGGGCGCGGTGCCGCTGTTTGACAACCGCGAGCTGTCGAAGGCCGCCGCCAGCATCCTGGGTGACGAAGCCATGCACTGGGCCGTGCTGCGCCAGGCTATTGGCGAAACTCCCGTGCCGTCGGCCTTCATGTCATGAAGAACCGGGTCCATTGGCTGGCCTGCCTGCTAACCGGTTTGCTGGCTTGGTCCGCGCAGGCCGCCCCCCGGTCGGGCCTGCAAGGCCAGGCCCAGCGGGGTGAGGCGCTGTATGGTCGCTGCATGGGCTGTCATGCCCTGCAGCACGATGCCGTCGGCCCCCGCCATTGCGGCCTGCTGGGCCGGAGGGCGGGCAGCGTAGCGGGGTTTGACTATTCGACCGCCATGCGCCGCTCAGGTCTGACCTGGACTCCCGCCACGCTGGACCGCTTCCTTCAGGCTCCCTTACGGGTGGTGCCCGGCACCTCCATGACCTACGCGGGCGTCGACGCTGCGCAAGACCGGGCCGATCTCATTGCCTATCTTCAGGCCGTCAATTTGACTTGTCACAAGGGATTCGGCCTTGGGGATTGAGGACAAAGGACCGCCTTCCTAAGATGACTCTTCGGGGTTCTGCATGCGCAGAGCCCTGTCATCACAAACAAGGCGGAGAAGAACTCATGCACTCGATCCAAGCAAGGCCCTTCAAGCGCGTGTGCGCGGCCTCGTTCTACACGACCGGCTTCAGCACCGACACCAACTTCGGTTTGCTGCCACGTGACGTCCAAGGCCGTGTGTTCGGCCCCACCGCTGCCGTGCCCGAACCCGAAAGCTGGGCCCTGACACTGGTCGGCATGGCCACCGTTGCGGGCGCCATGCGCCGCCGCCGTCAAGGCTGATTGGGCGAGCCCTTGGGGTGCGGCACACGCGGAAACCGCGCCTCATTGATCGCCACCTTGCGACGAGCGGCATCGACCAGGTCGATGCCCAGTTCGTTGCTCAACTGGATCAGATAGAGCAGCACATCGGCCATCTCCAAGGCCACCGCCTCACGTTGCGCAACGGGCAGTGCGCGGCTTTGCGCCTCGCTCATCCACTGGAAATGCTCCAGCAGCTCACCGGCCTCCACAATCAAGGCCGAGGCCAGATTCTTGGGTGCATGAAACGGGCCCCAGTCGCGAGCCTGGGCGAAGTCTTTGAGTTGTTGCGCCAACTGGTCCAGGGAATCGGCCATCACAGGGCTCCAAACACCTTTTTGAGAATGGCGTTGCCCGTGCCCACCGGGTCTTGGCGAATCTTGCGCTCTTCTTCGCCAATCAAGGCGTACAGGCCATCCAGGGTCTTGCCAGTCACATAGGTTTCGATGCTGACTGGCTGCCCTTCAACCACCCCCGCCATGGCCAATCTGGCGCCCCAGCGCTGGAACGTGTTGTAGGCATTGGCCAGGTTCACCTTGCGTATGGCTCCGGTCACCACGGGCTGAAACTTTTCGCCCAAGGGTGCGCGGGTCTTGTCGGCAAAAAAGTTGGTGACGGCGTTGTCGCCACCGGCGAGGATTTTCTTGGCGTCGTCCACCGTCATGGATTTGACGGCCTCCACCAACAGGTCTTTGCCCATGGGCACCGCGGCCTCGGCCGACCGGTTCATGGTGGTGACCAGCTCGTCGACCTTCTGACCCTGGCCCGCCATGCGCATGAAGTCGGCCGCCTTCTCCAGATGGGCTGGCAAGGGAATGCGAACTTGGGGGTTGCCCAGAAAGCCATCGGGCCGGCCCAAGAGACTCACGGCCGCCAAGGCGCCTTTTTCCAGCGCCGCCTTCACCCCAGCGCCCGCGTCTTTCTGGCTGAGGTCAGCCAGCGTCAGCGCATGGGCCTGTCGCATGGCCGCCAGAACAGCCAGAGACCCAGTGACGTGAGCAAGAAAGTGTCGGCGTTGCATGACGGCAAGGCAGTGAGTGGGGACCCCGTCATCTTAGAGCTTGAGCCCGCAGTGTGCCGAGCTGCGTGCCGGCACCTGCCGCGCCGCACCCCGCATGCGCCAGCTCGGGGCATGGCGCGCACCAGCTTTGTGCCAAATCAACAAAACGTGCATCAGCAGCTCGCCTCCTGCCTCACGCTGCCTAGAGAGACCCGCCTGGCACGCCGATTGCTTAATGACATTCGCCTGCACAGTGCTGACGCTGAGCGGGCAGGTTTCTCCGCTAATGACGGCGGTTTTCTGTTGGTGCCGGGCCCTTGTGCCTTGCGCCTCTCCTGGACGGTGCGCGGCTGTCAGTCCGCGAAGACTGCGCGCACCTGGTTTCCTTGTTCGGAGTTCACATGAAAATCGTCGTCATTGGTCATGGCATGGTCGGCCACAAATTCCTGGAAAGCCTGGCTGAATCGGGCGTGCAAAACGCCGAAGTCACGGTGTTGTGCGAAGAGCCTCGCGCCGCTTACGACCGGGTTCACCTCTCTGAGTTTTTCTCTGGCAAAACCGCAGACGACCTCTCCTTGGTCGAGCCCGGCTTCTTCGAGCGCACCGGCTTCAAGCTGCGCTTGGCTGCGAAAGCCGTGGCCATTGAGCGCCGTACCAAGACGGTGACCACCGCTGACGGCGAAGAACTGCCCTACGACAAGCTGGTGCTGGCCACCGGGTCCACCCCCTTCGTGCCCCCTGTGCCCGGTCGCGATCGCCACAACTGCTTTGTCTACCGCACCATCGAAGACCTGGAGGCCATGAAGGCCGCAGGCGCCCACTCCAAGACGGGCGTGGTCGTGGGCGGTGGCCTGCTGGGTCTGGAATGCGCCAAGGCACTGCGCGACCTGGGCCTGGACACCCATGTGGTCGAATTCGCCCCCCGCCTGATGGCGGCACAGGTGGACGACGGTGGCGGTCGCGTGCTGCGCACCAAGATCGAAGCGCTGGGCCTGCACGTGCACACCAGCCGCAGCACCGTGAAGATCGTGGATGGCGCCGACCACCAGCACCGCATGGTCTTCGAAGACGGCAGCTATCTTGAAACCGACATGATCGTGTTCTCGGCCGGCATTCGCCCTCGTGACGAACTGGCCCGCCAGTGCGTGCTGGCCATCGGCCCACGCGGTGGCGTGGTCATCGACAGCCACTGCCGCACCAGCGACCGCAATGTGTACGCCATCGGCGAATGCGCGTCGTGGAACGAGCAAACCTTTGGTCTGGTCGCCCCCGGTTACGACATGGCCCGCGTGGCTGCCCGCCACATTGCCGGTCTGGATGACGTGGCCTTCGTGGGGGCCGACATGAGCACCAAGCTCAAGCTGATGGGTGTGGACGTGGCCAGCATTGGCGACGCGCATGCCAAGTCGGCGCACTGCCGCACCTTCCACTACACCGACGAAGTCAAGCAGATCTACAAGAAGATCGTGGTCAGTGAAGACGGCAAGAAGTTGCTGGGCGCCGTGCTGGTGGGCAATGCCGATGAATACGGCACCCTGCTGCAAATGGCCCTCAACGGCATTGATCTGCCCGCCGAGCCCGAATTCCTGATCCTGCCTTCCAGCGATGGCAAGGCCAAGCCTGGCCTGGGCCCCGATGCCCTGCCAGAAACAGCGCAAATCTGTTCGTGCAACAACGTCACCAAGGGCCAGATCTGCAAGGCCGTGGGCGAGGGCATCAGCAGCATCGCTGACCTGAAGTCCTGCACCAAGGCGGGGGCCACCTGCGGCGGCTGTGTGCCCCTGGTCACCCAGGTCATGAAGGCCGAGATGAAGAAGCAAGGCATGGCGGTGAACAACCACCTGTGCGAACACTTCGCCTACTCGCGCCAGGAGCTGTTCCACCTCATCCGCGTAGGCCAGATCAAGACCTTCGACGAACTGCTGGCCAAGCACGGCAAGGGCCTGGGCTGCGACATCTGCAAACCCACCGCCGCCTCCATCCTGGCTTCGGTGTGGAACGACTTCGTGCTGAAGAAAGACCTGGCTGCCCTGCAAGACAGCAACGACTACTTCCTGGGCAACATCCAGAAAGATGGCACCTACTCGGTCGTGCCCCGCATGCCAGGCGGCGAAGTCACACCCGATGGCCTGATCGCCGTGGGCCAGGTCGCCAAGAAATACGGCCTCTACACCAAGGTGACGGGCGGTGCGCGTGTGGACATGTTCGGTGCCCGCGTGGAGCAACTGCCCTTGATCTGGGAAGAGCTGATCGCCGCCGGTTTCGAATCGGGCCACGCCTATGGCAAGTCGCTGCGCACGGTCAAGAGCTGCGTGGGCTCGACCTGGTGCCGTTATGGCGTCGACGACAGCGTGGGCCTGGCGGTGGAACTGGAGAACCGCTACAAGGGTCTGCGCGCCCCGCACAAGATCAAGTTCGGCGTGTCGGGCTGCACCCGCGAGTGCGCCGAAGCCCAGGGCAAGGACATCGGCGTGATCGCCACCGAGAAGGGCTGGAACCTGTACATCTGTGGCAACGGTGGCATGAAGCCCCGCCATGCCGAGCTGTTCGCCTCCGACCTGAGCAAGGCGGACCTGATCAAGCTGATCGACCGCGTGCTGATGTTCTACGTGCGCACCGCCGATCGCCTGCAACGCACCAGCACCTGGCGCGAGAACCTGGAAGGCGGCCTGGACTACCTGAAGGATGTTCTGATCAAGGACAGCCTGGGTGTGAACGCCGAGCTGGAAACCCAGATGCAGCACGTGGTCAACACCTACCAATGCGAATGGAAAACCGCCGTGACCACGCCTGAAGTGCGTCAACGCTTCCGCTCGTTCGTCAACAGCGATCAGAAGGATCAACGCATCCTGTTCGTGAAGGAACGTGGCCAGATTCGCCCGGCCCGCCCTGAAGAACACGCCTCGGCTTCGCCTGAGACCACCGCCTGATCGAGCGCCATTGACTGGGCCCCCACGGGGGCCTGAAGGATCTGACCATGAACACCGAAACCCTGAACTGGACCGCCACCTGCTCGGTCAACGACATCTTGCCCAACACCGGCGTGTGCGCCCTGGTGGACGACCGCCACGTGGCCATCTTCCGGCTGGGCGAGCAGCAATTCTTCGCCATCGACAACGTCGACCCCAAGTCACAAGCCAGCGTGCTCTCACGTGGTCTGATCGGCAGCCTGGGCGAGCACATCGTGGTGGCCTCTCCGCTTTACAAGAACCACTTCGACCTGCGCACAGGCGAATGCCTTGAATCCCCCGAGTTGTCGGTGCGTGCCCACAAGGTGCGCGTCGAGGGCGATCGGGTTCTCGTCGCCCTGGCTTGAACCCCATCGTCTTGCAAATCCAAGCCCCACCGGGCTTGGCTCGGCAGACAAATTGCGGACAATGCACATCCTAGCTACGTGCCTGTTTGCAATTTGTCGGCCCTTTTCATGCAACAAACTCTTTCCCGGCTCGTCCTGCGCGCCAAGCAGTTGGATCTCGACGCCATTCGTCACCTGGCTGACCGTGTCGAGTTGGTGGGTGCCATCGGGCAACTGATCCACGCCTTGCAGCGCGAACGGGGCGTCTCCAGCATCTTCCTGGCTTCGGCCGGGCAGCAATTTGCGGCCGAACGGCAAGCCGCCATCGACGCGACCGCCCCCATTGAGGCCCAGGTCCGCCAGCGCTTTCTGGCCCAGGCCGACAGCGAGCAGGGCGCCACGTCGGCCATGTTGTCACTTATGGCCTGGGTGCTGCTGGACCTGGATGCCCTGGGTGAACTGCGCCAACAAATTGCCCAGCGCCACATGAGCGCCCACGACGCCGTGGCCGCCTACAGCCGACTCATTGCCGGCCAGGTTGAACTGATTTTTCACATTGCCGACGCCGCCGGCCACGTGGGCATTTCCCGCCTGCTGGTGGCCCTGGTTCACTTGGTGCAAGGCAAGGAATACGCCGGACAGGAACGGGCCGTGGGCGCCCAGCTGTTTGCCTCGGGCCAAAGTGAGGATGCGGCCCAGCAACGCGTGGTGCAGCTCATCGACGCGCAAGACCGCTGCCTGAGCACCTTTGAAGAGTTTGCCGACCCCGAACTGCGTGCCCGCTGGCAACAGCACCAGCTCACGCCCAACGTGGCCCAGCTGGAGCGCATGCGCCGCACCCTGTGCACCACCCGGCCCGGCAACCCGCTGGATGCCGGCCTCAGCACCACTTGGTTCGACACCACCAGCGAACGCATTGCCGTGATGGGGGACACCGAAATCGCCCTGGTCGAGGCCCTGCGCCAGCACGGACAGGCCCAGTTGCAAGCCGCCCAGCAAGAACTGCAAGACGTTGAAAGCCTGCTGCAGAAGCTGCGCGACAACCCGCCGCCGCACACCGATGCCGTGGGGCGCTTCTTCCGGGCCGAGAGCCAGCCCGAGGCCCCCCCGCTGCTGAGCCGCAACGCTCCCAGCGAATCCGACCTGGAAGCCTTGCTGCGCACCCAGTCCGAGCGCCTGGCCGCCATGGAAGCCGAACTGGACAAAGCGCGCCGCACCTTGCACGAACGCAAGATCATCGAACGAGCCAAAGGCGCGTTGATGTCTCGCATGGGTCTGACCGAAGAGGCCGCCTTCCGCGCCCTGCAAAAGGCGTCCATGGACCACAACCGGCGCCTGCTGGACGTGGCCGAAGCCACCCTGGCCCTGCCTGACTTTGTCTTCAGTCAGGAAAACCGCACACCGAAACGGTCTGGCTGAGCCTTCGCGTTGCATTTCCCGGTCGGCGTTCCTACACTGGGGCGATGCTGTCGGCCTACATCACCCACCCCGACTGCGCCCGTCACGACATGGGCGCCCAGCACCCCGAGTGCCCCGCGCGCCTTGGCGCCATCCAGGACCAGTTGCTCATCAAAGGGCTGCTGGACTACATGATCCCGTACGACGCCCCGCTGGCCACTGACGAGCAGCTGGGGCGGGCGCATGCCGCCTTGTATGTGCAGGAAATTCGCTCGCTGGCGCCCACCCAAGGACTGATTCAGGTCGACCCCGACACCAGCATGTGCCCCCACACCTTGCAAGCGGCCTTGCGAGCAGCGGGCGCCGCAGTCGAGGCCACCGACCTCGTGCTGGCGGGGCAAGTCAGCACCGCCTTTTGCTCGGTTCGCCCACCCGGCCACCATGCCGAGCGCGCGGCGGCCATGGGCTTTTGCTTCTTCAACAACGTGGCCGTGGGCATTCGGCATGCGCTCGATGTGCATGGCCTGGAGCGCGTGGCCCTGATCGATTTCGACGTCCACCACGGCAATGGCAGCGAAGACATTTTCCGGGGTGACGACCGGGTGCTGATGTGCTCGATCTTCGAAAAGGGGCTCTACCCCTTCAGCGGCGAAAACGCCATCGGCCCCAATATGGTCAATGTGGGCCTGGCGCCTCGTACCGGCAGCGAGGCCTTTCGCGAAGCCGTGCGTGACCAATGGCTGCCCGCGCTGGAAGCCTTTCGGCCGCAGCTGATCTACGTGTCAGCCGGCTTCGACGCCCACCGTGAAGACGACATGGGCAACCTCGCCCTGGTCGATGCTGACTACGAATGGGTCACCACCCAGCTGATGGCCGTGGCCCAGCGCCACTGCCAAGGCCGCGTCATTTCCTGTCTGGAGGGGGGCTATGTACTCAACCCCCTGGGGCGCGCCGTCGCCGCCCACGTCAAAGCCCTGATCGGGGCCGCCTGAATCGGCCCCACGCCACCGCCCAAGGGAGCTTGCATGGATCAACATTACCTGACCCCGCTGTTTGCCCCGCGTTCGATCGTGGTGTTTGCCGGCACAACGCAAGACAGCGCACCCGCAGCCCCCGCTGAAGCGCCGCCCGGGCCGGCTTTGGGCGCTGCCGCCGTGCTGCAAGCCCTCAAAGCCCAGCGCTTCAAAGGCACCCTGCAGTTCTTTGACACACAGACCCGCGGCACCCTGGCCGACCTGGTTCAGGTGCAGGCTGACCTGGCCATCATTGCCCTGCCGCCCGAAGAGGTGAGCGCCGCGATTGAACTGGCCGCGCGCATGGCTTGCCAGGCGGTCATGGTGCTCGCCAGTGGCATTGGGCGCGAGCAAGCCCAGCAATGGCACAAGCAGGCCCGCCGCGAAGGGCTGTACCTGCTGGGGCCCAACTGCCTGGGCTTCCAGCGCCCGGCCCTGGGTCTGAACGCCGGCACCGTGGGCCCGTTGGCCAACACCGGGCCACTGGCCCTGGTCTCGCAGTCCGGGGCCCTGACGGCCTCCATGCTCGACTGGGCCCCCAAGAACGGCGTGGGGTTTTCCTCGGTCATCTCACTGGGTCCACACGCCAGCGTGGGGCTGGCCGAAGCCCTCGACTTCCTCGCCAACGACCCACAAACCCAGAGCATCCTGGTCTACATGGAAGGCATCTCGGATGCCCGCCGCTTCATGAGTGCCCTGCGCTCGGCAGCCAATGCCAAGCCGGTCATCGTGCTGAAAGCCGGGCGTCGCGCCGCAGGCAACGCCGCCGCCCAAACCCACAGCGCCGCCATCGTGGGCCAGGATGAGGTCTTTGACGCGGCGCTGCGCCGCGCCGGTGCCGTGCGCGTGAAGTCGTTTGTAGAGATGTTTTCGGCGGCCAAGTGCCTGGCCTCGCGTTACCGCCCGGTCGGCAAGCGACTGGCCATCGTCACCAATGGCGGCGGCCCCGGTGTGCTGGCGGCCGACTGGATCAACGAAATCGACCTGCAGCTGGGCACCCTGTCGCCTGACAGTGCCAGCGCCCTGCAAGCGCAGCTCTTGCCTCAGGCTTCGCTGGTGGACCTGATCGACCTGTCGGAAGACGCCGGCCCTGGGCATTACCAGGCTGCCATCCAGGCTGCCAACCGCGACACCGGCATTGATGGCCTTCTCGTCATCTACTCGCCCAAGATGGGCCAGGACCCGGCAGCCGTGGCCCAAGCTGTGGCGGCCGCCAAATCGGGTTTGTCCAAGCCCCTGTTGACCTGCTGGATGGGCGACGCCGCCGTCGTCGCAGCCCGTGGCGTGCTGAAAGACGCCAATATTCCGAGCTTCCGCACCCCCGAAGCCGCTGTGGGCGCCTTTGGCAGCCTGAGCTCCTTCTATCAGAACCAGAAGCTGCTGCAGCAAACGCCGCCGCCTTTGTCCACCCTGGCCAAGCCCGACATCGAAGGCGCGCGCCTGGTCATCGAAAGCGTGCTGGCCGAGCGGCGCAAGGTGCTCACGGAAATGGAGTCGAAAAGTCTGCTGTCGGCCTTCCACATTCCGGTCACCGAAACCCTGCTGGCACGCAGCGCCCACGAGGCCATGATGATTGCGACCCAGCTGGGCTTCCCGGTCGCGCTCAAAATCGATTCGCCCGACATCCCGCACAAGTCCGACGTGCAGGGCGTGGCGCTGAACGTCATGAACGGCACCGGGGTGCGTGACACCTACAACGACATGATCGAGCGCGTGCGACGCCTGCGACCCGAGGCCCGCATCAACGGCATCACGGTGCAGCAAATGGCGCGCACCCGCACGGGCCGCGAGATCTGCATTGGCGTGGTTCCGGGTGACCCATTCGGGCCGGTGATCGCCTTTGGCGCAGGCGGCACCATGATCGAGCTGATCGATGACCGGGCCATGGAGTTGCCTCCGCTGAATCAGTACCTGGCCCATCACCTCATCGAGCGGGCTCGCGTGGCCGAAACCCTGGGCGCCTGGCGTGGCACCAATGCGGCCGATCTCGATGCCCTTGAACGCATCTTGCTGCGCGTGTCAGAGATGGTGTGCGAGCTGCCCCAGCTGCGCGAGATGGACATCAACCCCATCATCATCGACGAACACGGCGCGGTGGCGGTCGATGCCCGCATCGTCATCGACAGCGGCACCCAGGCGATTGGCGGACGGGTTGGCGCCTACAGCCACCTGCCCATTCCACCTTACCCGGCCCGGCTGGAGCAGGTCTGGCCCCTGCGTGGCGGCGGCGAATACACGCTGCGCCCCATCCACACCGACGATGCGCACATGCTGCAGGAGCTGGTTCAAAGCCTCTCGCCGGAAAGCCGCTACTTCCGCTTCGTGTCCTCGCTGACCGAACTGCCACCGGCCATGCTGGCCAAGTTCACCTTGATCGACTACGACCGTGAAATGGCCCTGGTGGCCGTGTACAAGGAACGGGTGGCCCAAGCCGATGGCGAGATGGTCGACCGCGAGCGCATCGTGGGCGTGTCGCGCTACATCATCAACCCCGACCAGACCAGTTGTGAGTTTTCGCTGGTGGTGGCCGATGACTTCAGCGGCAAGGGTCTGGGTAGCCGTCTGATGGAAAGCATCATGGACGTGGCCCGCGAACGTGGCCTCACCGAGATCATCGGGCTGGTGCTGACCAACAACGACGGCATGCTGCGGCTGATGCGCAGCCTGGGGTTCACGGTCAAGCCCTATCCGGAAGACCCGGACTTCCGCCTGGTCACGCACGCGCTGTAAGCGCTAGGAACGATCGGGCGCCCTCACGCGAACCATCTCGATGGCATCAAACGGGCAGACCACAGCGCAGCGCGCGCAGCCAGTGCATCCGGCAGGGTCGTGCAACACCGACAGCTTGCGCCACTGGCCCTCGGGCCCTTGCGCTTCCAGCCACAACACATGAGGAGGGCAGGCCGCCACACAGCGGCCGCAGCCCGTGCAACGATCGGGCAAGACCTGAGGCAGGGCAGCGGCGGGCATGCGGCAAAGCGGGTCGGCTTGCTTAAGCCTTCTTGATGAACTCCGACTTCAGCTGCATCGGGCCAAAGCCGTCGATCTTGCAGTCGATGTCATGGTCATCGCTGTCGAGCAGGCGAATGTTCTTGACCTTGGTGCCCACCTTGATGACCGACGAGGAACCCTTGATCTTCAAGTCCTTGATGAGGGTGACAGTGTCACCATCTTGCAGCACGTTGCCGTGGGCATCTTTCCAGACGCGGGCCGCAGGCGCCGCCTCGGCTTCGGCTGTGGCACTCCATTCGTGGCCGCATTCGGGGCAGACGAGTTGAGTGCCGTCTTCATAGGTGTAGGTGGAGGCACATTTGGGGCAGGGGGGCAAGGTACTCATGGGGGCAATTTCAATCAATCAATGCCCCAATGGTATCGCTGCCGCCTTTTGACTCGTTTTGCGCCCCTCGGCTCAGCGCCTGCCCCCTCAAGGCGCCACCTTGCTCTTGATGACGCGGGCCAAGCCTTGTGGCAACTTGTCGAGCGAACCCAGCACATGCGGCAGAAGCTTGAGCTTCAGGCCGGAAAAGGCATTGGGCACCACCGCCTCGATCAAATGCGGCCCGGGGCTGCGCAGCGCGTATTCCAACGCATTGGCGAACTCTTCTGCCGTGGTGGCCCGCACCGAGTGCACGCCCATGCCATTGCCCATCTGCACAAAGTCCACCCCTGGGTTGTTCAGGTCCAGTTGCGACAAGGCTTTTTCGCCCTTGCCGGTGGCGCCCACGCGTTGCAGCTCCACGTTCAAGATGGCATAAGAGCGGTTGTTGAAAATCACCGTGGTCACGTTGAGCTTTTCGCGCGCCATGGTCCACAGAGCCTGGATGGTGTACATGGCCGAGCCATCGCCACACAGGGCCAGCACAGGCCGATCCGGGCAGGCGATGGCCGCGCCCACCGCGTTGGGCAAGCTTTGCCCAATGGCGCCGCCCGTCAGGGTGATCACGTCATGGTGCGGGGCGCCGCGCGTGAAGCTGGGCAGCATCACCCCCGAGGTCTGGGCTTCGTCCACGATGATGGCGCGCTCAGGCAGCAAATGCCCAATGGCCTTGCACACCTTTTCAGCGGTCAACTTGCCACGCGGACGATCGGGCCGCACCGCTTCTTGCAACACAGGGGCCACCGCGTCGGCGCCCAGATGGGTGCACAGTCGTTCCAACGACCCGACCGCATCTTGCGTGAAGCCCGCCAAGGTGTGGACCTGGCAGCCCTCCGGCACCAGGTAGCTCTTCTTGCCTGGGTAGGCAAAGAAGGACACAGGGGCCTTGGCATCGACCAGGATGAGGTGTTCGTAACCCGCCAACTGTACTGACGCCAACTCGGCCAGATAGGCAATGCGCTCGACATGCGGCAGGCCTGCGCCCCGCTCAATGCGGGTGGGAAACACCTCGGCAAACAGCTTGGCCCCCGTCTTCGCGGCAATGCGCGCCGCGGCCATCAGGGCAGGGGCGCGCAGGGCCCGCTCCCCCAGCAAGATGGCGGTCTTGCCCCCCGACTGGAGCACCTGGGCCACCTGCGCCAGCACGACTTCGTCGGCGCAAGGGGCGGGCTTCACGACGGGCGGCGCGGCAGGCACACCGCCCTCGCCCCACGACACGTCGGCCGGCAAAATCAAGGTGGCCACTTGCCCGGGTGGGCCCATGGCCGCGCCAATGGCCTCTGAAGCATCCCGGCACAGGGCTTCGGTGCTTTGCGAAGTGCGCACCCAGCTCGACACATTGCGTGCCACGGTTTCGATGTCGGACTGCAGTTGCGCGTCGTATTGCACATGGTGTGTGGCATGGTCACCCACGATGTTCACAATCGGCACCTTGCCTTTGCGGGCGTTGTGCAAGTTGGCCAGGCCATTGCCCAGACCGCAGCCCAGGTGCAGCAAGGTCGCGGCCGGTTTGTCGGCCATGCGGGCATAGCCATCAGCCGCCCCCGTGGCCACGCCTTCAAACAAGGCCAGCACCGCCCGCATGCGGGGCTCGTGGTCCAGCGCCGCCACGAAATGCATTTCCGACGTACCGGGGTTGGTGAAGCACACGGTCACCCCGGCATCCACCAGGGTCTTCATCAAAGCTTGCGCGCCGTTCATGGTGAGTCTCCTCTTGTTCTTGTCGCTCGGTAAGTGGTTCAGTGGGTCGGTTGAAGCGGCGCCCCGCTGAAGCGCCGCATGGTGAAGGCAAACAGCAAGCCACCCACATACATCAGCACGCCATACAGCGCGCCGGGAATGGCCATGGCATCGTCTTTCAACACCGAGCTGGCCATCACCAGCGACAAAGCCGCGTTCTGCACAGCGGTTTCAATGCCCAGTGTGATCGACTGGCTGCGCGACAAACGAGCCAGCCAAGCCACCCCGAAACCCGTGCACAACATGGTCACGTTCAACACCAGGGCAAACGGGGCCAGCGAGGCGAAGTTGTCGCGAACCAGATGCCAGTTCTTGATCACCGCCAGCACCACGATGATCACAAACAGAATCGTGGCCACGCGCGTGGCGCGGGGTTCGAAGCGCAAGGCCCAGGCATGCCAACGGTGGCGCACCACCATGCCCAAGGTCACGGGCAAGCCCATCACCACGGCCACCTGCCCCATCATCAAGCCCACCGGCACCTCGACCGCTCGCGCCGCCCCCATGAAGTGCGACAGGGCCACCGTCACGATCACGGGCAGGGTGAAGATGGTCATCACACTGGCCACCGCCGTGAAGCTCAAGGCCAGGGCCACATCGCCACGAGCCAGATACGTCAACAGGTTCGACGTGGCCCCCGTGGGGCAAGCCGCCAGCAGCATGAAGCCCACGGCAAATACCCCGGTCACCCCCAGTGAAGTGAGCATCAGGTAGCACACGGCGGGCAGCAGCACGAAATGGCACAGCACCCCGACCAGCAATGCGCGGGGCTGCCGAAGAATGCGCTGGAAATCGTTCACCGTCAGCCCCAGGCCGAGCGAGAACATGATGAAGCCCAGGATCAGGGGCAGCAGAACGGTGGAAACGATGTCACCTTGCACAGAAGCTCCTCAGGTCTTTGGTTGATTCAATGCTTTCGCAAACCGCCGGTTCATCCGCCGACCCCAATCGACTTGGCCGCAGCCCGCGCCGTCAAGATGCAGCCGGGCAGGAAGGTGCCTTCCAGCGAGCGCTTGCCGCTGGCGCCACCGCCGCCAAAGCCCGCCGCCTCGCCCACACAGTACAGGCCCGACACGGGCTGCGCAGTGCGGTCAAGCACCCGGCTTTGCAGATCGGTCTGCAGCCCGCCCAGGCTCTTGCGTGTGATGAGCTGCATGTGAATGGCAATGTAAGGGCCGGCCCCCTTCATCTGCAAAGGCGCGGGCGCGCAGGTGCGCAGCTTGTCGGGGCCCCATTGGCGGGCATGCACAATGCGTCGCAGCTGGTCATCGTTGTGCAGCTTGCTGCCGTTGGCAAAGTTGGCATCAAACGCGTCGACGGTGGCCTGCAGCACAGCGGGGTTCACGTCGGCCCGGCCATTCAAGGTCTGGGTCAGCGCATTCATCTGGCGAGTCAGCCCCTCCAGCGTGTCGTCTACCAGGAAGTGCGGGCTTTCTCGCTGCATCTGGCGCACCAGCCGATCGTTGCTGGTCAGCATTTCAAACACGAAGCGCAGGAACTGCTTGTCACGAATGCGAGGGTTGTGCTCGGCGCCTGAAATGGCGAACTCTTTCGAGGCGATGCGCCAGTTCAGCAACTGCCAGGTGTAGGGCTGGCTTTGCGCCGCCACACGCTGACACAGCTCATGCGTGTCAAAGCCCGTCACCAAGGGCTCGGGCCCCATGCGGCGCCCGGTGTGGTCCAGCCACAGCGCCGACTTGCAAGGAATCAACGACAAGCCATGCCCGTCGAAATGCGGCTGAGGGTGGGGAATGCCGGCCGCATAGTTCCACATCTCACCGGCATGGGTGATGCGGCCGTCTAACTGGTCTTCCACCAGATGGTGCAAGCGGCCATCGGCAAACGGGTGGGCGCCATTGAGCATGGTGGCCGGGCGAGGGCGGTGCGTGGGCCAGTTGGCCACGGTTTCGGCATGCGAACCATTGATGCCGCCCATGGCCAGCACCACCACCGGCGCGTCCAGACGCACCTCGGCGCCCGTGGCTTCGTTGACGGCCACGGCGCCCGACAAGGCCCCGGCACTGCGCTCTAGCGAGGTCACGCGGTGGCGGCTCAGAATCTGCAGGCGCCCGCCAGAGTCGGCCCCCTTCAGGGTCGCGATCATGCAGCGGGTCAACTCACGCGAGGTGCCCCACACCACGTGGTAACGCGGCACGCTGTTGCCATTACCCTGCAACCCCCGCTCCACCCAGTTCACCGCCGGCATGAACTTCAGGCCCTGCGCAATCAGCCAGTCGTACACCTCGGTGCGCGAATGCTGCACGTAGTACTCGGCCCATTGGCGAGGGTAGACATCGTGTTCGCCCAGTTCGCCAAAGCGCAGCCAGTCGGCCAAGGCGCGCTCAGGGGTGTCCGGGATCTTCATGCGGGCCTGCAAAGGCGTGCCCACCAGGGCCATGCCACCGAAGGCCCACAGCGCCAGGCCGCCCAGGCGCTCGGGGGTGTCGCGGTCCACCAGCACCACGCGCTGGCCCGCTCGCAAACACTCCAGTGCCGTGACGATGCCCGCCAGGCCGCCGCCCACCACCAACACATCTGCCTGAACCCGCTCTGCCATGCGCTGCCCCCCTCGTGCTGGCACACCTTATCGGCTTATGATGCCCGGCAATTGACCTGACAGGACAGAGGATTTGACCTCAGAGGCCACCGTTTCCATGAGCTGGGTGCACACCGTGCTGGGCGAAGCGCGGCGTCAGGGCCTGAGCGACACCGCCGTGTTGACGGCGGCGGGCATTCGCCCCGAGGAACTGCAGCAAGATCGCTGGCCCATCGACCACATCACCCGCCTGTGGCGCACGGCCGCCCGGCTCACGCAAGACCCGGGCTTCGGGCTCAAAACGGGAGCGCTGGTGGGCCCCGCCAGCTTCAACGTGGTCGCCTTCATCGTGCAGTCGGCCGCCACCTTGCGACAAGCGCTGAGCGTGGTGCAGAAATACCAAAGTCTGATTTCAGACGGCGGGCGCTTTCAGTTGCTGCCCGGCCCCACCGCCAGTTGGCTGGTGTACCACCCACGGCAAGGCGACCTGGCTTTCAGCCCGCACCAAATTGAAGCCGTGCTGGCAGCCGTGGTCAGCGCCACCCGCTGGCTCAGCCCCCAACCCATTCGCCCCAGCCTGGTGCGATTCAGCCATGAACAAGTGGGCCCCTTGAGCGGCTACCGCGAGGTCTTCGGCTGCCCCATCGAGTTCAGCCAGGCCTACAACGGCTTGCTGATCGACAACACCGTGCTGGACCACCCCTTGCCGCAGGCCAACCCGCAACTGGCGCAGGTGCACGAGCATTACGCCACCGTGCAGTTGCACGCCATGAACCAAGGGCAGACCCTGGACCAGGCTGTGCGCCACTGGATTGCCGCCCACATGGGGCCGCCGCTGCCCACACGGGTCGCCGCAGCCGAAGCCTTTGGCCTGAGCGAGCGCACCCTGGCGCGGCGGCTACAGGCCTGCCACACGCATTTCGGGGCCTTGCTAGACGAGGTTCGGCGCGACCTGGCCCTGCAACAAGTCAGTGGCACCCCGCGCCCGCTGCGCGACATTGCCCATGACCTGGGCTTCGCCGAACTCAGCCCGTTTTACCGCGCCTTCCAGCGCTGGACGGGCTCCACCCCGGCCCGCTGGCGTCAGGGCTGATCGCCCTTGGGTTGCAGCTTGTCTTGGGTGCGCAACTCGAAGTCGCTCGCATCATGGCGCTCGTGCAGTTGCTCGGACAACTCACCCCAGGTGCGGTTCACCATGCGCCCGCGCTGCACGGCGGGCCGCTGTGCGATTTGCTCAGCCCAGCGCACCACATGGGTATAGCTGCTGCCTTGCAAGAACTCGCCCGCGTTGTAGTCGGCCCCTTTGTACAACTGCTCCAGCGCGAGCGCCCCGTACCAAGGCCAGATGGCCATGTCGGCCACCGTGTAATCGGCCCCAGCCACATAGGGGTGCTCGGCCAGACGGCGGTTCAGCACATCCATCTGCCGCTTGGCCTCCATGGCATAACGGTCGATCGCGTATTCGATCTTCACCGGCGCATAGGCATAGAAATGCCCGAATCCGCCGCCCAGGAAGGGCGCGCTGCCCATCTGCCAGAACAACCACGACAAGCATTCGGCCCGCTGGGCCGGCTCGGTAGGCAGGAAGGCGCCAAACTTTTCAGCCAGGTACAGCAAGATCGAACCCGACTCGAACACCCGAATCGGCTCGGCCCCACTGCGGTCCACCAGCGCCGGAATTTTCGAATTGGGGTTGACCTCAACAAAGCCCGAGCCGAACTGCGCGCCCTGCGTGATCGGAATCAGCCACGCGTCGTATTCGGCGCCCGCATGCCCCTGGGCCAACAATTCTTCCAGCATCACGCTCACCTTCACGCCATTGGGCGTGGCCAGCGAATACAACTGCAAGGGGTGTTGACCCACGGGCAAATCGGCCTCGTGCGTGGGGCCGGCAATGGGGCGATTGATGCTGGCGAACTGCCCGCCGTTGGCCTGCTTCCAGGTCCAGACAGCAGGGGGGATGTAAGGCGTGGAAGGGCTGGTTTCAGCCAGCGCAGAGGGCGTTTTGTTCATGCGGATCAGGTTAGCAAAGATCCGTGACAGCCCGTCGAGCCTTTCAGAATACCCCTGTTTTGCGCGGGTGTGGGGCCAAGTTGCATGAAAACGCCGAAGCATGAAAAAGGGGCTAATTTGACTCACCAGACCTGGCCCGTTTTCTGCATGATGGGCATCAGCACTTCTGCAGTACATCGGAGGGTGGCACCATGAACTGGTTCGACAACGTCTCGTCAGACAGCGATCAACCCATCGCGCCGGCCCGGCTCATGCAAGGGCATTGGCGACATCGTCTGCACCCCTATGGCGACCTCATGCTGTGCCGCGTGGTGGTCGATGCGGCCGAGCCCCGCGTGGTGGCTGCCCAGGTCATGGACCATGGCTTGGTGGAAGACCTCGACAGCAGCGACCTGGAAGACCTCACCCAGGCCATGCAAGCCGAAGACGCCTTCCTGCGCCCGCAAGCCTGGGGTTTCAGCCCCTGCGCCATGTTGCCCGACTGGGCTCGCCCCTCATTCAGCGAAAGCCAGATTGCGGAGCTCGAACGCATTCAGGGCTACTTGATCGAAGCCTCGGAAGACACCTTCGACAATGTGCTGGAACTGCGCGATGAATTCCTGCGTGGCATTGGGCTAACCGACAAACACATGCACCGGGCCGTGCGGCAAAACGAGTACGACGCCCCTCGCCGCAAGGGTGGGCGCACGCTGGTGAACTGAAGCCTGAGCCGCGCCGACTCAAGCCACTGCGGCCAGAATCGGCGCAGGCGACACAAACGACGGCTGCAAGAACGGGTTGCCCTGGATCAGCACGATGGCTGCGGTGGGCGCTGCGGCCAGAGCAAACAAGCTGATCGACACATACAAGGCACGAGGGTTGTCCACGTGCACCACCGCGATCGACAGCAGGGTCAGCAGCCCCAGAAACGCCATGCCCAGCCATTTCAGCGGGTTCACGTGCATCTGGCTCAGGCTGATGCGTTGGTCACGGTCATGCCGAATGTCGGACACCTTGTCCAGCAACAAGGCATGGGCGTTGTCGCCCAGTGAAGCGGCCACACGTGGGTCCAGCGCCATGCGCAAGAGGGCATTGGCCTGCTGATCGGCTTGCGGGCTGGGCTGGCGCACGGCCAGACTGTCCCACTCCTGAGCTCCAGCATGCGCATACGCCCGCACGGTGTTCAGAAAAGGCCCGCGCAAAGGTTCTTCCAGCTGTCCGCCCAACACGACCAGGCCACGCAAGGCATCGGCCTCGTGAAACACGGCGGCCGTGGCTTTGTCGTGCGCACTCCAGGTGTCGTTGGCAATGAAGGCCAGGGTCAGACCAAACAACACGCCCAGCACGTTGATGAAGGGGGGGGCCACCCCGCGCAGCGCCTGAACGTGCCCGCGCCAAGGCGACGCCCGCACCAGCCAGACCACCACCAGCACCGCCCCCAAGGTGCCCAGCATGGCCACCGCGGCGTAGAGGTAGTGATCGTAGGGGTTCAGGGGGGTGAGCAGCATGGAACAGCGCCTGCAATGAGCCAAAGCCCATTATGTGCCCAGGGTCATGCGCTCCAGTCAGGCGCTCAGAGTCAGCAGCCCCCAAACCACGGCCCAGGCACTCAGCAGCCAACAGCCCAGCAAGCCCACTGCCGTCCAGACCCACCATACCGGGTTGCTCAGCAAGGCCGCAGAGCCCAATCGCCACGACACGGACACGGCACTGAACACCCCATCGCGCGTGCGCACCAAGCGGGTGCTTTCCTGGCGACTGACCTGCCCCAGGCCCCGGGCCAAGGTTTCGCGCAAGCCCGCCACGTCGGACAGGGCCTCGGCCAAGGTCAAACCCGGCAACACGCAGACCGCGCCCACCAGAGCCGTGAGCCCCGCCACCCAGCCATGGCCGCCACGCCACCACAGCGCAACCAACCCCAAGGTGGCCAGTGCCCCCATCAGTGATACCCAGGTGATCCAACGGGCCGCCCCCGCCCCCAGCCGCTCCAATCGGGTCAGCCAGGCCTGTGAAGGCTCGTTCATGCGTTCAAACCTTGCATCCAATCGGCCAGCACCTGCGCGGCCACCACTTCCAGGCCGGGGGCCAGGCTCTGCGCCTGTTGGCGCAACGTCACCACATCCAGGCCCGCCGCCCCCAGCTCCGCCGTGTGACCAATCAGCCAACGCTCGAAAGTGCGCGCCTGGGCTTCGATGTGAAACTGCAGGGCCAACACTTGGGGCCCCACCTGAAATGCCTGGTTCGGGTACACCGCCGACGATGCCAAGCGCTGTGCCCCGGGCGGCAAGTCAAAGGTGTCTCCATGCCAGTGCAGCACGGGCACGCCTTGCAGGCGTCGCAAAGGCGATTGCTGGCCCGCCTCGGTCAACTGCAGCGTGCTCCAGCCAATTTCCTTGGTGCCACCCGGGTACACACGGCCACCCAGAGCCTGTGCCATCAATTGGGCGCCCAGACAAATGCCCAGGGTGGGTTGGTGGGCCTGCAAGCGGCGGCGCAAGGCCGCCAGCTCGTCGTTCAGGAAAGGGTAGCGGTCGGCTTCGTACACGCCAATGGGTCCACCCAGCACCACCAGCCATTCGGCCCGATCGATGGCCGCACCCACATCGTCCACCCCCGCTTGAACCACCTCGATGGCATGGCCCTGTTCGCGCAACACCGCCTCGAACGAGCCCAGATCTTCAAACGCCAGGTGTTGAACCACCGTGACCACTGCGGGTTGATGCGCCATGCCCAGCCTCCTGATTGGCCGTTGTTGAGAACCAGGGGGCCATGATGCCAGTGATCGGCCCCCTGGTTGCAAAGACCTCAGCGCAAGACCACGCGCGGGAAGTCCACCGGCACATCAAAGGCCACATTGACATAATTGGTAAACAGGTTCAACGCCACATGCGCCAGGATTTCGACCACCTGCTCGTCGTTGAAGCCCACCTCATGCAGATTGGCCACATCGGCATCGGTGATCTGGGCACGGTTTTCCACCACCTTCAGCGCAAAGGCCAGGGCCGCTGCGGTACGTGGGTTGTCTGAACGGCCCACTTGCGCAGCCGCCATCTGCTCCGGTGTGGCGCCAGCTTGCTTTCCCAGCACGGTATGGGCCGCCAGGCAATATTCACAGGCATTGCGATTGGCGACGGCCACGGCAATTTGTTCACCCAGTTGAGCGCCCAAAGTGCCCCCACCCAGGGCCCCGAAAAACCCCCACATGGCTTGCAGGGCGGCGGGGGAATTGCCCACCGCCTTGAACATGTTCGGCGTCATGCCGAAGGCTTGTTGCACTTGGGTCAGCAGTGGCTGGCTGGCAGCGGCTTGAGTTTGCGTTTGCAGATTGACGCGAGGCATGGCTTGTCCTTTCAGTGGATTCGGTATGGGTGAAATGCGCACCAACGTGTCGGCTGGTGTGATGCCAGTTTGCGCAAACGAGCAGAACTAATGGATACTTTGCGTACGCAATACAGCTCATTTCGTACAAGCATGTCTTCCCCGCCCCCAGCTCGCACGCCACAGCCCGTCGATCGGCTGTCCGGTCTGTTGTCCCGGTTTCGGGTACAGGCGCAGTTGCATCACACCGGCGCCCTGTGCGGCCTGACTCATTTCGATGCCAGCGAAGGACACGGCTACCTGCATGTGCTGCGGCGGGGCCAACTGAAAGTCACGCACCCGGGCGCACGCCACGTTCCCAAGGCGCTGGAACTGGATGAGCCCACCCTGCTGTTCTACCCACGCCCCTTGACCCATCACTTTCACAACCCCCCGCGTGACGGGTCTGACTTCACCTGCGCTCGCCTGGCTTTTGATGGGGGTCCCGACAACCCATTGGCACGCGCCTTACCGGGTTTCATGGCGGTGCCGCTGGAACGGGTGCCCGGGCTCGCCGCCGCCTTGGACTTGCTGTTTGCCGAGACCGATCAGGTTCGCTGCGGTCAGCGTCTGCTGGCCGACCGGCTGTTTGAAGTGGTGGTGCTGCAGTTGTTGCGCTGGTTGCTGGACCACCCGCACGAAGCGGGCATTCGCCCCGGCTTGATCACCGGCCTGTCTGACCCCCGGCTGGCCCGCACCCTCGTGGCCCTGCACGACGCCCCCGGCGAAGCCTGGTCTCTGGAACGCATGGCCGAATGCGCCGGCATGTCGCGCACGGCCTTCGCCAACACCTTTCGCGAAGTGCTGGGCCAAACCCCGGCCGACTACCTGTCTGACTGGCGCATGGCCCTGGCGCAAAGCCGGCTGCGCGAAGGGCGCGCCATCAAGCTGCTGGCCGAAGAACTGGGCTACGCCAACCCTTCGGCCCTGACCCGCGCCTTCACCGCGAAAGTAGGGGTGTCGCCACGCGACTGGTTGAAGATGCAATGACCCTCAGGCGGGGCGCACGGATCAGGCGCTGGTCAGCTCAGGCGGCTGTACATGCCGGTGACCTGGTCCATGACCTTCAAGATGTTCTCGCTGCTGACAAACACCTCGCGGGCCCGCACGGCGGCATTCGAAGCATCGCCCACCCGGGCCAAGGCATTGTCGAAAAACACCCATTGCTGGCGAACCAGGTCCAGCTGCTCGCGAATCGCCGCCGTGGCCTCAGGCGCGGCAGTCAAAGTCTGCAAGGCTTGCTCGAACTCACGACGAGCCACATCCAGTTCCTTGAGCTGGTCCGGGCTGGCCACCCCCCAAGCCTTGCTCAGATAGAACTTGGCCATGCGCTGCGACAGCATGCGCTGCCGTCCTGCCATGTTCACCAAACGGCCCACCGAGCGGCCCGAATACGCCTCCATCTGCACCGTGCCCTGGTGTGCCAGTTTCAGCACACGCGCATCCAGCGCCAGCAAATCAGCGGCCGCCCCGCGATCGGGCGCACGGCCCACCAGCACCGTCTTGTAATCCCCCCACACGCTTTCAAGCGAGGCATAGGTGGTGCGAATGTCCGAATTCGGTGCATAGGCCTTCAACTCGACCAACTGCCGATCGAACAAGGCCATCGAGTCGGCCATGATTTTTTCGGCCCGCTGCGCATCCACCCCTTGGCCGGTAGCCAACCAGGCCTTGGCCATGCGTTGCGACAGCATGCGCTGGCGCCCCGCCTTGTTGATCGCATCATTCACCCCCACCACCTGCGAACCTGCCGGCAGGCACAGGCTCATGCCCACCGCCATGCCCAGCCCGCCCTTCATCCACAGCCGGCGATTCAGGTCGAATTGCATTTCCATTTTGTAAACCTCAGCACTTCACAAACAACGCTGTAGCGTTAGCAGGATCCGGACCAAGGCACACCGACCGATTGGCACTTTGTCACGATTAACATCTCGCCATGCACATCTCACAGCGCGCCCAATCGATCACTCCCTTTCTGGCCATGGAGTTCGGCAAGCATGCGGCGGCATTGGAAGCCCAAGGCCACCGGGTCATCAAGTTGAATCTGGGCGAGCCCGATTTCGGCGCCCCGCCCGCCGTGCTGGCCGAACTGCAGAAGGTGGCGCAACAAGCCTTGCCCTACACCGGTGCGCTCGGCTTGCGTGCGTTGCGCCAAGCCATTGCCAAGTTCTACGCGACCCAGCATGGCGTCACCCTCTCGCCCGATCGCATCGTGGTCACGGCGGGCGCCTCGGCGGCCCTGCTGCTGGTCACCGCCGCGCTGGTCGACCCGGGCGACGAGGTCTTGGTGGGCGATCCGTCCTACCCCTGCAACCGCCAATTCCTCAGCGGCTTCGGCGCCGATGTGCGGCTGGTGCCCACCGATGCCGCCACGCGCTTTCAGCTCGACCTGGCCGCCGTGCAACGCCACTGGAGCGCCCGCACCCGGGGCCTGATGATTGCCACGCCCTCCAACCCCACCGGCACCTCCGTGCCCCCGGCCGAGCTGGCCGCCATTTGCGAATGGGCGCGCCGGCACGATGCGTGGCGCATCGTGGACGAGATCTACCTGAACCTCAGCGATGCCGATGCCGCCGGTCGACCGGCACCCACCATTCTGGCCAGCGACCCTGACGCCATCGTCATCAACAGCTTCTCCAAGTACTTCGGCATGACCGGCTGGCGCCTGGGCTGGGCCGTGGTGCCCGATGCCCTGGTACCAGCCATGGAACGGCTGGCGCAGAACTACTACATCTGCGCGTCCACCCCGGCACAGATGGCCGCGCTGGCCTGCTTCACCCCCGAGTCGCTGGCGGTATGCGAAGCCCGCCGCGCCGAGTTCTCCGCCCGTCGGGCCTTGGTTTTGCAAGGCTTGGCCCAGGCCGGCCTGCATGTGCCGGTTTTGCCGGACGGGGCGTTCTACGTTTACATGGATGTCAGCCCAACCGGGCTGGATGCCATGCAGTTCTGCGAACGCGCCCTGCAAGAAGCCCATGTGGCCCTGACACCGGGCTACGACTTCGGACCCAGCAGCGGTGGTCAGCATGTGCGCCTGTCTTACGCGGCCTCGCAGGAAGACCTGCGAGAAGGGCTGTCGCGTCTGGCGCAGTTTGTGCGTTCGCTGAAATAGGTCAGCAGGCGGGGGGCCGCCTCGCCTGCTGGGCCTCATCACTTCAGGTCAAAGCGATCCAGCTCCATCACCTTGTGCCAGGCGGCTACAAAGTCCTTGACCATCCTGCTCTGACCATCTTGCTGGGCATACACCTCGGCCAGGGCGCGCAGTTGAGCATTCGAGCCAAAGATCAAGTCCACCACCGTGGCCGTCCACTTCACCGCCCCCGTCTTGCGGTCACGTCCTTCCAGCACATTGGCATCGGCGCTGGATCGCTGCCAGGTGGTGCTCATGTCCAGCACATTCACAAAGAAGTCGTTGCTCAAGGTTTCGGGGCGCTGGGTGAACACGCCATGCTGGCTGCGGCCAGTGTTGGCATTCAAGACCCGCAAGCCGCCCACCAGCACCGTCATTTCCGGCGCACTCAAGTTCAGCAACTGCGCCTTGTCGATCAGCATGTCAGCGGCGTAAGGCGCGACTCCCGGGGCCACGTGGTTGCGGAATCCATCGGCCTTGGGCTCCAGCACGGCGAACGATTCGACATCGGTCTGCTCTTGCGTGGCATCGGTGCGGCCCGGCGTGAACGGCACCGTCACCTGGTGACCCGCCTTCTGCGCCGCCGCCTCGATGGCGGCACCACCGGCCAGCACGATCAGATCAGCCAACGACACCTTCTTGCCGCCGACTTGCGCGGCGTTGAATGCTTCCTGGACGGCTGCGAGCTTGACCAGCACGGGGTCGAGTTCGGCAGGATGGTTCACCGCCCAGTTCTTCTGCGGTGCCAGACGAATGCGAGCGCCATTGGCCCCACCACGCTTGTCGCTGCCTCGGAAGCTGGCCGCCGAGGCCCAGGCCGTGTTCACCAGTTGCGCCACGCTCAGGCCCGAGGCCATCACCTGGGCCTTCAAGCGGGCCACGTCTTGCGCATCAACCAACGGGTGATCTACCGCAGGCACTGGGTCTTGCCACTTCAGCACTTCAGCGGGCACCCACTTGCCCAGGTAGCGGGCGCGTGGGCCCATGTCGCGATGGGTCAGCTTGAACCAGGCACGGGCAAAGGCATCGGCGAACTCGGCCGGGTTCTGGTGGAAGCGGCGCGCGATCTTCTCGAAAGCCGGATCAAAGCGCAGCGACAGATCAGCCGTGGTCATCATCGGCGGGTGCTTCTTGCTCGGGTCGTGGGCGTCTGGAATCAGGTGCTCGGGCTTGCAGTCCTTGGGCGTCCACTGGTGGGCGCCGGCCGGGCTCTTGGTCAGCACCCATTCATTGCCAAACAACACGTCGAAATAGCCGTTGTCCCACTTCGTGGGGTTGGGCTTCCAGGCCCCTTCGATGCCGCTGGTGGTGGTATGCACCCCCTTGCCGCTGCCCAGCTGGTTGGCCCAGCCCAGGCCCATGGCCTCAATAGGGGCGGCCTCGGGCTCGGGGCCGACCAAGGCCGGGTCGCCCGCGCCGTGGGCTTTGCCGAAGGTGTGGCCCCCGGCCACCAGGGCCACGGTTTCTTCGTCGTTCATGGCCATGCGGGCAAAGGTTTCGCGCACGTCACGGCCTGAGGCCACCGGGTCGGGGTTGCCGTCCGGCCCCTCTGGGTTCACGTAGATCAGCCCCATCTGCACGGCGGCCAATGGGTTGGCCAGATCGCGCTCACCCGAGTAGCGGCTGTTGGCGTCCTGGCTGCTGGCCAACCACTTGGTTTCCGGGCCCCAGTAGGTGTCTTCACCGGGCGCCCAGATGTCTTCGCGCCCGCCGGCAAAACCAAAGGTCTTGAAGCCCATGGATTCGAGCGCCACATTGCCGGCCAGAATCATCAAATCGGCCCACGAAATCTGGTT
>ERZ724505.129-NODE-129-length-46218-cov-250.310443_pt1 | contig 46218 bp, 61 predicted proteins | sample MGYA00376038_ERZ724505 | MGnify/ENA primary metagenome ERZ724505 (study PRJEB28724, sample SAMN07190884) | wastewater metagenome | isolation source: effluent of sewage treatment plant in Hong Hong | place: Hong Kong | collected 2016-03-17 ... | reverse complement strand
TCTGAGGTTCAGAAGCCCGCCGTAACGGGTGATGTTCATGTCGGAACCGTTGCGGAGAGCGACAAACCGAAGCGGGTTTACAAGCCCCGCGAAAAAGTTGAGTTGCCGGCCGAAGTTACTGCGAAGTTTTCGGAGCTTCGAGCACTCAAGAATGCCGCCTCTACCTTGCAGGATGCACTCCTGGATTCGTCCAGGATGGCGCGGGAGAATAATCGAGAAGATGGTTTTGGTCCGCTTGCGGAAGAGGCTACGAAGATCTTCACAGCGATCAACGGCATGTTTGAGCCACTGAACAAGGCGGTTCAGATCCTTAAGAAGAAGGATGCCATTGCCCAAGCTCAAGTCGAGTTGGAAGAGGCACAAAAGCAACTTGATCTTCTGTAAGGTTGATCGGTTGTGAATTTAAAAGCCGGGAAGTGTTCCCGGCTTTTTGTTTTAATACTCCCAAAAATCAACTGATGGTATGTTGCTTGAGGCTCGAAATGATGCCAAAAAACGAACGATTGAATTAAGTATTCTTGCGCGCATTCTTTATGCTCTCTTCGTTGGCTATAATTTCAACATAGGAATCTATGATTGTTTCAATAAGCCCATTGGATAGCGCCTCATCCAATTCAGATTCACGTGATCCAAATAATTCTCCAACACTCAAACATGAGTTGGCGGTTTTGTGTCCAAAGATTCCATCTTGCTTTAGCAGCAAATCAATCGGATTGTTTAGCTTGTTATACAAAATACAGTTGATCATGTTCTGGAAGAGCAACGTTGCAAGTTTGTTGGATCCAATATTGTTATTGAAATCTGACATCATAACTCGAATAAAGCATCTAAACATATTCAGCTTCTTGGAATTGATAATGTCTCGCCGTCGGTTGCAGTGGGAGAGTTGATCCGCTCTGTTTGCTATCCTCCAAAGATACGCATAATCAAGATAATTTTGTCTCTTTTTCCCTGCGTATCCTGCTATTTTTCTCATTCCTTCTACACCAAACTGAATTGAAATATCGAACAAAACAGCTAGTTCGATTTCATTTGCCATGCCAAGGCGCAAAGCAGTCCGAGCGGCAGGAATAAAATAGCGCTCAATTACCAATTTGTCTTGCTGGATTTTGAACGCCTCAAATTCTCCGAATTCATGGAATTGCTCTTTCATGTTGGACAAGTCAAGGTTTATAAGTTCCATTGGAGTCTTCTTGAATATCCCAAGAAATACCAATTCAAATGAATTATAACATCGCTCTAAAAGCTCAAGAAGCGTTCCGGTTCGTTGGTTGAATTGAACAATCCCGAACGAAACTCCGGCGCCGTTGTCGTTGGGATTGAATGCCGAATAACTTCCACGGCTTTCAAATTGAACGGTTTCGCTTAGGATGTTGTGTAGTGATATTGAATTGATGTTTCCAATTCCGAGATTGTCAATAAATTCGCTCATGGTGTTGACTCCGAAAGATGAAGCAAGCCAAGATTTATGTTTCTTGACTTGCTTTTGTTTGTGCTTCTTTTAGTTGAGCTTCAAGCCGCTGGAGAGATTCGAGAAGGGCGGCGTTTGAAGACTCTAAAATTTTAATGTATTTCGCTTGCTTCTCAGATAGCGCTTTGTAATGCGAAAAACTTCCTGAACGGTAGACTGTTGAGTTTTCCTTGAAATTTGCAAGGACTAACCTTGCTAGCTCAATCTCATCTTTATAGATTGCCATTTGCGTTTGTTCCGTTGTTTTTCTCTCTGGATTCTGCTTTCCTTGCGGTAAAGCAGCCTGTCAATATGCAGGTATCCAAGTCTCTGATTAAGTCTACCGATATGGATAGAGTTAAAGATAATTATATGATATTTATCAAGAAAACATTGAAACGAAACGTCATCTCTCGGTTTTCCTTTGATAGTTTTTGATTTGTAAATACAAAATGCTACCCTGCCATACATTGCTTTGAATGTTGGTTCTTTCGGGTTCTGTTCGTCTTCAAAGAAATTTAAGCTCATTAGTTCAAAACCCCACGAACGAGCATTGTTGAAATTATGATCTTTCCATCCGTAGCAACTGCAAGCGACGATCCAAGAACACTCAGAATAAAACAAGTTGCATTTAATTGGTAACTACTCAAATGACTGTAGTCTTTGTTGTTGGTTATGAATCGACTCATGCTTTTAATAAGTCCTCGATTCCTTCTTTTGCTGCTTCAATAGCTATTTCAAGAAATCTACGAACCTCTTTCGTTGTTAGCTCTCGGCTTTCGGCTTGCCTTGTTGCATTTTCCAATTTCTCGATTTCATCGTAACAAAATTTGATCCCTGCTAGAAACTGAGCTGCCATTAGTTCGGTCAACTTTTTTGCTCTTTCGTCTTTGAGTTCAAGCTTTATTTTGTTAGATCCCATGAAATGAATCTCCTCTCAATTCCTCGTATTTGTTTTGGGTTTCGGTTGCGTATTCGCTTGCGGTTACACTAAGATCGAACATAAACTTAAAAACTTGATCGAATGGTGGCGATTTGTCTTTGTCAAGCAAAACAAAATCCATTACTCGTTTGACCGTTTCATTTACTCCTTGGTATTGAGCTTTTGCAATGATCGATTTGATTCTTGCTGTTTCTAACTCAACTGCTTTTGCATCCATTCCGGCGCCTCCATTTCTATCACTTCCTCAGATCGTCCGTCGTATTCGCTTCCGAGTTCGCGGAGTTCAATCAATTTCTTGATCAGTTCTTCGTATTCTAGTGCTCCAAAATCTAAAATATCTTGGTTTATTTTGTAGAAAACAACGTCAACCGGAGCTTCCTTGCTTGCTGCTATGACGATGACTTCCTTTAATTTTCTCCCTGTATCCAATAAATCAAGATATTGATACCACGCCATCTTAACATGATATTTGTATTTAAAGAAATCGTATTTGAACGACTCTAAGTTTTTGGTTGTCTTCAAGTCGAAAATGAAATCATCATTAACGTAATCAAGCCGTCCCTTAACGGCAAGACCGGAAGCCGTTTCGAGGATTGTTTTTTCCGCTTGACCATCCCTGACAAGTAGCTTGAACTGTTTATGGTTGCGGATTGTTTCGCTTATTGTGTGTGTTGCCTGGTAGTCTTTTTTGCTAAGGAGTGCAATTCCTTTCTTGATTGCGTCTGCCTCAAATTCTTTCGCCTCGTTTGACCTCAAGGAATCATAAGGGTTGATTTGATAGAAAGAATCAAAAGTTTCCGGTTCGAAAGTTAGACAATGGATAGCACGACCAAGCAATAAATCTTTTCTATCTTTTTTCCTTTGTTGCGCTATGGCGTGCTTGTAATCAAGAACTGATTTCTTGAGTTCCAGTAAGGCGCTTATGTTTGCGGCCTTGACCTTAACGTATTCTTCAAAGTCCATTTAATCCCTCTTAAAAATCAAGACTGGAGCAGCCTTATTTTGCTGCTCCGTCTTCAATTCATTGCATGTTTTTTAATGCGTTAAACATTGAATGTGATGTTGATTCTCCGAGGTGATCACAAGCAGCAAGATAACCTAGTCCGCCAGTCTTCGCATGAAAACGGCGTTTTGCAACTGCCGTTCTGTTTGGTTGGTCCGGTTTGGATTCCGCTATGTTGCACAATCCTACACGGGTTGATTTCTTGGTTTTATGTGGGTTGTTCAAGCTCATTCTGATTCATCCTTTGCATTGCCGTATTTGGCACGGCAGAAAAACAATAATTCCTCTTCTGTCACTTCCGCGATCTTTTTGCCTGATTCCTTTATGTCGGAAATGCAAGCATTGAGATTTTCGGTAGTTGGTTCGCCGTAGTAATCCATGAAAAAGCCACTACCTGAAAACTTTTTCTTAACTATCTTGCGAGCTTTTTCCATTAGTTGATCTTGTTGTTCAGCTTTCTTCTTCTCCTCTTCTTGTTCGTTTCGCTCCGCTTGCAGTTCTGCCCTTGGTTGCGGTTGGATGACAAAATCGCTTTCAATTTCATCTTGAGTGTATAGCGAACCTCCCGAAAGATCTGGGCAATGAAAACGAAAACCGTTTGACATTGCTCTAGCAAAAAGCATATTGCTCGGATAGTTGATCCAATTTTCCTTGTCAACGAGCTTTTTCCCGTTGACAATAATTTTTTTTGCTTGCTCCATTGAAAATGTAACAAGCGGCTTTAGTTTCTTTCCGTTCCTTGAGAACTCGATTGAACAAATCGTATCGTCAAGTTGTAAAATCTCGTAATCATAAACGCCGGATCTTCGGATGATTGAGGCCATCATATTAGCGGAAAGAGAGATCTTGCCGTTGATGATGTTGATTCCGGTCATACTGGAAATTGGAGAGAAACCAAGCTCTCTTCCTGCCATTATTTTAGTGACGGCTTGTGCTGCTCCGCGACTATCGTTAAAAAAGTTTGACCTGGCGAACACGTCGCCCATCGTCAACGCTTGCTGGAAAAAGTTTGAGTCATCTACTTTATTTATTTTGACTATAGCGTCTTGCATTTCACAATCCCATCATTTGTTTGCATTCTGGACCAATGCCATCTTCAATTGATTGTGGCGTTGTCAATGCTCGGTTGCAGCGCATACAGTTTTTAGTTATTAGAATCTCCATTCCTTTTGATTTGTAGTGGCTTCCGAATAGCATATCCTGAACTAATGCGGCAAATTTTTCCAGTTGCGTTCCCTTGAACTTCTTCCAAACAATGATTTTGCTTCCGCTGACGAATGCAAAATCATTATAATCTGTTGTATTTCTCTCTCCAACCAACAGACCAATCGATCTAGTTATTTTGGTTTCCCCTTCCTTTTGCTTCCAGGTGTGAACCCGGAAAGTCCTGTGCTCTCCTGATGGACTCTTGATCGTGAAGATCCCGTTTGGAATCTCAACTTTTGTAATCTGATTCTGTTTTTCTTTTGTTTCGACCATGAGAAGCACTATACAGGCTAATGGCACCACTGTCAAGCGTTGCTATAAAAAATTATAGCAGGACTTGACAAGCGAGCGTCAAGAAGGTATTGTTTCCTTCGTTGGTTGGTAGCAACAAAAAGAGGGTTTTTGATGGGGATTGCGGAAAAAATCGATGAATGGTTGAGGAAAAAAGAGAAAGATCGGGCTTGGCTTTCAAGTCAACTCGGTTTTTCTGTGAGCTACATTGACGGGTTGCTTAATGGTCATTTTGGGCCATCCGTCAAGAGAGCAAAAAAGATCACTGAGTTTGTTTTTTCTGGAAAGAAAGAAGGGGAAAGGAACAAAATCACGATTGAGTTGATGGAAATAGAAAAGAAAAAAAGAAAAAACTGAACTTGATTTAGGATATTTTGATTGGAGGTTGATTTCATGGTGAATTTGAATGATGATGATTTCGGGCTTGACGAGTCCCTGGATGAACAATATGAAAAAACTGAAGCCCGTGATATGGGGAAACTCCCCGATGGCAAATATGAGGGAGAAATCGTAGAAGTCTCCCTGAAGCGAACCAAAAACGGGCGGGTTTCGTTTTCGTGGCAAATTTCAGTCTTGAATCCTGTCGAATATCTTGGGAGAATGGCTTTTGTCTCGAATTTTTTTGATGATGAATTGCAACTCGGACTCCTGAAGAATAATCTTAGGATTGTTGGAAAGGAGACTGTCAAGCCGTCGCAACTCAAAGATCCAAATGTTCGGCTTGGATTTTCTGGGATTATTCTTGCTTTTACCGTCAAAACGACATTGGGCAAGAAGGATGGGAAGGAATACACAAATTTGTATTTCAACAGAATGATCCGAAACAAGTTTGACAACGCGGCCGGATCGCCCGTTAAGGCTGCAACAAGAAAAGAAGTGAAGCAAGCCGAATCGGTTCAAGCCGAGTTGGTTGAAGACGGCGACGAGGAAGACTTACCGTTTTAATTGATTTGCCAACCCTAAACTAGATTGGTTTTATTCGTGTCCTTGTCAATTTAGTTTAGGGTTTTTTCTTTAACATGAGGTTTTGATTATGGAACCAAAGATCACAATTGTTCAGGATACAAGAGAAAAGCACGGATATGATTTTGAGGGCTCCGAAAATCTTAAGCTAGCGGCAGGAGATTATGGAATTAAGGAGTTTCCGAATCAGATCGCAGTTGAGCGGAAAACAATGGAAGACTTTGTAAATACCGTTGTTCAAGATTGGGATAGATTTATCGTTGAATTGAACCTACTTGTTAGGCACAAGTTTGCCTGTGTCGTTGTGGAAGGTAGCGTTCAAGATATTTACGAAAACAAATTTAGATCGAATGTATCTGTCAAGGTTGTTCTTGCGAAGGTGTTTTCTATTTCAAACGTTTTTCGAATCCCGGTTTTCTTTTGCGGAGATAGGCAGCACGCTAGATTTTTCACGGAAAACTTTCTGAAGTCCGCAGCAAAAAGGCTTGCTACTTATGGCTCCTAAGACAGTTCAAAAAAAGTTTGTTTATTCTCAACAGATTACCGGAGTTATTGATAAACTAAACTATTCTTCTCAACGTTTTTCTGCTGGATTTCTGGTTGATTCCGATGGAAACAAGATCAACTTTAGTGGGCCGGTTTATTTTGGCGTTGGTGATTTTGTTACGCTGTTCGGAGACTTTGAGCACGATCCTAAATGGGGAAGGCAATTCAAGGCTGTTAAATTTGAATATGCTACAAGTTCAGGGAGTAACCTAACAATTGATGGGCTTGCACATTATCTTGCCGTGAGTCGCGATTTTCAGGGGATTGGGAAGGCGAAAGCCGCGATTCTCGCGAATGAATTTGGAGCCAACTTTGAAGAGGCACTAGAGAAGCGTCCGCATGAAATGGCGAAAGTGGCGCGAATGTCGATTGAGCAAATCAATTTGATTCGAGATGTTTGGAGGAAAAATAGCTACAGAAACTCAACGGCAACATGGCTAGCCCAATTCGAGTTGACGGAATCACAAATCAACAAAATCATTGACGCATTTGGCGGGAACGCAATTAAATCATTGACCGATGATCCATACCAAATGATTGATATTGTTGACGGGTTTGGATTCGTTCGCGTTGACGAAATTGCGCGCAAAATGGGAGTGAGCAAGGAACATGATTCAAGATTGAAGGCTGGGATTTTGCATACAGTAAAGGAGGATTTACAAGAGGGTAGCACGTGGATCAAGCTTGACAATTTGATCGACAGAGCAAACAAGATCCTTATTTTGGATTGTCTTGATTCAAAACAAAAAATACAAAACGCTTTATCTGTTCTGATGTTGCCTTACAAAAAGCAGAACAACAAAGGCTTTGAAATTGAATGCGAAAGCGTTTTATTGCTGGACGGAAATGATCGGGTTTGCTTGCGGCATACATATAACCAGGAAAAGGAAGTCCTCGAAAAACTTAGGCAATACTCGACAACCGAAAGCAAGATAAAAGATAAGGTTGTCAAGCATGAGATTAGCAATTTAAACATTGAACAGCTCGCAGCGGTTCAAGGGGCGCTTGAAAATTCTGCAATTGTGATAACTGGTAGCGCTGGAGTTGGAAAAACCTTTACGATTGCAGCAATTATTAAAGAGTATATTTCGAGAGGAAAGGAAAAAATCTCTCTCTGTGCTCCAACCGGCAAGGCAGCACAACGGATCACGGAATCAATCAACAAGTATGGAATTATTGGAGACAAGCCAGAGCAAGACGACAACGAAAACGATTTGTCTCTCTATGCTGACTTGTTTCAGAAACCTGAAACGACAAGCTACCTGAACGGCCAAACGATCCATAAGTTGCTGGCATACAACGGAAGCGAATGGGGATTTTCTGAACACAATAAACTTCCATCCAATCTTGTCATTGTCGATGAGTTTTCGATGGTGTCAATTGAGCTGTTTTATCGGTTGCTCAGGGCGATTGATCCGAATAAAACAAGCTTGATTTTAGTTGGCGATCCAAATCAACTTCCACCGATAGGGTATGGAAATCCGCTTCGCGATATTATCAACAACAAGATTGTTCCGGTTTTTGCCCTCACTCAAATCATGCGCCAAGCGGGAGAGCTGAAAGAGAATTGTAATCTGATTTTAAATGGGGTGGTCAAGCCGCATCGGGCGAAACTGAACGATGGCGAATCGCCAGCATGGTTTTTGATGGATTCAAAGAAGAACACGGAAGCGGTTGATTGTCAACGCTTGATTCTTTCGTTGTTCCAAAACAAGGAAGGCTCTGAGGTTTGCCCTATTGAAAGATTGATTGTTCCTGGAAAAGAAAAAATTGACTTGCAGCGTGACGTTCAAATTTTAGTTCCGCAACATAAAGGTGAGGTCGGAACGGAGACGCTAAACATCAAACTACAACCGCTCATTCAAAAGAAAGTTTATGGTGTCGAGGTTGCTGAATTTGAACCCGATGGGAGATCCAAGAAACCGCCTTTTATTGTTGGCGACAAGGTGATCCAAATCAAGAATGATTACAAGATTGGAGTTATGAATGGAACAATAGGAATCATTTTTGATCCACCATTATACGCAAAAGAAAAAGATTTGTTTGTTCAATTTGATGGACATGATGAACCCAAATTGATCACTGGAGACGCTAAGGGGAATCTAGCTCATGCGAACGCTTTGACAGTTCACAAGATGCAAGGAAGCGAAATTCCAATTGTGATTTGTGTTTTTCATAAGTCACATTCATTTAGCGCAAGTCGGGCGATGCTTTATACCGCAGTTACAAGGGCAAAGAACGTTTGTATTTTGATCGGTGATCCATGGGGACTAAGAAGAGTTGCGGACACCATTGTTGTTGATAGAAGACGAACTCTTTTGGATGCTTGGACAAAGAAAGGAATCGAAATAAATGAAAACATTTGATGGGATAAGACATGGTAATACATGTATATGTAGCAATTGCTCAATGGTAAAAGACGTTCCAGAGTTTAAATATGGAACAAAATATACAGTCAGGTATGCCTCATTTCATTCAAGGGAAACATTTGTTGAAGTTGATCACGTTGCAAAAGATAGCGATGGATGGATGGTTTATTGTTCTGTTAGCGGAAAACAGGGAAGGCTTTTAATGATGTCGATTTATGAATTTAATATAAACGCAAGACGCTGGAATAATTTTGAGGTGTAGCAAGCAAAACGGCAAATAAAATCGCCGTTTTGCTGTTTCTGTCGTTAAATGCTATAATGAAGAGAGGGAAGATATGAATAGATTAAACATTAAATCTTTTGACGTTGAAGCAAAGTTGAAGCAAGCCAAACTTCTTGAGGATTTATTTTTTGACAGAAAAGACGTGGTTGCATTTCGCAATTCAAGAGGGATTCCGAATCCTGGAACTTGGAGGGGCGGCAAAACTGAACTGCAAGAAGTTTTGCATTATCATGTTTTTGGAGAATTTACTAAGCCTTTTGCTTTGGAATTTGAGAACAACACCGTATTCAAGCCAAACCGGATCGGTGTTTACCTGTTAAACCCAGATCGTAACACGGTTAAGGCTGCTTGCGTAGACGTTGATGGAATCAAGGTTTCTGAAGGTTCACAGTATAACGGGAAAGCAAAAACAGAGTCTCGAAGTGGTCATGCCGTTGGATGCTTGGAGCCGGATTTAGAAGCCAAGAAAATTGTTGAGCTTGGAAGAGAAGTTGGCGTCAATGTTTACTTAGAGAAAACTTCAAGCGGATCCGGTTGGCATACTTGGATTTTTTTCTCCGAGCAAGTTGACGCGGGAATCGCAAAAAAACTTTTATGGTTGCTCGCTCCGAGGAACGCCAAAACATCCAAGGGTGGAATTGCAGAGCCCGGAAAAAGCCCGCTTGAAGTATTTCCGAAACAAGCCAAAGCACACTCGAAAAAACTTGGCAACATGGTTTGGCTACCTTTTTGGCACGGAGCGAAACAGGGAAACAATCAATTTTATTCTTCTAGTCATTTGGATGAATCGATTTGCATTGAATCAGTTGATGAAGTTTCGAGATATACGCAAGATCAATGTCTTGCTGCAATCAAAAAACTTGAAGATATGATCCCAAAAGAAGAACGGATCGAAGTTGCGAAGCCTGAGCCGAAAGCTAAAGCGGAAAAAACAAGCCCACTTGAGAGAAGTAAAGCAAGCGAAGCAAAAAACAACGCCACTTCTGATAATTTGGATTGGAAAACCTGGAGAGAGAAAGCGCTTGAAGCACTTGATTTAAAGCAGGTTTACGGTTCTAAGTTGACAGATCAAAAAAGATCAAACGGTTGGATCTGGGTTCATACTGATCGCAGTCTTGCTGGAGGAAGACTAAGCGCCGGAGTTTCGGACGGAACTGGAACGGCCGAAAAAGGGAAATACCATGATTTCGAATCTGGAAAGTCTTTGTCTGTTTTTGATTACATTATCGATACTGGCACTGCTAGCGATCACATTGCAGCTTGTAAGTATATTGCGAAACTCACGGGAATTAGAATTCCAAAAAGCGAACTTGAACTCGAATACGAAAGGCAAGCGATGGAAGCAACGATCGAAGCAAATCAATTCGAATCAAGTTTGGACAACGAAACGGAAACGCAAACTGACAGCAATGAAATCGAATACGGTTTCGGCATTGAATCGGAAGACGAGCAGGATAAAAGCAAGACGAAAGATTCTACAAAAAAGAAGCACGGAAAGCTCTCTGAAATAATGGTAAATCATGGCGATCTTGAGCGTTTGGAATCTGAAACCTGGAACGCTGTCAAAACTTTCAACGGCTTGAATCCGAGTTACTTCCGTTATAATTCAAAAATATCAACAGTTGGGATCGGTGATTTTGGGGAAGCGAAGATCTCTACATTATGTCCTAGAAGCATCCAATCTGAGCTTGCTAAAATTGCTTACTTCTATGAAGGGAACGGGCCAAATAAAAGCGTTAAGAATCAGGTTCATCCACCGTTGACGCTGGCTTCCGGCCTTGATTCGTCGCCAGTTATGCCGCTTCCATTTCTCCATCGAGTCGTGTCTACGCCTTTCTTCAACCGGCAAGGAGAATTGATCGTTAAACACGGTTACGATCCGGTTTCATCGTGCTATCTATACCTACAGAATCAGAATGGAAGTATAGGTAAAATTCCTAGCAAGCCAACAGAAAAAGAAGTTTCAGATTCTATTGGAATTATTTCGAACCACCTTGAAGGGTTTCCGTTTGCCGATGAAGCAAGCCGATCAAATGCAATTTCTTTGTTTTTCCTGCCGTTCGTTCGGGATTTGATTGATGGACCTACGCCACTTCATTTGATCGAAGCACCCGAAAAAGGAACAGGGAAAGGAATGCTTGCGGAGTCTTTGCTTTATCCGTTTGTTGGTTCAGAACTTCATTCGATCCAGGTTCCTAAATCAAATGATGATGAATGGCGAAAGCAAATTGTTTCTAGTTTGCTGCCGTCTCCTCAGGTGATTTTATTTGATAATATTGTGGGCAAACTTGACAATGCTCCGCTTTGCTCTCTTTTGACTCAAAGGAAGTGGAGCGCTCGCATTTTGGGAGAGTCGAGAGACGCCACGTTTTTAATTGTTCAAATCTTTGTCGCAACCGGAAACAATTGCCGGGTTGAAGGAGACATGCAACGGCGAACGCTCCTAATTCGTCTTGACGCAAAAACGGCAAGACCTTGGGAAAGGTCGAACTTTAAATACAAATTGCCAGATTTTGTCAAGGTCAATCGGTGGAAAATTATCGAATCCGCTTTAATTTTGATCAAGCATTGGCTAGGTGCTGGCGCTCCCGAGAAAGAAATATCATGGGGAAGCTATGAGGATTACGCCAAAAAAATAGGTGGACTTGTCGAATTTCTTGGGTTTAAAAATTGGAATGGAAATGTTGGCGAACTAAGGCAAAACGATAAGAAGGAACTTGCTTTACTTGATTTGGTTCGGCAATGGTGGATCAATGATTACAAGCCTGAGCTTTTAGGCACAACACCAAGAACAGCAAAGGAACTTGTTTTTGTCGCGGATCAAGTTGAATATGATTTTGGCAAAGCAAATGGAGAGAAAGCGAAAGCCACAAGAATTGGAATGTTGTTAGCTCCTTGCCGTGGAAGAGTTTTTGAACTGGATATGTCGAGTGAGTATGGAAGCGAGAAAGAAAAGATTTTAGTGAGGTTGGATGTTGCGGAAAATAAACATCATGGGATACCTTATAAGCTCTCTTTTGTATGATAGTTAGCAGAGACAAAACAATAAAGCCGATCAATGATTAGGTTGATCGGCTTTATTGTTTTGTCATAATTATTATGTTTGCTTAGATCCTATTAAATGGGATGCTGGACACCCAATAACGCCGCGAAATCCACGCGAACCTCTGAATCCATTCCACCATTTCGGCCCTCTTTTCGCCAAGAAACCCCATCCATAACCAAAACCGTAACCGATATTGGTTGGCTTTTCCCTTCTAACGCTAGTTTCGATCATTTTTTTCCCTTTCGCTTCGGTTGCTCCCTGTTTTGATTTGGTTTACTTTTTAATTTCAACCTTAACAACAACGCCCATTTTATTTCTTTCTCTATACTTCATCCATGCGTCTTTATTGGATTCTGCAATTATTTCAAAAGTTCTGAATGTTTCCGGCCCGATTTGCGCTGTTACGCTGTAAACGTCAAACATTTCATCGATCCTCTTGCTTGGGTTGCTCTTGCTCTCACTCTCTCGCTCACACTACCTACTATAGTGTTGCTATATCGCCAGCGCAAGAGGGTAGCAAAAATAAAAAAACCAACCCTCTAGAGATTGGCTTTTTATCGATGCTTTGGTTTGGTTTATGTTTCCAATTTTAAGTTTAGCCTTTTAATGTCTCCCTTGCTTAATCCTTCATCAAGCATGGTCTTGAAATCACCATAAATTTCGGTTCTTCCACCACATTGACAACCATGCCCGGTTGTGTCTTCCCATTGCTCGACAACACAAAACCTTCCATCATCCATCTTAAATACTGCGACTCCATTTGATTCTGAATAGTCGCCGTGTTCCATGTATGCCGCTATCGCCTTCCCGGCCAATGAGAACCAGGAAAGATTGGTTTTGTGTTCGTCGCAGGATTCAGCACCATCGAAAACTTCTTTAGCAAGTTCCTGGATCTCGGCATTTCCAAATTCAATCATATAAAAACTCCTTCTCTTGTTTGTCTACCTACTCACAATAACATTAGCTTCTGAGTTAAGTTTGCAGGCTTGCAAGAATCTTTTTGCTTCGCACAATAACCCGCTATAACTTCCCCAACCATTGATCGGGTTGAATTGCTTGAAATATTCTGGCCTTGACTCCAAGTCTTTAATCGCAAGCTCCAGATCGTTGATCAAGAGTTCGCATTTAACTTTGAATCCTTCCACGTCAGAACTAACATATCTGTATTTTGGTTGATCTTCCGGCCTCCACATTAAAAGATAGAGACTTGGGTTAGTTTTGTTGGCCATTGCCGTTAAATTGTGTGTTAGGTTCAATTCAAAATCAGGACGGATCTTTCTTTGGTGTTTATCTCCACAAGAGCAGGTGTGCGCTTCTGTTTCGTCTGACTCTAAATAAATATCCAAACTCATTAAACGAACCCATTTCTATTGTTGTTTCAGTTCAATGTTCCATGATTGGTTTCCGGTTTGCTCTAGCGCGTTCGCAATGGACTCAACCCATCGAACATCTTCAATCATCTTTTCATTATTTGGAATCAATCTTGAAGAGCTATTGTTAAGGATCGCCATATAAGCGTCATAAACGAAACTGGTTACAAAATCCCTTCTATTTCCAAATCGAATCAGGTTGTAATTTTTAGTCTCCCCGGATTGCTGTTGATTGGAGCTTGATTGGTTTCGGTTGTCGTCGGTTGGCATTCAACAGGCTCCTATGCTACGCGGTAATGAAATCTATTTCGTCTTCTGTTGTTATGGTTTCAAGTCCGAACGATGACGAAACAATAAATTTTGTCCCTTTCTCAATCCACTTGATCCGGAAATGCTCAACGCTCCAAGGCCCACTTAGAATTTGGAATTCATTTTGAATAACCCATCTAGCTTCCTGGAAATTTCTTTCGATAATTGCTAACGCCAAAAACGGACCAAAAAGCATCCGCTCGAATACACCATCCCTTCCGGTCAGTTTTCCGTATGTTGACCAACCCGGTCCGCGACTAACTGAATAAATAACAGCAACTTCGCCTTTTTCGTTTTCTAATTTATCAACTTCACCGTCCTTAAAAATTGTGTATTCCATGCAAAAACTCCTTCTCTTATGCCTTGGGTTGCGGTTTCCTTTGGTTGCTTGGCTCCCAAATTCGTAGCATTGCTATTCACCAAAAGCAAGCGAACTCCGAAATATTCTCTCTTGCCGTCAAGAACCGGTCTTGAATTTCTTTCTGGATTGGAGTGTGTAATTTTTACTCAATTTTGAAATTGTTGTTTTAAATCAAGGTCTTGCCGTTTGGAAGTCAACTTGTTTACGTGTTAACAATGGGAACCTTGGGAACCCATACAAGCGCACGGGTTCCCAAGGTTCCCATTTTGGAAAAATTCAATAAAATCAAGGTCTTGCCGGCAGGAGCGCGACGGCAGGAGAACCCAATCAACTGTATGGGTTCCCATTGGAAAATCCTGAAAAATCAAGGTCTTGCCGGTTCCATGGGAACCCTTAAGAAAAAATTTAGCCCTTACGCGTGCGCTCGCGCGCACGCATGACGCGCATTACGTATTACGTGCGCGCGCACGAACTACGCGCATACGCGCACGTAATACGTAATGCGCGCGCACGCATCATGTGCGCGCGCACCTAACCGGGGCTGGCGAAGGTTCCCAAGGTTCCCATCAACCGGCAAGACCTTGATTTTAAAGTGTTTTTCCTTGGGAACCCATACGATTGTAGGGTGAACCCATACAAACGTATTTTCGAGATTTGCTTTTAAAATCAGCAACTTAAACCAATAGACTTTCAAGTGTATGGGTTCCCATCGTTCAACATTTAATCATTCAACATTGAAGTATTTTTCAGAACCCCAACCGCAAGAGCGTTCGCGGCCGGACCTTTCCAATCGATTTCTTGGCCGATTTTAGGCGATTCCAGCCGTTCGGATGGTATAGGGGCGGCGAGTATGCTGACGGACACGATCCAGGCTCGTAAAAACGATTTTAGAAGGTTGCCGTTTTTCTGACCGCTCGCTTCCTCTTCTTCTCTCCAACGGCAAGACCAACCCGATCCGCAACCAACCCCAAAATACTTCAATATCAAATCATTCAACATTAAATAAATCGTTCTTGAAATGATTCTTTTTCTCAACTCCTCAAAATGTGTTGCTTTTCAGGTTAGAAATGCTATAATAAGAACACTGGAGCAAGGAAGTGATTAAGCTTATTTTAGGCGATTGCATCGAGAGAATGAGGCAACTGCAAGACAGGTCAGTTGATCTCGTTTTAACAGATCCGCCGTATGGTGTCACGGCTTGCAAATGGGACTCTGTTATTCCATTTAAACCAATGTGGGAGCAAATAAAAAGAATAATAAAGCCACGTGGTGCTATAGTTCTGTTTGGAAGCCAACCATTTACGTCAGCTCTTATTATGTCTAATCCTGAAATGTTTAAGTACGAATGGATTTGGGGAAAGGGGAGAGGGACTGGATTTCAAATAGTAAAACACAAGCCGTTAGTTTCGCATGAGAATGTACTTGTTTTTGGATCTGGATCTGTAACATATAATCCCCAAATGAGGGAAAGAGATAAGCCAAGAGTATCAAAAAACAATGGAAGAACAAGACAAATGCTTGTTTCTAATGGTAATGCCTACAGCGCAACAGAAGCACTAGATCAAAAGTATCCAATAACGGAACTGCAATTCCCTAACAACAACCAAAGAGACAAGATCCATCCAACACAAAAACCAGTTGAACTTATGGAGTATCTGATCAAAACATATTCCAATGAAGATGATTTGGTTCTTGATTTCACTATGGGAAGCGGAACAACTGGAATCGCTTGCATGAATTTAGATAGGCGGTTCATTGGGATAGAGAAAGATCCTGTTTATTTTGAGGCGGCAAAACAAAGGATACTAGAGCATAACTCAAGACTGGAAAACAAATCTTGAACGCAAAACCATTTCTTAAATGGGCCGGAGGCAAAACGCAACTGCTAAGTAAATTGGTTGCGCTGTTGCCTTCAAAAATAAATAATTATTACGAACCGTTTTTGGGTGGTGGAGCGCTATTTTTCGAACTCAAAAGATTGAATAAGATAAGTGGAGAGGCATTTCTGTCTGATACAAATCAGGGACTTGTCAACGCATACAAGCAAATCAGGGATAACATATCTAAGGTTATCGAATGTTTGGAGTATCACAAAAATCATCATAGTCAAAATTATTTTTATTTCGCTAGAGGAGTTTACAATATAGAATCAAAAGACTCTGTTTTCTCGGCTTCTCTTTTCATTTATCTCAACAAAACATGCTTCAACGGCTTGTATCGGGTCAACCAAAGCAATGATTTTAATGTTCCGTTTGGGAAATATAAGAACCCAAACATCTTGGACGAAGAAAATCTTGCTATGGTTTCTGAAGCGCTGCAAGGAGTAACTATCGAATGCAAGGATTTTAGGCATCTATACGATGTTGATTTTCAAAAAAATGATTTTGTCTACTTCGATCCGCCGTATTACCCAATTGACGAAGGGAAATCTTTTGTTGGGTATGCTCAAAACGGATTCACCGCGAAGGATCAAATTGAACTGCGTGATCTCTGTTTTGGTTTTGCTGGAATCGGAACAAGAATCATGTTGAGTAATTCTGATACACCATTCACTAGAGGGATTTATAGTGACTATAATTTAAACATTAAAACTGTCGCGGCATCTAGAAACGTGAACTCCAATGGCAATGGACGCGGAAAAGTTTCCGAAATCATTGTGACGGATTACACTCCAGGAGTTTGATTGATATGCTTGACGAATTTGAAAAGAAGGAACTTGAAAGATTACGCAAGAATTACGAACTTTGCGGGCTTGGAGATAGGGCGCAAAGTCCAGGAGTCAAATCAATTATCAGGATGGTTCAGCTTGAAATGAAAGAGAGGGAGCGAATTGAGATACAAAGACACGACCAAGATAAATAAAAAAACCATAATTGAGTTTAAAAACAAGCGTCAATACAGAATTCAACGCACTGGAGACGGCTGGACTGATACTCTTTATTCCGTCCAAGACGCTTCCGAGATCTTTGGCATATCCAAAGATCAAATCCGTCTTCAAACACGGCAGGGCAAGCTAACAGCGATCAATATTGGCGGGAACAGTTTCTATACCCAAACGGAACTGATTTCATACGCAAAGCGAAGGGCGGTTGAAATCGAGAAAGAAAAAGAGGTTAGCGCCAAGAGTAAAGCCAAAAACAAAAAGCAACCCAAACCGAAACCAAGCCACCTATGATCATGGTCGCAAGGATTAGTAACGTCCATATTCATCTATATCTAGTCAAGAAGGACAAAATAAAATCCTGTTCTTGCATGATCTTCAAGGATGAATTTTGTTTTCAACCATTGCAAAGGATCGGTTCCAAGCTCAGTTCAGACGGAATTCAAAAGCCTTCAATCGTTGACGCGCAAGAAACCGGAGTTGAATGGAGGAAGATTGATTGGAATGAAAATAGAAGTTCATATTTGTCTTATTTAAGGATGATGAATGTTGAAAGTGAAACTCCAAGCCGAGTCCAAGTGACAGTAAAGCCAAGCGTTGCAAGTTTTGATTTGGATTTGAAATTTGAAGAGGTTGGCAATGCAAAACTTGACAAAACAAGAACAAGCTAAATGCAATTACTCAGAATCAATCCAAATCTTGAATCGAAAGTGGTGCCTGGTTCCATATTCAGAAGGAGGCTGCGGTGGGTTTTGGATACTTCCAAGAAACAATAAATAGAATAGTTTATTTAACCAAAGACACAGATACGTTCGAGCCAATTATTGTAACTATCTTGCATGGGTCTATGCACCTTGAAAACTATTGTCTTTTGTTTGTTTCTACATTAAACAACAAAGACAACGCGAACGATTTGATGAAGTGTATTTCTGATCTCTTATTAAATTATAGCGGATATAGATATAGCTGCATTTGTTACAGCAACAACTGAGCAGTCTGAAGCTAAACCAGAAGACAAGCAAACTGGCAATTCACAGGAGTCAAGATATGACGATCAATTTTAACGGTTCAATCGAAAGCCTTCAAAATGTCAAGCGTTGGCTTTCGGAACTAAAGGCAGAGTTCAATCAATTTCAAAAACGACAAAACAAAGAAGATGGATATATCCGCATTGCCCCAGACAGATTCAATGAATTGATTTCTGGTGTAAGCGAGTCAATATGTGGAATCAATGAATCGATCAAGAAGCTTGAAGCAGAAGTCAGCAAAGCAAAGGAAAGTGAAGCTTCTGATATGGATAAAATTGATCTTCTTTTGTCTGACTTCGATCAAATCCAAGAAAGGTTTGATTTAAGATTTGGCAACACTAACACGAATGATAGAACCGTGATTCTGTTTGTTGCAACCGAAACAATAAAAGAAATGTTACATGATCAATTGTAAGGCAAGTTCGAAAGCTTGCCTTGATTAACTTTATTTGTTTTTGCCTGAAAGGCTTTTTTAATGTCAAACCGCAAAAGTAAAGATTCCTGGGAACCGGATTGGAAATTTGGTCTTGACGATCCATCTAAATTATCTGCCAATATGATGATCGGATGGTGTGCAGTTTGGGGCATGTATTTTAGGAAATGGATCAAAGATTGCGACATTGATCTTAATGTGCTAATATCAAAGCTCGGTCTCGAAGGGAAGGTTGATGTTTGGCTTGATGTATTCAACGGCAGGAGGATTCTTGCAGCACGCGAAATGATAAAGATTGAAGACTTGCAATTCAAGCCAAAGAATTGGAAACCACTAGAAGTTAAGGAATTTTCAGACGGTAAAAACACGATAGCATGGAAGGAAAAGAAAGCGAAAGAGAAACAAGCAAAAGAGAGTCAGACTAAAGCAAGTCAAAGCCTATCAAGTGTGATATGGATCTGAGAAGGAGTTGAGGTATGAGCGGTTTAATTACAAGGGTGATCGTTTATATCATTGTTAGTCTTTTGTTTTCGTTTCCATTGCAATACGCTTGGAGTATTATTGTTCCCGTCTTGTTTCCGTTAGCGTCAAGAATTTGGCTTATAAATCCAAATCCCCCGCTTTGGGCATTCTTTGTTTTAATGCTTCCTTGGGTTCACACCATAGAAATTCTTAAGAAGTAAAGGAGCAATAATGTTTTTTGTATTTGCTGGACCAATGGGATCCGGGAAGTCCCTTGCTTTGTGTAGTGTTTTGGACACATTTAAAAAGATTGTTGAACGCCCGACGTTTGACGGTTCATTTCGCTATTTTGCTTTCTATCCGATTGGAGACAAGCGAAACCAAGGGATCAAGTCAAGGCAAGGCAATTTCCATAATGCGATCCCGATCAAGTCAATTTTTGATTTGAATACGCATTTTAGTCGGTATCGAAATGATGACAAAAAGACAGCGCTTGTTTTGGATGAAGCGCACCGTCTTTTCATGGCGAAAGATTTTGATTATGGTCGATTTGATGCAATGATTCAAGAGATTATGGCAAGCGGGAATTTTGACATCTATATCTCCTCGCTTGATTATGGCGTTAAAGGTGAAATGTTGAACCCCGTTCAAATGTTTGTGGCTAGACAATTTATGGGGTTGCAGCCATACACCCAAATCAGATTCAAAAAAGTTCACGGGTTCTGTTCTCTTCACGGCGAGAAATGTAAATCTACAAACAGTTGGCTTATTCCAAAGCTTGACATTCCGCCCATCGGTGACTTAAGATCAGAAAAGAATCCGAATGGCATTTACTATGCGTTTTGCAATCCTGTTTTCAATTTTATGTTGAAGATGAGGAAAGCTGGCGTAGAAATTGAACTGAAAGATATTAAAGAAATGATGGAAAACGAATCAGAATCCATCTCAAATTTTCAAATTGCTATCAAATAAAAAAGAGGAATGAAAAGTGTTTGAGAAGGGGAAATCTGGAAATCCAACAGGAAGACCAAGGCTATCTGAAGCGACCAAATTATTTAAAGAAATGTGTCGCCAGGCTTCACCGGAAGTATTTGATGAAATGCTAAAGATGGCGAAACATGCAAAACATTCAGTTGTTAAGTTCAACGCTTGCAAATATCTTCTTGATCAAGCTCATGGCGCGCCAGAGGTATTCAAAGCCGAGGAAGATTCCAAAGGTTCGATCAATATTCTTGCAACTTCCCTCCACGAACTCATTAAAGCAGATATGCTTGAACGCCGACTTGAAGACGAAAAGAAAAAAGATGTTGCATAGCTTTTCAGGTTGATATGTTTGACGATTTCAATATAGAAGAATTGGAATCTGAAATCGAAAGAGAGCTACCTATCAGAAGCGAATTAACGCTTGCCGATAGAGTAGCTTTAGCTCGTTTGGAGCTGCAAAAATCTGAGGTATACAGCCCCGCTTCGTTTGCTGAGATTAGAGAATATCTCAGGAAGAATCCAGAATTTTTTGCTCGAAAAATAATGGGTTGTAATATTTGGGAAAAGCAAGTTGAGATAATAAATTCGGTTCGGGACAATAAAAGAACCGCCGTTGCTAGCTGTCACGGATCTGGCAAGAGCTATACAAGTGGCCGAATATTGGTTCCATGGTGGCTCACCTCTTTTGCTTATTCAATCGTTGTTACAACTGCCCCAACATTTCGACAAGTCGAAAAAATCATTTGGCAGGAAATCAGAACTGGCGTTAAGAATTGCAAGTTTAATCTTGGCGGTTCAATGCTCAAAACTTCCTGGATGATCGATGATCTCTGGTATGCTTTCGGGTTCGCAACAAAGACTCCCGATAATTTTCAGGGTCTGCACTCCGAGCACGTTTTGATTATTGTGGATGAAGCAAGCGGAGTCAATGAAGAAATCTTTGAAGCCATTGAAGGCGTAATGACTTCCGAGAATTGTAGGTTGCTCGCAATCGGAAACCCAACCGAGTCAAGCGGAAAATTTTATGAAATGTTTCGGGATAAGACATTCAACAAGATTCATATTTCCGCTTTTGATTTGCCAAATGTTAAGCAAAAAACAAATGTAATAAAAGGATTAACAACTTGGGAATGGGTTGAAGATAAGAAAAAAAGATGGGGCGAACATTCTCCTGTTTATCAATCAAGAGTCTTGGGATTGTTTCCGAAAACTTCAAGCCATCAGGTAATCCCTCTTTCTTGGGTTGAAAAGGCGATTGAGCGATGGAGAGTCAAAATTGATAATTTGAAGAACGGCGAATCAAGTCAATCACTAGGCCCAATCTTAGCGGCTGGACTTGACGTTTCTGACGGTGGTGCTGACAGAACGATTTTAGTAGCAAGAAAAAATAATTTTGTAATGACGCCGTTTGACATTACGCAAGAAGACGCCCACGCAACGATGGCGGTTCTCGGTGAGGTAAAAAATATTTTAAGTGGCAGTAGCGCGGTTTTAATTGCTGACTCGATTGGATGCGGATCTGGTTTGGTTAGTAAAGCGATGGAAGATAAAATGGACATTGTTCCATTCAACGCTGCAAGCCGAACTGAACGAACCGATGCAACTGGGCTTCAGAAATATCTCAATTGCAGAGCAGCGGCTTGGATGGGATTCTCTGAGCTTTTAAATCCTGAATCCGGTCAAGATATTTGTTTACCTCCTGATGATGATTTGATCGCTGAATTGACTGAACCCAAATGGCAATCTACTAGCGGTGGGCAAATCAAAATTGAAGACAAAGAAGAGATTCGAAAGAGACTTGGAAGAAGTTGTGATAGAGCAGACGCTTTAATAATGAGCTTCTGGATTTTGGATTCGATGAAAGCGAATTCTTCTGGAACCGTCAATTCAATGGCTGGCGGTGGATCGTCTGGTCGCGGCAGTCAAGATTTCCAGGTTGAACGTGATCTAGGTTATCCTGAGAACCAAAGCCGATATGATGCTTTCGATTGAGAAACAATATTTCAGAACGGAAAAGCAAAATGTATGTTGACTTCGATCTAGATGCAATTAAAAATGATGGGCTTTCGACGGTTCCGCAAAAGGGTCTTGACCTTTCGCATGACGCTTCCATTCCTCAGTTTACAGAGCAAGGAAAAAGCCTTCTTGCTTTGCATTATGATAAAGTAAATCTATTTATTAGAACGCCAGATTTGTATTCGTTGCAGCAAGTCAAAAACAAGTTGGCTTGGAAACGTGGCCGCGAACTGTTCGATGAAATGTGGCTCGATGATATGGTTAGGCAAGGAACGCAAGCGTGGGCAGCTTCAATTGCTCAAGATGGGCGTTTCCAACCGGCCGGAGATACCGCCGAATGTAAATTGATTTGCGACAGATATACTCAAATGTTTCGCTCGATGCCGGGCGGGTTCCTTGAGAATTTGCGCGCTATGTTCATCGGAGCAAGACACGGTTTTTCTGTCCACGAAAAAATATTTGGACTTGAAACAGAAGGTCCGCTTGCTGGTTTTATTGTTCTCAAAGCGTTGAAATATTTGTTTCCTAACTTCCTTTTCCCATGCTTCGAGGGAGACAAGCTTGTTGGAATGTGGCAGTTTGATTCATTTGGATCGAACTCGCAATACAATTTCATCGACATAAATAAAGTTTTGCATTGGGTCCATCATCCAAGTGAAGATCCATTTGCAGGTGAATCAATTTATGTTCCCGCACATTCCCATTGGCAAGCTAAGGGCATTACTAAAATGCTAATGGCGAATAATTCGGAGATGGCAAGCGGAAAACTCGTAACGAAGCACGTTCGCGGGAATGAACAACTTCCACGACTAACTGAAAATGAATTTGATATTCGCGCCAAACAGATCATCGAGAACTATTTAAGATTCAACGGCTTCAAACTTTGGAATGGAATCGAAGTTGATTTCATTCAAAGCAAAACACCAATTGACGCCTATAACAACCTTTATAATTTGTATGACAAAGGAATCCTGAGAAGTATTGGACCACCTTGGTTGATTTTGGAAGAGGGGCAATTTTCGACTAGAAGTCAGGCTGAAACGCTTGATTCTGGATTCGAGCAAAGGATCGCTCCACTTCGTCAAACCGGTGAAGAGCTTTTCATGGATCGCAATGGTCCGATCCAGCAAATTGCAGTTGCTAATGGTTGGTCCTTGAGTCATGTTCCAACATTCACAATGAAGAAATCTGCCGAGATCGATCAACGTGAAACAATCAAAGTTTTTCTTGAGTCAGAGAAGGCGGAGAACCTTCAAGATAGTGATCGAAATGAAATCAGAGAGCGCATTGGTTGGCCTAAGATCGGTGAAAAGAAGCAAGCGGTTCAAGCCGACGTTTCCTTGAATGGCGCGCAAATTCAAAGCGCCGTTCTTATTGTCAATTCTACCTTGCAAACCGGTTTACCTGCCGAAACCGCAAGGGCGATGATTGGTAGTTTCTTGCCGATTCCAAAAGATGTTGTTGATGCGATCATTGCTCCAATCAAGGAAGCGCAAGCGAATAAAGGAAATGCTCCGCAAGAAAACAAAAACGTAAACGATCCAAGCCAATCTCAATTTAGCGGAAACACTGATAAGGTTTTGTTTGCTGATAATTCGAAGTGGTGGAAACGGCCGCTTTCAGCACAAGAGAAGCGATTCCAGTTCAAGGAAAACGAAAAAGGTTTGGATGTTATTATTTCAAAGTTCCAAAGCAAGCTAAACCACGAATGGGATCTTGCTATGGATTCATTTGAGAGAGATGTTCAGTCTTGGATCCGTAGCTCGAAAGTTTCTCCTTCTGAAATGCTTAAGCGGATCCAATCGTATGAGTTGAATTTGGATGTTTTTGAAGAGACCTTGTATCAGTGTGGCGTTGAAGCCTGGAAGTTTGGTGGGCGTCAAGCTGTTCAGGAATTGCGATTAGCTGGTATTGCCGATCTTAAAATTCCAAGTGGCCTTAAGTTTGTAGATGCGACGGCCGGACCTTCAAACCCGTTTGATCTCGGAAATTTCAAGGGACTGCTCAAGGCTCAGGCTTTTGAAGTTCGAAGGGGATTCGAACAAAAAGCGTTAACAGCTATCGCAAATTCTTTGATGACAACTTACAGGGTATCCGCTGGACAAACTGATTTAAGTGAAGCCGTCAATAGGGTTGGAGACGTTTTCAATGGATTGATTTCAGGAAAATTCATTGATCCAGGAACACCAGGCCACGACATTACAAAGAAAGCAATTAAAGAAACTACAGTAAGGACGATGACGACAGATTCATTTGATTCTGCTCGAATGGATTTGTTTAAGAAAAACAGTGATTATGTTCAAGGCATCCAAAGATCTGAAGTTGCTGACGGTCTTGATTATTCCCAAGATGGAACCTTGAGAAGCGCGGAAGTGAGTCAATACATTGACGGTATCAAAATTAAATTGAGTGATCCGCGTCTCCACTACTTCGTTGGAGCAAGGTCTTTTAATTGTCGAGGGGTTAGTATTCCACTGACAATCAAAGACGATGAACCGCAGTGGTCAACAGACGAAGAGATAGAATATGCGATTCAAAAAGGACGCGAGTTGAGCCCAAGATTTTTCACTTAAGAGCTGACATTGTTCAGCTCTTGCTTTTTGCGCTGTATTGTTGACTAATGCTTTGATGTTGATTATATTGACATTGAACGAGTTCGAGTTTTGGGGTGTGCTTCTGTATGGCGATTCCGCAAATCCTTCCAAATCAAGCCGAAAGAGAAAAGGGACGATCCTGGATACTTGGCGTCGAGATTTTTTCGGATGGGTTTCATAACGATGAGACTTTTTCGCGTGAACGTCTAAAACGGCTTGTAGACGCCTATTGGAAGACGAAGGATGAGGTTGATCCCATTGTGGTTACAAACCATGTTAAAGGGATTAACTTCGGTTTTTGCTGCAATTTCAGACTTAACCCGGCAGGTTATAAAGATTGGCTTGGCCGTCCACTTGAGCAAGGCCAAAGGATCATCGCGGATTTTTTGGTTGATGACTTGATCAAAGATGATGTTGTAGCCTGCAAGTATCGGCGTCCATCGATTGAACTCTATCCCAATTATATCTCTACAACCGGGGAGAAATACGATGAAGTGATCGACGTTGTGTCAATTCAAGGTGGTGACAATCTCGAAGCGGTTCGCAATTTGAAACCAATCGAGATTTCAGCAAAAGAAACCGATGAAGCACTAAAACAAAACACAAGCCAATTTTCTCAAGCTCTGTTTTTCAGAGCAAACAAGACAAGAAAACTTATTTTCGTTGACACCAAATCGAAAGAGGTTGAAGACATGGAAGAGCTTTTGAAGGCGATCCAGGAAGGAAACGCCAAACTTGATCAAGTCGTTTCGTTTCAGAGCAAGCTTGGGGAAGGCATTACTAAATTGCTCGAAATTGCTTCTAAGGACGTTGAAGCCGACAAGAGCGAAGCCGAAACCGAAGAGATGAAGCAAAAGAAGATGGCTGAATCAAAGAAGTGCGAAGATTCCAGTTCAGGTTCAAGTTCGAGCGATTCAGAAATGGCCGACAAATCCGCCAAGATGAAGCAAGAGTTTTCTGATTTCAAGCGGAGAATGGAAAACGAAAACGCCGAACTTCGTCGAATGCTCATGGATCGTTCGCGACTTGACGAAGAAATTAAGCCGACAATTAAGAAATTTGCGGATGCCAAGAAGTATCCGAAGGAAGTCGAATCCAAGTTGATTGGTTACGCTGCGACCTTGAACGCAACTGAAAAGAAAAAGTTTGCGGACAATGGGAAGGTTGTTGAGCGAACGCAATACGAGCAGTTCATCGACTTGATCGATTCGTTGCCTGGAAACGTTGCATTGACAAGCCGACAGTCTGGCGACTTCGAAAAGCCAGCGCTGCAAGGTTCCGGGAAGTTCGATCGAAAGACTTTCTCTGACAAGGTTCAGAAGATTGCAATCGAATCAGGTAGGCCGTTGTGGCAAGTAATGAACGAGGAAGCGGAAAAGCTTCCGGCCGAGGAATTCCGCGAATATATCAACATTACTGGTTTTGATGTTTAACGCGAAATAAAACAATTTCGCGTTCCCAAGCTAAACAAAAACGCTTTCATGTTAAGAGGTTAAAATGAGTTATAACGCTTACGAACAGGCTCCATCCGGCTTGCCGTGCGGTTCTACGGTTTCGGCTTTGAGTGATTCAACTGGTTACGCCGTTAAGTTGTCGGCTGGAGTTCTTGCGCTTTCGAGTGCTCAAGGCGAAAGAACGCTTGGGCCGTTGACGATCCAGGTTACAAAAACCGGTCAGTATGCCGCCCCTCATGCGATTCCAGGCGAAAAAGTTTTGCTCAAGGTTGGTTCGAACGGCGCGACGGCCGGAAGTGAAGCTACGAGCGCAGGTGATGGACGGTGGGAAAATGGCGCGAGTGGAGATTGGATCCACGCTACTTTCTTGGAGACTGGCGGCGAAAATTCCCGCGTTTGGGCTTACATTGTGGACGGATATACCAAGAGCTAATTATTTAGCTCTTGGTTCCTTCCCAAGAAAAACAAAACAAAAACTCAAAGAGAGGCTTACTTAGATGACAATGATCACGGTTGGTCAAAATCTAATTCAGGGCAATCCTTCGCTAACTGCGAGGGTCCAGGGCTATCTTGCAAATCAACTTTCCTGGCAATGGTTCGCGCCGGTTCTTCCGGTTACCGGAAATCGAAACTTCTTCTATGTCTATGATTTTGATTTTGGTCGGCGTTTGTTGACCACGAAACGAGACGCTGGCGGAAAGTCTCCAAGCTCGGTTCCAAAGATTCGAACCGGAACCTTTACCACGGAAGAGGATGTCCACAAGACGCCAGTAACGAAGCTTGAGCTTGATTTGGCACAAAACGATCCGCAGGCTTTCAAAGGTTTGCTCAATATGATGCAGGCCAACCCCGCTATGATTGTCGGTTTGGCGCTTGAATATCGAACAGCCGCATTTGCTCAAACCGATTCGAATTATTTTGATTCGACAAATCAAGTTCTGAGTTTGACCGATGCTGCTACCAAATGGGATCAACCGACCAGCAAGCCAAAGGACGATATTCTTTATATTGCCAAGAAGCTCGGATTGATCGGCGGCGTCACTCTCGAAACCCTAAGCATCGGCGTTCCGTATCACGTTCATCTTGCGCTCCGAGCAAATGCGGATCTTCGGAATCAAAACGTTTTCACTGTTCCGACGAACGTTGAAAATGTTACCGAAGCAATGCTGAAATCTTACTTCGGATGCAAGGAATACAAAGTGTTGGGCGCGCAGCGAATTACTTCTGTGATCGACGCTGCTACAGAAGTTAATTCCTATATGTGGGGAAATTCGGTTTATATTCTCAAGAGGGATGAGAACGCGAACCAAGATCAGGCTACCGATGGATCGTTCTTCACTCCAAGCCGGCTTGGAAAGGTTCTTCCGATTGCGCGAACATTCAAAAGTGACGATCCGGAGGGCATTATGTTTGAGTGCCAAGCCGTCTCCTGCACAGCGGCCGGAGCGCCCGAAGGATACGGAACCCGAACGGCTGCAAGAATCGACAACGTTCTTTTGAATCCGTAAACCAAAATGATTTGAAGGCTAGCGTTTTATAATGTTAGCCTTCAAATTAAACGAGAGAAAAACAAAATGGATGAACAGCAAGGAAAAACAGGCTATCTCGTTCTTTGCCTTATCAAGTATCTAAATCATTTCTACAATGTTGGAGACATGATTTATCTTTCCGATGAAGAGTATATGAGTTTTTCTTCAAAGGAAAGAGAGAAATGCTTTGGCCCACTTGATCGAGGCGATGTTGTTGCTCGACTAATCGAATCCAGCAACAAAAAGTTGCGTGAAATCAAAGCTAAGTTGACGGCTTGTGACTCCGCCGAAAGCGATCAAGAGCTAGCGGCCAAAAATTTCAAAGCAAAACACGATCAGAAGATGCGCGAAATTGCTTTGACTAGAAATCATTTGCTTGGAATTGCTGCAAAGCTTGAATCTGAAATCAAGTCGATTCAGGAGAAAAATACAAATGAAGACGGTAAGTAATTTTTTCAAGCTTGCTTTTGTTTCGGTTTTGTTTGCTGCGTTCGCTCATGCACAAACCAATACGCCAACACCAACGAATACGCCAACACCAACGAATACGGCGACGGCGCTTGTTTACACTCCGGTTGCAACCGCGACTCCAACAACCATAGTTGGATTCAATTCGCTTTTGTATGATGGCGGGATGATTGGAAACGGAAACCTTATGATCCGTGGAAGGCTCGTTCTCCCTCCACGGCAAGACGGCGGAAATGCTGGCGCTAGGAATGTGGCGTCTGGCGGTTTCCAATTGTATCCGGTTTCGATTCCAACGATGACCAACGGGACAACGGAATCGACAATTTACACAACGTCAAGTCCCACACCAAGTCCAACTTGGGCCGCAATTGATTCAGACGTTTCCGTTGCAATTGATGGAACCAATTATCGGGTTGGAGCGAATTCTCTAAAGATTACTTTTGCATCCGGTTTCGATGATCAGGACGGTGCGACAAGTGTAATTGCAAGCGATTCATGGGAATCTGACAAAAGCTTCTTTGCTTGGGTTCGCAGTTCAGTTGATCTCGCATCTTGCGAAATGCAACTAATGACTTTCGATGATACGGCAAATGCTAAGTTTTGCTTTCCTGCAATCCCTCGAAATAAGTGGGTTCAGGTTGAATTGGATATTCAGCCCCTTGCTGGCGGGACTGGCGATGCAATCACGCGGATCGGTTTTGTTGCTTCGTCTACCGCTGTTACGAATCATCCGAACGGTTTTGTTTTTAATGTTACGCAAACTCTGAAATCGGCAGCGGCAGACGAAAACGCCGGAACTCCAGCGTTTACTTCAATTGCTCAAGACACTAGCCCCGCTTGTTGGAAGTCAAATACGCCCGGAACTGTTGTTGAGAATGTTGATTATTATGTGGCGCATCGAAACGGTTCAGACGTTTTGATCACATTGACAAATCAATCGGCTAATTCTTGGCAATGCCTCTACTCCAAAGAGTAATCAACAATTATGTTGATTTTGTGACTTGAACCATACCAACCAACGGAGGAACCGGTAAATACTTTGTGTTTATCGGTTCTTTTTATTATGGCAACATGGCCCACAATATCGGATGTTCGAAGTAAATACAAGAAACTAAATTGGAACGACATTGAGAATAGAATGGCGGGAGACGTTACGGCGACAAAAAATAAAATAATAAATTCACTTTCGGAGCTTTACGAAACGTCAGGTTTTATTGACAACCCTCCGCAAACACTTGTCGATCTTTTCTTTCCGCTGCTCTATGGAACGTCAACTTTATTGACGCATGTTGGAAGCAATGAATCCACAAGCGATTCAACCGGAGAAAAAGCATACAAGCGAGCGGAAGACGAACTCAATGAATACGCGAGCGGATCAAGAATTTTAATGGATAATGGAGTTATTATTCCACGGAAATTATATTCAAGTGGATACGCCGAATTTTCAAGGCCAATGATGGGGTTTCTAAATCCTGATGATTATGGTGTTGTTCGTGATAATACTTACCCAAAATGGATTTAGTTAGATGAGTGATTTTGATTCGAGGTATATTCGTTATGGTGTGCAGACAGATTTTAATGTTGCTGCTACGCCCAATAAATATTTGCTTACCAATGGTGAATCATTAAAGCAACAATACAAGTTGTCGTCAAGCCGGCCGGCAAGAATTGGAACAAGCAACGAGCAACTATTGTCAAGAAAGAAAGTGGTTGGTGGGCTTGATCTTTTATTAAATAACGATCAATGCGTTGATCTGTTCTCTCAAGTTTTTTGTGATCCTGTTGTCTTGAATCCGTTGACGGGTTACGAAATAAATACATTCAAGCATAAGAAAGATTTCATTCCAAGTGGAATTACAGTTGATGTTGTTCGAGACTACAAGCTTTTTAGATATGTTGGATATATAATTACACAAGCAAGGCTTTCTCTTTCAAATCAAGATCAGCATTTTGGAATGAATTTTGATGGCATTGGCAAGATGGAACTTGAACCGATAATACCGCCAAGTATTGCGTCAAATGTTTTTAGCGCTCCAAGTTATGTTGGTGTTGAAAATGTTTTCGATAGCTTCAAAGTGGTAATAAACGACGGAGTAGACGATCATGAATTGGACGTTTACTCAATCGATTTACAATGGAAATGGAATCGAAAATTAAAGGAAGTTGCGCGAAGCTTGACGCCGGTTGGTGTTGAAGGTGGAACGATTTGTGTTCCAAGTGTCAAGCTTAAATGGGATTATGATTCTACAACTTTGTTTTTGGTTGACGCCATACAAAACAGAACGGACTTGAGCTTGTCTATTTTGATGCGTCAGTCTCAGATTCCATCCATCCCACATTACAACCAAATCCTGATCGAGTATCCGAAGCTAAGAGCAAACGGCGAGATCCCAACGTTGAAGGGTTCGGGTTTTGGAAACTTGGATTTTGACATTAACTTGGAACCGCTTTTAGTTGATAATGCCTTCACAATCAAAATAAAAAGAGCGGCTTAATATGGCGATTTCAAGGGAAGGATTTTCGATTGCTGTTGATGTTGCTGGCTTAACCAATCGGCTCGACATTCTTAAAGGTTTGTTTCTTGACAAAACAAAGCTGTTCGAGCGGATCATTATTGATCTCCAAAGATATGTTTATCTGAATTGGGGTAAAGGGTGGGATCCGCTTGCTCCATTGACTTTGATTGCAAGGAAAGGACAAGCGCCTCTTTCTGATAAAGGATTACTAAAGCAGACGGTTGGCGGAATAACGCCAGACGTTTTGAAACCAAATGAAAAATCATACAATTCGGCTTTTCCTGATTATGGTTTATTTGGCAGCAGATTAATTCAGGCCGCTCTAATGAATTATGGTGGCGTTGTCAAGCCGAAACGAGCGAAAAACTTAGCTATACCAGTTACCAAAGAAGCGAAAGAAAGTAAGAGCCCAAGAAACTTCCCGAGAGCATTGTTCTTTATTCCAATGCGCGATATTTTGGGAACCTCAGGATCAACGGGTTGGCTAGCAGAAAAGACACAAAGGAAATACGGAAAAGGAGTCAAGGAAGTTGTTCGCTATCAATATCTTTTGAAACGGCAAGTTATAATCCCCGCAAGAAAATTCATGCCAACCGTTGAAGAAACCGAAGCAATTGGAACAAGTGCGGCCGATTTTTATTTGGCAGAACAGCTAGTGTTAAACATGAAAGGAAATTAAAGTATGTCAACCAATAACAACTACACTAAAGCAAACTTTGTTCGTATATGGAAAGGGGCTCTTGCTTATTTGTCGTCGATTGATATTGCTGCAAAAGTATTGGAGCTAGCGCAAGATCGAGGAAATGACGCTTGGTCGCCGGGAGATGCAACATACTACGACTCAGAAAACCCAGCTTGGCAATTTAAGCGAGGAACCATTGGAATCGATGATATTGTAGAAGATGAATGCCCGATGATAATGATCGACGTTTTGAATTGGCCGCATCAAAAACCAAGGAAGGCGGGTGATAACTATTCTCAAGAATGGGGAATTGATATGTTGATTTGTATTGCTGCTCTTGGGCCTTCACAGGAAGACGCAGAGATTAGAAGTCTTGACGCGGCTTGTGCTATTATAAACGCATGGACTGGTGGTGGATCTAATTTAAACATGAATCGTAGTTTGACAGGACTTGATTACACTGCTCTTTCCGGTGGCGGTTGGATCACGCAAAAAAGAAATGATCAATATTTGAGTCTTGGTCAAATTGTTTTGAGTGTTGGAACGCGAGTTCGATTTAATAATCCTAGCTAGGAAGAGAGAGGTAGGTTGATATGGCAAGCGGACAAGGTGCAAATAATTTTGTTGCTTTCGCAATTCAAGACACGTTTGGAACTGCGATCACTGATTTAAACGCTTTCAAGTATTTTCCGATGAAAGCGGGCGGGCTCAAGGAATCCAAGCCAAGCAAAGCATCGGATCAGACGTATGGCAGTGAACCTCAGTTTATGAGGAAGCAAAACCAATCCTTTGAAGCAAGTATCCCAATGGATTGTTATTATGAAGGATTGGCGACTATTCTTTCAATGGCCTTTCTTCATACTGAAACGGAAGTCCAGCCATTTGTTGTGACGAACTCAAATAAATATATCAATTTCAGGGAAAATCTTGTTAGTGATCCGATTTTTACCGCAACTGTTGCGTTAGGAAGTTACACACCGGAAGAGCTTTGCGCGGCAATCGATACCGCACTTGAAGCTGCTAGCGTTGCTGGTGGGAATACGGTTGCATACACCACTACCTTTGATGATGTTACAGGGCAATTTACTATTGCTTCAGATTCAGCCTATCTGAAGATTTTGTTTTCAAGTGGCGCTAACGCTGCAAATTCGATTCGAAGTTTGATTGGATGGGGTTCGGTTGATCTGACCGATTCATCCGCTCCATGTTCCGTTGCAGGAAATCCGCTTGGAGCATACACAAGATGCTATGATCATGTTTTTATCCCGGTTCGAAGTAATCGATTTTTGACGGATCAAGATCAAGATAAGGGATTGACTATCCTTTGCAATATGGATCTTGTAACGCAACAAGGTGACACGGCTTTTCCAACTGCTCTGGCTTTCGCGTGGGGAGAAAATGACCCTCATGCTCCAGCGATCACGCTTGGATTTAAGGGGCGGTATCTCCAAGAAATTCCGGCCATTACTTTGCCGGGCGGTGTTCTGAATGATGTTCCTGGAAACCCGGACGGGAATTTAAGTTCGAGCATTCAGATTGGTGAAAATGAATACATCAACCAATACATGAGGAGTGCGAATTATTCCGTCAACTTTCCAACTGATTTGAAGCACGGACTTGGAAGCACAAAGGCAGTAAAGGCGACTCGAACTGGAAAGCATTCGGCAGCGTTCCAAACCGGATGGGATTTTGAAGACGACAACGCTTTACGGGATGATTTCAACACGGCTTGGGAAGATAAGGACAATACTGTCAAGATTGTAATGACTCAACTTGGAGAAATCATCAACACAAATCCTGAAGTTAAGCAACGCTTAAAGATCACAGCTTATGCCGCAAGGCCAATTGGTGATACCGCACAAGCAACGCAAGGAACACTTGAGCAACCATACAATTTCCAGCTTGAACGTGATACCGTCAACGATCTTCCGATGATCAAGATTGAACTTCGCAATATGGAAACGCTTGCTTAATTAAGTTCAACAATTAAATCAAGGGTAGTTTGTTTGGGCTCCTTCTCATGCCATAAATAAAAACACAAGCAAACTACCCTTTTTCTTTAGGTAAATAAGATGTCAAATGAAGCAAAAATAAAGATCACGGCGGATTCAAGTTCTGCAATTCAAAACATTGAAAAACTGTTTGCTGCTATACTTAAGATTGGAGAAGATGCCAAGCTTTCAAGCGAGCAAATGCAAGCGCTAGCTTCTGTTTTAAACGCAACGAAAGAAGTTTTCCTTTCGCTTGAGGGTGTTATTAAATCCAACACAGAAAACATCAAGGCAAATAAAGAAGAAAACAAAAAACTTACAGACGCGGAAAAGGAAGCAGAAAAGCAAAAAGAAAGACTGAAGCAAGCTGTTCAAAACCTAGCGGCCGGAATGGGCGGATCCATTGGTCAATTTTTCGCTTTTGTCCAACAACTTAGGGAAGCATCGAAAGAAGGAAGCAAAACAGAGGTTGCATTGTTGGCATTAACTGGAATTATGAATGTGTTAAATTCCGGTTATGCTCGCGTTACTAAAGCGATACAAGGCAATGCAGAGGAAGGCGATAAATACAGTCAAGCTATCATTGGTGCTCAAAATCATATTGAAATGAGCACAGACGATCTCATTCAAGCGTTTACAAAGGGTTTAGCTCCCGCAATTGCCGGGATTTCTCAAGTCTTAGTTCCGCTCATTGAGCGGATGAAAACTTGGCTTGAGACTGGAAAAGGAAGCACGGAAGTTGGCGTCCTTATGGTTAAAGCGTTTAACGGAGTTATTGCTACCGTAAACGCGCTTGATTATGGTTTTGGCGCAGCAAATCGCGCTTGGGTTCGGTTTAAAAATTTATTTACGAACAATCCTGATTTAAAACTACTCGGTGATCTTGAGAAACAACAAGCCGAATCAACAGCTTTCTTTGAGAAGATTCAGGCAGATTTATATAAGCTTGAAGATAGGCTAAAAGACGGAATCGGTTTTGATGATTTGCTTGATAAAGAAATCGCAGCGGGAAGGAAGGGGACTGATTTTATAAGGGAACTAAATGACTTGCTAACTGAAGATACAGAAGCAAGCCATTCAGATCGATTGAAAATAATTCAGGACTTCAGAAGTAAATACGAATCTGAATTAAGTGAGCTTGTAGCAACAACAAATAAAATAAACAAAATGCAAAACGCTGAACGTGTTGCTTCGGCAAAGGAAGCGAACGAAAGCGCTAGAGAACAAGCCAAAGAGCTTGGAGAAATAAAGAAGGAAGCAATAGAGAAGCAAAATGAGCTGACTAAAGAGTTGATTGAATCAGAAAAAGAAGAGCTTAAATCAGCAATGGATCTTGAGTTGTCTGACGCCAAGGACAATGCCGATAAGAAGCTTGAAATACTTGCAAAATATCAAGATGATTTTAATGCCTTATATTATGATGATCTCGGAGCAAGGACGGCTTATCAGATCGAGATGAACGATTTAGAGAAGCAATCGCACGAAGATTGGCTGGAAGGCAAAAAAGAAAGAGTCGAAGCCGAAATAAAATTAGAACAAGAAAAGAATGAAGCGATCCAGGCTGCTTTTGAGGAACGGCTTGCCTTAATTGACATTGAAGGTGGAACGGAAGAGCAAATCTCAAGGAAGAAAATTGCCCTCTATCAATCCGTCTCCAAAGCGGCCGGAGCTAGCGCTGCGCTACGCAAAAAAGTTGAGCTTGATCTTTTAACCGAACAGAAAAAGATCAATACTTCGCACGAAAAACAGTATGCTGATTATGCCAAGAAAATAAGCGCAACGGTTTCGGGCGCATTAAATCAAATGATCTTTGAGCATAAATCTTTCAATGAAGTAGTTGGAGGATTGATCAAAGAGTTTGCAATGAAAGCCGTTGCAACATTTGTTGAAATGGCGTCAACTGCAATTGCAAAAGACTTAGCAACGGCCGGATCTGCCGTTGTTGCAAGTGGGATCAAAAAGTCTGCACAATCCGCGACGGTTGCAAGTGGTATTGCAAGTTGGACTTCGCTTCTTGGGCCAATTGGTCCGGCTGTTTATTCTACTTATTTATCAATTTATAAAGGTTTGATCACGGGCGGAGAAGCAACACTAGAACATGAGGAAGGCGGGCCACTTGGGCGGGTTCCTGGTTTCGGCCGAAGTGATTCTTTTGGATTCACGGACAAAGCGAACTCTCAAGAATTTATTTTGAACGAACGTGGCCGCAAAGCTTTTGGCGATGAGGCATTAAGCTACGCAAACGAAACCGGAGCAAACCCGTTCAATTCAATGGGCGGAAGTGGCGATCCTGATAGAGTTTTAGGAACGCTCAAAATCGTTGTTGAGCTTCGGAATATGCTGACTCCGGCCGATGACGTTGCGCGGGCGGTTGCTCCTGCAATAAGCAAGGCACTAAGCCAACACGTCATATTCAATAACGGAACATTGATCGCATCCAAGACCAAGTAAAATAAATAGAGGTTTTACAAATGTCTGATACGCAATTTGAACAAATACGCGGACTTCCCAGAATTATTGAAGTCTTCAACTGCGCTTCCTACGATTTGACAGAGTATCTTGAAATTGATCCGGATACAACCAACAACCAGGTTGAAGTAAATCGATCTTGGAATGGAACGACAGAAACACACGTTGGGCAAAACTTTGATATGCTTGACGTTCAAGTTATGGGTTGCGATTTGGCGTTGAAAAATCGCTTGCTTTTGACGCAGGAACGTAGCCTATCACGCGGACACCAAATTGAACTCATGCGAGACGGGACTAAACTATTTCACGCTACAGGAATCGAGGATTATGACTATAGGGGGCATAGGTTCTTTAGTGGAAGCTACTCCAAAATTCCGCTTGGAGGAAAATACAAAAAGGGAGCTATTGGCGTCTTCGAAAGCAATCCAGGAGTTTATGACAAAACAAATTATTTTCCAAATGGAGACTGGAAAGACGGTGTCGGAACAATAACACAAAGCGCAAACATCGATCTTCAGGTTATTAAGTATGTTCCTCCTGATGGTCCTGCTAGTTTTTGGGGAAGAGTTCGAGCCAAGAACTCAACGGGATCCGGGAATTGGTATAAAGATTTTGAAATGCCGGATCAACTTGACAATCTCGGTTTTGTCACGGTTTCTATCTTGGCTAGAGCAGAGCGAAATACAGAATCAAGCTTAACTGGAACGCTAGTCTTAAAAATCAAATGTGCAGACGGAACAGGAAATACAATCACACTTGGAACCATTTCGCCAAAGTCAACTCCGCAATGGTATTATTTTACAACTGTAATGGACTCTGGAACCATCGGAAGCGTGACCGACACAACTGCGCGACTTGTTTTTGAGTATTCCGCAAACCTGAGAAACGCTCCTATTTCCGTAACAAACATCCAAGTTGAACCACGCGCTTTCGCTACACCGTTTAAAGCTCTTGCTGAAAGTGGCAGCACAAGAAGCGCAGACGGTTCGCGGGATTCGAATGAAGAACTTTATTTTGTAAATCCAATTGCCTATGTTTTACAAACGAACCAACACCAAGCGGGTTCTAGGCTTAAATTTACGATCCATATTTGGGTAACGATTCCGTGGAGCACAGCTAATGCGCCCTCCACTTTAATGCAGATTCTTGAATCGGGCGAAAGAGGAACTACCAACCCGGTTGGAATCGGTTTTAATGTTGATGATAATGGTCGGTTTTATGGGTATGTTTATCTTGACGATGGAAGCCTAACAAAGCTGCAAGTAAATTCCGGGACCCATACCATTGCAAAGGGCGACGAATTTCACCTTGCTTTATCGTATGAAGATTTTGACGGAACTAATCCAGGAACCGGAACGATTGAATTGATCGTCAATGGCGCTTCGGTTGATAGTGATACGCATTCCTCTTATATGGCGAACGCAGGATCTTCGATGCTTGTTGGAATCGATATTGCCGGATTATATCCTGGAAACATTATCTTCAACGATCTAATGATTGAAGGTCTTGCTATTGGAGACACGTTGTTAAGCGGGGATACGCTTACGATTGAAGATCTTTATGATGAAGAGAACCCGCCTAACCTAGAAAGAACCGTTTGGCGTTGCGTTTGCTCTCCCTCTCAAAAGGGTAGAAATGTTAAATTTGATTCCGGTGAAAATCTTTACAACGTCCGAATGCAACTTATTGAAACCAGAATGAAATAACAAGATCGAGGCGAAACATGATTGAAGTCAATATCGAATATGAAATACACAATGAAAGCGGTTGCTTTGATAAGATTTATTTGTTGCAAATTGGTGAACCTGTCAACTTGAATCTAAGCACGGACAAAGTTATCGGTTTGGAGACGCACCAAATCATCACAAAAGAACCGGTTTTGCAACCTGCTACGCTCATGTTATTTGATGGAACAAGTTCGGTTGGTAATATGAAGTTTAATTTGGTTGACTCCAATCTTATTCTCTCAACGGCAAGACAGTCCAATGAATTTCTGGGCGTTCCTGCCGTTGTCAAGCTTGGATTTCGTGGAATGGATGTTGCTGATTATTTAACCGTTATGAACGCCGCGCAGGTATCTGATTTTGATTTTGCTGGAGACGGAGATTTATTTGATCTTGAAGTGTCTGACGCAATGTCTAAAATCAATTCTCCAATTTTTGCATCCAAAGATATTGCAAGTGAGCCTTTCACGACAACTGAAAAAGAGTTTGACGGTGGAAGTCTAACCTTGATTGATTCTGATTCTGATAGCGTTTACGATAGAATTAGACTAAAGGGTAACGCGATTGATCTTGCTTTGAAGCTTTTGATTTCTGGCGGCGATTTTCCATCAATAGATTACAATGTCTGGCCGGTCTGGGCGGGTGCTGGAATGTATTACAATCCCGCAACACCTGAACTTAATGAAGTTGACGTTGGCTACATGCTGACAATGCGCGATCAAGTTATGGCGATTCCGATTGATATGACTTTTTCTGGAGATGAAAGCGCTAAAAGTATTATTGACAATGATTTTGCTTTAGCGCTTGGTGGGTATTTTATTCTAAGCGGACAAGGAAGACCAAGGATTGTTTATCCGGTTTCCCCAAACCCTAGCGCAACCCTTGAACGGCTTGACGATTCCAACATCCTTGACGCCAAAAGACCTTCGGTTAAGGATTCACGTGAATATCACGTAACACATATAAAGTATTTTCTTGATTATGATGGAAGTAGCTTTTTGCTTGAGCTTCCAATGAGGGCTTCACCTCAGTTTCTTTCCGGGAAATACAAGAACCAAAAAAGAATTATTGAAATTAAATCGAGAGGATTGCAATCTATTAACGGTGGTGTCGGAACGGCTTACGCTGTAATGGATAAAATCTTTCAACTGTATGGCGATCCGGCTTTCTTGTTGTCGGTTGATTGTTTTTTCAAGAAACATCTTGTGGAGCCTGGTGATATTGTTGAAATAAAAACAATTCACTACAAAGATCTAGATGGTATTGGACCGGATGCAATTCGATATGGAACCGTTCTAAACTCTAAACCGGGCCAAAACAAAATATCATTTGAGCTTATTGACTTGACAAAGCCGTTGAAGGCGGGAAGACGTGGAGTTATTTCTCCGGCGGGAACTGTTGATTATACTAGCGCAACAACGGAAGAGAAAAATACATTTGCTTGGCTGGCAGACGAAGCGACAGAGCAAATGGGGAACGGTGATGATCCTTATTCCTGGAGTTAAATAAATATGAGTTCGTGGCCTACTATAAACAATAGCCAACTAAACACTAATTCTCCAATGACAGAAACATTATTGGATGAGTTGACCGGGTTGCTAGCTAAAGATTTGTATTTGTGGAGCGATGGAACCGGAGCAAGCGGAGTCGATCCGAATGTTGAAGCGATCACAAGTTTTATCGAAACTCATGATCATTCCGATAATCCCATTGGTGAAGATGGGATCGCGAGTGACGCCGTAAGACTTAACGAAATGATCGAAACGGATGCTTTCGATCAAAGCAAGATAGCAGCAAACACAATGCAAGCGGGGAATTTTGCCAACTTTTGCATAACTCCAGTTAAAATAAATGGAACGATTGGTTGGCATATTACAGCGGATCCGGCTTACAATGCTGACGGAACCGCGCTACATGATTCTACTCACGACGATTTTAATTATGAAGGTGATACATTTATCGTATCAAATCCAAAGGGAAGAAAAGGCGTTATTATGCAACAAATAGGTGGAGCTGCTTACCTTTGTGATCAATCAAATTCGACATTGAAATTTGGTTTTGTTTATGCTTACGCCCATTCATCGCCTGATGCTGGAAACTGGAAAGACGATGGTGATGGAGTTCATGGAATTGATGTCTATTTCATGTAGGTAAATTTATGCTTAGTATTATTATTGGAAACGATGAAGTTTCTCCAAATCCGCAAACAGGAATGATTCTAGGAGATGGCGATCCATCGACAACAAACAAAGGAAATGTTACAAAGTTTTCAAAATCATTTGATCAAATTCGAGTTGATCTTGAAACGAAAACTGGAAGTGAAAAACAGAAATCGGATGAACATGATCACGATCCCGGATCAACATATCCCGGAGGGCCACCAATAGGAACGGGTGGAGTTGTTGCGATTGCGGTTGACGCCGTAAGCAACCGCACAGCAAAGAATGGATCGGTCACGGGAGCGAAAACGGCAAGCGGAGCGATTGGGACGAGCGAAGTTATTGATGATTCAATGCAACGCGCGGAAGTTGGGGAACCTACAATATCAAGCCCGAAAACAATTAACGGCGGATCAACTGCTGAGTTTGTTCATAATAAAGGTTATCCCATTCCATATTGCGTTTATGCAAATAGTGAAGACGGTGGATTTCTCGCTGATATGCAGGACAATAATAAAATATATGTCAAGAACAATGCAATCAATCCGATTTCCGGTGTGTATGTTGCTTGCTATGGAACGGCTTCTATAACATAGGTAAAAAAATGAGCCATATAAATATACCTGTTGAATTGACGCATGAATACAAACCGTTAACGGCTTACCTTGCTTTGGCTTTCAGAAATAATATTTTGGCGCTAGAGCACTACAGGAAAACTATTGAGTATTTATTGGATGAAACAACCGGACATAAACACGACGGAACATACACCGAGAGAACATACAACTTTGAAGACACTATCAGGATTGTAACTGGCAAAAATGATTATTTAGATTTCAGGTTTGCGGATCCTGATTCGGGTTATGCTTCAGCGATCTACAATGTTCAGCTTGATCCTGATACTTACGAACTAAACGATCTTGCTGATTACATTGAAACGAAAATGAAAGCGGAAGTATTTGACACTAATCCCGTTTTGCTTTCTTGTTTTTATGACTCAACGGTGGACAGTAAAACGAGAGGGCTTTTTGTTTTTCAGTCAACGGCCGGAGGTTCTGGCGCTAGGTTTGAATTGCTTGGAGCAACCGGAGCGAACAGAAATAGAAGTGTCTTGCCGTCGATTGGTTTTGCTTTGCTCGACTATAAGAAAAGCTCCGGTTACTGTGGGGAATCCGGTTTCTTGAGTTCGTTTGTTGCGAACAAAGTTAGGATGAATAATGGAATTAGGGTTCCTGAAGCAGGATTCCAAAACGAAGCCTTTTCCACCAACAAATATTTGGATGGGATATGTCAAAATCGGAACTTTCAAAATGGTTCGGTTGGCGGAGGAGAAACACAAGCTCATGCTTTGATCGGTTCGAAGTGGGCAAGGCCAACATATACGTCAACGCAAACTTTATTTGGAAGCGGAACCTTTACGCTAAATATTCCAAATAAGTCAAGTTCAGCAGATATTCCGGTTGTCAAGTTTTTTGTGTTTGGAAACACAACTCCAATTGAATCGCATTACTTTGATGTTTCTGTGTCATATAATTCTGGAACGAGTTGGGATATAAATTACATCAATAACAGCGGTATCACCTTGCTAGATTGCATGGTTGTCATTTGGTAAAGTGCTTGGTTGTTTTATGTTTGTTTATATGGTATTGTGATACAATAAGTGAGGGTTAAGTCATGGCGAATACCGTAAATCCTGCATACATAACTTCTTCGGATGCAAAATCAAGAGGTGAGTTTTCTGGGAAGAGTGACACTAATACAGAGCTTCAAGTTGATTGCGAAACTACAGAACGAAACTCTGGAAATCTTAAAATGATTTCTGTGAAATATTCCGGTTCCGTTTCGCTCGATGTTTCGGTTGAATTGACGCACAGGGAAGGATCGGATTATGATAGAATTTTGGACACTATTTCTTTGAGTTCACAAGATGAATTTACTCGGGTTTATGATGTTTCGATTCCTATTCCAAGCGGATCGATTGTCTCCGTTATTGCTCCGGCTTCAAGTGGAAAAACTTCAACCGTGATCGCAATTGTTGATTTTGAAGGGTAACAAAATGGACATTATAAATGGAATCAAGCAAAGTCCGGTTGTATATCCGTTCAATTCCGTTGGAAAATATAATGAAAACGCTAAATACTTCGTTCCAGGAGTTAGCTTTCATAGCATATCAACGGATACTATGTCTTTTGATGATCCTGAGTTTCAATTGTATCCATGTTTTTTCCATGAGAAAACATACATAAAAAATTTGAAATTCAACTCGCTTGGTTCGCTTGGTGATCCCGATGCTAAAATGAGATTGGTTGTTTATTTGCCATCAAGCAATAACATTCCGTCTAGGCTTTTCTTTGATTCCGGCGTTATAGATATGTCAACGGATGGAGTAAAAACAAAAGCTTGCGAAAAATACTTTAATCGAGGTCAATATTTTTATGGATGGATAAGTAACGGAGAAATGACTGGAGCCTATAAGCAAAGCACAAGATATGTTGTGGTGTCTGGGGTTTGCGTATACGAACCTATACTTCCAGCTCAATCATTCCATAGCCTCACAGGAGTTCAACAATCATCGTCTGGAGGTAATGTTTTTTCTAACTATAAGTTTTACACAATCAATGCTTACGCTTCCATTCCTGAATATATAGCGTCTGGAGCGCCACAATTACTAGATCCATCATCTATATATTGTAATGTGATTGATTCACAGAGCGGATTTCCAATTGTGTGGTTTGAGCAAAGTGAGCCATCGTAAGGAGGTTTCAAAATGATACAGCAATACTCCGGCAAGGGTTTTGATTTTGTCATTCATAAAGCAAAAAAGAAGGGATTATTTAACTATGGCGTTGGGTATGAAATCTTGAATCTTGATAGGCCAATTCCTGATTTTGCTTTGTTGAAAGATGTTTTTTTGCAGGTGATTAAGCCACCATTGCGAAATGAAGATCCGGCCGACGTTCGCGTTAGGGTCGGTGTTTTCAATGGGGAAGGCGTTTTTGTTGGAGGCAACTCTAGCTCGGCAGGCTTTCAAATTGCTGTTGCAAGTCCAGGAAAACAGTATCATGTTTTTTCGCTGGATGATCTTGGTGCTTGCTTCACTGAAACAGTCAACGGAATAAAGTTGAGGAAGGATTATTTCTTCAACGGTTCAGGAATGTCGAACATCCAAATCAACTTTGGTGGCCCCGATCAATATGATAACGAAGATTTTGAAGTTGACATTTGTTTTTTGTGCCTAGAACAAATCGAGTGAAAAGGGAATGAATAGATATGCAACCGTTTTTCCATTTTTTTGCACAAGTTGATCCGATAACGACAACGCAAGTCATAAGCCAAGCTGGTCAGGCCGCTGTTAAGTTGAGTGAAAGTGACAATTCTCTTGTTTTGGCTTGTGGCGTTGTTTTGTTTTTTGTAATATCCGCGTATACTTCAATGTTGCTACTCAAAGAAAAAGACAAACGAATTGAAGTAGAAAAGATTCACGGTGAAGAAGTCAAGTCAATTCTATCAAACAACACGGACGCAATGAAAAGTATTGAAAATTCCCTTTCGATACTTGCGAACCGTAAGCAAATAAGCGGAAACCAAGTTAACCCCAATCAAAACAGCTAAAGGAAGATACAATGCTAGCAGTAAGAACAACACCGATGAATGCGACATCGAAAGAAGAGAAAAAAAAGAGTGAGGCATTGTATAAAGATTATCTTTCAAGGCAACACACAAAAGCGGTGAATGGAATCAAGAGCGCTTGCAGCGCTTTAAATGATGTTGTCTGCAATTCGACGGATGACGAAATAGACTTGATCATTGGTTGCGGGAAAATAGATACAATGCTTCCATGCAAGTGAAAAACAAAACAGGATGGAGTGCAATGAGCGCAAACAGAAGATCGAGGATTGTTCAGGATTTGTTTGTTGTTGGGATCACGCTTGTCATTTTTGTGCTTATGGCTTGGTTTGTTTCGGGTTGCGGATCCTTACCTAAGCCTTGTGAAGTTTTGCAGAACTGCAATGATCCGCAGGTCTCGCCAACGCCAACTGAAATGTGGCAACAAGTGACGCCAGTTCCGTCAATCCCTTCTCCAACGGCAAGACCAACCCCAACGCAAACACCAACGGTAAACATTCGCAGCATTACAAAGGGCGTGATTAAAGTAATTATTCGCGGGTTATTTGGTCTACCGTTGTCGAAAACTTCCGATAATTTTGCTCTGTTCAATTTGGTGGCGGAAAAGGAAGGAGAACCGCTAGATCGTTCCCTTCCTGTTTTGGAAGTTGCTGCGAGAGGATACAACACAAGCCCATGCTTGATACCTGGTAAATGCGATTCTGGCGATAAAATGGGCTTAGAAGTTACTTACTCAACAAATCTTTTGTATGAAGACGCCGGTAATTTTGGTGGTTGCGGACACGGAACCAACTACCATAGAAGGCTTGCGATTGGAAACATTAGCAACGAAGGAAATGGAAGCGTTGAAGTTGAGATCGAATTTGATGAAAATAGATTTAAACTTTCGACTCCGGTTGATTCTGTAGAATGGGAGAATCCGGTTGTTGGTAGCCTGAAATTCTCTAGGTTGATTCAGGGCTCGCCGTGGAAGCAGGGAGTTAGGAAGGGGCAAAGAAGTTGGTTGTGGGAACATTTGAGTGGAGCGCCGTATGGTAGTAGCGCGGAAGTGGTTTATTGGAGCGGGGAAGAGTTGGAGGTTAATGGGTGTCCATAAAACAAAATGAAAATATGGAGATTGTTATGGATGAAAAGTTACCAATTTTGCAGTTCTTTGAATACCAACATCTTCCAAAGCATTTAATGGAAATTAGCAAGCCGTTTTGCGAGGTTGCGCGAAGTATGGCGGAAACGCTTCCGATGAGTGCAGAACTTGCGGCAGGATTACGGAAGCTGCTAGAAGCTAAGGATTGTTTTGTCAGAGCGAAGATCGCGAAGTGAAAAAAACAAAAAACAAAAGCTCCAACTTGGAGCTTTTGTTTTTATAAGTAACATATTATTTATTTATCTTTCATTGCTTGGATTGCTAGCTTTTTAGCATTAGCCAAGGTTCCAACCCAAACTGATTTCTTTTTATTTAATGATAACCCATAAGTGTTGTTTCCTCTTCCGCTAATCATTGACCCATTGAATATTTCTCCAACATAATCCCCATTTTGTTTATTGAATATCTCGAAAACTCCAGTTTGAACTTTCTTAAATTCTAACTCCATATCGTGTTGCTCCTTCGTTTCGCGTTGCGCCCATTCGCAACGCTCACACTATTCTTATAATACCACTATTGGAAAAAACAATGGCTTCCAGGTAAGCAAGAAAAATATTTTGTAGCAAAAAAATCAGAAGCGGATCCGAAATTGGATCCGCTTCTGCTATCTCATAATTTTTTCTATCAGCAGTTCCTTTCTTTTAGCTATTGCTGCTTCCGGGCCATTCGTTTTCAATTCCAAGAAATACTCATTTTTCATTTCGCCCATCGGTTCACGGCACGTCTCAAGGGCAGATATAAACCCTTGTGAAAGCCCAAGTTCTTTCGCTAGCCTGGCTTGGCTCACTCTATTTGTCTTTCTCCATTCCGCAAGCTCCAACGCCCAATCGATTTGGGCTCTAAACTCTTTCGGGTTTGGAAACTTGCTCCAATCAATTTCCGATCCATTGTATCCTTGCTTCATTTTGTGTAACCTCCTAAAATGTAAACGCAATTAGAACCATAAAATCTTGTCAACTGAGATCCATCAAAAAACCTAAATGTTTCTGATTTATCGTTCGAGGTTTGCTCTGAATGGTGGAATGCAATCTCGAAACCATTTGAGTTGAAATCGCCTTCAATGTCGATGAACGCTTTCTGTGCTTGCGTGAACACGTTAGAAACTCCTGAAAAATGCGAACCTTGATATAAGAACAAGTCAGAAAATTAGTCAATGCTCGCAAAAACATTCATGGCATTCTGGTAACAATCATATTACGCTTACCTACTGCAACAAGCTTCCTAACTCCTCTTTCTGTGTAAGCAAACACGGAGTTTCCATTTCGGATTTCTCGCCGTGCGAGAGCAATTTGTTTACGCCCGCGAACCTCGCGAGCGTGACGATCCGAACCCCATCCAGCAACCTCAACTTTTCCAATTAAGATTTCCATACCCTTACTCCTTTGCTTTGTGTTGCGCTTACTTAATTGGGAATTGGCCAGGAAACATCCAAACCATCGCCCTATAGACCTCAAGGGCTGTTCCTTCAACCGTTTCGCCGCCAATTACCTTGAGCGTTACCCCGCCGCCCTGTGACTGCGTTTTGACGGTTCCGATCATCTTTGTTTTAGAGGTTCGATTGTTCCAGTTGATCATTCCAAACAGTTCTTGATTCGACATTTTCTTCACTCCGTTTTGCGTTGCGCCAATTCGCAATGCTCACATTATTTTTGTAATACCGCTAGTGAAAAAAGCAAGAGCGCAAACCTTGAATTTTTTCGGTTAGCTTGCTGCACACTTGATTTTGTTTTGGATTTGGATTATATAATAGTTACACAAGTTGAGAGCGCAATGGAGCGCACAAAGAAGGAGCTTAGATTATGGGTAGACCACGGAAGATTCAAGTTGTCGAACAGGTTGAAACCGAGAATGAAGGCGGAACGGTTGCGGTTTCTGAGGTTCAGAAGCCCGCCGTAACGGGTGATGTTCATGTCGGAA
>ERZ724505.127-NODE-127-length-46496-cov-16.091062_pt1 | contig 46496 bp, 68 predicted proteins | sample MGYA00376038_ERZ724505 | MGnify/ENA primary metagenome ERZ724505 (study PRJEB28724, sample SAMN07190884) | wastewater metagenome | isolation source: effluent of sewage treatment plant in Hong Hong | place: Hong Kong | collected 2016-03-17 ... | reverse complement strand
ATTGAAACGGTCTAAGTGATATTTCCACACACGGATTTGTTCCAAGATCCTTGTCGTTTGTCAAATAAATTCCGGGCTCTCCTGAATTGCTCAATTCAATTCGCTTCCACAAATCAAAGAAAAATTCCTCTGTAACTTTATGCCGCAGTAAAACTGCGCTATTGTTTGCTCTACCTCGTTGTGAATTCAATTCCCACCAATTTCCGCTTTTGCACGAAATCATTTCGTCATCATTTGCGCTAAATAGTGAGATTAGTGCTGCGCGACGAATACCACCAGCCAACACCGAGTCTGCAATGTGGCAGATAATGTCATGTACTTCAATAGGACGTAGTTTATCGCCATTATTTTTTGATTCCAAAATACCTTCAATTTTAATCAAACATTCCTTCAATGGTTGCGGTCCGGGTGCCTTACCACCCGACGTAATCAGCCTAACTCCCTTTGGGCGGATGTCGCCAAAATCAAAAACAATTTTAGACCCGCCGTAAAAATACGATTTCATCAATGTTTTGATTGCATCTGCCCACCCTTCAATGTTATCGGCAATTAACCATCGTCTGGTTCTGTCTTGTTTTGGCTTTACAATTTCGGGAAGTTTTTCAACGTGATGATGTTGTACTGAAAATCCAATACCAGTACCACCCAGCAACAAAAACATAATTTCAGAAAACGCTCGCCAATCATCAACTGGAAGGTATGCACAATTGTAAATTCGCGTCGGATTTAATTCAATTGGCTTTCCCGCAAATTGCATACTCCGCATGGATGGAAGTATTTTTTTATCATACACTAATTTATACGCATTTTCAATCTCGCCACTTAATTCTGGAAACTTTTTTAAGTGCATTTCCTTGTTTCTATCAACCAGTTCATTCCACGTTTCACGTCTTTGTTTTTCTGGTATGTATTTGGCATACTTCATAAAAACAGTAATATCACTTAAAATTCTTTGGCTTAATTCCATTTAAAATAAATCCATGTTTTGAGGTTCTTGTCTGTGTGAATTCAGTGCATTTTGGACTCGCTGTGATGCTAATTGAAGTCCGTATTCATCGTCGGTCATCATTTCTTTTGTCTTGACTGTTTTTCCAGTCGTCGTATTTTCATTATATACTTCAAATTTACCAACTGACGTATCAAACCGCATAGGAAATGTCATTCCATCCGGTCCAAGCCTGTTTTTTGATATATGTAATCTTGCAACATTGTTTATTTTATCTTTTGGTCTGCGAGAGACTGACATCATAAAATCCAATGCGAACAACTTGGCAAAACTGTTTGATACTGAGTCATTTTCTATCACATCTTTATCAAGCCCACTTCTGTTGGTTTGGTCACACCCCCATAGTGCAAATCCTTCTCTCCCACAAAGCCCGCGCAAATCTTTATACAATTCACCGAGTACTTTGTCCTCCCGCATATTGTTATTATATGGGATTATTAACAGTTCTGGATAATCAAGTACTACCAAGTCCGGCACAATTCCCAACAATTTAAGTCGCTTAATATCAGTTTCCAATGCACGAATTGACAAAGTACTTGGTGGAAATTCTTTGATAATCAGTTTGCCGGAAAACTTTGAAATCGTACGTTTAATTTGCGAAATATTATATTTTAAATCATCAAACGTAATACCCGTCATAATACTATCATAGCGTCTTGCTACATAATTTGCATCAAGTTCCAGTGTATAATGGACAACTACTTTTCCCGATTTCAATGCCGCTGCTCCAAGTTGGCATAAAATCCAACTTTTGCCTACTCCGGTTGGTGCCATTACAATTCCAAATTTTCCTTTTGGCAGACCACCGCCCATTATATCATCTATAACTTCCCACCCAGTCTTAACCCTCGGATTCTCTGCAATTTCAGTATAACGGACATCAATATCTTTTAAATAGTCCAGCCCGTTAGACTCTGTTTTTTGTCCTTTTTGACGAGCAGCAATTAACACTTCAACTGCTTCATCTATCATTCCCTTTTGCAACAATTCAATTGATTCCGGGTACGCATTTTTAATCAACTGATGACGGCAAAATTCAAAAATTCGGTCTTTAATGAATTGTAAATCAGTTGCTTCTTTTGTATGGAAAAATACATCCTTTAAACAACTTAAAACTTCATCCTTGAATAATGTGTCATGTTTTAAATTACTAATTTGAATTTTGAATACCTCCCACGTTGGAGGAGTTTTGTACTCGTTAAAATAACTATAAATTTGTTCAATCAGCCATTTTAGAGCACGGTTTTCAAAATATGCAGGTTCAAGTTTATCACTTATATCACTTAAAAATTCACGGTCTAATATTAATGATGCGACAATTTTTGATTGTGTATTGTAATCATATTCATTTATTGTGTTGACCATACCACTAAACTGTTAAAAGTTGAATTTAGCCAATGATCCAAATTTTTAAATGAATCAATAAGCCCATCCTCGCGTATAAATCTGTTAAATGCCGTTCTATTCATTTTATTGATCGGACTTCTCAACAGATCAATAATTTGTATTTTTGTACTGCTTGAAATGTCGGTATCATGTAATTGCATTAGGTCATAATTTCTATCCGCTATTTCTCTCCCAGCAACTATGTTTTTAAACACTTGTTTTGGCTTTTTTTCAGTTTCAACGATCTCTTGGCTGCGGGTATATAAATAGTCAAGGTCAACTACTTTTTCTGTGATTTCTGGAAAGGATTTTAATAATGTTTTCAACCCAATCCCGGGTATTCCGCCAATATTGTCCGAATCATCTCCAGTTAAAACTCTATACGTCAAATAATTGGATGGGTGCAGTCCTAATTCATTTTTTATTTCCAAAGGTGTGTATAATTTTTTCTTTGTAGGACTATACACCTCAACCTTATCACTTACTAACTGTAAAAAATCTCGGTCTGTACTCACAATTCTAATTTTATTTTCAGTTTTGTCATAGTAATTGGCCGTAATGAACGCGACTACATCATCCGCTTCAACATGGTCAATACAAAATAACTGGATCGGCAACAATGTTAAATACTGTGCAGCACGAAGAATTTGACTTCGTTTTGATTTTTCTTCGTCTTCGGACGTGACAAAAATATCTCTACGCATACTCGTTTTACTTGAACGATTTGCTTTATATTCCGCATAAACTTTTTTTCTGCGAGACGATCCGCCCTTTCCGTCAAAAACTACAATACAACGGGTTGGATTAAACTCTCGGATATTTATTCCGATACTACGCAGAAATCCAAGCGTAGCACCAACATGTTCCCCGTTTTCAGTGATTGGAAATCCTGCCGCCCAAATTCGAATCCACAAATTCGTACCATCAATGATCAATACTCGATCATCAACATTACTTGGTAATTGGTCAGTTTTTGAAAAAATATTGGATAGATCAATCATTCAACAAATTGGTTATAAATTCTATTTTAGATTCATCAGATTCAAGCAGTTCCCAATCATATTGCCAAATTATATAGAATTTATAACCATTATCAATGGCCCTACTATACTTTTCATTATCAGATTCCCAAACATCAGAAACAAGTAAGTTGCGATGTGCATCATAGTGATCTTCCTCGTAAAATCTTGGGTCAAAATGCCAATAAGACCCGTTATATTCAATTATGGTGTTTTTAAATTCAATTACAATATCCCATGATTTTCCAAATTTAATCAAATTACCATCAACATAATCTTCAGGATAAATAAAATCTTTTACAATTCTAAACACATCATCTTGGCCCTTACTACCAAATAAGTGTTTAGTTTTTGAAAATACACCAGTTTCCCATTGTCGTTTTGTATTCTCGGATAATAACTTTTTTGTTTCTTCACTAACAACTCTTTTTGGTGGTCGCCAGCCAGTAGCGAATCGAGCCAATGCTACTTCAGATTGACGTTTTCGGGTCTCGTCTGAAACAATTTTCCCAGTATTCCCTAAGGCAATCTTTTTTCGATGTTCTGGAGTTAGCCTACCACCGCAATTTCTTAATCAATTTTCAGTTCTTTTCTTGATTACTTCGGGCGTTTGAGTTTTACCATCATCAATCAACTTTTGCATTGACTTTCGACTTATTTCTTTGAGCGCCAAGCCGTATTCAGTATCCTTATTTTCTTCCCAGAATTTACGAATTGATTCAGTACGCTTGGCTTGAGTATTTGGGGGGCACTTTCTGCCAGTCAATGCAATTGTGATCTTCTTACCAACGAACGTTCGTCGTTTTTTGAGTATTATTTTATAAATTTCATGTGAATCTTTATCATATTCAGCATAAAAATTTTGCTTCATTTGGTTTATTTCAGGTCTTCGATATTTGTATAATCGTTCAATTGAAGCAAAGCCAAATATTTCGTTAGTTTCATCTAAAAATAACGCATAGATTTCATCATTAGTTAATAATATCATTTAATAAGTTTATTTTCAATTAAATATTTTTCAATCAGTTCCCAATCAGCAAATGGACGAGAACTAAAATCTGGAACAAACTTCAACGGACATCCAAGTGCCGCATCATCTATGTAAAGTTGTGCATGGCACTTTGGAGATGTTGTCCACGAATTTTGTGTTGGATTTTGTTGAATGCCATAAAGTGGTATATCGTTTTCAGTAAATCATTCTACAGCCTGAGTTAAAAAATCTCCAGAATGAATTTCATAACCGTCATCCAACACCTGTTCTTCCTGACCATCGCTTCTCATAGTCCATAAAATTAACTGATGACCAGCATAAACTAATTTTCTTAAAACGGGTGCTGCACCTACATCATGCCCAACTTCAGGAAAAGAATGTGTGACACATGTCCCATCAAAATCTATAGCAATAATCAATCATTTAACAAAATTTTAAAACATTCATATTCTTTTTTTGCACCAGTAAGCGCATTATGAATTTCCGGTTCTGGTTCAATTTCAAGAAGTTGACAAATCTTTGCCATACTGTATGATTTCCCAAACCTCTGATAACCAAGCGAATGTAAGTCAACAGTTCTAAAGAAAAACGGAAAATCTTTAATCTTTCGTTGCTTTTTGTGAATTTCTTTAAGATACTGAAGGTCAAATCCTGCAATATTATGTCCAGCAAGCATTGTACTTCTACTACTCGCCCATTTGACAAATTTTTGATACAATTGCACTGCACTTTGTTTTCGCGGATCAGTTATCTGCTCCATCGTAAATCCATTGATTTTCAACGCTTCGTCAGTTACAATTGAATTGACCGAAATTCTACATTCTTCATAGAATTCATCGCCAGTGTCATAATCAACTGCACCAAGTGAAACGATTGAAGTGGTTTGTGGGTCAATACCCGTAGTTTCTAAATCAATTATTATCATAGTTTTAGTCTTCTTCTATATTTGTGTCAATTTCAATATCATCAATTCCAAAATCATCATCCAGTTTGTATTTCATAATATACGCATCACAAATTTGCTTGTATATCATTTCCTTCAAAGCAGGATCGTCGGTTAATAATTTTTTAAAATGTTTGGATTGGAATTTTTTAGTTACTTCTTCTCCAGTTTCGCCATCTACATACACATAACTGTAAGATGAACCACTTTGTTTGAGGAAACCAAATTCTTTAAGAACAGTCAACCATCCACCATAATTGTCCAGCCCACTCTCATAATACATATCAAGTTTTACTTTTCTGCGAGGTGGTCCAAGTCGGTTTTTCACTACACTTACCTCAATTTGCTCACCTACTGGAACATTCGCCACTTTAATTGCGCCAAGTTTTTTCACTCGCAATCTAACAGATGCAGTGAATGGAATTGCATTTCCGCCAGTAGTGGTAAATTTATCGGAAAATAATCCGGCATTCATATTTGCTCGTAATTGATTGATTAAAACGAGCCCAATTTTCCGACCAATCAGTAGTCCGGGTATCTTGCGCATCGCCTTTGAATTTATGATTGCCTTTGCAGTTGCGTATCCGTCTTTTCCATAATCGGCTTCAAGTTCTGTTAATGTACTTGCTCCCATCACACTATCAATTACAATTAAAAGTGGTTTGTTTGTATTTGATGCGACTGCTCGTTCAATCATCAATGCCACAGCATCATACACTTCTTCTAATGCCCGAAGTCTATCAATGTATATTAGTTTGTCTGGGTCCAATCCGAGTGACACATAGAAATCTAACATACCAACTGCTTTCTCAGTATCAAATAATACACCAGTTCCGCCCATTTTTTGACATTCGGCTAACATTGTGGCTGCTAAAAGACTCTTTCCACTCCCCTCCAAGCCACTTATCTCCAAAATTCCACCAAGCCCCATTGTTCCGCCATTTGGACGATTAGATACAGCTAAATCCAATATATCACTTCCACTTTTTACCCAACCTGTAACTAAGTTTGCATTTGTAAGATACCCGGCTGCATCTGGAAATTCTTTATATTTTTTGTTTATTACAGACAATACATCGTCTGCCAAATTATCAATCACTTCTGCTTTAGTTTTGGCCATAGGGAAAATTAGTTAAAAAAGACTACCCACAATCGCATAGATAATGAGTAGTCTTTATGATTAAAACAAAGTGGATTAAAAATTAAAACGACATATCATCGTCATCTGGTTTTGCCGGGCTATCCATATCATTGAACAGCGTATCAAAATCGTCAACGATTTCATTTATAGTTGATGTGGATGTAGAAGTAGGTGCCGCTGTTGCTACTTCTTTCTTTGGCTCAGGAGTCTTCACATTCAAGTATTTTTCCACAGCCGCAAGTAATTCATCATAACTTGGTTCTGTAAACAAAGTTTTCAATTCGGGCATCGCGTTGATTTTTTCAAGTACCGCTTTATCTTCAGTTGCAACCGTAGATTTTCGTGCTGGGATGATTTTTGTGCTCGGATAATCCGTACCATTCACTTCAGGTGGTGAATAAACCACTTTCAAATCAGTGCCAGTTTTCAAATCTGACAAATCGCCCCACTCTTCATCGGCAAAATATTCAAGCAGCGATTCGTAGATTTTTTTCGTAAATCCCCAATATTTTGGGCCTTCATGTTCCTTTCCGCGAATCAAAACCGCGACATAGTAACGGTCGGCTGGCTCAAGTTTACGACGAAAATTAGCCAATGCCATCCACTCGTCCTTCGGAATTTTAGTACCTTCTGGGATAATTGCATTATACGCTTCAACTGCCGGATCCCTGCGATCAAACTGACAAGGGGCAAGCCAAGTTTTACCAAAATTGTAATAAAATTTCAGTTCACTGAATGGCATTTCTGAATTGTAAATGTTTGGTAGAATACGGATGTTGTATTCTCCTGCTGCCGCTTGCCCTGTGGAGGTTTTTGTAGCAGTTGGTTTCCAAAATAAATCTTGGTTTCCACCAGTTTGTGGAGTTTTTGTTTGCGTTTCCTTCAACGCAGCCAGTTTGGCTCGGATTTGTTCTACATTCATGTTTTCAAAATGGTTTGGTTAAAAAATAATAACAACCAGTACTTTAACTGGTATTTATTTACAATGATACGGAATATTTTCAGGATTTCCAAATCATTAACAATTTATTTGCAATAGTCATAAAATTGGTCATTTTCCGATGGAACTGGTTTATAGCCTTCTTTACTTAAAATAATTTCAGCCAAATCTAATTGATGATTGCATTTCATCCATTTTGAATAGTAATTTTGTGCTTGGCAGTCATAAAACGCACACAATTCCATCAATCGTTCAATTGGCAAATCTTTGAAATCTTCTTTAGTTGATTTTGGTCTCATGTTTCAAATCATTAACAAGTCATTTACAATAGCCGATAAATTCAAGAAATTCGTCAGATGGTTTAACTTTGTGCGTTAGTACATAATGAGGGGCAAAATCGGCAGGCCATATCCAACCGTTAAGGTCATATTCACTATTGCCCAGCATTTGTCCCGTGATTTGGCTGACACTACATCCTCTATACGACGTAATAGTTGCATTTTTTTCCTTGTCGCGGATCAAATTGTAAATTTTCGCCGCGTCATCATCCGCAAGTTGATCTGGAATCGGCATCGGATACTCGGGAGAATGTTTACTATACCAGTAACCTTCAATATTCATCTTATTATTTTTAATTCGTGATAATTTGTTCCAACCTTCAAGTGGAATGGAATTTCGTCAAATATTTTTATTAAATTTTTAAGAAATTGTTTCCCATCTTCAGGGCAATAATCAAGCAAAAATGAATCATAAGTATAAAGTACTAATTTTGTTTTTGTAGATTCAGTTAAATTCAGCAGTTGGTCAATCAAATTGCTGTTAAATTCTGTTTCAAGATTTTGCAGCAAATAATTGAATATCTTACTTTGATTAAATCCATTCAGTTTTTTCGTATCAATTTTACGACCAAACAACAACGTCTTCAATTCCCCGCCCAAATAAGACTGATAGAATTGATGTGTTAATTCGTGTATTTCTTTAAATGGAGATAGATGTTGATATTGTTGCTCAATTCCACCATAAATCTGTTTGAATGTTAATTCCTTCGCTTGTGCAATTTCGTCATTTGTTGGGTTGTCTGTGTTAAAATAAACTTTACTGAGTTCCAAATAGATGTTCTTCGGGAATGGTTTGTTTATTATCAAATAGATCAAATATAAGTGGAAACCGGACAAGTCAATTTCAATTAAACAACCACCACCAAATCTGGAAACGAATCGCTTACGGCTTCCATCAGTTTTGTTCAACGCCGCATAATTTACATTGTTGAAGTGGTTTGATGGCCGACCAGTTAGAGTGTATGGATTGAATTCACAATGTTCCAATTCTTCGTATTGATTTGATTGCCTCATCACGGACATCTGGTTCTACATCAGTTTTTAATTTATTCAGTATGCGTAATGGTGTAAATGGATTATAACTTACGTTGCGTCTCACTAAAATATCAGGATTGATTGAATATTCACTTAAAATAGTCTGATCAAATGTAAAAAATGCGATGTATCGTTTACAATATACACATGAATTATGAATCAGTTCTGATTTTGATTTAAAAACTGTCTCCAAATCCCAAAGACATTCAGAACAATATAACGGAGCAGTTAGCGAGAGCAATTCTTGAAATGCCCCATTAACTGTCACTGATGTTAAATCAAGAAATTGAATCTTTACCATTTTGCTGTAAACAGACCATTCTGTTCAATTTTTGCTAAGTTTGAAACTAAATTATTATATTGTAAAAATACATCGTCCACCACAAAGTTTTTACATCCAACAACCCACCTATCCTTTATTTCACGACAATAATCCAGCCACTTCATAATAGGGATACAATCGTTTAAATTTTGTTGGGTTGGATATAAATGCCAAAACTGACGGATTGTCTGCGGAATTTGCAAATCCTTATCTAATCGCTCGTTTGTCATAAACCAAAATGCCAACAGCGCATCATAATCTTGCGTAGAATCGCTCAAATATTTTTTCTGGTATATAGTGTTACCCCGTGAAAGAAAGTCGCTTAGAAACGAAATTTGGTACTGGTCACAGTCATTGTGATTTATACCGACTATCCATTCCTCATACGTTTCAAGTCCATAAAAATATACAAACGAAATACGATTTTCACACCAATGTTTTTTATGATCTGAGAGTAATGGAATCCATAATGTTTTTTGATCCATGAACTTGGTAAATTGGGACTCAAGTCGTGAATCTAAGAAGTTCATTTGTTTATTTTTTAAATGATTGCCATCTACCTATATCCTCAACTTGAAATTTGGCAGATGTAATACTACTAATTTTTGCATGTAATCGTTTCAATTCATTATTCACAAATATACGAATATTATTTGAAGTTTCCAAATTTTTTTTGTTAACAAAATCACAATGACTGTTTCAGCGATAAAATTCCAACGGATCAGTCAAAAATGACGCAATTCCGGGAAACTTTAACGAGTTTGAAACTATCTGTGTTAAATTTAATTGGCGAGCATCATTTTGAGGAATTTTACTTATCACCCAATCCAGTTTTAGTCGGTTCCAAATTACGCCATTTATGCCGGGCTTGTTTTGCGTGTTGATACCATTGTATTGCTGGACATCAATTTCAAGAATCGTATATAAAGGATTGTTACGCTTTTGAATTAAAAATCGCTCAATCCGACCAGCCTTGTAATCATCCAACGTCGGGGTTGGTTGGTATGAAACTGGTGTGAGTGATTTGTTGACTCCGCTTCCAGTTAACTGGTTGTATTTTAAAATATCTTGGGTTGGATTTAACCGAAGTTCAAATAGTTCAACACTTTTTGGTTCTGGTTGGAATCCTGTAAACCGCTGGCCGGTTGGAAGTATGTGAAAACTACCAATATAAACACTACCATCTTCCAATACAAACTCGTTTCCTTCCGAGTACTGTCCCGTTAGGATTTGATGAAGTGCGAAGTATGGTCTTTGGATACGGGGCATTATATGAGCGGAAATTCTTTAATTATGTCAATTGCATTAAATGGAACTGAATTTAAGGTATAGCATCCCTCTTTGTAAAAGTTTGGGTCGGCATATATTTTAAATTCATGGCCTATTTGATTTAAGTCTATACGCAATATTACACCAATTCCAACATCTTCTTTTTTGTTGTGTTTGTTTGCCAGTGGAATGGGTACTTTATTTTCTATCCTGTTTGCAAATTTTTCAACTGCCGAAATTGTAAGTCCGAAATAGACACGATCTGGATGGGTTGAAACTTTATCAGTAGTACGAGGTGTTAAACCATTTTGTTTAATGCGATGCCAATTTATCTTGCGAGTAAAATGATATAAATAATCTACATTTCCAGTTGAAACATTCAAATCAAACTTTGGCTCAAATAATAATAATAATGTGTCATATAATTCACTATGTTTTTTTAAATTTGATTTGGTGTATTTTACATTGTCTGTTCCATATTTGCCAATTCCGCGAATTTGCGTACAATACCACCCAAGTCGGTCAGTAATTTTAAATAACTTGTCAAAATCAGAAGTTTTTGAATTGACTTGCACAAAAAATCTATTCGCAAATTTATGATCATTTATCACGCCAATATCATATCCAGCCCTCTCAATAATATCCATAGATTTATGAATATCATGCGTAATGATCAAGCCCTCATTTAACTTTCGTTCAAGTAAATGGGCTTGTTCTTTCTCTTCAAATTCTTGCTCTAAGTTGAGTTCAGAATAATTAAAATAACGACGGAATTTTTCGGGCATTGCGTCTCTTAATTTCATTTAGTTGTTTTTTAAAGTTGAATATATTGTATATTTGGGTAGTACGCAAGTATGCCATTTATAGTTGTGCTCCAGTCAGATTGCTGAAATTTATGATTTACGGCCGTGACCATGAAATATGACTTATATTGCTCACGCCATTTTCGCGGAACTTGGGTACTACTCACTGCGTTTCCAGGAATTAATCCATAAACTCCATCAATTTCCAAACTAATAGACAAACCCGGATAATGTACCGATTCGTCCGATGCTGTTTGTGGATTGTTATGATACAATCTACCCATAACAGATTTTAAAGCATTTATATCCTGACCATTGAATTTATTTTGACCGACATTACCCGGATTTTTAAGCAATGAGTCCTTGTCAGTTTTTGCTTTGCTATATTCCTTCTCGCGCTGTTCTTTCAATTCGTTCGTGCAATTTCTAAGGGCCGAAACTGAATCTCCATTCTTAGAACTACCAACAAACATTGCGGCTTTGTATTCTTGGCTACCAACATTTGATTGAACTTCGCATGTTCTGGTTGAACCATCCCCGTCAATTGGGTCAAATACAATACATTGCAACGTATCAGTTACTCCGTAGTTTTGATCTACCACTAACATTTTTTGATTGTCAGTCGGGTGTTCAATTAATCGTAATGCAATCGCTCCACCAGTACATGCGCTAATTTGGTCGGCAACTTTTTCAAAAAAGTTTATGACGTTAATTACTTCATTTCCAGTATCTTTAACGTCAACTTGGTCTGCATTGGCTTCTCGTTTTTGTGTCGCTTCGCTAAATGCGGATGATATAATATCACGATGGACTAAAATATTTTGAATTTTAATATCGCCGGATGTATTACATTTTACTGCACCCAAATTTTTACAATCTGCGTCAAAATCTTTACCAGCACCGCTTGAATTTTTATAGTTTGCGTCGCCAAGTAATAATACGTTTATTGGGTCACCCGATGTAATTCCTTGGGCAATTTTACATTTTGAATATTCGGGGTCAAATTCAATTTTTAAAATTGAAAATTCCTTTCGTTCATGTGCGACACCACAACTTAAAGATCGTAGTAATTGGTCATTTAAAATGCGATTCACAACATAACCAATACTAACAAATACCTGATTGTTCGCCGATTCGACCTCGTTACTGGCTAAACTGGTATTTTTTACTATACCACCAATCCAACCAGTAAACGTTTGCCACATTCCCCGCAAATGGTCTCCATTGTAAACTACAATCGCCGCACTTTGATCTTGAGAACCCGGACTATAATCTTTAAATGAAGTTATCACTTCACCATCCTCCAATTCATCAATTGATTTATCACCATTTTTTTGAGCATCAGACGCAATTAATTGAGCAACACCTTTTACTGAATGTTTTAATTTATCCTGTCCAGTTAGAAAGAATAATGGACCACTCGTTCCACTTTGTCCATTGCCATTTATCGCATTACACCCATTACAAACTACAATCTGCATGTCCAGATTTCTAATAGCCGTTCCAGAACTGACAGCAGTAAATGTTGCAATCCAGTGACCTTCGCTGTTTGTATTGAAGGAAAAACTTGCAACTTTGTAATTTGTAAGAGTGGTGGTTGGTTGCGGAACTCCCCATGTATTTCTATAGCCAAAACTAACGTCAATTTCATTTCCGGGCAATAAAAAGTATTTCTGAACTTGTTCAAAATCCGTGATTGAATAACAACGTATAGTTGCGGATATTTTTCTTGCCAGTCCCCAATCCCCACCATTTTCCAAATTTACAGATTCCAAATCTGGACTTGGCTTAAAGTTTGGTCGGTATGTTGTATCCCACGTCGTTTGTTCTTTTGGCAAGGACATACTTCCTCCACCTCCACAACTTTTATCACGGCCAGTAATTTGAACCCAACACGGATTTCTGACAGACGCGGATTGACCATTCGCAGTCTGAACTTTATCAAGCAAATTACGACGGCCTTGTAATATTTTAATTACATTGCCTTCTTTTGGGTTTCTACGATATACCGATTCTGCCATTAAAATTGCTTTTCGTTAAATAAAGTCTCAACATCTCCACTATTCAATGGAAATGGTATTCGCAGTCTAAACCCGATTGGGGGTTTGATTGTTGCTGCGGCCAGTTTGTTTGCTCTCGCTAAAATTACCCAATATCGTACATCTCCGTAATATTCATTTGCAATAAGATCAAGACGGTCACTTATTTTGGTGATGATATAAATGTCTGAACTTTTTCGTTCAAATTTGGGATAATACAGCGATTCATACCGACGTTTTCCATCGGCAGTTTTAATCACATCAGCAAATTCTTGATAGCGTTGCAAAATTTATATTCTCACTTTGAATCAAATCCAGAAATTAAATATTGAATTTCAGTCATGTGCGTGTTGACATCAATTAAAAAATTATCTATTTCATCTGGAGTATGACCCGAATTAATCATATCATTTACAGTTTGGATATTTTTTAATACATTTTCAAGACGGACGATGCCATCTTTAATTCGTTTATATGTATTTTTTTTGTAAATATCTCTAAATTCATCAGTTTCATTTTTAACTTCCATGATGAGTGGTTTTAAAATTTTAATTGCTCGCCGTTTTTGACTTGGTGTCATTTTGTTGGTTCCTTTGTGTTTAAATAAAATATCTTGAACTTGCATCAGGTCTTCTCCCAAGACTGTTAGCAAGTACTTTAATTGTCATATTGACATCTGTATAAAGTGGTCGTAAATCTTTCCACGGAGATTCCGGTTTCCAATCATAGGTCAAACTTGTGATAACACCATATCCTTTATGCAGTTTTCCAATCTGAAACAATACATGCGGACTGTTGTACCCACTTCCAGTCTTATAAATCGGGTAAGTCATTCTGCCAAGTCTTGCAAGTAAAAAATCGTGATTATGTTCATGTTCTCTATCATCTAATGCAACTACAAAAAATGATAAATTTAGTTGCCGATTTGCACCGCCATAGAAGACTTTGGGGTCAGCACGACCCATGTCAAAATATTCATTGTAGGATGGGCTGGAACTGTCATTGATTGAAGTTATATGTGCTTCAAAATTTAGTTTCCATTCCTGTTCCTTTAATGCTCCTACTCCCGGATCGTGTCTCCAGAAATAAAACATTTCCTTTTTAAAGTCTGAACGTGGTCTTGGCATATATTAAGTTGCCCAATATCTAAAATGACTAATATCTACTGAATTGTATTTTCTATGTGGGGTTGAGACATCTATCAGTTTATTCGTTGCTGGATCAAAATAACCCACTGCATACGTCGAATCTACTTTTGAAATCAAAAATAATTGCACATTGGCTGGAGGCAACGAATCAAACGATATAAATTTTTTTGAAATTCCAGTATTTTCGGTTAGTTCACGTTTTACTTCCATGATGAGTGGTTTTAAAATTTTAATTGCCAGTTGCCTTTGCCCATTTGTCATTTTTTGAAATTCTCCTAACTGTTATTTTGTTTTTTAATTATATTCCCGACCCTCTGCCCATCCATGTGGACTACGAGTTGCTGTTTTAATTGCAATTCCATGAGTTGATTCAGTTTCATAAGTAGCATTTCCACTTTTGATAAATCCCCAATCTCGTCATTGCTATAATTATCAGATGGCTTTTGCTTTTCAAATTGCCCCTGTTGAATATTATTTTGATTGAATTTTGGATATTCAATTTTTACATCCTGTGCGACTGATTCCCGTTTTGGTTCCTTAACTTGAACGTCCTGTGCGACGGATTGTTTACTCGGAGCAAACGGTTTAACAAGTGGGGTTTGAATTGGAGAAATTTTAACTTGTGTATTATCCCGCTCAACTTTTGGTTGAATTTCGGTGAGCGGTTCAATTTGGCGAGTAATTTTAGCATCAACTCCAATCTCATCAAAGTTTTTAAGTTTTTCAATATTTGTAAGATCAACATTTTCAAGAACTTTTGTCAAATCTATCAAATTTGTAACTAAACTTCCAATGGAATTTGCCACAATATACAGCGGATTTGCCAAATTTCCAACTATTTGCAAATCTTTAACAAATCCACCACCAAATAACGACTGAATTCCACTCATTGCGTTGAGTGTGAACATCGCATCACTGATTGAAATTAAGCCAGCCGATAATCCAAAAAGTGAACTAACTGAAACTTTAGTCAATTCCATCAGCGAAGTGCCTAAATCAATTAGGGGTGATGGATTTAATGCCTTCATACTGGCGTTCAGTGTAATTAAAGAACCGGAAAATAAAATAATTGAACCACTTGCCATACCAATTGCGATTGCACCCGCAAGTATAAATGGGGATACTACGCCTATCGTCGTGCCAAGTGCGGCAAACCCAACCATCGCAACACCAGCCTTCGCAAGACTTGACCAATCGACACCATTAAACTTTTCAAGGGCCGCAGCAGTAAGGTATAATGATGCTCCAACCGCAGCAATTCCAATTGCACCAATAACCATTTCAGGTGCAAGCGCACTTAATGCCGTCCCAATAACCCCCAACCCGACCATCGCAACACCAGCCTTCGCAAGACTTGACCAATCGACACCATTAAACTTTTCAAGGGCCGCAGCAGTAAGGTATAATGATGCTCCAACCGCAGCAATTCCAATTGCACCAATAACCATTTCAGGTGCAAGCGCACTTAATGCCGTCCCAATAACCCCCAACCCGACCATCGCAACACCAGCCTTCGCAAGACTTGACCAATCAACCTCGTTAAATTGATTAAGTGCATACGCAGCAGGAATTAAAGACGCACCAAGCAAGGCAATAGCAGCCGCACCAATTATCACTTGTCCCGATATTTTACCAAGCATCAATGCCGCAACTGTTAAAGAACCCAACGTAACAATGCCCTTGCCAACATCACCCCAATTTACACCTGCAAAATTTTGAAATGCTTTGGATGTAATCCACAACGCACCAGAAACAATTATTAACGATGCTGCACCTTTAACTGCACTGGTTTTGAAACTTGACAACCCATCGCCGATTCCGTTCAATACATTTTTGATTGAAGTACCGATCCCTGCAGATAATGTTTTCATCGTATCTGCGACAAATTTGGTAATTTCCGTCAGCGTTCCCTTTATTGTTTGCCATACACTCTTTAATACACTACCAAGATTACTAAATGCAGATTTGATGAAGTCCGAAATACCACTCAATTTTCCAGTTAATTGCTTTTCTTGTTTTGGATCAACATCTGGAAGACTGATAGTTTTATCCGAACTTTTTATCTTTTTAATTGGAGCATCCGGTTCTGGTAATTTTACCTTTTCCTTTTTTTGCGGAAGTTGTTCGGTTATCTCCTCAGTTTTATTTCGCACTATATTTTCCGCAACATCGGTTGTTTTACTCGTTGCAAGTTCTTGCACTTTATTTGTAACATCGGAAATCGTTTCAGTAGTTTTTGTAATTTGTTTTGTGTCAATTTCGGGTTCAAGTTTTTTCCCAAAAATATTTTTAGCAAATGACCCAATTTTTTGGAATACACTTTGTCCTTCCTGTCCGGCATTTTTAAACGCACCAATCAACGGTTCTTCCAGTTTTCCAAGACCTTTTCGGGCTTTTTTCAGGACTGGTTCAAATCCACTTTCAAAAGTTCCTTCCATCTTCTTGCGGAATACCCGCTCAATTCCTTCTCCAAGATATTGTGTTGCCATAGCACCAGCAATTCCAAACATCGCATCAAATTGTCCAAGACTGGCTTGAGTTGCTTCGCCGGTTGCTCCTTCAACTGCTTTACCAATTCCCATCAGTTTGCCAACATATCCTGCCGCCATCCCGCTTAAAGTTGCTGCACCAATTTTTCCAATTGTACCAAATGTAGATTTTGCAGTGTCTGAACTAAAAATTCCTTTTTTAGCAGTCTTTTGCAGTTCTTCAACTTTAGTTATACCATCCGATGTCGTTTCTGTTAAAGATTTTTTTAATTTTTTGCTGGATTTTTCAGTTTCTGCGGCAATGGTTTGACCGGATTGGGCGGTTGTGCTGGCAATTTCAGTAACCACTTGTTGCATTTGTTGCGAATTTGAATTTATGCCCTTAACCGCAGTACCATTCAATTTGTTGAAAGTGGTTTGGATGGATACAACAATTTCGTTCATCGCAGTTTTCACCGATATAACCATATTGTCAATAGAAGTTTTCACCCCAGTACTAAGCATTTCTGATTGTGCAATCCCGCCTTTAGTTGTTGATTCTAAAGACTTTTGCATCTTTTTTCCAGATTTTTCCGTTTCCGACACGATGGTTTGATTACTTTGTGCAGTTTTTGCCGAAATATCGCCAACTACTTGCTGCATTTGTTGTGATGTGGTGTCAATTCCCTTTCCAGTTGCACCGGACAATTTGCTGAAAGTGTTTTGAATGGAAGTTGTAATTTCACCCATCGCAGTTTTTACAGACGTAACCATATCTCCGATGGAAGTTTTTACGTTTGTATTCAACGTTTCCACAGATGTTTTACTCTCTCCTATCGCATCTGCTGATTTTTTACCAATCCCACCAAACATTCCACCAATTATATTGCCCATTCCAGTGAATATCTTACCAATACCCGGTATCATTTCAATTAGACTAAATAATCCATTTTTTAACATACCAATGGATTTGAAAATCATCGTTCCAATACCAATAGTTGCGAGCCCACCAAGTATTTTAACCACACCAGAAGCAAATTCGCCAAGCCCATTAACAGAATCCGAAACGGCATCAAATTTACCAATTAAACCACTAATTCCGTTTCCAATCATTGAAAGTGGAGTGAGTATATATGAAACTGCTTTTGTGACCACTCCAATAGCAGCCGCAATTGATTTGAATCCCAAAACTACAATATCAAGAACTGGCGAAATCATATCAATCACAGATGCAAACGATTCCACGAGTGGGAGGATTGACTTAACCAAAACTGCTTTGATTTTATCCCATGCTACGCCAAGTCTATCGGTTGCTTGCAATTGCTGCAATCTGGCCTCAATGTCTTTTTGAGACATTAAAGTAGTATCGCCCATCCGGTCTAAATTTGCTTCAATAAGGTCTTTCTGCTCCTGAGTCATCCCGTTCATCTTTTCGTGCAAATTAACGGATTTTCCAAGTTCGTCCGCAGACATCCCCAATGTCTTTGCAATTTTCATCCGTGTCAAATAATCCATCTTATCATATTTTGCAGTTGACCCGATATTTTCCATAATTTCCTTTGTCATACCGGGAATATCACCCATCAATCCCTTGTCAAACGCTTTGCTAAAATCAATTCCACCACTACTCATCGATTGAAGTTCATACATATCGGTCATAAATCCTTCCAAATCAAGCATTTTTTGGGCAATATCACCAGCCTGTTTTAGACTTAATCCCATTCTGCGAACTTGAATGACTGCTTTTGCTGCTTTATCCGGCATTCCGGCAAAATATGTCGCAACTGCATCAGCACTATCAATCAGGTCGTCTGTTACAATTTGCGGACTCAATCCAGCCATTTCCGCCATATAACCGAGGTTGGTTTGAAGTTGGACGGATAATTTATCGTTCGCGCCCAAATTGCTAAATACTTTATGCAACTTTACCGCTTGCTCATTGCCATAGCCAAACGCCTTCCCAATTTCTGAAAGTGAAATGACAAGTTCTTTTGATGATTTTGACTGCAAATCCAACAATGCCCCACTACTACCAATCATTGCAGTTTGGACTTCCTGAATATCTTGCATAGACAGGAACTGATTTTTTTGCGAACTTAAAATATCAAGTTGAACATTTAACAATTCTTTTGCTTGCAACAATGAAATTTTCATATTTGCAGCCATGTCTTTATACTTCTCAACAACACTTGATACGAATGTTCCAAGTAACACTACAGATGCAATCAACATAGTCATCGGATTCAATGCAAGACTAATTGCAGGCTCCATTTGTTTAAAATACGAGTTTAATGCTGATGCACTATCTCCACCTCTTGAAATTTCGTCCGAAAACGCCTTTGCTCCTTTTTGATGCGAATCGAGTAAAACAGCACTCACTTTAGAAATTCCTAAAAAGTCTCCAATACCAGCAGGTAACATTGCATTCACATAATCAAACCCACTTCCAATCCGCGAAACTGCCTTTTCCGCTTTTTCAAGTTGTCCCATATAGGAAGCCATCGTTTTATGGATTCTGGTCTGTGCTTCAACTTGTGAATTTATTGCATCTATTTCGTCGTATTGCAAACGTATTTGGTCTGTCAGCAATTGTGTTGAAATTCCAAGTGGTACGGTTAGACTACGCAACGCCTTTTCCTGTTCAGCCGTTCTACTTGTACCCAACTGGATTAAATTAACGATCTCATCAAAATCTACTTTTAATTTGTCAGTTATTTTATTGTTAGCCGCAATTTCGTCCAATCTACTAATCAGTTGCTCGTATTGTTTTGTACCCTCCTTTAAAATGCCCGTAGCCGTCTGTATTTCGCCTGTGTTAACGTCAATTGAAATTTGTGATGTTCCTATTATCTTATCAAAATCGGGCGCTTCTACGTTAAATTTGACGTTCTGTTGCAAATCTTCCAATGCTCTTCCGCGAGTTGCATTTTTTTGAAGTTTATCGTTTTGTGCAAAGTATTGCTTCAGCCCATCCAACCGCGCATCCTTTTCAAGTTTTACACTATTTAAGATTTTAGCAACTTCGTCGTTCAATTCACCAGTTATTGGATTAAAATTTAATTTAAAATCAATGATTTGTCCACTCACATTTCCAACCATCGTATTGATGTCAGATTGCATTTTTTCCACCAATCCCATTGCATTTACCACAGATTCGTTTACACCGCCAAACATACCAGATAAATCAGTCTTTTTTGCAACCAATTCGTTTATGATTTGTTCACTGTTGGAAAGTGCGCCGCCAAATTTATTAACTTCTTTTTTTGCTTGACTGACTGCACGGACAATTGCTTCGTGGTTTGCAAGTAATTTCTTAGTTAGATCAACCTCATCATCAATCAGCCCGTGTTGCTGCTTGAGTAGATCAATGTATGTTTTGGAATTTTCTATCGTATCTTCGCTAATTTCATCAATTTCTTTGAATCTTTTAGTGAGATCGTCTAAATCTTTCTTTTGTGCTTTGCGAGCCTTCGCCCATTTTTTAATAAAATCGTCCGATACCAATGCACCGTCTTCCAACGCACCAGTTACACCAGCAACTAATTCCTTTGCATCATCGGCGGATTTTGCAAACCCCGAATCTATCACAGTCATAACTTTCAACAATTGACGATTTACATCAATTTGTTGTTTACCTGCCGATGCAACTTTGGAAATTACCGAATGGATTTCGGTTAGTAGTTTTTTTATTTCGGATTGGTCATTTGCAGCCATGATTATTTTGTACCCTTTTCTTTACATAACACCGAGTTCGGGTTGTCTTTACATACTTTTTTTAATCCAGCATCAGCCTTGTCAGTCCAATATTTCAACGATTCGAGAGTAGATGCTAAGTCTTGCTCACTTTCCATTTCTTTAATTGCTTTGGGCAGTTCTTTACGAAGTTGACCCAGTGCGAGAGTCTTTGCAAGTGTTGTGAAAAAGTTTTCTGATATAAGTGGGTTCATTGTGGTAGTTCCTCAGTTTTTAGTTCAATATAAATATCAAAAAGTGTTTGGTTTGTTTTAATTGTTAACGTGTTGTTAAAGATTTGGAAATGTTTAAAATTTTCTGTAACTTTGTTAAATATAAACAATATTAATAAAATAAATAAAATGTGTTAATGCTTGATTTTTGAAGAAAATCAACATCGTCAGTAACACTTGAAAAGTGTGGATGACAAACGTTCAATTCTAATATTTAAGGAAAAGTATTAATTCATTTAGTGAGTTTCTAAAATCGTCAAATAATTTTGAGGATAATATTTTAGATTATATCTAAATGATTTGTTAATAATTTGGAAGTATCAAATCAACACCCATATCTTTGTCGCATAAAATTTAAACAAAATAAAATCATGCACATGCAACGATTCTTTATTGGTTTAACCCAGTTAGAATTTCAAGCAAATTATTAACCAATAAATTATTTCTATGATTAAATTTCCAAGTATTGAGCAATTCCGGAATGTCATCCGCGAAGTGCATCTCAATCACGACTATCAAGGTAAGGATGAAGAAGGCAACCCCGTTTACCGACATCAAAGTCCGTATCCAACAATCAATTTTACCGGAACTGTAAAAATTCACGGCACCAATGCCGGAATTGCGAAATACAAAAATGGACACATTGAATATCAATCTCGCGAAAATGTGTTGAGTCTCACCAAAGACAATGCTCAATTCTTTTTGAATATGAATGCGAAAAATTTAGACTTCCTGTTTGACGGGATTGAATTTAATGAGCACATCGCAATTTTTGGAGAATGGTGTGGTCAATCCATCCAAAAGGGAGTTGCTGTTAGCGAACTTCAAAAAATGTTTGTGATTTTTGCATGTAAAGTGGATGGGGAATGGATTGATTTCATCAAATCAGACCCAAATCAAAGAATCTACAACATCAACGACTTCAAAAAATACGAAGTTGAAATTGACTTTAACAATCCGGAACTTGTCCAAAATCACTTAGGCGAATTGACCTTAGAAGTTGAACAAGAATGTCCAGTTGGAAAACATTTTGGAGTATCTGGCACGGGCGAAGGAATTGTATGGAAGGCAAATTACAATGGTCGCTATTATATCTTTAAAACGAAGGGTGAAAAGCATTCAGCATCAAAAGTCAAGACACTTGCGTCAGTCAATGTGGATGAAATCAACAGCATCAACGAATTTGTTGATTACGTTCTTACTGAATCCAGACTCAATCAAGGTATTGATAAATTGCGCGAAGTAGGAAAGGAAGTTAGTCAGAAATCAACTGGAGATTATTTGCGATGGATTGTGAATGATGTATTGAAAGAGGAACAGGATACTATCATTGAAAATCAACTTGATCCAAAAAAACTCAATTCTGCAATTTCTAACAAAGCCCGGCTGTGGTTTTTAAATAATTTTTGGTATGACCCATTCATTCAGTATTCCAGCCAACCAATTAAAACCCCTCCAAGACTTCATCAAGTCTGAAACTTACACAGTCAGATTCAACGGAAATCCGTCGATTATCCATAATACCGCCATCGTATCATTGGAATATGATGTTTCAGAATCCGAAAAAATAAACATATTTTTGAATGATATTGAACCCACACAATCACCAAGTCCGAAACAAACATTTTGGGCGAAAATTAAATCATTATGGGAGTTCTAAGTTGTGCGCGACCAAGTTGCAATAATATTATGTGCGACACTTATGTTGAAACTATTGGGTATGTTTGTAGCGAATGTCAAGATGAATTTAAGGAGTATTTGGAACATAAAAACATGGCTCCGCATACAGACTACGAGTTTACCCTCAATCTAAGAGTATTTATGGAAACGGATAAAACCAATTCCTATCGGAAAGATATTCCAGATACACAAACATTTTTTTCATATTATCGTCATGTTTAACTTTTTTACATCAAATACGAGAAAAATACCCATGTGTGGTGGGTATATAAAAATCAAATATAATAAAACTACAACATCTATTGAGATAGTTGGGTTTGAAAGTGTGTTTATTAAGGCACATAAAACTGATTCAGATGAATATAAGCCGCAATACCCATCTATTTGGAGGAATGCAAATTCGGATGCACCAATCCAGATGTCCGAATATTTTATTTGGACGGGACAGTTAGCGAGTTTTAAATAGAAATGGGCTAATGGCGTAACAACCAAAAGCCCATTTTCATTTATTTCTTCTTATTTGCGGCTTCTTGACGAGCATTTTCCTCATCTATTGATTTTGCCAGTTTGTAGTAATAATAACTTCGTATGTTAACTGGCATATTATAAATGGTATCAAATGCTCCAAACCCCCCACAATGTTTCATCATATCAAAAATTTGATCCATCACCCGATTATCATAATCAGATGTCAGGCCAAAAAAAGTTAGCCCCAATGGTAATGTTAGTGCGAAAGGGCTCGTTTGTCTCCTCATCCACTAATTCAATTTCCATATTAACTCCGGGAGTCATTTTGGCGACATAATCTCGGAATTGTCGTGCATCCTTTGCTTGAAACTCGTTGTTTATGAACATTTTGATGAAGTTTGGATCACTTTCTCCATTGACAGACAAGATTAAATGCTCCAATCTGGTGGTGATTTGAGTGTCTGGACTACCAGCCGTTTTGTATTTTTTCAGTTTGTCGTCAATCTTCCGCTGATCCCCGATAGTCAATAATTTGAATTTAATATCGTATTTTCCGACCCGGTTTTCATAATGGTATGTGAACTCATTTTCGCCAGTTGCAAACAACGCCTCATCAATTTCTTTGTTTTTTAAAGTATTGAGGTCAATTTCCACCTTTTGTTTCTTTCCGCTTGGGGCATTCACTTCTACTTCGTATTTTTCTCCATAGCCATAGATGCGACTGGCAACAATCAATGCGTCTTTGTCTCCAACTAACAAATCATCGTAGTTGAATTTTGTGATTAACATGGATTGGAGGAATTTGTCAATTACTATACCCAATTTTATATATGACTCGGTTGTGAGGATATTTTCTTCTCGGGCTGTCATAAATTTCATTTCCACATAACCTTGACGTAATGGAGAATCTGGAGGATACAACAATCCTTTTGATGGTAATTCAATCGCGTTTGTTGGAAATGTCGCGACTTGAGTTTGGATTGTAATTGGTTGTGATTCAATATTTGGTATTTGATTTTGTGTGATTTTTACTATTGGTTCTTTCACTGTTAAATAGATGTTAATGGTTAAGAAATGTTTGGAGAATACTTCTATCCTCTCGTATTAAATTTAGCGGCCTTCAAACAAGGCATAGTCGTATGAAATGGTAATTTGTGGTTGGACAACTTCTTCTGTACTCCAATCCAGTTCTCCGTAATTTATCAACGACATAAATGCCCCAATCAATTTCCATGTTCCAACCACATTGTCAGTTGGGCCAAGTAATTGAATTTGAATGTCTTTTTTGTAAGTGTCCCCGTACTCGTCCGTACCTTGGACAACATCTTGGTGCAAATCATTCAGATACATCCAAAGTTGTTCCATAGTCAATCCCTCATAGGCATAACAAGTAATTTGAATGTCATTCCATTTTGTTTTGCCCTTGATTTTCATTTGTGTATTGCCGTATTCCACCGTGATTGGTGAATTATCAACTGTTGGTAATTGTGCGGCTTTACCATAGATATTTATATCCTGTATTGCGCTGAATTGTATGCGAAACCGGAAGGAAACTTGTGGTCTATATGATTCTGGTGACAATCTTGCCATTTTTCATCATCTTAATTTAAAACTATGAATAAAATACTTTTATTTTCAATTTCAATTTTCTTTTTATTGGTACTCCTTGCAACTATAATTGCCGATACTGGTAAAAACAATGATACAATCGGGGTATTGTGTGTAATATTCTTTGTGGGCGGTGTTGTGTGCGATGAAATTGAAAATCGTACTAAAGGATAGGATTGAACTCCGCGTAATCGTAAATTATTGTCAAGTCAACTTCTACGACATCATCCGTTCCCCAATCCAAGTCTCCGAATTTTACAGACTGATAGAATGCACCGACCAATTTCCATGTTCCGATAGGTAAACCTTCCGGGGTCAGCGTAGTCAGTCGTAAATCATGTTTGTAAAATTCGGCATAATTATCTTTTGCAAATTTTACAATTTGATGTTGTTGTAGGTATTTCCAAAAATCTAATGTGGTTATTCCTTCAAACTGATAACATCTTATTGTAATTGGCTCCCAACTCGTTTTACCTTTGATATTAAAGGAACTATTACCATAATCCACTTTGATTGGATTATTTTCAAAGGCTGGTTGTTGTGCAGAACGAGCATATATAGTCGCACCAATCAATTTAGATGTAAACAAAGTATATCTAAATTGTAGTTGTGGATGTAATATTTCGGGAGTGGCTATTCGCATATACCATAACTATCAAAGTTGGGCATTTTTTCTTTGGTGTTAATGGAAAGTTAATAGCATAAAAATGTTTGGATGGTATTATGGCTGCCCATATCTTTGTACTATTATTTAAAACAACTTATATGGTACATTACATCGTCTTTGATACCGAGTACAAAATCGTTGCCACTTTTCAATGGTTTGGGCGCGATATATTTACGTTGTTGAAATCCGATTCGACACTGCGGTGGATCAATATAACCCACCCATTGCATTCTGACATAAAATCAAAAATCAATGCTGCAAATAACACGGAATATTGATATGAACATTTTCTTAAAAAAGTACTTTGAGTTTGACGGGGTTTATCACATGATCTCAGAAACGAAAATTGGAACATTGAATATCTCAGACACATACTGGATTCGGTTAGCTGGACTATATTACGACTAAAAGAATGGGTAGTATCCAATTAAGGACACTACCCATTCTTATTTTTATGTTTGTTGATGTTACTCGCTTTTCAAGAATTTGGTCGTCGGTGTACCAAGTACTAAGCCGACAATCCATAATGTCCAACCAGCAACTTTTGGATCTACTGGAAATACACCCGAATCGAGAGCGAATTTAACTGCGCTCAACAATGCAGCAACAATAACAAAGATAACTGGATTACCAGTCTTAAATTTTGCCAAAAATTGTGCAATCAGACCATTTAAAAAATCTAATCCCATTTTAATTTCCTTTATTTTTAGGTTAATAACGCATAGTCAAAAGATAAAGTCAGGTCAACTTGGATTGGGTCATCCGTACCCCAGTCCATTTCCCCCCATTTAACTCCACTATAAAATGCCCCAACCAATTTCCACGTTGCAACTGGAGAACCCATCGGGTCTAAAATCATAATTTGCAAATCATGTTTGTATTTTGGTGCTTTATAGTCAGTTGCGGATGAAACGGTTTGGTGATCTTGGAGATAATTCCAAAATTGTTCAACAGTTATATTTTCAAACTGATAACACGACATTGTTAAATCATCCCACCGTGTTTTTCCTTTGACTTTGAAATACGCATTGATATGTTCAATCGTGACTGGATTTTGTTCAAATCCGGGCTGTTGGGCAGAACGGGCATAAAATTCCGCGCCGGGCAACTTACTTGTGGTCACTTTATACCGGAATTGCAAATTTGGGTGGTATGAATCCGGAACAACTACTCTTGCCATCTATTGGTTTCCTCTTTATTATAAGTTAAATTTATTCCTGTGAATCGCCTGGAAATAATGCACCAGTCGGCATCACTACGAAATCGACAATGATGAATTCAGCAGTTTTAGCAGGTTTCAAATAAATTTGTGCCCGCATTTCATTCTGATCAACTACATCGGGTGTATTATTACTTTCATCAATGATGATTTTGTAATCGTACAATCCCTGTTGATTTTGCACTCTACGGAAATATGGATCGGTTATTTCAATGAACTTAGCACGAGTCTGAACAGTATTGTTGTCAAACACCAAGTATTTCACGGTAAACGCGACAAACCGCTTTGCGTCAATCAACAAGCGGCGAACATTAATTCGGTCAAGTGCTGACTGTTTTTTCTGCAACGTTTTTTGTCCCCAAACGGTAATACCTTGACGTGGGAATGACGCAATTGGATTTACAGACTTGATATACAAATTGTCTCTATCACCCTGAGTCATTAATCGCTCGGTTTGAATTACACGATCCAACACGCCACGATTTAAACCTGCTGGTGCATACCAAGGATGAGCAACTTGGTCGTTGAACGAATATACACCACTTACAACTGCACTTGGAGGAACCCAAATATTTCGGCCCAAGTCTGGGTCTGGAATTTGGCACCACGGATAATACATTGCGGCATAGTTCGTATTACGTTGTTCAGCACTTTGTTGGGCCTGACCAACTGTAGAACCTTTGTAAGTCGGATCAATCACATACATACAATCGCCGCGATCTTCACACATATTGATTGCCCGGGTGATAATCGGACCATGACCAGTCAAGTTGTCCATCAATCCGGGTGTAAACAACAAATCAATATCAAATTGGTCTTTGTTACTCAAAATATCAATCGCATCTTGATATGCAGTCCGTCCCCATGATGCTGACGCAGGATTAAATCCTTGCGTGTTGGTTGCGAATATGTTTTCATTTAGTGCTCGCGGATGAATTACATTCCCATCACTTCCAGCACTAAATGTTCCAGAAACTGGAGCAGGTAACGAACCGCTCAACGCACCACTGCGTATTGATCCATTTGGTCCAATATACGCCATCGTATTCTGCACTCCCTCAATTCGGATAAATCGCGACTTGTTAGGGAATGAACCTGAATTTTCCAAATATGGTGAACCATTTGAATCATATCGCAAAGTAGAACTTTGGTCTCCAATTACTTTCGCAATATAATTTTGCGTGTCTGGATCAAGACTAATTTGGTTATACTGTTCAAGTACGACTTTACGATTACTAATGTCGTCGCCTCTACGAATATATAGATCAAATACGCCACGGTCTGGATTTACGTTGGCAATTTCCCAACGAATATTATATTGAGAACCAGAAATTAACAAACCATTCGTACCTTCATCCGAAGTAGCACCACTACCAGAAATTGAAGCATTTGAATTGCCACTATTTGTAATTTCGCCATCACTAAGAGCAACAATCTTGAATGCCATATTAGTCGCGCCATAGGAACCAGAACCAAGTAAATGTTGCTGGTATGATGCACTTTGCATTACATAAGAATATGCTGGTTGATAGCCCTGATTCAAAATCCGAACTACTGTGCAAACTTGTCCATATTTGATGTATTCTTCGACGCAGTGGGTTGTCAGATATTTGTAATTTCGCTGACTTGCGCCAGAACCTGACGTGAATACATCTCCAAACCAACGGATATACTCCGAATAATTTGAAATTGGAGTTGGTCTGAAAGCAGGACCACGGACGGTTGGACCGATTACGGCCATACCGACGGCGGCTATTTCAAGCGGACGGAACGAGAGATCGAATTCGCGTACAAATACAGATGGTGAAATGAAAACGTTATTTGCTGCCAAGCATTATTTCCTCAAATTTTTTGTTTTTACGTTTATTTGGTTTATTAAACATCATTCTATATTTAATCCAACCTTCTGCCAAATATCTTTCAACTTCTTCTGGTTTAACTAACTTTATTTTTCTCATTTCAACATTTGAAATCCAAAGGTTTTCTTTCTTATTTTCACTTATCTTTTTTCTGGCTGTATCGGATAATTTTGTACCAAGAAATGCACAAATTAACTCACCACTTGAATATCGTGGATCATTTACAGAAACTTTAAATTTATTGCCGTCTTTATCCTTTACATTTACTCGGCCAAGATTAGCCTGCCTCATTTTCTCCTTCGCTTCATCGGTATGACCTCCCATCTCTGCCCAATATTCAGTCATTCGTTCAAATGAATCTTTACCCAACAACTTTAAATCACGCTGAAATTCCTTTCCAGAACCTAAATATCCATCATTTAAATTATTAGTTGGATGTCGTCCAGTGTAGATTTTACCGTTGATTAAATTGGTTGTTTGGTAGATTATATTATGCAACTTCACTACGTTATTTTACTATAAATATTATCTAAAAATTTTAAACCGCATCTTCAACTTTTGCGCGTTCTTTCATTACCTTTTTCAACCATGTGATCAAAACTGGAATTGATTCGGTTGTCAAATTAATGTGTTTAGTTCGTTTACCTTCCGATCCAAACTGCACCCAAGGAGCATATTGACCACTTGAATCAATAATTCCCAGTTCAGACGAATAATAACTTGTGCTGGCTTCATTCAAAACTTCCATTACTAAGGGTTTAAGTTTTGATTTGATTGTTTTTTTTTGGTTTTCTGTTAGTTTCATTTTTAGGTTTCCTTTTATAAATTTTTTGGCATATTTGCAGTTCTAATAGAATTTATTCCGCTCCTAACCTCCACTAATTGGAGTGAACTTTGACGAGTTAAGTGGCAATCGGCTCTCACTGCAATATTATAACCATAGCCCATATCATTACTGCGTCCCTCAGTTGTAATTGGTAGAGTGTCTGGGTTGCGACCCATCCAATATTGATTAAACCGGAGGTTGTCTATTTCGTAATATTTTGCGTCCCATTTGATGATGTCTCCCTCGTCAAGTACTACATCCAAATCTTTTAGATCGTCGCGTAGAAACGAAAATACGGCGGTCTGTGACGTGTCTATACCAGTATCAATATCGTTCATTGCGGTCTCATCAAATGATACCAGTGAAAATATGCGGAGTGGTTGATAATACACCTTCTTGCTTGATTCTCCATAAAGATTGATTTCCATTTCGGGCAACGCAAGTTTAAACAATGCTACTTCAACTGAAATAACTCTGTGCATCAATTCTCTTGAAATTGATTTTAGGAATAACGAATCTTTAGAACTTCCGAAGAGGGGCATAATTATTTTCCTCGTGACCGCATAATCATTTGCCCCAATTTGGCGGTTTGTACGTCGTCAAATACAATCGTGGCTTTGTTGTTTTGAATTGATAATCCACCATTGATAAACCGGATTGTGTTAAGTCCAATTTTAAATACTTGATCTCCTAACTCTGGAGCAGTTTTTTGAACCGGGGCTGAAGGCAAAATTCCATCCTCTCGTAATTCATTTTTAACTTCCAATACCAGTTTTTTCAGCAATGGTTTAATTCTTTTCTTTTGATCGTTTGTCATAATCTTATTTTCCTTCGTATTGAATCAGATGGAATTTCATCTGCGATGTTTGGTTCAAATCTATTTGGGGTTGTGTAATCTTCCTGTTGGTCAAATACAACTTTATCCGTTCCTTCTTCTAAGAATTTTACTTTTTTTATGGAATGGGCTTTTTGCATTTTTGAATTTTGATATTCAAATTCACCTCGCAAATATCCATCCACTTGCAATGTTATTGTAGTTTTTACTAACCTGTCCTCTCCCGGAACATTTACATTATCATGTGTGACATCTTGCACGTTTGTACGAAATTTATAAAAATCTCCCCAAACATGGTCGCTGATTCCGACGATTGGTTGGACTAAATTGTTCATTTGTTCTTGTAAATCTGTCCATAAAATCAGTTCATAGCCGACACGCACATAATCTGGAACATCTACAAGGTAAAATTCGTGTGATTCTTTGTTTAAATATTGTCCTGCCACTCTATCATATTGCATATTAAATGTTCTATACGGGACAAGTCTAAATGTTGGGTTGTAATTATTTACATCCACCATTGGCAACCGGTCGTCGGCTGCGACTGATGTACGTCTAATTGCAATTAGTGGGGCTAATACTTTTTTATTCACATCTCGTAAATAGCCGTGTTGTCTAATTTGAGACCATTTTTCGCCGCTTGTGAACATTGCAGGGACTGGTATGGAATTTCCATTTTCATTTACACGAAGTTTCAAAACTTCGGTCAAGTGATAAAAAATTGCATAATCTATATCAAAAAGAGTGACCTTTGGAATCTTGACAGTATCGTTGTCCCGTCTTATTTCCTGTTCGCGTTGGATTGCTCCAGAGGATGCCCCGTCTTGATATGGACGTATTGTTCTCATTGTTTTTTCAACGATAATGATCTAACTTGTTCTTGTATAGTCAAACTTGATTTTGATAAAAATGTGACCACATCTTCAAATTTCTTGTTTCCAACATAAACAAATCCTTCACGGATTGTAAGTGGAACGTTTGGATATTTTCTACCCAGTGTATTGCTCAGTGTCAACCATTTTTGTTTTTGGTCTTCGGTCAATGTCGTTGATTTTGTTGGTTGTGAAGTTTGACTCATTTTGCCAAAAAATCGTTCGTAATTTTCTTTCAAATTCATATTATATCCTTGTTAATTTTACTATTCTTGGCGGTTTACATTTAGTCGGTTCTGGGTTGGTGGCAAAATCAACTATGGCTTCAATTTCACATTTTGGCAATTTAAATGTATCACATCTTGCATACAGACTGTCAACGAACGGCTTCATAAAACATGGATGATAATTTCCAGTATAAGTCATTCTGTATTCACCATCCTGTGTAATATATAAAGACATTGTACCAATCCACATTAAATCTTCGGTCGGAGGTGTCTGTTTGAATGCCGATGAAACGCACAATAATATGGTTAAAAATAATAATTTCATTTTACCGAACATAAATTTTTAAGGGAATGTATTTGAGTTGACTCTGTAAATTTTCCGCAACGGCTGCTTTTCGTTCCATTTGTGATTGCAATGACATTGAATCCAACGTTTCCTTTAATTCAGTTATCAGTGCCTCCTTTTCTGATTGGGCACTACTCAGTAAATCACTACCATTCAATGTTACACCGGCATTTGGAATTGGAATTTCTGAATATTTTGTGCGAATCAATCCCAACACTTCCTTGCATATTGCAAGTGTGTATTTTCGTATCCATTGTTTTCCAATTTCATTGATAAACTTGTATGTCAATGTTTGATATGGAACATTGGAAATATCGGTTACTTTTCCCGTATCATTTTGTGAACTTCCTTGTTGATCTAATGTGTAATTAAACCATAATTTTAGGGTCTGTGTCGGGATTGGAAAAATACGAAGTCTGTTGTTTGTCAATTGAAACGAATATCCGCTTTTTCGCATCATATCGTTCGTTTCAATTTGATTCATCCTGAGTGCATCATAATAAAGGGGCATTAAGATGTAATTACTGGCTCCAACAATACTTCCACGAAATCCAAAATTCTGTTGTAAATCTGCACTTGACCAACCAGTTCCGAGTGTAGAATCCATAAGTTTGTTGACTGCCGGAGTAGATTCGTGGAATATTTTACGAATTGTAAATTGATCGGTCGCAAAACTTCCAGATTCAATTACTGCATCAGACAATAAATTGTAAACCTGCTTTCCGGCAGTCAATTCAATTGATCCGGTATAATAAGTTAAAAATCCGCCTGCCCCAACTTCACTACCATACGCCCTAGCCATTTGAAAAATGCCTCGGAGGGTTGGTTGTATATAAGTTTGACTTAGATTTGCACTTCCAGTATTAGTCCCTTGTAAAGATAACAAATTATCACGCGCTTGGTAGGTGTTGAGAAGCGCACCATATTCATTTATCGCTTCCTCAAATGCTGCATAGAAATTAATTTCTTGCAATTCAACTGTAAGGATTGGGAATCCAAGTCGCAATGCACACCACGATGCAATACTTTCCGCATCACATTGAAATTCACTGTCATTATCATAAAACCCGAATGGCGTAAACGTCAATGGGTAAAATGAACCGGAACCGGGCCAAACTTCAATGTTAGGTGTTGTAAATGACATTTTTATATGGTAATGGTATTTATGTATTTGGCGATTGCCGATTTTATTTATTTTGGAGTCATTCGGTTATCCTTCGCCATCTGCTTAATCACCGCCACCAACTGCATTTCAAAATTGGTTGACTCATTCAAAACTTCCATTACTAAGGGTTTGAGTTTTGCTTTGATTGTTTTTTTGATTTTCTGTCATTTTTTGGTTCCTTTATTTTTTAACTAATTTCCATCCACTCGGGGACTTTCCATAAAATCTATAAGCCGAATTTTCTTCAACATAATTCATAATTTCTATACGAAGTTTATTTATCTCTTCGGCTTTTTGTAAAATGAACTTATCATCAATTGAATGACGAAGTGCAGGAGCAGCACCAAGTCCATTAACATATTAAGAAATAATTTTCAAATCCTGTGACATCAATTGTTCCGGTGACTCTTTCAATTCACTCCGCACTTCCATTACCAATTTTTTAAGCAACGGTTTAATTCTTTTCTTTTAATCGTTTGTCATTACACATTCTCCGAATTTGGAAATATTTTATTTAATTTTTTATACGCTTGTTCAAACACGTTTTCATTTTCTGATAACTGATAATCAATTTCAATTGTGAACCAGTGTGACGCAATTGCTCTGTTTTTCCGGGCCAGTTCATCAGCCCAAACAAACACGCTTGCTTTTGTTTCTAATCGCGTTATCCACGTCAGTTCTTCATCAATTCCTTCTTGTGCGGATTTTTTGAAAAACTCATAATCTTTATTTTCAACATATACACTCTGAACTCTCAAATAGGCATCTTGTAAAACTTGACCATTTGGAAGTTCGTAATTTTTTACTTTAATCGCCATCGGTTGATTTTAGTTTTTTGTTAATTTTTTTCAATTCTGGTGTAGGTTCTGTTTCAGGGTCTGGTAAAACTTCAACTTTTGGAAGTTCATGGACGATTTTAGGCTCTGGTTTGGGTGGTTCTGGTATCACTTCAGCCACTTGTTTACCATAGTTTTTAAGTTGTTGCCACGAAGCAAGTTTTAATTGTCTGCTCATTTTGTATTTTCCTTTTCAAGTTTAATTAGTTCTTTTTGTAATTTATCGGCCAACAAACCAACCGGGATAACGTGCTTCCCTTCAAATTTCAATGCAAAAATACATTGCAGCATAATTTGAATTTCGTCAGGCGTTAGATTCATTTTTATCATGTTGTTTAAATTGTTCTTGTAATTTTAAGAGTAATGTATATAAAATTTCAATATCTCGTACTGGAAATTGAGTTGTTGATAACAATCTTAATACCAATTCAATTTCAGGTTTAGTCAACTGATTTAAATCTGTTGGGACGAGTTGCTTTGAAGTTTGCTGTTTTACGTTAAATAAATTCATAATTGATCCATTGTAAATTTATATCTGCATTACGCATAAATATAAATTTCTCCTGATTGAATTTTTATGTTGCCATTTTTTTTGTATGCTGCTATATCCGAAAGTCCCCCATCCACGTCAACCACTGCCGCAGCGTATGCTTCAGGAACCATTGCGGATGATGACAATGTTAATAAAGTCGCTTGTTGGAATCCCCAACGAGCAATTGAGTCATCCCATCCAAACGCGACACCGTTGCCCAAACTACCACTACCAACCATCAATCCACCATCACCCGTGGTTGAACCGGAATTCAAATAAATGAATCGGTCTTCTACATTAAGGTTTGTAATTTGCAGTTGAACAACACTGCCCAAAACAGTCAAGTCTCCGGCAATTACCACATCCTGTCCAAACGTAGAACCGTTGATTGTTGCTATTGTACCATTGTATGTGAAATTTGCATTATCAGTCACAGTATCTGCATCAGACCATAATGTAACACGTCCTGAATTACCGGAGCCATCAACCAGCGAAGAGCCCCACACTCGCGAATCAATTGTGCGAGTTGAAACTGAATTGCCAGCACCTAAAATTAAAACAGTATTGGTTGAGTCAGAGCCAAGTCCAGTCAATTGCAGTGTTGAACCAGTAAATGCAGTACTTGATATAATCTTATTGAATGTAACTGTGGCAGACGTTCGTAAATCTTGCGGAGCGACTAAATTGATTGCCTTGCGGGTACCAACAAATGAACTTGATAAATCAAATCCATACGCAGATGACGTGGTAAAAACCAGCGTATCAGTTGCGGTACTGAACGCAAATCCAACTTGAGAACCTGAAATTGCAAAATTTGAGTCCGCCGTAACCCCGCTCAATCCAGCCCCGTTTCCAATGAAACTACCAGAAAATGATCCGGACATAATGACTGAATTTGCGCCTGTTTCGCGCAATATTCTACCAATGCCATTTGTTCCCACAATTCCGTAGGTTGATGAATTTACACCAACCAAAACACCGCTTGCGCTTGCTGCCTGTAATCCATTTCCGCCATACAACGGACTCAATGGAGCGGTGAGTGTCAATGATGCAAGTTCTGCCGCAGAACCCGATACAATTATTTTTTGCCAACCGGCCATATTATTTTACTCCTATATTCCAAAAAATAAATTACTTCCACTTTTTATCAATCCACCAACAACAGTTGGCGGTAAAAAATTGAAGTCTGGTAATACAAATACTCCATTTGAATTGAATGAAGTTGAAACTGATGCACTACGAACTAAAAAAGTTTGTTGATCCGATGCTATTTTTGTTAAATTTTTAATACTATCAAATCCAAAACTGGATGTCGTTATTCTACTATCTCCAATTTCAATCGTATTTTCGCTACCACGGATAGATACTAAATGTATGTTATTCTTAACTATAAATATAGATTCAGAAACATAAACATTTCGCCACGGACTTGATTGCGATCCTAAATCAAAAGTCGTCCCAAAACTGGACGTGTATGGAAGCAACGAACTGCTAAAATTTGCAAATATGGCCAAACTTCCAGTCGTCGCATACAAACTACCCGATGTGATTACAAAAAAGGGTTCACCTGTACCAGAATAACCAGTTTCTCCACGATCCCCTTTATCTCCCTTCGCACCTTGAATACCGGGTTCGTAGATTGTAACAACAGGGTCTTCACCAAAAACACATAATGATGAATCTGAACCAAAAACTATGTCAAGTTTTGGTTCATCGTTTTCTTCATAAACAAAGATTTTTGAATTTCCAGACAATCATTATGTCCCGTAATCTAAACAAACTAATTTATTTTCAAACCAACCGAAATTTGATTTGTGAATATCCCCAAATCTACCTTTGAATTGGTGTAATTCTGACTCCGATAATTCTCTGTTTAAAACCTCAACTTTTCGCTGTATTTGTATTAACCCGAACCAACTACAAAAATAACTGGGCGATACTAAATTATAAAATTCAGGCAAAAACTTAAAGACTTTACAATAATCTCGTTCTCTCCAATTTGCCAAACATCCAACCAAAAAATTTGTATGAGAATATGTAAAATTTGGTATTTTTATCACATAATTCCCACAATAAAAAACAATTCTATTAGTCCCGATTTTCATTTTGTAACTTCTGGTAATACTTTAAATTTACCTCGCAAAACTTCTTGAACATATTCACTTACACCACTCCCACTATAAATTTCCAAATCAAAAAATCCCTCCGTCCATGTGAATTGACTGCTTGAATACGCCGATATTGTGATACCAATACTTCCGCTTGTCGCTGGAAGCGTCACAGACGCACTTAAAGGGGTCTTGGTTAGTCCCGACCCGTCTGGTCCAATACTGGTATTCAAACTGCAATAAACGACGTTAGAATTGAATTGTGGGCGTATTTGCATCCTTGCTTCAAAATCAGATAGATCAACCCGCTGGGGTGGACTGCCACTCCAATATTCCAACCTACGCTGAAATGTCTTGCCCTGTTTGACTATGAATGTATGGTTATTGCTCATTTTAATAATTCCAACAAATCATGCACTGCCGGATGTCGGTGATTTTCTTTTAATTCAATGATTGAGACGTGTTTTGATTTTGCCAGTTTATGTATTGCGTGAATACTTGATGTGGAGGATTGCTTTAAATCAATCTGGTCTATATCTCCACAAAATATCATTATTGACCCCTTCCCAATCCTTCCCAATGCCATTTTTAATTGATTTATAGTTAAATTTTGGCTTTCGTCCAAGATACAAACCGAGTCTTGAAACGAGCGACCCCGAAAATGGGCGAGGGAAACAATTTCAATCACTCCATCCTCTTCCATCTTTTTTAATTTTGCCGGATTGTTATAAAACTTTCGCATATTGTCCCTGATTGGGACTAACCAAGGCTCCATTTTTTCTTCAAATGTTCCGGGCAAAAAGCCAATATCTTCAGTGGACACGGTTGGGCGAGTTATTACAATTTTGGATTTTAAGCCCTTGAATACCATGTCTAAAGATGTGCTGACTGCCACGAATGTCTTGGCAGTACCAGCCTCGCCCAATAAAAATACAACAGTACTTTCTAATATTTGTTGCTTTGCTATTTTCTGCTCATCTGTGAGTGAAAGTGAATATTTAATATCAGATTTTGGTTGACGTTTCTTATCGTTATCCAGCATAGGCCCTTTTTAGTATAAATATCATTTACCAAAATAAAAACCCCCAACATCGTATATACGACGAAGGGGGCATTTTAAATATGCGATAACTATATTTTATTGTTTTTTATTTATCAAAAATAGCGAATCTCCGGTCTGAATTACCATCCCTGAATTTGTGTGGTAAATTCGTGAATCAAACGTGCAGACTGAACATTCTATTGTAGATACAATTTGCCAGTTATTTATAGGATTTATTAAATTTATTTTCCCGTCTTCTGGCACAAATACAAATCCTTGTTTAACATCAAAATAACGCCATTCCGGTATATCACAGCCAATTTTCAAATTCAATCCATCTATTTTGCAGAGCGTGTATCGGGTTTTGTTATTTTCCAGATGTTCAATTAACGCATACCCTCTCCGCTTGTAAACATTTTTGATGTTAAATAGAGTCTTAATAATATTAAAATTGTTTTTATTGAAGTCTAACAACCATTTTTTGTCTCCAATATTTTGCCAAATTCCACCATCTCCGAATTGCAAAGATTTTACAAAAATGTCGGACTGATTAGACAATATGTTATCATTCAATACGTCATCAATTGATAATATTTCATACTTGTTCAAAACTGAACTCAACAGCACCACTGAATTGTTATCAGATAAGTATGTCAATCCGTGAGTATTTGAGATATTTTTAATTTTGGACGATTCCTTCCAAAAATAGTCCAATTTTTGATATATCACGTTGGAATTACCAACAAACACTTTTTGGGCATCTGCGATCGTATATAGTTTATTATATACTCCAAAATCACGAACTGACAATACACTCCAAACACCATCTTTCAAATATGCAATAAAATTATCCGATATTGTAACGTCTGCGATATTTGAGTCAATTTGTCGTATATACAAATCACTTGATTGTATAATGGCTGGTTGTGAAATTGCTTGCGATTGCAAAATTTGTGGCTGACCGCTCAAATCCACAATAAATCGCACACCATCATGGAATACCTGTTTAAATTGATCTACAATTGTTTGGTTTGTAAATGGCTGGTAGCATTTTGGAATTGTAATTGGTAAATTTGATAACACACTTGATTTTTTGCAAACCCGCTCCTCCAGTGTTTTGTGCTGTGCATAATCTCCACGGAATGGATGCAAGAACGTGAACATCCAAAACGTCAGTACATCAAACGCAAAATAATCAGTGGTATTATCAACTTTTGGATGCTGTACCCAATCCCGTATATCTTCTAACAATACTCCATTGTGTGGGTTTGATTTAGTCCCAAAACTGTCAACATCCAACATTACGATTTCACCAGTACTGTTAACCAAAATATTGTATGGATTCAAATCTCCAATTACAATTCCCAGTGAGTGTGCATTTTTTACTGCGGTTGTTAAGTTTTGATAAATTTTGTATTTTATTTTTTTATCAAATCCGTTCTGCAAACAAAATGTGGTATTGAAGATTTTCTTCAACACTACATATTTTTGCATATCAACGTAGCGCATTGAAAATCCTGCAATTTCTCCCTGATGTGTATAATAAATTTCGTCTGGTTTTACAAATTCATTACTCAATTTATTCAATTCAAGTAACGATTGTTCAAGTTTCAATCCACGGGGTTTGTGATAAACTTTAACAACTTTTGTTTTATCAGACGGATGTTCGCAAATTGAACCTTCTCCGCCGCTCGCAAAGCATTTTGCAACATTTACATCAAATAACAGTTGCTTATTTTTGTTATAGAGTTGCATATTTTATGATTGTTAGATCATCTTTAATATCCCACCAATACAATTCGTCCGACCGTTTCAATTCCTCGTCTCGGTTGGTAAGAATGTTGAATTTTTTATTCAATTGATTTGTAAGTGCGCTGTATTCATCATTTTGCAACAAAAAATCAATTGCAATTTGTTTTGGGATATGGGGATTTTTTAGATTCACAAACGAATCAATTCCATCAGTGCAAATTGCAAAATTTTGAACATTTACAAATTGCTCGACTCTACGAGTCCTGATCCATTTTAAAAAATCAAACCATTCATAATCAATATGATATGCCAGATAATCAGGCGTATTCAATTCGTCGTTTTTATAAGTTACCCCATTTACAACGATAGTCCCGTCCCCAATAAATCTAACATACAATTCGCATTTATGTTTATTGTAGATAAAAAATATGACAGTGGACAATAAATGCAAATCTGATAAATTTAGCACAGATTTCAAATCTTTTAATATACCATGCACTTTAACAGTTAACGTACAAAAATATGCGTCATACTTAGATGGGTACGCCGGTACCGCAGAATTATCATCCAAATACGCTTTTTCAAGTGCATATTTAAACGCCGTTGATGCAAAGTGGGAATCAATTCCAGTTGAGCATCCATCCAATACTGCACCGACTATAAATTCGCCCGTTTCTTTAATAAAATAGTTATCTTCGCACCAATTTGGATGGGTGGTTGATCGTTTGTTTAGTATTGAAATCATCACGAGATAATAAATTGGGGAGATATTGGTTTTAATAATATCTCCCCAATTAGTTAAAAGTTTGGAACCGCAGTTCCGCTACTTGATTTACTTACGCTTTGCGAAACGGTCGCAAGCATCTTTTTGAAATCTTGCCCAGTTGCGCCTGTTCGCAATAGTGCAGTGCGATCAATACTCAGCGAATCACAAGTTTTTTCAAAATCGGCATCATTTCCGACTCCATACATAAAAATTGTAAATTTGCCATAAAGTCGCTCATCTTGTCGGATTTGATCCAAAAGTATGCGAACAGTATGTCCGGTTCGGTCTGAACCCTCATTAAATTCGCCATCGGTTACGACGACGAGATTATACCGCACATCTGTACCGTTTCGTTGCAGATTTTTGCCATAATCAAGCATAGATTCCAACGCAATTCTTACACCATCAAATCCGGCAGTTGTATCCCCACTATTTGAAAACAGTCGTTTGCTCGTGTCAAATCCAACTACTGGTTGCCAACCACTGTCCACCGTTACATTCCCGCCAAAGGAAACAATCTGGAAAAATAGTTCATCGGCAATGTGTGAATTTTTTTCTGCTGCAAGAAATTCTTGCAACTTGTCATTAAATTCCCGCTCATACTTTAATGTTGAGCCACTGCGATCTACGCAAAGGCTGAGTAGTACAACTCGCTCTTGATCTACCGAGTTTGGATCAAAATTTGCGCCAAGTGTGTAGGACATAGGCGGCGCTACAAATTCATTTGTCATATTTTTTATATTTTTTTTGTTTAATATTCGCCATCCATCATACTTCGCTGTCGGTCGCCCACGACCTCTTTGCTTGTATGAATCGGATGACTCATTTTTTTGCTCACAGGAATGACCGAATAACTAACCAACTGACTGCGGGGCAAGGGCAAGGCGGAAGCCATTAAAGAAGTCGCGGTGGTCCGGTAGCCAGTAGTTGCGGTACGCGGAGCGGCAGTACTGCGCGGTGCTGTACCAACTGCCGCCGCGATGGACGCGGTACGTGCCCGAATCCAGACCAGTCGGGTTGACCTGCGGCTCGGTGGGGTAGTCTCCATACCAATCGTTACACCATTCCCACACGTTGCCGCTCATGTCATAAAGCCCCAGTTCGTTGGGCTTTTTTGTGCCTATGGGGTGGGTTTGTCCGCCCGAATTTTTCCAGTACCAGCCCACTGTTTTCAAGTCATTGCTCCCCGCGTACAAGTAGCCCTTGCTTTGAACGCCGCCACGAGCAGCAAACTCCCACTCCGCTTCCGTTGGCAAGCGATACGCTTTGCCCGTCAGCGAGTTGAGTTTGGTGATAAACTCTTGCGCATCGTCCCAACTCACGTTTTCTACGGGCAAGTCATCGCCTTTGAAATGGCTGGGATTGTTGCCCATGACCGCAACCCAATGGGCTTGCGTCACCGGGTATTTCCCGATGCAGAAATCGGACAGTGTGACTTCGTGTTGGGTTTCGTCAATGTACCGATCGGTGTCACTTTCCGGGCTGCCCATTTGGAATGTGCCGCCTTGGACGAGGATCATTTCAATGTTCATAATATTTTTTTTAAATATTTATGGTAAAATCTGTTGTTTTTGCAAATTTTGCACCAAGTTGTTTAGCGCGATCATAAATTGCCTGTACTTGGACATAGAAATCGGATGGCAGTCCCGGAACGTCACTCATACCATCTGTTAGAATTACCAGTTTTGAAACCAAATTTGGGGCTTCATCACAGAGTTGTCGCAATGAATTTGCTACACAATGCGAACGTGCCTCTCCCGTAAAATATAACACGTCCATAGATTGTAGTTGCTGCAACAAAACTTGATTGACCTGTGTGGATGGGTCATTTGCTTGCGGAATATTCGCCCGAAATGCCCCAAAATGCTCAGTGAAAGGGTTACTTCCTTTTGTCACGAAATTAACAAACCGACCAGTAACTTTTTCAAAATTACTAATTGCGTTTGAAATACTTGGATGAAACGCATGACCCGGAGTACCAATTTGACAATGGACTGGCCAAATGAAGTGAATATATTCACCTTGTGAAGTGAGATCGGCAACATATTTTACAGACAATGATGGATGTACTGCTGGATAATATTTACCACTCGTCAAATCATGTGGTAAAATTGCAGTAAACGGGTCAACAAATGAACCATCCGCCTTTTTCCACCAACTTGGATGTGCGATGTCCAATTCGTGGTGGCTGTCTTGTGTAAAAAACAGCGAAGTAAATTGCTCCGCAAATTTTGTGAGAAATTTGGAAACTCGCTGTGCATCCTCGTTTGCACCGGGGACAGGTAATGCTGAACCGGGTAAATCCATGAAATCCATTTGGTAATCAATACCAAAGAAACCTACTTTTTGCATTTTTAAAAATTTAGTGGTTAAAAAAACTATACGCTATAAGTAGCGTAAAATACTTCTTCGTCAATAAAATACACCTCGTTTCCACCAACTGGACAAGCGTAAAATCCGCCTAATGTCACGTTCATTTGCTCTCCCCATGCTGCGATAAACGACGGAATGAAATTTTCCGATACGACTTGAATAGCATGGATTTTACCATTTGCCGATGCGGTTCCATAACCACTACCATCTTCTGGCGCAACGGTTATAACTGTGTATTTTGATGAAAATTTATCCGTGTCAACCAAATACTCTTCATTCTTAGGACCAACCATTACCACTTTTGTAGTGCATGGGGCAAAATTGGATGTTTCCAAATTCCCATCTACAATTGTGCTAATGCGCTCGCCAGGGATTCGGTATTTAAATACACCAGATTTGGTGTAAATGGGGGATTTTTGAATTGATGGTAATAGTTTTTGACAAATTTCTTGTTGTGTCATTTTCTGTGAAATTTAAATTGTGACGGGGACTGTGGTGGACTGGGTATTGCGTATTTATCTTACATAATCATCCCCATCATCCCCTTTTAATAACCTGATTGGAATAAAATACAAAATTATTTGATCCCTTTCTTGAAGTGACAGTTCGCGATACCGTCGCTCATTTTCCATATCAAATCCAAATTCGGTAGTCGGTATTCTTAGTGACTCTATAATATTATCATCGTGGTCAAAAATATCAAATTGATACCCATCCCCGTATATCCAACTGCGAAACGGGTGCCATCTGCGACGTAAATTTATAATCAGCGTGATTATACCATATTGCGATTTTGAAATATTGTAATTTTCTATCTCTTTCATATTGTAACCAATTTTAACTTAATATTCTTGACTCATACGTCAATTGTAAATGTTTCTAATTCGTCCAAACAGACAAATTTTGTGTTATTTATAATTTGGGTGTTTGATCTATGATAATGACCAAACACCCAAAGTTCGGGCTGATGTGCTTCAAACATTGCTTGAAGCAATTGATTAGTACTTGTTTTGTCGGGGTATCCAAACAATTCAGTTTTCACGGATTGTGGGCAGTCATGGCTGACTACAATTTTTGGCTTACAAGCCACATACAAATCAAACGCCTCAAGTCCTTCTTGGTATGTCAATTCTTCATTTGCAAACCAATCAAGTCCTTCAGTTCGTAAATGTGCGTCAATTGATTTAGCACCACGGACTGCGAAGATATTCTCATTTGGAAAATATGCAAAATTCCCTAAATAGGGCCATACATCTTTTCCGGGCAAATAATCATGATTCCCTACAACCGAAAAGAAATGACCTTCGTATAAACATAACAATTCTTTTAGTTTTTGGATTTCCAACTCAAACCCCAAATCTCCAACACAAATGGTTTGACATCTTGGAGATGAATAATAAGCGTTCTTAACTACTTCAGAGAGTTTAGTTACCTTCCCATGAACGTCGCCGACGAATGTTAGTTTCATGGTGTTATTTTTAATTTTTTTAGATATTTTAATTCGTCTTGCACTAATTTCCATTCGGAGCGACCAATTCTAATATCGCGATAACAGTTATATTTATAACCATTTTGCATAATATCATGCAATGTTGTTAAATATATAACTGTGTCATCCCGATCATAACAAATATGCACTGTAGAATGTTCAAATTCGTAGGATTCGAGCATTGGGATTATTTGTTCGTCATAACCAATGAATGGATCGTATCGGCACTTTCCTTTGGTGGGATAAACCCACATATAGTTTGTGGCATAGATTTCCTTGCGCCATCGGTGAGCACCATTATTACTTGGCGCGTATTCATAGCCAATCAAATGTTTAGATTTCATGTTCTTCCTTTTTTTAATTATGCAACAAAGATACGAGTATGAGGAATACAATCCAAATTATTAACAATATATTAACAATCAGGAAATAGTTTATAGAATCGTTTCCATGCAGTTTTTCTACACTTTTTTGGAAATCTTATTTTATTGCGATTGAATCCACCACTACCCACTTTTATTGCGCCATTGTCTTTTTTTGATCGTGTCGGAGTCCGTTCTAAACCTGCGTAATTTTTGTCTCGCAAAGATATGACTTCTTTTACAATCTCATACAATTCATCTGGATTTAATTTCAATTCGCAGTACAAGTCCCATATTTGTTTATGAAGTTGGATAAATTTAGGAATTGAATTATTCCACGGCTGGTTTAAATGTTCAACGTGTTCGGAATATCTACGTTCAATTTGAAAGAATTGAGTCCGGAATGCCGAATCTTTATGATTCGACCAACGAGGATCGTAAAAATCAATATCAACACTAAATTTGTAAATTAAATTTTTAAGTCTTCGGATCATTGTCGTAAAAATAAATTTCCTGAACGAATATCAGATGCGAATAATTTGAAAATATCCCAAGCCAACATTGTATCGGTATTGTTATGAAATTTTTGAATTTGCAAATGAGTATTTACATTGCAAAAATAGCAGAGCCGAAATTCACAATGATATATTTGGATTCACTTGCTTCCGAGTACTTGTTTAAAAAAAATGTTTGAAACTATCATGTATATTGCAATGTATAGTAAAATTACACCAACCCATCCCGTCGTAAACATTTCGTTTATTTGTTTGCCGAAATACGGTTGCAATATTAAAACATTCAAATACACACCAATTAGTATAGAGATTAGTAAAATACTAATGTCAATTAGTTGTCGCTTCATACCAACCAATTTAATATGATTATAATTAACATAATAGTCATCAAACAGCCACCACTACGTTTTTGTTTTGGTGGGATGTATCCATTTTTAGGATAAGTTTGAGTATGTCGCTTGATAGTGTATCTATATCGTCCCATTATTTATACAACAAATTAAATGTTACATAATTTCCAAGTGAATATCCAACAAAACTCGCACCCACTCTTAATGCGTATTCCTTCCAAGATACTTTTTTGCCAAGGGTTATAGAACACCCGGCGGAAAATCCAAATACTTGAGTACTGGATGCCAGTAAATGCTTTGCATCTGAAAAATGTACTGGAACATTTACGCCCAGTATTTTCTTGCGGCCCAAATCTGGATTACCGCCAACATACTTGTTCCTCCAACTAACTTCCGGATTCCAAAACTGCGGATTTGCCTTTGGAAAACGGACGCTAAATTCGCCCCAGTGGTGCGACGTTTTTTCATGTAAGCCCCAAGTAGCCCCACTACAAAAACTAAGCGTAGCGGGCAAAATAAGGGCATTGTAGTTGATTTTTTGCCCAAGTAAAAAGGTTGGAAAAAGTACAAAAATGATAAAAGGTTTCATAGTGACTTAAAATATTGATATTTAAAATTTGTTGATTTAAAAAATGCAATCGCATCTTCAATTTGCTCGCTGTTCATTGGGTAAACCGTGTGTGTATAATGCCACTTCGTCAGTGATTCCCAATAAATTGGCAAAAATATTCCGTCAGTATTGCAAACTTTTATACTCATCACCTTTAAGTTTTTTTAATACATCCTTCAAAATTGCAGTTGACACCTTACTGGTGGTATTGACACTTTCAAACACAATTTCCAGTATTTTCTCGGGTGTGAATCTTTTAATGGTTGGCCACATATCATGTAGTGTACCCAACACCAACGCTTTATATTCAACACTCATTCCGGCTGAAACTTCGCCAAATAAATCAATGACCTGACTTTTTTTGGATACGGATTGTTTAGCAATTATTGGTGTATATCCGATGATTGGATATAAGTATCGTTGTTCGCAAATTTCCACGACTAAGTGATAATTTGCATCCAACCAATCGTTTTGCCAGCCTGCAAAAGCAGAATGGTTAAGACTGCCCACCCTGGCGGGCCGGATGAAAGAAGGATTTGTGTTAGGTCGGCGAGGGGTTTCACAAAAGACTACCAATTATTTTTCCCATGAATCATATTTTCTGCCCGGTCGCCCTTTCCGCAAGCGGCATTTTTTAGCGACTCGCTAAAGGCAAAATCTCTTACGCGACAAGCCGCTTTTTTTTCGTTGATCCATTTTTTGACAACTTCAATGTTGCCCCTTACAGTTACCTCAATGCTTGGGTGTTCATTCGTAAACCCCCAAACTTTATCCATTGGGTGGGCCTGCTCAAAACGGCTTACCGTAAAGGTCATAACGCCAACAATTTCGCAACTAATTACTGTTTCTGATGTAATCTCTTCCGAATCTGTGAAGAACCGTACCGAAGCGCCTTTTGCTGTTGTGAATAAATTGGTAGTCATGATCTTTAATTTTTCAGCAGTGCTTCATTGCCCTGCTTTTCATGCCTCAAAGATACGGAACCCTCTACCATTCCTGCAAATATTTTTACGTTTATTTTTTGGGGTTGGTGAAAATAGTTTTTTTGGGGCTGATTGTCAGGCGGTTGTAAGGTTCGCCCAACTGTCGCCCGCCGGAAACGGCTAAACGCCGCGTCGGTGGGCTTGGAGTTAGCCGCAAATAAGATCAATAATTAGCGTAATCGGGTTTTCGTGG
>ERZ724505.126-NODE-126-length-46552-cov-5.589500_pt1 | contig 46552 bp, 45 predicted proteins | sample MGYA00376038_ERZ724505 | MGnify/ENA primary metagenome ERZ724505 (study PRJEB28724, sample SAMN07190884) | wastewater metagenome | isolation source: effluent of sewage treatment plant in Hong Hong | place: Hong Kong | collected 2016-03-17 ... | reverse complement strand
CAAATGGGTAGAAACCATTAAGCGGACCTACTGACAAGACTACCGGATCCTCATCTTGATACAAAGAGTAAAGCTTAAGACCCAATGCCATACCCCCTATATATTTATATAGATCAGGAAATGCTCTCACCTCAGTGCTGTTCTCCTTGAGATCGATGATGAGAACTTTTTTCGATTTTTCACGACTAGGTAAGGACATCTTCGCCATCACTTTCTTCAACTGAAAATACTCCTGTTGGACAAATACGCGCAATTCGTTCGATGTCGGCTTCCTGCACCCTAGGGTCTAAGAGTACTTCATACCTTGCCTCTTTTTTCAGATCATCATATTTTCTAAAAATTCGAATTAAACTATCTTCAAGCCCAACTCTATTTAATTGACGCTGTATTTCCATAACACAGATCTCACAACCGATGCATTTTTCTGAAAAAGTTACTTTTAATATTTTAGCCATTGTGTCCAAGCACTTTCAAACCAGGCAAATTACCAAAAACTAAATAGTCAAGCAAAGCTCCACCACCGGCAGAAACAAAAGTAAAAGACCCAAGCATGCCATTTTTTGTAAGTGCGTGTATGGTATCACCTCCACCTACAACAGAAAAGGCAGAGGACTTACTTATCGTCTGAGCTATAACATTGGTACCCAACGCGTATCTTTCCTCCTCAAACTTACCCATCGGCCCTGCCCAAACCACAGTGCTAGCCCTATTCAAAATATTTACATACGTTTCGGCTGTTTTAATTCCTATATCAAACTTTTGATTATCACTATAATCAGAAGGTAAGTATAAATTTGAGGGTACATATGTATCCCACTCCAAACCAATACGCCCGCCGATAAGAACGTAGTCTGCAAACTCAACAAACTTTTTAACAAGTGGTTTTTTGGTTTCTAATTTAGCCCCGCCAATCACAGCAACCAAAGGTCGTTTCGGACTTTTGATTACTCTATCAAGGTTAGTAACTTCATTAATTAAAGAGATACCTGCATAAGAGGTCAAAACCTTAGGTATGGTAATAATAGAAGTGTCAGACCTATGGCTTACGCCAAAAGCATCATTTACGTATGAACTAGCCCCGGATCTCTCAACCAACTCTTTGGCAAAACTTATGTCTGCTTCCTTCTCCCTGTAATCAAATCTAACATTTTCTAGTAACACATAACTACCCACACCTAACTGCTCATCATAAAAACTTGTTAAGACTGCTGTGGAAAGTTCTGGCTCAACACCATGTGGACGACCAATATGCCCAACAATTACAGGCATAGCACCGTGTTCTTTAATATAGTTAAGAGTCGGAAGGCTTGCTTTAAGTCTAAAGGGGTCGAGAATTTTACCACTTTCTAAGGGTACATCAAGATCACAGCGTACTAGAATCTTCGATCCGGCAGTTATCTGAGCTTCAGTAATACACTTCATGGGCATTAGTTTAATTATAACGTGTTTCTTGAATTTATTTACTATTTTATTGCCATCCTCCAATGGAAGAGCAAGACGATGTAAGAAAGCGGGTGTACAAGAACTTAATAATGTTGGAAAGTTGCAGTTTTACCTTTTAGAAGCAGTACCAAGCCTACTCTGCTTAACTAAGCTCCGATAAAAGTAGCGAGTTCAACCAGTCTATTGCTGTAACCCCACTCGTTATCATACCAAGCAAGCACTTTAACCAAATCGCCATCTATTACCTTGGTCATCTGTAGATCAACGATTGCCGAGTACTTGCTCTGTACTATGTCACTTGAAACAAGAGGCTCGTGCGCAACAGCTAAAACATCTTTATAAAAAGGGGATTTACTTGCATTTATGAGAGCGTTGTTTACCTCTTCAACCGTGGTTTTCTTTTGCACAAGCATAGTTATATCTGATAACGAACCTGTCAGCACCGGAACTCTTAGGGAAATGCCATCAAATTTACCTCGCAAACCAGGCACCACCTCTCCCGTTGCAGTAGCTGCTCCTGTTGTAGTTGGAATTATATTAAATGCCGACGCACGAGCTCTACGTAAATCCGGTTTAAGAGAAGGGGGAGCGCTATCTACCACATTTTGTTCTGCAGTTAAAGCATGAACGGTGGTCATGGTTGACTTTAGAATAGTAAAGCTTGAGTGAATAACACGCACAACCGGTGAAATACAGTTTGTTGTGCAAGACGCATTTGACACCAAGTTTTGACCCAAGTACACATCGCTATTAACACCCATCAAAAAGGTTGGAACACCGCCCTCACCACTTACTGGAGAGGAGATAACAACTTTTTTGGCACCTGCGTCTAGATGAGCTTTTGCACTGCCGTCTTTGGTAAAACGACCTGTGCATTCTAAAACAACATCTACTTCCAGCTCTTTCCAAGGCAATAGGTTCGGATCTTTTTCAGAAACAAATTTAATACGTTTATCGCCAATGATTAAGTAACTATCTTTTGTAGAAGCAAGGCTGTAATATTCTTTTGATTTGTCCCATGATTCAAGTGCCCTCTTCTTACCATCTATCTCAACGAATACATCTTTAGAGTAAATACCATAAGAAGTATCGTATTTGAAGAGATGGGCAAGAACTGCAGGGCCGGATAAATCATTAATAGCTACAACATCAAGGTTCGGATTTTCCAGGGCTATTTTTAGAGAACACCTGCCGATACGACCGAAGCCATTTATAGCAATTTTAATAGGCATCTAGCTGTTTAAGGAGCTATCCAGCCAGCTTTTTAAAGCTTCTTTAGGCATTGCACCAAGTTTACGTGAGATCTCCTTCCCGTCTTTAAGGATGACGAAGGTAGGAATGCTCATGATCCCATATTGGGCAGCCATAGCGGAATCAGCATCCACATCAACTTTCTTGAACTCTATTTTACCGGTATAATCCTTCTCAATGTCTGCAAACACAGGCTTCATAACCTGACAAGGACCACACCAATCTGCATAAAAGTCTATTAGGGTATAAGACATGTTTACTCCTTTTAATTCTAACTGAAATGATTACTTTTATCGAGCACTTATCTTAATTAAAACACGCTAATTATTATACTATGTATGTAAAGTATTACAGAATACTAATAATAGCCTTGAGGATTTGAGCTTGCTTTACTATAATTAATCGTGCCCACTGAAATCAAAAAATTAATCCCAACAAAGAAAAATACCAAATATGTTTTTGTCACCGGAGGCGTTATATCAGGCCTTGGCAAAGGCATAACGACCGCCTCTCTTGCAAAATTGATTAAAAACGCAGGATACACAGTTTCAGTATTAAAAGCAGACATGTATTTAAATGTGGATGCAGGAACAATGAATCCGATTGAACATGGAGAAGTTTTTGTAACGTGCGACGGCAAAGAAACAGATCAAGACATGGGGCATTATGAGAGATTTTTAAATCAAGATCTCAAATCTCACAACTATATGACCATGGGTCAGATCTATTATGAGGTGCTCCAAAGAGAAAGAAGGCTCGAATACGAAGGTAAATGCGTTGAAGGGCATATCCATATTCCTCAAGAGATTATAAAAAAAATTCACGATGTTGGACAGAAAGATGCTGCGGACATTGTCTTTGTTGAAGTGGGAGGAACTGTTGGCGAATATCAAAACGTTCTCTTCTTTGAAGCAATCAGAAGATTTAAACAATCTTTTCCACAAAGTGTTTATCTTATTCACTTAGTTTATTTGATCACACCTCCTTTCTTGGGTGAGATGAAAAGTAAACCTGCCCAAGCGTCTATCTATGAGTTATATAAACTAGGACTTCACCCTGATTTTGTTGTATGCAGGAGTCACTTTCCTGTAGATGAAAAAAGAAGACAGACAATTGCTTTTAATACAGGTATACCTTACGAAAACATAATAGGTGCTCCTGACGTCGATACTATTTATAAGGTCCCTGTAATGTTCCAAGATCAAGCATTCGCAGAGAAGCTACTTGCCCAGATGAGCATGAAGCCCAAACAAAAAAACCTAGAACAGTGGACAAAGATGGTAAATCAAGCTGGCAACCACAAGAAGAAAGTTAAAGTTGCTATAGCCGGTAAGTATTTCACATCGGGTAATTTTTCGCTGGAAGATGCTTATGTTTGTGTAATTGAAGCTTTAAAACATGCTGCGTGGAGCCTGAATGCAGACTGTGAAATACACTGGTTTGATGTTGAAAGATTTGAGAAACCAAACGAACTAGTTCCTCTTAAAAAAGAGCTATCGAAGTTTGATGGCATTATTGTTCCCCAAGGCTGGGGAAAGCGAGGTGTTGAGGGTAAAATCAAAGCAGTCAATTTTGCAAGAACTACAAAGCTTCCTTTTCTTGGGTTATGTTTTGGTATGCAGATGGCTGCAATCGAATATGCTAGAAATGTGCTAAATCTTGAGAAAGCAAATTCCATTGAGGCAGATGCAAAAACACAGTATCCGATTATTCACATCATGCCTGATCAACAGCACTATCTAAAAGATAAGAATTACGGAGGCACAATAAGACTTGGCGACTGGCCATGCAAAATTAAAAAAGGCACTATTCTTCACAAAGCCTATAAAGAACTAGAGGTACAAGAAAGACACAGACATAGGTATGAGCTCAATAATGAATTTAGAAAACAACTGGAAGATGCCGGATTAATTATTTCAGGAACATCTCCGGATGAAAAGCTAGTTGAGGCAATAGAGTTACCAAAATCAGTGCATCCATTTTTCGTGGGCACACAATTCCACCCAGAGTATAAATCAAGACCTCTTCACCCTCATCCTTTGTTTGTAGAATTTATAAAAGCGTGCCTGGCAAGTACCAGTTAGTCTGATTTATTTAATCTATAAACTTGTATAGTAGGTCTATCTTGGTCGTTTGAGATGCATTGCTGTGCAATTCTTACAGCATCAGCCCATACAAGATTTGGATTAAGCTCCTCAACCATACCTTCAATTTCAAAGCTTGGATATGAATTTGCCACAAGAAGTTGTAGATTACCCCTAACACATCTTGCGCCAACTACTAACACTGCTTGGCTATCCACACCTTCATCTGGATTAAGAGTCATAAGAAAAGCAACTTTTTGAGCATTTAAATCCGCTATTGTTTGGCCAACTACTTCACTTGATTCTTTAGACCCCAATCTAAAGTCTTCCGCCAGTCTCTCAAATGCTTCATGTGGTAGCAAGTTGCCACGGGATGCGAACAAACTTAGTACGCGGTCAAGCGCGATAGGTTTTCCTACAGCATTTGCCATTGTGCAAAGTGCGCATTGAGCACTTCTGTTTATAATAGGGTCCTCTTCATTCACTATCTCATAATCAGGTAACTTGCCTTCAAACCAAACTCCCGTCAGCTCTATTATTTCTGCAGTTTTTACAAGCTGTCCTATATGAGGCTCGCCCCAATCCAAGATCACCACCCCCGCAACTTCATAGCCTATCGGAATCGGACCTATTGTGATTTTCTTTTCTAAAGGATCCCGTGGAACTAACCCATGTATGCGAGCCTGCATACTGACTGCCTCTTTAAGACCCCCAACCACCTGGCCTAATGTTAATCTCGACATAGGCTCATTATAAAACAAAGTGACAAACAGGGGAAATCTAATAAATTTTTATGTAAAATAATCTTTGCCTATGATGGATTTTAAAAAGTACTCGGTTGAGAGTAATTCTCGAACTAAGAAAAGTGGAGCAGGGGTAACAATAGCTCTTTTTTTGATAGTTTTTATAGTAAGTGTTGGCGGAATTATAGCTCTTAAATCCAGTTCAAAATCTAATGCACAAACAGAACCAACTCTTGTAGGACTCGCAAAACAAAACGACTTGTACAAAACAACACTACTTACCTCTTTTGATACAGACAAAGATTTCAAGTTTGTTACAAACCACGACTTAAGTGACATGCCGGCAATTGTTGCCAAATCTGCTTTTCTTGTAAATATAAACACCGGAGACATTTTGTATGCAAATAACGAGAAGGAAGTTTTACCTATCGCCAGTCTTGCTAAAATAATGACTGCAATTATTGCAGTTGAGCATCGGAATATATCAGACACGACCATAGTTAGTAAGAAAGCTGCGTCCGTTGGTGAGAATACAATGAACATTTCGGCAGGAGAGAGATATTCGCTTGAAGAATTACTGTACGGACTCTTCCTTCATTCAGGTAATGATGCTGCCTATGCAATAGCTGAAGGTGTAGCAGTGGATAAAGAAACCTTTGTATTGTGGATGAATATAAAAGCTAAAGAATTGGGATTAGAAAATACTTTGTTCACAGATCCCTCGGGTCTGGACGACAAAGCACATTCTAGTGCATACGACCTTGCTAGACTAACTTCTTATGCACTTAAGCATAAAGAATTAAGAAAGATAGCAGGGACTGTTGAATACGAAATAATTGGTAACAATGATCATAAATACATACCTTTGTATAACCAGACCAACCTATTAACCACCTATCCAGGAGTGAAGGGATTTAAGACAGGGTATACGGAAGAGGCAGGTCTTTGCCTTGTAACTTACGCTCAAAATGATAATGTAGAGCTTGTCGGTGTTGTTTTAAATAGTATTGATAGAAAGGGTGATATGGTTAACATGCTTGATTACGGTTTTGCTAAATACAACATCTTTCTTGACCATCCATATAAAACACACTAACTTATATGCTAGATTTACTTAACACTGAGCAGCAGGAAGCTGTTAAACATCTTAATGGCCCTGCTTTGGTTGTAGCAGGCCCCGGTAGTGGAAAAACAAGAGTACTTACACACCGCATTGCATACTTAATAGAACAGCATACTGTAAACGAATTTAATATTCTTTCCGTCACTTTTACGAATAAAGCAGCTGAGGAAATTAAAAAAAGGGTTTCACTTCTTACAAACACAGGGAACACAATCCCATGGTCCGGAACCTTTCATTCAATTTGCTCAAGAATTTTGCGCAAAGATGGTGCTAAGATTGGTATTCCAATCTCGTTTGTTATTTACGACTCTGACGATCAATTATCTACAATTAAACAAATTGCCAAAGACTTTGGTATCAATATAAAACAGATCAACCCTCATGCCATGCTCTCTTCTATCTCTCAAGCAAAATCTGAATTAATCGGGCCGGAAGATTATGAAGTTTATGCCAAAGGCTATTTTCATAAGACAACCGCTAAAGTGTATTTTGAATACAACAAAAGGCTGCGTAAGGCAGACGCACTTGATTTTGATGATCTACTTTTTGAATGTGTAAATCTATTAAGAAAAGAGAAAGAAGTTCTAGAAAAATATCAGCATACATTTAAATACATTCTTGTAGATGAATATCAAGATACCAACAAAGCTCAATACGAACTAACAAAGCTACTTGCTAAACAGCACTCTAATATCTTTGTCGTTGGTGATATGTCTCAAGCTATCTACTCGTTTCGTGGTGCCGATTATAGAAACATACTTAATTTCCAGCGGGACTACCCAACAGCAAAAATCTATAACCTGGAACAAAACTATAGATCAACACAAACCATACTGGATGCTGCAACAAATGTCATTAAAAACAATACAAATAATATCAGTCTTGCGCTTTGGACCGATAAAGGAGTAGGAGAAAAGATAACTGTATTTGGTGCACAAAATGAAAAGGATGAGTCTTTTTATGTTTGCTCACAGATTGAAGATCTTCAATCAAGAGGAATTTCGCTAACGGACACTGCGGTCTTATACCGAACTAATGCTCAATCCAGAACAATAGAAGAACAGCTTATTAGATTTAACCTCCCTTATAGAATAATCGGGGGTTTTAGGTTTTATGCACGAAAAGAAATCAAAGATGTAATTTCTTATTTACGCGTCATACACAATCCAAAAGATGGAGCCTCATGGAACCGCATAATTAACACCCCGCCAAGAGGTATCGGGGAGAAAACAAAAGATAAACTAAAAGAAGACGGCTGGAATGTTTTGACAATAGAGGAGAAAACAAGACTGCCCTTCACAAGGTGGATAACAGACGCAAAAACATTAAGTACTAGTGAACTACTGCACGAAGTTGTTGAAAAAAGCGGATACCTCTCTTGGCTTAACGACGGAACTGAAGAAAACCTCTCACGAATTGAAAACATTAAAGAGCTCTACTCCGTAGCGTCTCAATTTACCGATCTTGGAGACTTTTTAGAGAATGTAGCTCTTATTGAAAGTACCGACAAGCCAAATAAAGATGGAGTAAATTGTATAACACTTATGACAATACACGCATCTAAGGGGCTGGAGTTTAAATACGTGTTCTTAATTGGTGCAGAAGAAGGGATATTCCCTCACAGCCAATCGCTTATGGAGAAAGAGCAATTAGAGGAAGAACGTAGGCTGTGTTACGTTGCAATCACCAGGGCAATGGAAAAAGTTCATATTACAAATGCACAATCCAGACTTTACTTCGGTACAATACAGTCAAATTTTCCAAGTAGATTCATATCTGAAATACCTACAAGTCTGCTGGATATAAAAGGCGGAGCTTATCAAAATAAGCACGTTACACCGAAGCTAGATGATTTTCTCGATGATATGGAATATGATAGAAATAACTTTAACTGGGATTAACAAGCATGCTTAGCGTACTAAATACACTCCTACTAATCTTCATTTTAGTAGCTCCTCTTAGTTATTTCGTACTAATATTAATTCACCTAAGGGCATACCTTTCCAAAACATTTATTTTACTGTTATTCATTCTATCTGTTTTATTTTTTAATAAGTTGCTCTTTAAAGAGCAAACTTTAGCTCAACAAGACTTCAACAACATACAAATGACTTTTTTCACTTTCTATCGGACAAGCATTCTTGAATACCATCAACCTCCCATTTGGAATTCTTTAACCGGAGGTGGGTACGATGCTTTTGCAAACCCCTTGGCCGCATATTTTTCCCCATTTATACCGGTATTTTTACTCACTAATGTATTTACTGCCGCCAATATCTTTTTATTTTTACAAGTCTTTTTTTGTGCTGTATTTGCATTTAGCTATTTTAAGATTCTCAAACTAAAGGACATTAGTGCGTTCTTAGGCAGTGTGATATTCACATTTAATGCATTTATAACTATGAGACTATCCCCAAATGTCGGAGTTGAATATATTTATACATACAAGTGGATTCCTCTCTTACTTGGCTTTACTCATCTATACATTGAAACAAACGATAAGAAATACTTGCTTCTATTGGGTATTGTTATAGGCTCGCTATTTGAAGGTAATACCAATCTTGCTATCTCAAGTGGGCTACTCTGGATTGCATATAGTTTATGCAACTTCGGATTTAAAATCACACGCCTCCTAATTTCTCCAATAGTTGGTTTTTGTGTATACGCTATAAAAATAATTCCATTTCTATACTTACTCACAACCAGCGACGGGAGAATATCAGAGGTGGTCAGCTCGTGGAGACTAGGTAAGATACATATCCAAGACTTTTTAATTTACTTCATACCGTATAAAAAACTATTTTATACTCCAGCTTTTACCCCAGGACTTATTGGTACAAGTGTCTTTATATGCGGATTGATCTACTTTCTCATAGTAAAAAGAAATAGTTTAAAGAAGCATAGGTTAGTACAATCGATGCTAGTAATACTAATGCTTGGAACGATCTCCACCACATATAATCCCCTATCAGCGTTGTTGTTCACATTGCCTGTGTTTAATCACATCACGATCATCCCATCCTTCATCATCTTTTTACTCTTACCTGTTGTTATCATAAGTGCTCTCTTTGTAGATCAAGTAAATAAAGGGGCATTTAAGGGCTTTATGACGCTGATCTTTGCAATCCTTATCTACCTAGAAGTGTTATTAGGGTTTGCACCCCTAGGGCTCAGGTCCTATTCATTCAACTTTCTTAAAATGAGCTACAAAGAGGAGTATGCAAAAGTACCTTACTATAAACACTTAGCAAGCCTTAAAGGCACCCATGTTTTTCTTGATAACAGTGAGATGTTTTTTATTCCCTTTTATTCAAACTTACATAATACATACACACTTAATGACTTTGAGTACTTTTACGGAAGTACCCCAAACAACGCACTTACAAAAGAGAAGATACTAAAGAATAGTTATGCATATGCCGACTACTATATAAGTACAGTCAATCTAGAACCAGAATTTACCAAGCTTGCGGAGCTTTCTATACCGGAATTTAACGGACTTAATTACCAGAATTACGCAGTACTGGATAAGGAATTTAGTTTTAAAAACCTAGTGAATCAAGGCTGGGATCAGAAGCTTAGGATTTATAAACTTACACAACCGCAAACCAGAACTTTGGGCAAAACTGACACGCACCCAACTATGATCACAGAAAGATTGAAATACATATCAGGCAGGAAAACTATGAAAACATCGATAACCTACTCACCATTTTGGAAATCTGCAAACTCAATAACTATAAGTAGAGGGAAGTATGGTTACATGGAATTAACAAATGTTAATTCCCAATCTATGGTTCTGTTAAACTATATAAACCCCTTCATATACATAGGCTTGCTTATTAGCGGTGTTATATATTTTTATACATTGAGGGCTTTACTAGTAATAAGGCAGTAGTAATTAACTCAGTTCGTACTATTATATATGTAGGATATGAAAAACAGGCTGTTAAAAATTATTAGATCAAGAGTCCTTCTTTTACTAATTGAGGTGTTGGTTATACTATCCACACTTTATGTTTTTGGATTAGTTAAAAAAGCTAACTGGAAAGCCGAGTGGGAATTTGGTGACTCTGACTTGACACATGAGTTTAGAGCTGCAATGGAATTGCAAAGGGGTGGAAACCCATACAAGAGAATTCTTGGCGGCGACTTACTTGTTAATCAAAAGTATGCTACATTTTTACCTTTGTATTACTACACATTAATCTTTGTGAATTCCTTTAGTAACAATAATTACGATAGTTTTCTTGAGCTATATAGAGACATCCTAAGCTACGCGCAAGCACTTACAGGAATACTGTTCTATATTTATTTCAGATCCAAGAAGAACAGGTTGATGGGGCTTGTGGCCATGCTCTTTTTCTTGTTTAACAGATGGACTATCAATATATTAAGCGACGGCAAGTCTGACAGCTTAGCTATGTGTGCAATGGTAGCGTCACTCATGCTTTATAAAACAAAGATTCGCCTGTCCTTCTTTTTGTTTGGGGTATCTTTAGGCATGAAACACATTGGTATATTCTTAAGCCCTATATACTTGCTGCCACTCTTGTTTAGAGAACGAAACATCAAAACTTACCTAGTAGACATCTTGGCATTCAGTATTCCGACACTTCTTCCCGCACTACAGTTTATAATCAACTCCCCCCTGTCCTTTTTCTACTCGATGCTGTTTAACATAACAAGACAACATTACACAACAAGTGTGCCTTTTGGATTTGAAAGGCTACTGGTTCTATACGATGCTGGAGTAAAAAATAATTCACTACTTTTTTATATATTACCTAGAGCGCCTCTTGTGGTGCTTACACTAGTTAATGTGCTTTTACTTTTTATGAAGAAAACAAAGATTTCTTGGTATGCGCTAACTTCGATATTTATCTTTGTTGCAGTAAATCCGGTACTTATTGATCAATACATGACTTGGATCACGCCAATGGTGTTTCTATCGTTCTTAAATCTGGATAAACAAAAGCTAGAAATTAATTAAACGGTCGGGTTTTGTTATGTGAAAACCATCTACCCATTGATCTAGGTACCAGTAAAAAAAGAGCCAGTAGAACACAATAAAGGCATAAGCAAGTTTCTTATTTCTAAATACTTCAAAAGTTGCAATTATATAAAACGGCAATGCCCATAACAGGTATGTCCTGTTAAATACTGGGGTAAAAAGATAGAAGTTTAAGAAAGCCAGTGTTGTAACTAGATATACCGAACCTCTCTTCAATATTAGAAAGACAAGTGAGATAACAACCCCACCAAATATGGAAAGTATTGAGTAAACCCACAGCGGTATGATCTGAAACAGCTCGATACCATAGTAATAGCTTAAGTAGAATAAAAACGGTCTCCCTTGAATCTCTCTTCTACTATGAACAAATAACGAACCTTTCAGCATAGTAATAAAATCCACAGAGCTGGTTAAAAAGGGAATTGAAAATACCGCCCCAAGTAAAATGCAGATAGTTATAAGTAGCTTTTTATTCTTCTTACTGCCCTTAAGAAACACGTAAGGGAGAAGGATTACTGGAAGTGTTTTAAAAATTATACTGAGGCCTAAAGAAGTATAAGAAATAACTTTATCCCTATTTAAGTAATATAAAGCAAGGAATAAAAATAGAATAGACAGGGGCTCAGTGTGTGTATACTTGCCTTCTGTAATCAAATAAGAATTGAAATACCAAGTAGATGCACCAAATAAAGCACCTATCACGGTCTTGCTTTTTAACTGCCTGTAGATATACACACCGATTAGTAGATCTGCAAGTAATACTGGAATTTTCCAAAGAACAGCAGCACTCCAACCAAGAGTCAGAGTAAACAAGTAAAGCGCGGAGTAAAGAGTTAAGATACCGGGCAAATATGCATATCCATGCGAACCGGAATCATCGGTTGTAAAAGATTGTACTGTATTGATATAGGGATTTCTCCCTGAAAGAAATGTTTGAACTGCCTTTTCATATGTCCTAAAGTCTTTTCCCGACTCTTGTAAAAACTCGAGTCTGTATAATATAGCGCACAGTATTAATAGGACAATCAATATTGTGGGTACATTCGTTTTACTAAACCAATTTCTGATCATTACTGACATTATAACCCGATAGATATAAAATGATTAGAACATGCTTATTCGGCCACTTCTTATATTATCCCTATTTTTGGTACTCTTCTTTTCACTGCAACAACAGTCCTACAACGCAACATCTGCTGAGGTACTTGGTGCAAGTGATGTTGCTGAATACAAATTAAACATGACAACAAAAACAGCGTTCGATCAAAAAGAGACAAGTGAAATTACTAAGATACCCTTTGAAACCGTATATAAAAAAGACGACTCAGTAGAGTGGGGTACGGAAAAAGTAGCACAAGAGGGTGTTGAAGGAACAAAAACTACAAAATACTTAGTTACTTATTGGCAAAATGAGACACTAAACAAACAGGTTATTGATACTCAAATAGTAGAACCGAAAGCAAGAGAGATTTCACAAGGTACAAAAATTGTATGGAAAGAAACATATTTCCCGGATGTAGGTAAGGTTAAATACTGGGGGAAATTAAAAGTATGGGCTACAAAATATGACGGCAACTGTCTCGGCTGCAGAGGTCTCACATATAGTGGAACGCCGGTTAGAGAGGGGACGTGTGCGGTTGATCCTAAAGTTATCACACTTGGGTCGTATTTCTATGTTGAGGGTTATGGTTTATGTAAGGCTGAGGATATAGGAGGTGCTATAAAAGGAAACAAGATTGACCTTGGATATAAAGATGTTAAAAAGGCAACATGGCGTACCGGATACACTAATATATATTTATTAACACCACCTGATGATCAAGATTAAGAGATTTATTACTAAATATTATCTTGAATTATGTACTGTAGGTGTCTTATTACTTCTATTACCCCTCTCACTAAAAGTGAACTTTATCCAAAACGATGACTGGAACAGAACACTCACAACACAGGAGTTTATTAAAGGTAACTTCACGCTCCGCCCTGAAACAGCCAATACTTTCTACTTACAAGGAATAGTAGGAATGATTTTTTATTATATAACCGGCTCGACGAGATTTCCTATTCTGACCCTAGTTTTTTCAGTGCTCAATTTCTATATATTCGGTCTTATAGTAAAAAGGCACTTTACAAACACTCAACTGTCAGTCGTACTGTTAACACTTCTGTTCTTTTTAAACCCGTTTCACATATATTCAATTTGGGGATTTATGGCTGAAAATTTCTATCTTTTTTTTACACTATTTTCATTTTTATTTTTTTTCGAGCAAGAAAAGAGTCGGAAAATCAAGTATTTAATAATATCAAACATTTCAATTGTTCTGGGTTTCTTTGTTAAGCAAGTATCAATAGTTACCGCTTTATCATATATAGTGTTCTATGCCGTATCTAGAAGATGGAAACTTCTCATTATTCAATCATTTATTACACTGATGGTAATACTTTACTACTATTTCTTATTTCCCAGAACACAAGAAATGAATATTAAGGATATAACTCTAGATAAATTACAGAATTATAAATTTATTTTTTCAATTACATGGGCTAATCTGGTATATACTACGGCGCTCACATTACCGTTGTTTGTTATTGCACTTTATAAAAACCTTGCATCAAAAAAAATCTTATGGGTAATTATGGCGGTAATTGTAAGCTCCCTGCTTGTGAATAAATTCTTCAATCCTAACATAATAGGTGTAGGGGAATTCCCATATATTCAAAACACTTTTACAAGATTCGGGTTTTACTCTATGAACATATACGGCACCCCATATCAATACAGATTTGTATATGACATCTTTACAAACTGGCAACTTGTTAGCTTGTTACTAGCTTATACATTTAGCGGAATTATTTTAATAAACCTGAAAAAAAGCAATTCACCACAACTTTATTTTTATTTTGGGTACTTAGTCTTAATGATCTTAATAGTGGAGATGTTCGACAGATACTTACTCCCACTTTTTCCAATATTCTTGCTGCTTCTTCTTAAGATCATCAAAGAATACAAAGCAACATATAACGTACTTGTGTTACCGTTTGTATGTTTTCTAGTATTTATTAACTACCAATACTCCATGGATTTTGTGCTGTCTAATAATATTATGTTTAATAAAGCCTACGAAATAAACAAAAAAGAGAATATTTCTCTAAGCCAAATTTCAGTTAATAGAGCATGGAGAAAAGTTTATTACGGAGAATCGAAAATTTACTATTTCACATACGATAGTCCTGAGATTGGAGACCTCGAGTCTAAAGGATATAAGATGGCAGAGAAGTTAAGAATAGACTATCCACTAAACATACACATAAATCCATATGTTTATATTTACAAAAATTCTCAAAATATTAAATAGTGAAATTGTAATAGAAATGTTATTACGGCATCTCTTGCTTTTTTTCTTTATTTATATACTTCGCTGCATAAAGCCTATTCTTAGCTCTGACAAATAGATGCCTTCTCCGGATTTCCAATCCATGAGTATCTGAAAAGAGGTTTTCTCAACCCACTCGTCTTATTCTTTAATAGTTTTTAGACAATAGAATCTTTAGTAAGTCCACAAAGAACACACGACTCGTGTACCAGAGGGACAGATAATGAAGGTAGATTTGATCGTCAACATCATAAACCTATTCTTCAGAGTACTTGTATCAAAGTTAGGTAAGAGCGAAAAATTAGACCTGAGAAACAAGTTTTCTAACCTTGGTTTAAGCTACACCACACTGGTTTCGAAAGCATAACGGAACTGGAGTTTTAATATACTTCTTTTAGTTTCTATATGGGACTTTAGGAAATGTAATCACCGTCCTTTGGCTTCTACTTGCCCAGACGAATCACCCAACAAAACGCCTAGTACTAAACCACAGCATACACTTACATTTAAGGAATTATGAATGCCCTGCCTCAGTACTTCGAACACATCTGTTGCGTTATTAATTAAGTAGTCGCTTACACCATCGACTTCATTTCCAAACACCAACACACTCCTAGAACCAACGCTACAACCATAAATCGAACCTGATCTCTCATGCTGTTCAATGGCAATAATTTTTAACTCTTGTTTTTCGCATATTGATATAAACTCAACTGTTGAAGATACTAACACTAGTTCAACATCAAGATCAGATCCAAGGGCTGTTTTTTGTAACTTAGTACTTAACTCAAAGGCACCGTTAGGTAGCATCTCTTTGCCGGAATATCCTATTAGAAAGACCTTTTGAATACCAAAAAAGCTACAAGTCCTGATAATAGAGCCAACATTGTATAAGCTTCTAATATTTTCAAGTGCCACATAAACATTCTTCATGCGTGTTACAATAATCTCAATACGAATATAGTTCAAGAAGGTAAAAATGCATCCTAAAAAAAGTTTAGGCCAAAATTTCTTAATCTCAGAAATCCCTCCAAAGAAAATGGTCGAGGAGCTAGCATTGAAAGCAATTGATAATGTCGTTGAAATAGGCCCAGGCAGAGGTGCTGTTACAAAACAGTTGTTAGAACAACAGCATGCCCTTGGATTTAGTTATACAGGTATTGAGAAAGATGATTTTTTATACAACACGCTCAAAAACACTTTCCCTAATACTAGCTTTGTGAACAAAGACGCACTAGACTATTTTAGAAACCAGAAATTAACTAAATTTAAAGTGTGCGGTTCACTGCCCTATAATGCAGCTACCGGTATTATCAATCTAATGTGCAAGCTAACATCTCCGCCAGAAGCTTGTGTTTTTCTTGTGCAGGTTGAATTTGGCCAAAAACTAGAAGGTAAAGAAACGATGAATGCAGTCGCTGCATTTGTTCAAGGTTTTTATAATGTTGAATTAGTAAAGAAAGTTAAGAACACTTTGTTTTTCCCAATCCCAAAAGTAGACGGAGCAATTATTACACTGACTTATAAAGGCAACGCAATTGACCCATACCGCTATGAAAAATTTATAAGACGCTTTTTCTCACAACCGCGAAAAATGATAAATAAAGTGTTTACAGATGTGGAATTAAAATCAATGCAACTTGATAGTACTAAGCGAGCAGCAGATTTTAATACCCAAGAGATCATTACTGCATACTATAACTTATACGATAAAAGCCCGCTTCGGGCTAGCTAAACTATTCCCAAAACGGGCCTATGCTTTGCTTTTTTTGCAAAGCGTCTCCTTTTACCACACATAACAGTGCGTTATCTAAACAATATAGAAATAATACTCATTGGTCAATAAAAACTACTGGGCTATAATCAGTATGTGCACAAACACATTATTCAATCGCCGGAGTGGGGTAGATTTAAGACCGAGTACGGTACGACTTCGTATACAGAAGACAGTAAGCTTCAATATACAACCCATCCAATACCCTTAACCGATTACAAATATGCATATGCCCCAAAGATCAACTCATTTTCACTTGACTGGGATAAATTGAAGGAGAGTCTTATTAAAAACAAGTGCGTAGCTATCAATTTTGATGTTCCTAATATTATAAAGGGTAGCTCTGAAGAGAGTACGGCTACAGAATTGTTACACAAACATAACTGCCATAAATCTCCAAGAGACACTTTCGCAAAGTACAATATAGTACTGGATATTTCAAAAAACGAAGATGCTCTTCTTAAAGGAATGCACCACAAACATAGATACAACATTAAACATGCATTAAAACACGGTGTAACTGTGCAGTTCGGCGAGTCGCTTGAAGATTTTGAACAGTTTTTTGCTTTGTTTGAAAAGACTGCTATTAGACAAAAATACTACATCCATCCAAAAGCATATTATGAAAAGATTTGGAAAATATTTAAACCACTGGATATTGCACATATAAGCACAGCGTATATAGGGAAAATACCTATAGCTTCTTGGATGCTCTTCACCTATAAGGACGTGCTTTATTACCCGTACGGCGGGTCTGATGATGCATATAAAAGTTTGCAAGCTAGCACGTTACTCTGTTGGGAAACAATAAAATTTTCTAAATCATTAGAATGCACTACCTTTGACATGTGGGGAGCAGCTAAAGATCCTCTGGATACCAAAGATCCATGGTTCGGATTTACAAACTTCAAACTGCGATTCGGAGGGCAGCATGTCGAGTACATGGATTCATATGACTTTGTAGTCAACAAAAACTATTACAAACTATTTAATACTGCAAATAATATACGATGGAAATTACTAACACTCAAAAAGCTATTTTAGAAATAGAGGACATAAGACAATCAAACGAATGGTTTGAATTTTTAAAACTTTATGGTTGGCAAAAGGTTACCCCAGCACAAGGGGTAAACGCTGCCCTACTTTCAACCCCTCTGGGCAGATTTGCAAAAATACAGCGTACAAAAAATATCTTTAAGCCGGATTTACTTGAAATAAACAGCATGCTGCAAAAAGAAAAAGCCCTGTTTGTTAAAATCGAACCTTCACTCACACAAAATTTAGAAGTTCTGGATTTAAGTGGTTTTAGAAAATCACGGGGGTTTATGGCACCCCCCGCTACTCTGTTCATTGAATTAAAACAAAAAGAAAATGATCTATGGAATAGCTTTTCACATAGTGCTAAATACTCCATCCGTAGAGCTGTTCGTGAAAAAGCTAGAGTTGAAAAAATAATCTATCCGACAGAACAGCAGTTAAAAGATTTTTATAAATTGATTACACAGACAACAAAACACAAAAGATTTTCAACCATAAGCCTGACGAACTTAATAGCAACTACGAAAATATTCCAAGATAAAAGTATATTGTTTCTTGTCTACAATGATCAAAATAAATTACAAGGTGGCAAATATTTCCTAGGTCATAAGTCGTGCGTCTGGTACATGTATGGAGGTACCAGCGACGAGGGAAGAAAGACTAAAAGCGGCTACAACTTAGTTTGGGAATCGTTCCTAGGTCTAAAAAGATTAGGTTTCGACTGGTTGGATTTTGAAGGTGTAGATGATCCCAGATACGCACACACCAGACAATGGGGAGGGTTTGCTCATTTCAAAGAGAAGTTTGGGGGAATAAGTATTCAATTTCCATACCCACGCATTTATTACTACTCAAAGTTATTTAAACTTGCAACGCAGGTTACTCACTTAGATATATAGCAGAACATACATGAAAGATTTTAACCGAGGTTATAATCGTTATTGATAGGCATAGGGGCAAATATTCCTGTAATCACACCATTTACAATGCATTCCCGGATTAGGTTCAAATTTACCTGCATTTATCTCTTCCGCCGTATCTAGAATACGCTGCTTACTTGAGTCAATTAGAGTCTTGTTGGCTGCAAATGACATCTTCTCACCAGTTTCCAAAAAGTAATAAGTAAGTTTTACGGGATTTAGTCTCATCGCATTAATAACACCATATGCATAAATGTTAAGTTGGTCATCAGTATCCCCACCTTTATTCTTAGAAGAGCCGGTTTTATAATCTATAATTTCAACACCGTCATCGACTTCATCAATACGATCGATTTTACCGATAAACTTAGTACCCTCAAGGTACAGCATGAAGCTTTTTTCTATAGCAATATGTTTTACATGCTTTAAACTGTTTTCGTTGTAATACATTTCAAGAAGAGTTTGTCCTTGGGCAAATCGTAGCTTTTCGTGATCTTTATCTAGATAGCCTGAAGGTACCCATGCTTCTTTATAAAGAGCAAGCAGTTCATTTAAATCAGGAGACTGCCCTAGTAGCTTTTTCGTATGATAGTCTTTCAGTGTTTCGTGCATACTTTGCCCAAAACTTAGAACATGGCTTGGCGGAGATGGTATATTTAAAACGTATCTAAACTTATATTGCAATCCGCAAGTAGTATATGTATCAATCTGCGAAAAACTTAGCACATCGGGAACTGCCAAAGAAGTGATGTTATGTAGAGCTGGGTTTTTGTAGCCACTTTCCACGCCAAAAAGCCCGAGCTGCGATGTGTTAGACAGTGCATCTGTCGGCACGTCTTCGATAGTAAAACCTGTCTCTAATAGAAATCCGCTTGGTACGGCTTTCTTCTTACCGCCATAGTCTTTTGCAAATGTCATATACAGGCACTTCTTTGCACGCGTCATACCTACATAAAATAAACGCCTCTCTTCAGCAATATGTGTATCCCCCTCGGGCACGTCCTCCTTAAGAAGCTTGTCCGGAATAGCTATAGCAGGCCTTCTGTTACTAGATGGGAATCTTGAAGCAATAAGATTTACCATAAATACACAGCCAAACTCAAGCCCCTTTGAAGCGTGTACTGTAAGAAGACTGATTGTATCAATGTCCTCAATCTCAGCTTGCCCCGGATTATCTCCTGCCTCAAGAAGGTATTCTAGCTCACTTATATAGTCAATAATTGTTGGTACCTCCTTCTTGTCTGCAACGAACTGAGTTTCAAAGCGCTTTAATGTACCAAGAAACATATCCAGATTTTTAATAGCCAGCTGTGTTTCGATGGATTCTTCTTTCAAGAACGACGTTATATACTTAAGATCCGTTAAGATTTCGTATACTAAAGCAGATGGCGTAAGCTTTAATATCCATGACTGATACTTTTTTATCTTTTCGCAAAAGCTGGTAGTTTGTGGTGAGTTAACAGCTTGTAACACTTCCCAAACACTATCACGCTTCTTTCTTGCAATTGAAAGAAAGCCTGCAATAACATCAGGTGTAAATTCAAATGCTTCTATGCTTAAAACTCGAACTATGTGATCGTCAGTATACGGATTTGTAATAAAATAGATTAAATCTATAACATTTTTAATCTCAGGCTTATCGTATAGACCCCTATTGCCAACTAATTGATAAGGCAGCCCATGTTTTCTTAAACCCAAAACAAAATTATCAAGGGATGCATTAGATCTTGCAATTATGGCTATATCTTTATATGAAAAACCGGGCTCAGACGCAAGAACATGAAGTATTTCTTGCATGACAAACTCCACCTCATCGTACTGTGTCTCAAGACACACAACCCTAGGACTAATAAGCTTAGTCTCATCAAAACTAGTAAGCTTCTTAGAAATATTAAGTCTACTCTCTAATGTTTCCGGATTGTTATTTTTAATAACTTTATAAGAGCTATCAAGAATTGTTTGAGTAGATCTATAGTTACTAGTAAGTGTTACCATTCCTGCATTTTTATAATCGGTCATGAATCCTAGAATGTTTGCAACAGCAGCACCTCGAAATTTATATATTGATTGCGAGTCATCCCCCACCACAATAAGTGACCTATCTGATTGTTCATTAGCAGGGTATAGAAGTTTGATTAATTGATATTGACCAAAGTTGGTATCTTGAAACTCATCCACGAGAACATGTTTAAATATTTCTTTATACTCCTTTAGAATATTAGGTCTTTTTGAAAATAACTCATAGGTATATGCAACTAAGTCACCAAAAGACATGGCCATCTCGTCAGCTTTTATCTGCTGAAAGGTCTTGTAAATATGCGCGAGTTCGGTCCATTTAACTCTTTCCATATTGGCTGCTTCATCAAGATCAGAGGAGAAGCTGTTAGCATACTCTTCTAAATCAGCCACAGAGATGGTCTCGTCTTGCAGACGTGAAATAAACTCCAAAATATCAGTTATAAATTTTGTCGGATTGCCAAGTGGTCTAAAATAAGAAAGCTCAAATTTAAACAGATGTTTGCGGAAAAGTAACCATTCGTAAGGTTTTGTTAAGATTCTAAATTTAGTACTTAAACCTATTTCATAACCATGGCGTTTTAAAACACGTTCTGCAAATGCGTGGAAAGTACAAACCCACGGCTCTTCATACCCTAGGGGCATGACCTCATCAAGTCTGCTTACCATTTCTTGCGCAGCTTTGTCCGTAAATGTTAATGCCAAGATATTGTTAGGGCCAACTGACTTTTCTTGAATCAAGTGTTTTATACGATCTGTAATAATACGAGTTTTGCCAGTACCGGCGCCGGCAATTACAAGAAGAGGTCCTTTTTCGAAATTAACAGCTTTTTGCTGCGCGTCATTAAGAGTGAACATACTAAATTAACTTTGGAACATCCCTGTCACCTAATGCCTCAACATTCTCGATTTTGGAAAACAAGCGCCCAAAACTAGTTTTAGTACTTTCAAATGTTTTGTATGCATTATTTATATGCTTTTCAAGCACACCCATCTCATCTGAAAATCTACTTGCATCAACCTTTAAACCCATAAGAAGTTGGATTACTGCGCCTGTATTTTTTTGTATTTCGTAAGATTTATAAGCAAGGCTCAATACTTTAAGCATGTACACAAGAGTGTTTGGAGAGGTTAAAAACACTGATTTGTCTTTTGCGTAGTCTTCTATCTCCGGTGAGTTTAAAATAACTTCATAGTAGATAGATTCTGATGGAATAAACATAACTGCCTGACTCATTGTTCTCTCCCCCGGTTTAATATACCGTGTAGCAATTTCATCTATCTTCTTCTTTACATCTTTTACAAACTCTTTACGGAATGCTTCTTTTGCTTCATCCGGAGATTCCACCATTCGTTTAAAATTGTCAGACGGGAATTTTGAGTCGATTGGAATTATGCCATCTTGAATAAATACAACAAAATCGCATACCATACCTTCGGAAAACTTGTACTGCTTGGCGAATAAATCCCTGGGTAAGTATGTCGCAAGAATATCTTCCAACAGTTTTTCACCAAGACCACCGCGCAGCTTAGGTGAGCGCATAACATTACTTAGATCCTTGATGTCCTTGCCAAAGTCAGTAATGATACCCAAGTTATTTTGGACATCAGACACAAGCTTGGCAGCTGTTTCAAGCCTGTCTGAAATATGCTTCGTTTGATTTTCGATAGAAGATCTATACGAGCGCAGTTCTTCACTCATAGACTGCTGTTGCTTATCCAATTTGCTGTCTAGTACATCAGTATTCCTTTCTAACGAACCCTTCATCTCTGAAAGCCATGTAAGTAGTATCTTCTGAGAATCATCCTTTCTTAAATTTGAAAGTTGATACAGTACAAAAGCTACAAGAAGTATAAGCACAACAACAAGGATAATTAATAGTACAGCAAGGAGTTGGGTCATGTGGCTATTTTATATCTTTTTTGGACAATGATAAACTAAGCACATATGCCAAGGTTTGTATATTCGATTCTGCTTCTTATACTTATATCACTTAGTGTGCTTATTTATCTCATTACAACCAAGGTTCCTAACGAACAACATGCGGTACCTGCCTTTCTATTTACATTGTTTATCTTCATGTCCGGAGTTAGTTCACTTGTTTCATTCTACATTGCAAAGTTACGTACAAAGCGCAAAGAAACGACGGAATTAAAACAACTATATAGGACGGCTTTTAAGAAAAGCGCTTTTCTATCGGCGTATCTTATCGGTCTTATGATTTTACGCATAAATGATTTATTTTCCGTACTAACCGCACTGCTATTTACAATTACTTGTTTCCTAGGGCCTTACTTGCTATCCCGATTCTTTAGATAATTCTTATCTAAATCCAGATCTTTTGTTAGATTAGTGCTAGCAGTACTCTCAAGAGCCTTAAGCTCCAAGTCCATGCCCTTGAGGTATAAAACGTATTGGTCAATACGCTGCTTGGTTTCTTTTTGTCTTCTAGATAGTGCTTTTTTGGCATCACTATTGTCCGTATGCTCGGTAACAAAAGGGATCACCACGCCGGTCTTTTTATATCCTGAATAAACGCCCATTACTGCCATTATAAATACACCCATAATTATAAGTCGTTTAAAGAATTCTATATCTTTGTACACTAAGTTAACTCCCAATAATCATTATCTGTTAAGCGTAGGAGCGTAGTGGCTGCCTTAAGCAAGTGGTTATTAGCTTCTATAAAAAGGGCGTAGAGTTCTACTATACTCTGCTTAACCTGCTGCGTTACTTGTGAAGTTTCTCCTTGTTCATAAAGTAGAGCAGTTGATTTTAATCCTTCTCTTATCTTGTTAAGCTTATTTTCCGCAGCATTTAGTTCTTTCTGGGCAACTGATGTGTTTAGCCCCCGCTCTTTTGCACCAAGCATTTCTTTAGCTAAATTTTCATTTGTGCTTGTTAATACCAAATACAATTTCTGCAATCTATAATAGTGGTAATTCACCGACAAGAAGTACGCTAAATCTGAATTTATCAACAGTGCTGTGTTTGCTGTTTGTTCAAGAGCTTCCAGTTCTTCAACTTTGAAGGACACCGCACTAAACTTGAGGGCAGTTACTTGGACTTTTACATCTTCCACAGCAAGCACTAGATCCTCATCATTCATCCCTGGAAACGTGTTTAAAAAATTAGAGCTTACTAATTCAAAATACTCACCAAAAGCTTGGACTTTTTTTGCAAGCAAATTTCGTGCAAACACATCTGCCTCCTCACACACAGCAGTATCTTTCTCGGCTTTGCACTTCTCTTGTAGCTTTGTCAACTCTACTGCGATATCACCATAAGTCTTTTTGTACTGCATATAGTATGGAGTAGTTGCTGCGAAAGCCTGCGCGCAAAAAGTGAGACTGACCAATACAACAAAAGTATAGATATACTTGTACATATGAGTAGTTTACCACTAGAGTAAAATACATATATGTTAATTGATACACATGCGCACTTAACTGATGTAAAGCTAGTACAGAAACTTGCAGATGTACTTGCAGAAGCCCAAGGAGAAGGGGTGGAAAAGATTATAACCATAGGCACTTCTCTTGCTGACAGCAAGCAGGCAATCAAGCTAGCTCAAAGATATTCGGAAGTATGTGCCGGTGTTGGCGTATATCCAGATGAGGACCAGCGCCTATCAATAAGCACCATTAGCGCGAGTTTAAGTAACTTAGCAAATCAAAGTAAGGTTGTGGGAATAGGGGAAACCGGTGTGGATATTCCTAAAGAAGGAGCACCTTTCAACCTAGCACGCCAACTGGAGCTATTTGAAGCACACATAGAAATAAGTAGTGATACAAAGTTGCCTCTTATTATCCACAACCGAGGGGCCGATACTTTGGTATACGACACTTTAATTAAGTATAAAGACAAGCTAAAGGGCGGTGTTTTTCATTGTTACACAGGGGATAGCGAGTTTGCATTGAAAGTGATTTCACTTGGCTTTTACATTTCTTTCTCAGGAATTCTTACCTATAAGAATGCGGGATTGATACAAGATACAGCACGTAAAATCCCAATCGATAGAATTCTGATAGAGACAGATGCCCCATACTTAGCACCGCATCCTTTCCGCGGTCAGATCTGCGAACCAAAGCATGTAAAAACTACGGCAAACAGGCTTGCAGAGCTACTTAACATGTCCCCTGAAAAAGTTGAAGAAATAACATATAATAACGCTGTGAGCCTTTTCCCACTACTTGGAAAAATCATATGATTGCACATTTCGTAGAAAAACATGATAAAAAAGTTCAGCGGTTGCTGGAGATCATACCTGGTTTTTTAACTTGGTCTCTTATACTCTCTCCTATATGGCTCGGGTTATTATTTCCAAAAGCCATAATTGCTTTTTTAATTTTCTTAACAGTGTACTGGATATATCTTGCTGCCAAAGGAACTATCGGCGGTATTTTAGGTTATCGAAAATTCAAAAAAGAGATGAGCACCGATTGGATGGGTGAGCTAGACAAGCTCGATTTTACAACACTACCAGACCGAACAACCCTTCCGGCAACACTTAACAACGTTAAACATCTTATATTAATACCTATGGTCAACGAAGGGAAGTCGGTACTTAGTACAACTCTAAATGCCCTACTTCATCAGACATTTCCAGCGAGCCAAGTAACGTTAATCCTCACAATCGAAGAAAAATACTTTTTGGAGTCAAGAAGTACAATCTTAGAAATATTGGGGGATACCATCAACAAATTTGAGGAAGTTCTTATCTACGGACACCCTGGAGGTATTGAAGGAGAAGCAATAGGCGCCGGAGCTGCTAATCGTGCTTGGGGCGCAAAGAATGCGGTCAATCATCTAATTAGCACAAGCAAGCCTATTCGCGAATATATCTTTACAACTATTGATGCCGACCATGTTTTGGACGAACAATACCTTGCACGACTTACTCACCTTTATCTCACATCTGATAAAAGAGACTATAAGTACTATTCGAGTGCTGTGTATTTGTTTAACAACAATCTCTGGGATGTTCCTGCGGTAATGAGAATTGAGGCAAACTTTATAACATTAGGCACACTTTCGGACTGGGGAGGCTGGCATAACCCGAGCACTAAAGACACCTTCTCAGCATACTCAACATCTTTGCAAACATTGATTGATGCTGACTATTGGGATGTGTCTCTAGGTATAGATGACACTATTTTTTATTGGAGAGCATTTTTTGCAAGAAACGGAGATTTTAAAGGAGTACAACACTATATTCCTTTTTCAGCCGACGCTGTACAAGGAAGCAGTTACATTAATTCTTATAAGAGCTTATATAAACAACTACTTAGGTGGGGGTACGGTGTTATTGATTTTCCGCTTTCAATCAAAGAGTTCTTTAAGAATAAAAAAGTACCAAGAACTTTGAAGATTATGTGGATAATAAACCATCTTCATAAACGGGTACTGCTCATTAATATTGTCTTTTTGATTACATTCGGTTTCACAATTACCACACTTGTTAATCCGGATATAAAACAGACGATATTTGCGTACAGCCTTCCAAATATAATGAGCTTGATATTAAGTTTTACAATGATTTTCATGATACCCGGTATTATTTTGCGAGCTAAAATTGCAAAACCAATGCCCGAACACTGGCCTGTTTGGAAAAAAGCACTTCACTTTTTGGAAACACCGCTGCTTTTAATAAATTTATTGACTTACTCGTTCATACCATTTATAGATGCTCAAACAAGAGTTATGTTGGGTAAGAAACTTAAAGATCTCTATCACACACCTAAAGTAAGATGAACCTATTTAAGAACTTAAAGAGAATAAAGATATATGTAGCCGTCGCTACGTGCATTAACTTAGTACATTCTCTGTATGTGTTTCTCAGAATAAGTTATCTAAATACACAAATACCTTTCTGGTATTCCTTTCCATGGGGAGAAGCACAACTAGCACAAAAGCAAACTATATACCTGCTGCCGTTGCTATCTTGGTTAGTTTTGGTGTTCGGTGTGTTAATAGCTCTTGGGACAATGCAATATCATATAAGGTACGGTAAAGAAACGATCTCATTGCTCGTAATTGCGTTCTGCACGACTTTGTTCCTGTCCTCTGTCAGAATAATCTTTATTGCATCCCTGCCTTTTGAGCCACTTATCAATCCACTACTTCTCAGGATGATCTTCATGCTTCTTACAACAGTACTACTCTCCGTCTTAATAGCCAGGAAGGTTATTGAGCTTATGGTAGATAACGGTATTGTCACAGATCCCGGTAGACACAAACATCCCGGTATGGTACTTATCAAGCCATCGGCTCGGGGGGGAGGGTTGATCTTTGCATTCTCGTTTGTATTGATGACTCTTCTTTTCGTACCAATGAACAAATTTGTCTTTGTATTGATTCTTGCCGTCACCGGTACCTCACTACTAGGGCTTGCTGATGACATTCAAAATACAAAACCTAATACGCCGTTAAAATTCTTAGAAAACCCAATAATCAGACTGTGTGCCCAGATTATAATTGCAGGCTTTATAGCTTTCTCAGGTTTCACCATAGACTTTGTTAGTAATCCTTTTGATGGAGTACTCTTTTTAAATAACGCAAACATCACACTGCTTGGGCTAAGCTTTGCACCCGTATCTATTCTCGTTACTGTTCTCTGGTTAACTTGGATGATGAATATGCTCTCATGGTCCAATGCTATTGATGGGCAATACTCAGGGGTCATGGGTATTGCAAGTATTGCTCTTGTGGTTCTAACATTAAGACCGGGATTTGATAATTCAATACTGGCAAAAGACACACTTGCGACTCTTGCAATTATAATGGCCGGAGCTAGTTTTGGCATTTTACCCTTTAACTGGCACCCATCGAAAATCATGTGGGGTTTTGGGGCAATATCTATTGGACTACTTTTTGCAACTCTCTCTATTGCAACAAGAGCGAAGGTACCTGCATCAATATTTGTAATTTTAATCCCATTTATGGATGGAGTTGTAACATTAGTTAGAAGAACTCTCCAAGGGAAGTTTCCACTTAAAGCAGACAAGGGGCATCTTCATCACCTGCTGCTGGAGAGAGGCTGGGGTATTAAAAAGATTGCTATCTTCTATTGGACAACTACAGCTCTCTTTGCAATTGTTGCTATTTTGATAGCTGACAGAAACTTGCCCACACTTATGCTAACCGGTGGGGGAGTTGTAGCCTTCCTAATTATCGTAGTGAACCTACAAGCAAGACGATTGAAACCCCAACAACAACAAGTTGAGTAAGTACTCCAACAACTAATGAAGCTGAAGTGTTCAGCGTTCTTTGAAGTTCGTGCATCTTTTTAAAAACAGAGTTAGCGTTTTTCATATAGATGCTTGGGCCTGTTAATACATCAGGCAGTACTGACATGATTCCCGATAAGAAAACAGTTAACGCAAGAGTCGTATCCCTTAAAACCCACATAGCATACAGAGTTGCTGTTAGACCAACGGCTATTCCTAATCCAAAATCTGCCATAACCGCAAGCGGTCTCCAGCCAGTTGTTTTCTGCTCTTTTGTTGTATGTGTGTAGAAATCCCAATGAGGCAGTACGTCTCCAACAAAGTGAAGCAGCAAAGAAAGCGGAGGAGCAATAAGCGGATTTTGTAACATATAAGCAACCGAGACACCGACCATAGTATGTGGGGTTAGTAACATAGGTCTATTCTACTATGTTCGTAGGTACTTGCGAAAGTGGGTTATTTAAAAACACAACAAACTACGTTTTTTTAAATCCTCATAAAGAGACAGACATAAATACGATAATGGGTAAAAAAGACTAAGATGAGTAAGTGTGCTATTTGGAACAACTAAAATGTAGCAGATAAGTAAAACCCAGATAGCTCCTCCCAGCATAAAAAACAACCGATAAAACTTATTAGAGTGTTTTGAAGGGTAAAGATATTTGGTCGGAATAAATGTAAGGAGAGTAAAAATAAATAGAATTGCTATACCGAGAAGTCCGTCAATACCGAGCAAATAAAAATATAAAGCTATAATATTCCAATAAGTAGGAAACCCAAGAAAATAATTGTCTTCCGTCTTCATATTTACCTGCCCATATGCATATAAAGACGCAAGTACTGGCAAGACCATTACAATTAAACTGAATGAAGTAATCTGAGCGATAATAAATAAGGGGAGCCAAGCGTAAGTAAAGATATCTATTACATTATCAAGCATACTTCCGTCAAAAGAAGGGAGAGTGCGTTTCACATCAACCAGTCTTGCAATCAAGCCGTCCGTAGCGTCAATGGCTGAGGAGAGAAGGAGTAATGAAAACGCAACTATGTAGTTTTCATTCACCGAAGCGCATAAAGCAAAGAAGCCGGCAACACCGCCAAGAGCTGTGTAAAGATGCACTCCCCAAGCAAGGAGTTTTTCCATAGAAGTTTTGTTATTCATTGGTACAATTATACAAGGTGATTAAATAAATGTATTTGGAAATTATTAAAGCAGTATGGGTTTTCTTACCAGCAGCTACAGCTAACTCTATACCGGTAGTAGCTAAGAGGTATAACTGGTTAGCGTGTCTAGATAAACCACTTGATATGGATAGTATGTTGGGAGGTAGTAGAATACTTGGAGATCATAAAACTTGGAGAGGGCTTATCTTAGGTATAAGCGCAGGAATAATAACTGCTGCTCTTCAACAACTACTAGCTAACTCGTATAGCAGTATTGATGCTATTTCACTAATAGATTGGGAGACAAATAACCCTGTGACAATCGGGGCATTACTGGGCTTCGGTGCACTAGCAGGAGATGCAGCTAAGAGCTTTTTAAAACGAAGATTAAACATCAATCCTGGTGAAACTTTCCTCATTTTCGATCAAGTCGACTACATCTTAGGAGCACTGTTTTTTTTATCTCTCAAGGTACCACTAAGTAGCCTGCCTATTATCCAAATAGTAATCACATGGACAATGCTCCATGTACTTAGTACGCTTACTGCATGGAAGGTAGGAATTAAAGAGAAAGCCATATGAATGAGATAAACGAACTCAGTACAAACCAAGTTGTTTTATTGAACAGGCAAGAAGTAGACCTAGCCCCCCCTGTGGGAAGGAGACAAAAAGTTTTTAGCCGACGAAGTCGTAGTTAGAGTAACGCGTCAAGGGGACGGTCAACAACAGGAACATATCCTCGAATGTTTTGTTATTAATGTCGGTGAACACGACCCGAGCTTACCCACGGTAACAATGCTTACTCAAGGTGGGGGAGGAAGTGATGCATACAGCAGTGCCTTCATGGCCAAAGACGTAGCAAATGCATTCGAAGCCTTACCACTAGACTATAACGTTAGAATAGTGCACCTACCACACGTTATAGGTAATCCACGGACCGATCCAATGAAATCTGGGGCAATGGCTACATAAGGTGAAGTATTATATGAAGCACTCTCTGGTCTTCCGGACGTATTTGGAACTCTTGATAATGTAGTACTTGAAGGTATTTCGGCAGGAGGCGGAGAAATACTAGAACTAGCACGACATTTGAGCAAAGAGGGTAAAGTCAAAGCAGTTGTACTAGTAGACCCCGCAGGCATCCATGCTAACCCGGAACTCGCCATAAATTTTGTGCTTGATCCGGTTAGGGCTTTTGGCGATCACTACGCAAGAGCTTTAGCCAATATTCAGTCTAGAGAAGATCCTGGTAGTACACGGCCTTTAAACAAAATGGACCTACTTAGAAATAAATTTCAAGCTGTCAGAATTGGATTAAAAGAAACAGTCGCTGAAATACTTGCCGGTATGTGCACACCGGAGGGAGAACCCAAATCACTGATTGATATGGCAAAGAAACAATTAGGGGGTGCTCAAATAAAGCACGTGAAGTCCATTGCTGCTGACTATGATTTAGAAACAAGAAATGCAGGTATGGCATTGAGTGATATGCTTGTCGATTCAACCGAAGAGGCACGGGCTGAAATAACTGCCCCTGTAGTTTTTGTACCAATGATAGGAGCACGGGTGGTTAACGTATTGTGGGAAGAAGTAGGGCCTCGAGTCAGAGCATACGATGGAACATACTCCTTAGGAGATTTTCGGGAGTTGTTAACCGGACAAAAAGACCCCCAATCAATGGATTTTATTGATGAGGGTATAGCTGAATTAGTCAGGGAAAGACTACAACAGCTCTTCCCTAACGCACCCATTTATTTTGTTCCTATAGATTCAAGTAGTCATGGTCGAGCCTTTTCTAAAAGCCCGGCTTTACAACAAAAGTTAGCGGACGTAGTTAATAATATTTTAAACCCACTTAATGCTCAGAATTCGCAAGCAGTTACTACCGTTCTATAACATCTACGCTTGAGGTAGACTGCGTGTTTTCAAACATATCAGTACTGTTATAGGGTCCTTCGTAGTGCGTGCTCGCAGGCAGTACTTCTTGTGTCTTTGTACTCACACCAATTATTCCCATAGCACCAAACGGAAGAACCAGTAAAGCCAGCAATACTGCAAACAACGCAAAATTATTTAAGAATTTCATGAGAATTTGCTTTTTAAATTAAGTGTAACTTCCGAATGAGGATTAAGCCGTTTTGCTACTACCAGCTCCTTCTCGATATCAAGTAAAAAAAGAGTCATAGAAATTACTGTTAGTAAAAGAGATGAAAAAAACACCCAATAAAAACACAAACCAAAAAATGCCATTAGACCTGCCACTAGAGTTAACAACAAAGAATAAGAAATCCAGATCACTCCCTCAGAATACAACTGCATTGATGACTGGATAAAAGAGGAGAGCTTCATTGAAAACAGCCTTGCCGTTAGGCGTGGGGTTATATGAGTATCGTGAAAATAGTAAGCTTTAATTAGGTTATGAATTATTGCAATAGCCAAAACTGAAGACATGAACATGATAGAGTAGGAGTTAATAAGCACATAATCTCTGGGGCTTTGAAATACAATACCCGAACGATCCACTCTTAGGATAACATCAAACAAGCCCGCAAAAAGAAAAAGTGATAATATGCGAGAAGCAAAGATCACCAGTGCAGGCAAGATAGCTTGATCAATTAGTTTTATTAATATTTTTGAAAACATAGGCAGGTACACTAAAATATTACTATGCGTAGTCTTATACAGTCAAACACAGCACAAATAGTGAGAAGCCTTATCTATACATTAGTGCTTACAACACCGCTCATATTCACTTCAAGCACGGTAGAGGGCTTTGAGTTCCCTAAGATGATTGTTATTTACATAGTAGGGACAACAATCATTTTTCTTTTTCTTATGACTAGAACTAAGAAACTGATAAAACCAAAAACAACTCCCGTAATGTTTATACTTGCGTATATGGCAGCAACACTGACAAGTACTCACATATATACCTCTTTGTGGGGATATTACTCCCGTTTCAATGGAGGACTTGTATCAATGCTGGTGTATTTCGGACTTTATATCACAGCCCTCAATCTACTGAATAAGACCAATTTTGAGAATATAAAAAAAATGATGGTAATAACAAGCATCCCTGTAAGCCTTTACGGGATATTCCAACATTTAGTGCTAAGCAAGGATCAAGGAACAGTCAGGATCTTTTCTAATATTGGACAGGCAAACTGGCTGGGGGCTTACCTTGCCTTTTGTATTTTAATTGCCCTCGGCTACATGTTCTCACAACGCAATTGGAGGTTATATCTTTCAGCTTACAGTCTTGGATTTTTAGGACTTTGGTTAACTTTTTCTGTCTCATCTCTGTTAGGACTAGTTGGTGGACTTGCAGTTTTTACCGCATGTAACAGAGGTGCCCTTGTAAAACAACCTAGAAAAGCAGTAGCTGTTGCTACGTTTTCTTTTCTTGTAATAGTCTTTATGCCAGGCATTTGGCAGAAACGGATCGAGGATGTGTACAAAAGTATAACCCTTGTGCAAACGGCGCACGCGCAAAACACCAAACAATTCAACATATCAGATTCAGGACTTATCAGAAAAGGTATGTGGGCAGGAAGTATATATATAATTACCTCTGACTCAAAGACTTTTATTTTAGGATCAGGGCCAGAAACATTCGCGTATGTATTTCAGAAACACAGGCCGGCATTTCTTAATTACACTTCAGAGTGGGAATATATCTTAAATAAACCGCATAACTATTATCTAGAAATATGGACAACAACAGGACTTATTGGATTTACCACTTACATAGCTCTTATATTTTTTGCATACAAAAAAGTTCCTTTGCTTATAAAGCCCCCATTCGTAGCTTTATTTATAGTGAATATATTCTCATGGCCAACAACTGTATTAAATTTATTTTTCTGGCTACTACTTGCAGATGAACAAATTAATTAAGATAAGCCTTGCTATTGCTTACATTTTGCTTATGTATACTTTTGTAAATATCTATAAAGCAGACAGCTCTGCAAAAGGTGCAGAAACTGCATTAAAAGAATTGAACCTGCCCCTTGCCCAAAAGCTTGCAGAGAGGTCTATAGAGCTTAATCCTAACGAACCTTACTATTATAGATTGCTTGCTAAGGTGTACTTAACTACCTCCTTTTCTAATAAAGAATATAAGGACAGAGCACTATCTTTGCTTGATGCATCACTTAAATTGAATAAAAACAATCTTGCTACTATTAGAAACAACACTCCAATCTACTACTACCTTGCTCTCAATAATTTAAGTGGCGCCAACGGCACAGTTGATAAGAAGTATATCAAGTTTGCATCTTCTCATATGACTCACTATAAAAAGATTTACCCTACTGACTTGGGGCTAATTGTTTTGTTTGCAAAATATGAAAAAAAATTAAACCTTATGGAAAACTATAATGAAAGTATAAAGCAAATTAAAATACTAAGGCCGGATGTATTAAAGTGGTACGCGGGTATTTAATTATTCTTTAGATTCAGGTGTCTTTTCTCCACCCATGATCTCAACGTATGAGGAAGAAATCCAACCTTGAATTTTTTCAGATACACTTATCTTTACCCACCCTGCTTTTTCTTCAAGCACAGGAAAAGTTTGATTTTCATTGACACGGGTTAACTCGGTGCCAGAAAGACTTGCTTCAGACCGAACACGCAACCAGCCCTCCGGAGTGCCTTTAACTTTGGCGGATTTTGATACGCTAACATTTAAAAGCTTTAGAGCGTCTTTAGCTTCAGGGGTAAGACCCGGTGCATCAGACTTTCTTCCTAAATACCCGCCTTTGTCCAAATCTTTTAGAGTTTTTACATTGCCTTGTGGCACTAAAGTTCCTGTTGCATCAAAGATGTTCCCTTTGTAATCTACAAAGTAATCAAAAACCTTTTCTTTATTAACACCAATACCGGCTACGTTTATTCCAACATTAATATTCCAAAATACCACCGCTTTGGCCCACATAGATGTGTCTGCCGTAATAACAGGATCTGTTAGCGATATATCATATAGATTTGATGAGTCAGCAAGCAAGGAAACTTTAGAAGGCACTGGTATTGGAAATAGTGTGAAAGATAGGTTAAGTGTTGCTTTGTCCGATGTGGTAACTCTAACTGAGATTGGCTGATAACCTGGCTGCTCCACTCTTATATCGTAATCGCCGGGTGTTATATTTGTAGAAGAGTATGGAGCTTTACCAACACTATTATTATCTATAAAGACAGAGGCGCCTTCCGGGTCTGTAATTACTCTAAGTACAGCTCCGCCTTCTTTTTCATCAAACCAAAGATCAGTACCGGAAGAAAAAGTTGGCGATACTCCTAAGTTTCTTACCAGGTCTACTCTTGAGTTTGGTAAAAACTTTATTAACTTTTCGTAAGAAGCAGTGTCCGATCTAACAGATACTTTGCGCTCTCCGGCCTTGATACTTTCTGAAGTAAAAGGAGTGTCTCCTACAAACTCATCATCAACAAATACTCTAGCTTTTTCACCGGTACCCTCTAAAGCCACACTCAATGTTGATTTACCGCCCAAAGCAGTCATGTTGGTAACAAGACCTCTGCCAAAATAGAAAAAAAGAACTCCAGCTAGTATAAAAAGCACTATATATATTAACTTCGACTTTATATTTGAAGTTCGCTGCGGTTTTAAAGTTGAAATAGTCATGTGATTTACTATTAGTAAATTATCACGGTGATGTTAAAATATCAATTGCCCTAATCTTTGGGCCTGGTAGCCAAGTGGTAAGGCGAGGGTCTGCAAAACCCTTACACGCGGGTTCGATTCCCGCCCAGGCCTCCATCAATCCTACTGACCATATGCAATAAAAGAGAGTCACACCTCTTGACACTCTCAGACGACGAGTGCTATATAAATAGGTGCTAGTATAACAATGCGCTTTTAATAAACTAAAAGCACACAAGTATTAATTTTTAGGAGACTAATAAATGTCATCGAAAAATGATTCAAAAGTTCGAGCAATAAAACCTCTGTACGATGTAGTTCTTATTGAACCGAAGATAACAGAGACCACTACCCCATCAGGCATAGTCATACCTGATACAGCAAACAAAGAAAAACCAATGGAGGGCACCGTACTTGCTGTTGGATCCGGAAAAGTAACGGATGGAAAAACAACCCCATTATTAGTAAAGATTGGAAATGTAGTTTTATTTAAAAAGTGGGGTGGTACGGAAATTAAGATTGACGGCAAAGAATACCTTCTCATTAAAGAAGAAGATATTTTAGCGATAATGGAGTAATAATTTAGAAAGGAAACTTTATGGCAGCAAAAATGATCCTGTACGGCGATGAAGCCAGAAAGAAATTAAAAACAGGTGTTGATAAACTTGCAAAGGCAGTGGTAACAACACTAGGACCCAAAGGAAGAAATGTAGCCTTGAGTAAAAGCTGGGGAGCTCCTCAAGTTGTTCACGACGGTGTTACCGTTGCAAAAGAAATTGAACTACCCGATCCATTTGAAAATATGGGCGCACAGCTTGTAAGACAAGCTTCGGAAAAAACAAATGATATAGCAGGCGACGGTACAACAACATCAACTCTCCTTGCTCAAGTACTGGTTGAGGAAGGACTTAGAAATGTATCAGCAGGGGCTAACCCAATGATACTTAGAAAAGGACTTGAAGAAGGACTTGAAGTAGCAGTGGCTGAGATAAAAAAGCTTGCAAAACCAATCTCAACCAAAGAAGAGAAAGCTCAGGTTGCAACAATCTCTGCACAAAATAAAGAAATTGGTAACTTGATTGCTGAGGCTATGGAAAAAGTGGGTAACAACGGTGTTATCACTGTTGAAGAGTCTAGGGGTTTTGATATGGGACTTGAGTACAAAGGCGGAATGCAGTTTGATAAAGGTTACACATCCCCTTACTTTGTGACAAATACCGATAAAATGGAGGCGGAGATATCAGATCCATACATATTGGTAACGGATTCAAAGATAAACAATATCCAAGAACTACTCCCGATGCTAGAAGAGCTAATGAAAGTATCAAAAAACTTAGTCCTCATCGCAGATGACATAGATGGTGAAGCACTTGCAACACTTGTTGTGAATAAACTTCGAGGAACTTTTAACCCACTGGCTGTTAAAGCCCCAGGCTTTGGCGATCGAAGAAAAGAAATGCTCCAAGATATTGCTGTAATTACGGGCGCAACATTCATTAGCGAAGAAACTGGTAGAAAACTAGATTCTGTGAAAGTTGCTGATCTTGGAAGAGCTGAAAAGATCGTGGCTACAAAAGAAGACACCACAATTGTTGGCGGTAAAGGCAAGGAGGCTGATACTAAAGCACGTATTGCTCAAATACAGAATCAGATTACAAACACCGACTCTCAATACGATAAAGAAAAACTACTGGAAAGACTTGCTAAACTATCCGGCGGTGTTGCGGTAATTAATGTAGGAGCTGCTACCGAAACAGAACTAAAGGAGAAAAAGCTCAGAGTTGAAGATGCAGTTAACGCAACCAAAGCAGCTGTCGAAGAAGGGATTGTTCCTGGTGGCGGAATTGCTCTAGTTAGAGTAAGGGAAGCTTTATTATCTATAGAGCTTGAAGGTGAAGAAAAAACAGGTGTAGATATTCTCTATAGAGCTCTTGCAAAACCAGCAAGATCTATAGTAGAAAACGCAGGCGAAGATCCGGGGAAGGTCATGGCTGAAATTACACGTATGGCTCAGGAAAAGAAAAACCCAAATATCGGCTATAACATCTACACTATGGACTATGAGGACTTAGTAAAAGCAGGTGTTACTGATCCGGCCAAAGTTACCAGAAGTGCACTCCAAAACGCAGTATCTGTTGCAATCATGATACTTACAACCGAATGTTTGGTTGTAGATGCACCGGAAAAGAAAGAGACGCCACAAGGACACGGCGGAATGGGCGGGATGGATGACATGGGCATGGGCGGAATGATGTAAACAGGTATAGAAAAAACGAAGAGGCCTCGGGCAACCGAGGCCTTTTCTTTTTATATAAAATAAAAGGCGCCCTGTAATAAGAGCGCCTTTTAAAGTATGAAGCGTCCATAAAGACTCATGCCCACAAGTCTTTATTAAATCTTTTTCTTGACAGTTATTTTTTTGGGTCTTTCTTCCTCTAATTTAGGAATAGTTACCTTAACAACTCCATTTTCTACAACGGCCTCAGCCCTAGCGCTATCTACCATTCTAGGTAAAGATGTGGTGTAAGAAAATGATGATTGCCTGTTGCTTCTGTACACAACCTTCTTTTTATCTTTTTCTTCTTGTGTATCTTCGCATGTAGCTGAGATATTTAAGACGTTACCCTCTACAGTAACTTCCACCATGTCCTCAGGCACACCTGGAACGGAAGCCTCGACTACGACAGAATCATCTGTCTCGTAAATATTTAATCCTGTAGCAGAAGACAAGTCAGTCAGTCTTGACGGCCAATCTTCTTCTAGAAAGTAAGTTGGAAAAATTTGCTGAAATGGATCTTTCCATTTTATTATTGCCATACTACCTCCTCTTAACTAACTACTACGTTATCACTCTATCAATACGAGTGCCAAGTTGTCAAGAGGTTTTGTTAGGATGCGAGGAATTTACTTACAACATATTCTTTTGTATCGGTTTTGTTGAAATGAATAAACGACTTGGTAACAACTTCTTTAGTTAAGTGTCTTCTCATATAAAGAAGCTGCAACTTCATCAAGCTGGAATCAACACAATCTAGAAAAGAGGCGGTCTTGCTTGCGTCCTGAAAAACAATTGGGGTGAACATAAAGTTCGGAAAGTAGGATTTCACCCATAAATTCTGAGAAAGAAATTTAAAGTAAGTGTTATCTCTATCCAACACCGGATGCATTGCGCATATCTCATGAGCAACAAAAACATTTTTATCATGCTCCCAAGACATTGCATCTTCGCCCACAATCAAATTGGGGCATACTTTATTTACATACGATGCATCGGTTCTATATATATTAAGGGCTTTGAGTATCAATACAGTAAAAAAGCGAGTTAACCAAACTCTGTTTCGGGCACTTACTATAAATACATCAATATCCCCCGTCTCTTCCTTGTTAAAAGCAGCGCATGAACCTGTAACACATACCAGCTTAATCCATGGAATTTTAGACAACGCCTCTAACATAAAACGAGCCCTTCTTAAAGCTTCAAGAGAAAACATGCCACGAGCAACGGCATCAACCCTCTTGCCAGCCTTTAAACTATACAGACTTTTGTGCTCAGTGATGATTTTTGCCTGCTTCAGCCTTTTGAGTGCTGTTTGGAGTTGGACAGCAGTATAAGGCTCATCTGATATTAAAAAGGTAGCGAGCCTATAAAAACTAATTGGGTAATTGAAAATATCAAAATAGGAGAGTGTTTTATAAACACTCTCTTCGCACTTAGAAAGTTTAATTTTTGTAGACGCCATTGTTAATTACGATCAAGCTCAGTATTTACAAGTAAGTCTGCTTCTTTGTTCTGACTTCGGGGGACATGTGAGTATGAAACTGAGCTAAACTTACTTTCAAGGTTCTTGACCGCACTAAACAAAGAGGCAAGTGCCTTATCTTTAACCTTATATTGACCGTTTAACTGCCTTACAACCAACTCACTATCCAAAAAAGCTGAAATATCGAGGATATTTTTATTAATCGCCAAAATAAGACCTAGCATAAGAGCTCTGTACTCTGCTTGATTGTTTGTAGCTGTTCCGTAATACTCACTTGCCTTAAAAATAACGTTACCTTCGTTATCGTAAAGAACGGCAGCCCCGGCAGCAGGACCAGGATTGCCCCTAGCACCGCCATCAGTAAAAAGCTTAACCATTATTTTCCCTTAGATAAAAATAAGAACCAAGCAAAAACATGGAGGTAAGAAATCCTGTAACAAAACCCACAGTAGCATTAAAGTAGATGTTTGAAAAACCTTTATACACAACCGGATCCTTTAGCACCGATACAGGTACTACCTTTGAATCTCCGTTTTTATTTATCTCAGTGCTTAAAGCTTGGATTTCTTCCGACGTTAATTTCCAAATCGTTTGCACTCGTTCAGGATCCTGGTGCCTTACCTGAAATGTAACCAAAGAAGAGTCGGTTTTGACAACGCGTATGGCCCTATCAAGCTCACGTAGCCCTTTTCTTGTCACTTCTTCCTTAAGCCCTGCAAGTACTTTGCTCTTAACATCATCACTTTCAATTAACGCTGTAAGTGTTTTTGCGTAGTTAAGTGAGGCAAGAGAGGCATAGTACCCTTCGTAGCTAAAAGCGGATGGCACTGTCTCTATTCGTCTTGCCGTATAAAAAGATCCGGTTGCAATATATTTAGGAGGTATGTAATAAAAGGAGGCGAGACCAAGAAGTAGGCCTGCAAAACATCCCGTTATGAGAAATACCATCTTTTGCTTATACAAGGATAAAAGCCTACTAATAGTCATCTAAAATATTATATCACCTAATTCTTGCATTAAAACCCTAAAGAAACTTATACTATTCATTAGAGAAACAATGAAACTGCCCTATGTCTAAAAGTAAAATTGTTAGAAAAACAGTTCTTTCCCCAACCATCTTAATTGCCGGTGGGGCTGGATTTATCGGAGCACACCTCGCTGAAGCATTGCTTGAGCAAAAAGTTAATGTTGTTGTAGTAGACTCTTTGAACGCAACAGGTAAAGAACTGCAGATAGAAGCTTTACTCAAAAACGAACACTTTGCTTTCTTTGATGCTGATATTAACAAAGGCCTTCCACCAGAAATAGAGAGTGTTGACTATATCTTCCACCTATCAGGGGTTGAAACCTACATGTATGCAGACGGGTGGGGGTTGGAGACCCTTCTTGCCAACTCGCTAGGCACCAAAAACCTACTCGACTTTTCTTTAAAATGCGAAGCAAAGTTCTTACTTGTTTCCTCTATAGATGTATATCAGGGACTATTGTCTTCAATAAACCTAGCACATTATTTTGGCAAGACAGAATTTGAAGAAAGAAAATACTCTTTAATAGAAGCAAAAAGATACGCCGAGGCTTTGGTGTGGGAATATTATAAAAAGTATGACATGAACGCACGTATCGTTAGATTACCAAAGATTTATGGCCCAAGAATGCCTCTTAACAGTAATGAAGATTTAAACAGCGCTATTAAAGATTTACTTGAAGACAGAGACCTCAAGCTATTCGGAGAAGGTACTGAAAAAAACTTCTACTTGTACATAACAGATGCGGTTTCAGGTCTTGTGAAAGCGCTATTTGCAGAAGATACAAAAGGAAAAATTTACTCGCTCAGTGCTGACGAGCCCTACACAACACTCGAAATAATATATTTATTAAAAAATCTTGCCAGTAGAGAACTAAATATTGAATTTAAACCTAAAACAGGAGAATTGCCTCACCGATTCGTCGAACCGGATACAACAAACCTACACGAGCTTTCATGGGAACAAAAAATACCATTTAAAGAGGGGGTCAGCAAGACGCTAAAATGGTACGGGTATGAAATAAACGAGCATTCTTTTAAGCCGGCAAAAATTATAGCTGATAAAGAAAACCAGAAGCAGGCTGATACAACCAGTATCCTTCCCCAGCAAGAAGTGGTAAAACCGGTACCGGTTTCCGTAACGCCTAAGCCTAGCTGGTGGGAAACATATAAAGCTAAGAAAAAGCAGGTTAAAAAACCACAACAGGTAAAAACACAGGATGCTCCGATAAATGTCAAAAGCATGACCGAGATGGGAGCTGTGTCTAAGAGCAAAACGACTGTTGCTAGAACAACTGTGCAGCTGACTGGCATGCTGTTTTTAATTCTACTTCTTATAGTAGGCACGCCGTTAGTTCAAGCCACATACTTCACAATACAAGCATCTAGACAACTGAGCGCGCTGCCCACAAATCTGGGACAATTAGACATTAACTCAGCTCAAAGTAACGCAAATAAAGCATACATAGGATTCCAGAAAGCACAAAATACACTGAAGTTTACGTCATGGTTATTTAAAGTCACAGGCCAACAAAAAAGATACGAGACTTACCAAAATACACTGGTATCAGCTGAATACTTTTCGAAAGCAGTTTATTACACTTCAAAAGCAGGAGCTCCGTTTTCAAACATCTGGAGCGTAATTCGAATAGATAGGCCTACTCGCATAACCACACAAGATATATATAACATGGACTTCAACTTGAAAACTGCAAAAGCTAACTATGTTATGGCTCACGCGCTAGCTAAATCAATTGATGAAAATAAATACCCAAAGACATACCGAAGCAGGATTAATCAGTACAAAGAGGCTACCGAACTAAGTGTAAATACGGCAGGGGACGCCGAAAAAATTATGACGGACCTTCCGGAGCTGCTGGGAATAGAGAAGCCTAAAAAATACTTAATTCTATTCCAAAACTCGAACGAACTAAGGCCAACCGGAGGCTTTATCGGCTCATACGCTGTTCTTGAGCTTGAAGAGGGTAAAATCAAGAGCCTTAAAATCGACGATATATACAACCCTGACGGCCAGCTGGAAGACAATGAAGTAAGGCTATCCTCTTCAACTCCGATTAAAGAACTGTTGGGTGAAGAAAGTCTTTTTATAAGAAATGCCAACTGGAATCCTGACTTTAAGAAAAGCGCCCAAACCATTACAACCTTATTTACCGATGTAGACGGAAGTACTTTTGACGGTGTAATAGCTATAGATCTTGAAGTTATAAAAAACATGTTAAAAGTTACAGGTCCTGTTTATCTAACTGCGTATGACGAAGAAGTCAACGCAGATAATTTATACGAACGAACCCAATTTCATAGCGAGTTTAACTACAAAGAAGGCCAGTCGCAAAAGAAAACATTTTTGACTGTTCTTGGAAGTAAGTTTTTGGAAAAAGTTTTCTCCCTTCAACCAAAGGATATGCCTGGTCTTATGGAAGCCCTCTCCATAAGCCTTCAAAGTAAACACATTCTTATAAGTAATCCTAATACCCAACTCAGCACTCTGTTGGAAAAATACAGATGGGATGGTTCACTGCATAAAGAAGACGGAGACTATCTATATGTTGTTAATGCAAACCTTGGCGGAAACAAAGCCAACTACTATGTTAAAAACAAAATGAACTACGAAGTTACCGGACAAACAAGAGACGGTGTTATGCGGGCAGCACTTACTCTTGAATACAAACACATGGGCAAAGATTTAGCATGGCCAGGAGGTTCGTACAAAAACTATGTACGAGTACTAACTCAAAAAGGCACCAAGCTTACAGGCGCAGAGCTTACACTGTATGATAAACAGGGAAGGGTAATTAAAATGGAGGAAAGCCCTGTGATAGGACCTAAAACTCTAGCTGACGTAACTGAAGAAGAAACAAAAGGCGTGTTTTCTAAAAATACTACAAATCCAGCCAATTTAATAACTAAGGCTGTCATTGAAACTCAAGGACCTTACACTTCATACGGCTTTCTTGTCGTTGTAAACCCACAAGAAACTGCAAAACTCAGTATTAAATACGACCTAGGGGAGCGCTTCAAGCAAACTAAACAAAGCAAGAACTACACCCTTTACTGGCAAAAACAGCCCGGAACAATTGAAGACCAGATTACTTTTAAACTAACTGCACCGTTTGGTAAAACAATCGACGACGCACGCACCAAAAAACCTTATGGTAACCAATTCTTCACCAACGGAACACTTATAAAAGACGCGAGCTTTGCATTTAATCTAAACTAACTGCAAACATTGCTTTGGCACTGTGAACGTAGTAGAATACCATCCAGCCACGGCTACAGCTATGTTAGAGAAACAATACATCTTAAAACATCTAGCAAAAACGTATTGTTACAAATGCGGAGTCAGCATGGAAGAAGCGGAGCTTACAACCGTAAGTGAAGTACCAGTAGCCTTAATCGCACATGCTAAATGCCCAAACTGCAAAGCAGAAAGCATGATAACAATTACTGCGGCAGGTACGGGAACATCTCCGCTCATATCGGACCTGAAAGCACACGAAATTAAAAAATTTATGGGAGAAAAAAGCATCGGCTATGACGAGATTTTGGACGTTCATAAGCAAATGCAGAAAACATCAGTATGCAAATTAATGCAAAACTTAGAGAAAAAACAGGCAAAAGCTCTAAAGGCCTCAGACAAAACAGACAGCTTCCTGCAGTAATTTTTGGCAAGCATTTAACATCTATCCCGGTTGTTGTTGACTACGAAACCTTCAATAAGGTGTATTCCGCTGTGGGAGAAACATCCCTAGTAGAGCTTCTACTCGACGGGCAGGCTGCTCAACAAATTTTAATAAAAGACGTCCAAACAAATCCTGTAACAGATAAATACCTTCATGCAGGCTTCTATAAAGTAAATATGGCTGAGAAAATCACAGCTCAAATACCGGTTGAACTTGTGGGTCAAGAAAAGAACGCACTGATTAAGAGCGGTGAGGCTGTTATGTTAACCCTTCTTAACGAAATTGAAGTTGAGTGTTTACCCGGTTACTTGCCTTCCCATTTCACAATCGATGTCTCTACTCTTACTGAGGTAGGACAAGGCGTTACTGTAGGAGAGCTTAGCTACGATAAAGAACACGTACAACTTAATGCCGAAGACGAAGAACTAATAGTCAAGCTTGATTACCCGGAAATGCAACAAGAAGAGGAAGAAGTCACTGAAGCCGAAGCTTTAGAAAAGATTGAAGCCACAGCAGAGAAGAAAGAAGACGCGGAAGAAAACGAGTAATCCTTCTAAGACAGCTCAGGCCACGATTCAAGTGCAAGTATGCTAGTACCATCGTGTACAGATCCCCAGATTTCTTCTGTAATAAACGGCATAAACGGATGCAGCATCTTAAGACAATCATTGAAGACAAACTGGAGTATCTCTAGACCCTTCTTTTTTGCACTCCCCTCGCGTAACTTAACGTTCTCTATATATTTTGCTGCCAACAAGTCCCACATATAATGATAAACAGCCTCTCCGGCTTCAGCAAATCTAAACTTTTCTAAATTGGTGTTTACATCATCTAAAGTGGTTTTTAGACTCTGTAGCACTTCGCTATCTAGATCCTCTGTAACAAGAGCCAAGGCTTGCTTGTAATCCTGAGGTATGTTTGTTGGTTCTTGTAGCTGATCCTCTAACATACGCATGAAACGAGCCATGTTCCATATTTTGTTTGCAAAGTTTCGATAAGCTACAACCTTATCACGAGGAAAACTAAAGTCTTTGCCATTGGCGGTACCAAACACAAGACCCATTCTAAGAGCATCGACACCGTATTTTTCTATATACTCTGCAGGATTAATTTGATTCCCTAAACTTTTACTCATTTTCCTGCCGTCTATTGCTTTTACATGCCCATGCAGATAAACTGCGTTAAAAGGCACCCGGCCTGTAAGATAAGTCCCAAATAAAACCATACGAGAAACCCAGCGAGTAACAATCTCCCATCCTGTTTCTAAAACTGCTGTCGGATAAAAATATGCAAAATCTTCGGAATCCGGGTATCCCAAAGTAATAAGTGGCCACTGTCCGCTGGAGAACCAAGTATCAAAAGTGTCTGTTTCTTGTAGGAAATCGCCCTCAGGTTTCGTCTGAGAAACAACATAAGTACACTCTCTAGGAGCAATGAGAGACTGCAGGCCGGCCTCTATATCAGCAAAAGAATATTGGTCGAGCAAGCTCCCGAGAGTTCCCGTAACGGTAGAATCCTTGTGTAGAAACTTCACGACCAAAGAAGGGTTTTTGTGAACATCATACCAAGCAGGAATTCGAATACCCCACACAATTTGCCTGGAGATGGCCCAATCGCGCATAGATTCAACCCAACGCATATATGTGACCTCTCGCCATTTTGGAAAGATCTTTAAACCATGCTTGGTCACGGCATCTATTGCTAATTGTCTTAATGAATTGCCCTCAGCGTTAGTTTTGATAAACCAGTTTGGTAATACCAAATTTTCTATGTAGTCGCCACTTCGATAATCTACAGGAACTGTATTTGCATAAGAGTCATCAATCTTTTCTATCAAGCCAAGCTCCTGCAAGTCCGCAACTACCTTACTACGACACGCAAGAATCGAAAGACCCAAGTATTTACCGGCCACACCGGTCATCCTACCATCAATTCCAATAACACTTTTTATAGGAAGCCCGTGCCTTAAAGCTATTTCATAATCCTCTTTTGAATGCGCAGGAGTCACTTTCAACACGCCTGTACCAAATTCCGGGTTTACACTAGAATCAGCTATAACAGGCAGCTTTGACATTCCTGTAACGTCTAAGAACTCAATTTCTTTCCCTATATAAGCCCTGTATCTTTCGTCATTTGGATTTACAGCAAGCGCCGTGTCTCCAAGCTTTGACTCTGGCCTTACAGTAGCTACAGTTAGAGGGCCGTATTTAATGTAATAGAGAGGACTTATCGACTCTTTGTATGAAATTTCCGCATCACTAAATGTAGTTCCCCACTTAAAAGAGTAATTTACAACGTAGTCACTGCGATAAATCAGCCCTTCTTTTTCCATACGCTCAAACGTAGAAGTTACAGTTTTAATAGAGCGCTCGTCTAGAGTGAAGGTGTATCTTGACCAATCTACACTAGCCCCTAGCTGACGAAGTTGGTTATCAATAAGAGCTTTATTGGTATGTACAAAATCCCAGATCATTGAGTAAAGGGCCTTTCTGTCGAAATCAAATCTGGACTTGCCTTGTTTTTTTAACATGCGCTCAAAAGTAGTCTGAGTCTCAAACCCAGCGTGATCTGTACCGGGAACCCAAAGAGCGTTGTAACCTTGCATGCGTTTCCATCTTATTAATAAGTCCTCAATTGCGATCATAAGAATGTTACCCATGTGCATCTCTCCAGAGGCATTAGGAGGAGGTAAGATTATAGTGTATGGATTCTTTGTTTTATCAACCTTAACTTCAAATCCCCCTGCACATTCCCATTTCGCTAAAACACCGGCTTCAACTTCCTTATGTTTATAGGTTTTATCAAGTTCTCGTTTCATATATAATGTACTAGGTATTTTAACATGTTATATTCAAAATTATTCGCAAAAACCATAAAAACGGCTAAGGACTTAGACAGCATCAGTGCCACATTACTTACAAAAGGCGGGTTTATCGATCAAACAATGGCAGGAGCGTATACCTACTTACCCCTAGGAACAAAAGTACTTGCAAAGATTGAGAACATTGTAAGAACTGAGATGGACAAGGTTGGACAAGAAGTTTTTATGTCTGCATTATCTCCTTTCTCTTTATGGGAAACTACCGGAAGACTCGAGACTGTGGACGTCTTGTTCAAAGCCCAGGCTGCAAACTCAAGCTCTACTTTGAAAAATGACGGCGCATACATACTTAACTCTACCCATGAAGAAGTGATTACGCCAATTGCTAAGAAGTTTAACACCAGTTATAAAGACT
>ERZ724505.124-NODE-124-length-46961-cov-6.064192_pt1 | contig 46961 bp, 31 predicted proteins | sample MGYA00376038_ERZ724505 | MGnify/ENA primary metagenome ERZ724505 (study PRJEB28724, sample SAMN07190884) | wastewater metagenome | isolation source: effluent of sewage treatment plant in Hong Hong | place: Hong Kong | collected 2016-03-17 ... | reverse complement strand
TCGATCAGCTCGATGTCCATCAGCCAGAATGGAAGGAGTTTGCAGATTTGGCCTCGGCCAAGCAATTCGCCAATTCAGTTGGCTATCCGGTGATTGTCCGCCCCAGTTACGTACTGTCCGGTGCCGCCATGGCGGTTGTGCACAGCGAAGACGATCTCAAGGATTTTTTGGAAGCCGCAACAGAATTATCCAAAGAAGCGCCGGTTGTTATTTCCAAATTCGAAGTCGGGGCCAAAGAAATCGAGTTTGACGGTGTGGCCCAAAACGGCAAACTCATTTTGTATGCGCTGGCCGAGCACATCGAAAATGCCGGCGTGCATTCCGGCGACGCCACGATTGTCTTGCCGCCGCAGCGCGTGAACATCGAAACGCTGCGCAAAATCAAAGTGATTTCCAAGAAGATCGCTGCCGGACTCCAGATCTCGGGTCCGTTCAATATTCAGCTGCTGGCGAAGAATAATAATCTGAAAGTCATCGAGTGTAACTTGCGTGCCAGCCGTTCGTTTCCGTTTGCCAGCAAGGTCACGGGGGTGAATTTTGCAAAAATCGCCCTGCAGGCGTCACTCGGGGTTGCCGATGAAACCATGCGCTATCAGACCATCGATTTGGATCATGTAGGCGTGAAAGCCGCACAGTTCAGCTTCAGCCGCCTCAAAGGGGCCGATCCGCGTCTGGGGGTCGAAATGGCGTCCACTGGCGAAGTGGCGTGTTTCGGAACGACGGTCGAACAGGCGCTCATGCTGTCGCTGCGTGCTATCGGATTCCAGACACCGCGCAAGAATGTGCTCATCACCATCGGCAAACTGGAAGACAAGGTCGATATGCTCGAGACGGTCAAAAAAATGCAGGAAATGGGCTTCAATATTTTTGCGACCCATCGTACGCACGAATTCCTCTCCTCGCGCGATTGCCCGACCGGACTTCTCTACAAGCTGTCTGAGCCGCGCAGCCCGAATATACGTGAGTATCTGGAAAACCAGCGCATCGACCTGGTGATCAATATTCCGCAGCACACCTCCACATCCGAAAAGACAGACGGCTATTTTATCCGTCGCATCGCCATCGACCGCAATATTCCGCTCATTACCAACGTCCAGCTTGCCAAGCGCATCATCGAAGCAATTGAGTACGAACGAACCGCCAGGCAAATGCCGTTACTTGCGTGGCCGGACTTGCTCTACACCGAGCAACATTAGGATTCGGAATTTGGACTGAGTGCGTTGATCCTTTTTTACTGTATGTATTTTGTTATTTGCTTCGTATTTTATTCTTTGATCTCGTTCTTCCTCAGGACGCCGCGTCCCGTCTGCGGCTATAATTTTTCCCTTGCACTCCCTTTGGTTCTTCCCTAAACTAGCTCCACTTTATGGCTGTTTACGCAATCAAAAAAGGCGAGGAATCCAACGACCGTCTGCAGAGCCGCTTTAAAAAGCAGGTGCAGGAAGCTCGCTTCGTCAAAGTTCTCCGCGAGCGCCGCACGCGCAAAAAGAAGCTCACACAGCGCCTTCAGCGCATTCGCGCCCTGAAGCGTGAACAGTACAGGGCAGAGAACAAGAAGAACCAGTTCTATTCGAACATGTGAGGATGTTTCTATCGCAATGCAAACGCCCGAAAGGGCGTTTTTTTTAGCTGTTTGCGTCTTTGGCAAGTTGCACAACACGCGTTACATCATCGTTGTCATAATGAGAGGCGGCACGCCTGGCGACAAGCAGAATAATTTGCCGGGCAAGGCGTTCCCCATCTGCTGTTGTCCATTTTTTACCACGGGAATGCAGCTCTTGATCGGTCGGGCGATTTTTTTCTAGAAACTTTTGAAGGTCAGGATCAACAGGGGTGCATCCGATGAGGGCATATGCCTCTTGTATGTTGCCACCTTCCAGCGCATCAGCAACTTCACCCCAATCAACTGTGGGGTGAGATTTTGCATTCCTGGACTTTTTGCCTAATCTTCGTCCCGGATCAGAGGTTACTTTCCTCTTTCCTAATCTTTTTTTCAGTTCCCGGGGGGTAATCCAGAAAACATTTTCCAGGATTTGAGCTGTTACATCGGGGTGCGTTGCGAGCGCGTCAAACAGCACCTTCTCAATGCGGCCAAGAATATTGTTTGTCGTCTCGTTCACAGAAAGAAGAACATCGACACAAATGCCATGTTGCAGGTCGCCAGACATATTCGTCTCGTCAGTCGGCGAACTTTCTGCGGCGTGTGTCATCGGCTCACTTCTTTTATCAGCATAAAGCATGCTATTCGCCTCAATGCGCGAGCCGAGAAAATGAGTGAGACATGTGCGAGCGTTTGCCTTGATCTTGTTTGTTATCTGATCGACATTTTTTGTTATACATACACTCACTCGCACATACGATTCATTGTTTCGCTTCTCAATTTTTACCGCCACGCTTCCTCCCTTTTTATACTCTGTTTTGTACTCAAGAGACATAGGCATACCGTAATACTCATTGAATGAAAGTCAACAATATCACATTGTATACTCCGCTTTCTTCAGTAACTGTCCCAGCAAAAAAACCGGCAGTCCTACAATACTCGTCCAGTCTCCTTCTATATGCTCGATCATCAGCTGGCCCGCACCATCGATCTGAAAGCCGCCGGAACGATCTTTCCACTGATTGCCGGCAATCCACCAATCCATCTGCGCATCATCCAGCTCGGCAAAGGTCACTCGGGATGACGACAGGCCGTCATGAATTTTTCCAGCTGCATCAATCACGCATAAACCGGAATGTACGACACATGTTTTTCCACTGTGGTCTTTGAGCATTCGTCTGGCATCTGCTGCATCAATTGGTTTTTCAAACAGCGTACCATCGGCACTCACGACCAGTGTATCGCAGCCAATCACAATCGCTTGCGGATGGAGGTGAGCTACAGCTTGCGCTTTGAGCGTTGCCAACAACACTGCCCGCTTGGCAGGATCAGCTTCGATCACGGCTTCTTCATTCACCGAACTGGGAACGACTGTAAAGACAGCGCCGATGCCGGCAAGTAATTGAGCGCGCTGCGGACTGACAGAGGCAAGAATGAGAGGGGACATCTGTTTACTGGAAAATCTGCAGAGCCTTGTCGAGCTGGGCATCGGTTGCAGCGGTTGGGAGTGTATCGATGAAGATGTCCGGCTGCACTCCAGTGCCGTCAATTTTGTTACCGTAGGGCGAGAGGAATTCGGCGACCGTGAGCTTGAGTGCTTCACCGCTCTGAAAATTGACGAATTCCTGGACAGTGCCTTTGCCGAATGTTCCGGTTCCGACGATAATCGCCCGCTTCAGATCCTTCATGGCACCGGCCATAATTTCCGAAGCGCTTGCCGATCCCTTATTAACCAGCAGTACAAGCGGTATTCCTGCGTCGACAGTCGGCTCTTCGTCTGTCCTGTTGGTCAGTGAGTCGGTTTTGCTTTTCACCTGCACAATCGGGCTTCCTTTGGGAACAAAGTTGCTGGCAACCTCGATGGCTGCATGGAGAAGGCCGCCAGGGTTGTTGCGCATGTCAAGAATAATGCCGCGCGGGTGTTTTTCATTGATGGCGGCAAAGACGCTGCGCATGTTGCGGTCGGCGTTGTCGCCGAACTGCGACAGCTTCACGACAGCTATATTGCCTTTCCAGCTGACTTCATAATCGGGAATGCTGATATTGTCCCGTACCACCGAGACAGTCATGGCAGCGCCGTCACGCAGAATGCCGAGTGTTACGATTGTTCCCTTGTCGCCGCGGATGAGATTGACGGCCGTATCGAGGGTCAGACCCGTCAGAGTCTTGCCGTTGGCCGACAGCAGCCGGTCACCCGGCTTCAGGCCGGCTTTCTCTGCCGGGGAGCCCGACAGCGGAGCGACGATCGTCGGATATCCCTCTTTCATTTCGACATGCGCACCAATGGCACCGTTGAGCTGGCCCTTGATCTGGGATTCAAAATCCGAAGCCTGATTCGGCCGGAAGAAAAGAGTGTAGGGGTCTTTGAGACTTTGGACGAGGCCTTCAATGGATTTGTAGGAGACGTCGGAAGTATCCAGTTTATCCGAACGCAGATAGTCGCGCTGGATGATATTCCAGACAGCATTCTGCAGGGCGCTCTTGGGCAGACTGTTCGCACCGCTGCCAGCGGAGTCGTTTGCAGGCGCCTCATCAGCTGAGCCGATAGACCGGATGATGCTGTAGGCTTCCGCCCCCGTCAGGTTCCGTCGTCCGCCGAAAAAAGCGGGACGCAGCGGCTGAAGCCATTTGCGTGCAATGGCATGCATGACAGCGGTTTTCTCGGTCGCTGTTTTCACGTCACGCAGTCGCGAGATATCGGCAGTGGCGTTGCCGGACGAAAGTGCCGTCGCAATCTCGACAGCCTCCATGCGGGTGATCGGCTGCTGCAAGAGCAGAGTCGGCTTGTCTTTCCAGATGTCCAGGGCATGACTGGCATACGCTGCGCAGAGACTGCTTTTCAAGGCGGCCGGAATGCGTTTGACCGACAGGACGCAGTTGGCAGGCGCGCTCAGTTGCAGCGCTTCCACCGCCCATTGCACAAATTCCCCGCGCGAAACGGTTTCAACTTTCGATTGGTCCGTCATCATCTCCGCTGCGGATGCGCCGGGAAGAGCGGTGCTGCAAACGACCAGGGAAATCGTCAGTGTGCGGAAAATTCTGTGCATGAAAACAAAGGAAGAACAATAGCGGCATCTTACGGATTCACAACCGGAGATACAATTGTTTTATGCAGGAAAACACACACATATTGTTCTTGTCTCACGCGCCGTTTTCTGGTTAGGAAACAATAATCCGCGTGGTTGCCACGGCACCGAACTCCTTCATGTCCTCCTGGCGCTGGAACAGATAGCCAAGCAGCCACAATCCGCCTACCACATACAGGATGGATGGAATGAGTGTCAGCGGTACTGCATGCAGGACCGAATCACTGCTCTGCCCCAAAACGGCGCCGAGAGTCGTAGGACGACCGGGAAGCACATCGGGCAGGGAGACGATGAAATCGAAAATGCCGTGAATGACAAACGCGCACAGCAGGCCGCGGATGATATTGTAGCGATAGAAAACGGACTCGATAGGCAGAGACAAAAGCCGGTGAACAAACGCGATAACAGGATGCCGGTTGCCGTCCGCAAACTGCTTTCTCAGGAGAGGGGAGGCAAAGAAGGCCAGACCGAAGAAGTATCCCAGCACGCCGGTGGAGAGGATGTGGACCATGTTGGTCAGAATCGATCGGCCGATGATATTGCCGAGAAAAGGAGTCCACATCGGCTGCTGCGGTGTGATGAGATAATTTTGCACAAAGCCGATGAAGTAATGCGGATTTTCCAGATTTTCGGCGAACGCGAAACCGATGGCAACGACGATTGCCAGTTGCAGGACATCATCAATGGAGCGGAAAAAACTGTCACTGCTGTGGCGCAGCACCCAGTATTTGCTGGCCTCCTCGATGATGCCGACAATCAGGTAGGTGATGAGTGTGGCGATGATTGTTGCACTTGTGCCGGTTGGTGACGACAGCAGTCCGCCGGCGACAAAGTCATTGGCAGATCCGCTGAAATTGAGCGGAACGATTTTGAACAGAAAGAAGTTCAGTTCTATCGAGTGGCGTTGCAGTGCGTCGTAAAACAGAATGGGTGCTGTCGAGAGCATGCCGGCGAAAAATGCCAGAACGACTACGCTCAGTCTTTGCACATGGTACGACAGAAAGAGGGCGCACCAGATCACAACCGGTACGATGGCCACAGCTGCCGCCAGTCCTGTTGCGATCATTTCGTCATGGGTTTTGCCGCGCAGCATGGCATATGTGACCCAGAAAATGAATGTGCCGAGAACAGTGGCCTTCATGCTCACATTCCACGGACCGAACAGGAATTTCCATCCGATGACAACGCAGGTGATACCCAGCGCCATCAAAAAAGGGTCCTGTCCGATGCCGGTTTCAAAGAACGCACGCTTGAAGCTGATGAGAATCCAGGTGACAACCGTGCCGAGAACGAAGGCGAAGAAATAACGGTACCGGTCTTTGGCGCCACGCCATCGCAACTGGTCAAAGATGCCGAAGGCGGCAATTGCCAGAAAGACCACCACTGTTCGCGTGATGCTCACTTGATTGCCGAGTCCGAATACTGCCGCAATGGAAAGCGACGAACGTGCGAAGGTGATGCCAATCAGGCCAACCGTGACAATGCCGGCTATCATCATCATGGTTTGAGATGGCAGGAAGAGATGGTGTTTTTCCACGCTTGCGAGCGTCTGTCTGTCGACCGTTTTCATGTTCATAACCCCCGACCATAACCGGATTAACAACATGCTCACAAGCAGCGCGATGGTGACGAAGAGAATCTGCATGAAAATCTGATTATTATAGCATAAAAATTGTCTGTAGTCTAAGCAGAAATCTGTTTGAGTGTGTGGCTGCATGAGCTATGGCAGGGAAATATTGACAATATGCCTATATGGAGTATAAATGAATGCTTACTTACCCACTTTTTATGCCGTTTGCCCTTCGCACCAAAGCAGCTGTCGTTCTGTCTGCTTTTTTATTCGTAACCTCGGCTAGCGCGCCTTTTTCCGCATTTTCTGACGGCGGAGCGGATCTGTCGGTTTCGGTTGCCGTGCAGCCCTCAGTCGCTGCAACAGCGCCGATGGTACTCGCGGTGACGATTCACAATGCAGGACCGGAGGCGGCGCCTCAACCTATTGCCCGTGGATTGATTCCGGAAGGGTATGCGTTTGACGGAAGTGCGTCGCGCGGATGTGTCGGATCCTCTTTCGGCCCGGAATTTGTATGCTTGGGCATTGGATCGCCGCTGGAGGCAGGAATGGATTACGTCTATACAGTCTATGCCAAGCCTGTTCGTACATTTGATTGCCAAACGGTCGTCTCGCTGGCATCTGTAAGCGTGGAGTCGGTACCAGCCGGAAATGATCCGGATATGACAAACAATGTCAGTGCTGCCACATCGTTTGCTATCACATGCCCTGTTGAAGCACAGCCACCCCAGGCAGACTTGTCACTCCATGTTTCCGCGGATGCGACTCTGGATCAGAGTGCGCCGCTTGCACTCCGGCTGACAGTGCACAATGCCGGACCGCAGCCAGCTAGTCAGACAGTAATCCGCGGCAATCTGCCTGCAGGGTATGCATTCAATGGCAGTACGTCGTTGCACTGTGTCGGATCTTCTTTCGGTCAGGATTTTGTATGCCTTCCGCAGGCAACAGCTTTGCCTGCAGGGGAGGATCGCGTCTATACCGTTTACGCCAATCCTGTCAGTACATTGGCATGCGGCGCTGTTATCAGTATTCCGGCTGCACACGTAGAAGCTTCTTTTGGGCAGGCGGATCCGGACATGACAAATAACGAAGTAAGCGGGCTGTCATCAACTATTACCTGCCCCGTGCCGCCCATGGCAGACATGAGTGTTACACTTACCGGTTCCAGCATCGTTGCACCCGGCGGAACCATGACCTATGCCGTGACAGTAAAAAACAACGGACCGACCAGCGCCAGCGCGGTGCAGGCAGTGCTGCCGGTTCCGCTTGGTTTGACATTCCAGCAACCGCTCTCTTCGCCTTCGTGCGTGCAAAACGGCGCCAACGTGGTATGCACCAATTCGTTATTGCAATCGGGCGATGTCGCCGTCTCGTCTGTCGTCTTCTCCGCTCTGGAATCACTGGAATGCGGCCTGACTTTTTCTGCCGCCGCTACCGTAGATGCAGCAGAGCCAGACGCTGCCGACTGGAATAATCAGTCTGCAACTGTCACTACGGCAGTTGTTTGCGGTTCCTCCTCCTCTTCTTCTTCTTCTTCTTCTTCTTCTTCTTCTTCTGATTCCTCTTCCAGTTCCAGTTCCAGTGAGTCGTCAGAGCCGACAGGGTCATCGAGCTCATCGTCCTCCTCATCAATCAATGACATCAATCCGAACTTCAATCCTCCGGCACCATCCACGAGTTCCAATACCAGCTCACACCGCGGCCATGATACAAATATTCTCGTGCAGATTTTGCGCTTCATTACACGTGGAAGCACTATTGCTCCGCCGGCATTCGGAGGTGGCACCATGACGCTTGCCGACATAACAGAGGATCAGAACCATGCCATCTGCAGCATGGCCAAGACACTAAAGTACAACACATCCGATCGCATGCCGGCACAGAAGATGATTGCCGGCCTTCTGGCGCTGCAATTGGGCCTGCCTCAATCTCTTGTCCTTGATGCATTGCAGGAGCCTGCATTCTGTTCCTGAGCCTTCCGGTCTCTTTGTATGTAAAACGCCTTTCGTAAGCGGAAGGCGTTTTAACGGCTATTGTCACCGGCACGAAACTGCGCGATGAATGTAAGGGGATTCATGGAATACTTTTTGGCCTCCGCTGCGCCGGGCATCGAGCGGGGCCTATACGGATAGTGCCTTGTTTCGCCGGCGATTTCACGGTCTACCGCCACATGCACATGTGCAGCAGTTGTCTCACCGGTCATGCCGACGGTGCCGATGGTTTCACCTGGTCTGACGCTCTGGTCTGCGTGGACCAGAATCCTGTCAAAGTGTCCGTAAACGGAGTAAAAAACACCCTGAGATGTGCAGTGGCGAATCATGACAAAGCGGCCCAGATGCTCATCGGTGCCGGTACCTGCAACAGTACCGCCGCCAATCGCGCCGACTGGCGTGCCAAATGCGAGCTTTAAGTCCACTGCCGCATGAAGCCCTGTCCATTCGCCGGCATCGATATTGTACGAGCCGAAATAGCGGGTGGAATAGAAGAGTTTGGCGGTAATGGCGGAAACTGATTCGCCTTCAGGCAGTGCGGACAAAACACTCAGCGGTGTTGTAAGCAGCGCAAGGTCATAGCGCGGAACAGCGACAAAATCTTCGGGGGTCATCTGGCTGTATGGCCTGTTCCACTCATCAGGCGTGTGCATGGCACCCCAGTTTGGCACTTTTGCGACAGGGAACGACGAGCGAATGAACGGGGCGCAGGATTCCGTGCCGGTGGCTTCCGGCGCTGCCGATACGCCGACAGACGAGGACGAATCAGAAACTGCTGCTGGCTGAACCGGTTTTGGCACAGTGTGGATTTCGTCGGACGGACTGATGGTCTGTGTAAGCGGTGCGGCACGTTCTGGCGCGGCTTGCCTGCGGGGTACATCCGCCTCAGCTTCTGCAGCCGGATGAATGCCGCCGGATACTTCCTGCTGTGCTGTCGTCCAAACCGGTTGCGGCTGCGCACTGCACCCTCTCTGGCGAAGGCACGGACCAGCCAGGGTCGCGACATCCTCTGGTACGTACGCTTGCAGGGTGAGCCTGTTTACAATCACACTGCAGCTGGCGATAATCGCGACGCACGCGACAGTGCCGAGCACATGTTCGTAGTACTGCGCGCGCACACGCAAACGGGCAACAAGCCGGTGAATGTTTGTGTGTATGTTAATGTACTATTATACCATTATTGTATAATAATAGGAACAGATATTCGGAGATGATATACGCTACAATCAACATTGATCTTTGTATGAAAACGGAAAAAATTCTGAGGCAACTTGTCATAACTATTCTGGTTGCTGCCGGAATGTTTCTTGTTTTTTCAGGGTACTCGATCCGGCAGAAGGCACAAGAAAGCCTGCAATGGAAACAGGTGAAGGGCACGGTTATCCTGTCGCATTACCATCAGAAGTATTTTCGCAGACGTTACGTATATGCTGCCTCGCTGTCCTACCAGTTCAAAGTAAATGAAACATGGCGCATTGGCAGTACTTACTCTTTTACAGACCGTGACACTTGGTTCTACGGCGAAGATGCCGCTCAGGCCTTTGTCGCTCAATATCCCGTCGGAAGCACAGTTGTTGTATTTTATGATCCGCAGACAGGTGAGTCAGTCTTAAAGCCGGGGGTACATGGGGCAAATAACGGGCTTGTAGCAATGGCTTTGGGAAAAATTAGCTTTATCGGCGCAATTTGTTTTTTACTACCTCTCCTGACGGAAATAGCACGCACTCTCCGACAATTTTCCAGGAAGAGAAGCTAATCAAACACCGGCTTATCGCGGTCGCGGTCTTCCTTCCCCCTGAGTACCCTGCTAGTCTAGTGGCGCATTCACCTCAAATTACATGCCTGCCACCACTCTCGATCAAATCGTCTCCCTCTCCAAACGTCGAGGTTTCGTGTTCCCGGGTTCGGATATTTACGGCGGACTGGCTAACACGTGGGACTACGGACCGCTCGGAGTGGAGCTGAAAAACCGCGTCAAAAAGCAGTGGTGGAAGACATTCGTGCGCGGCCGGACCGATATGTTCGGGCTCGATGCAGCCATTCTGATGAACCCGAAAGTGTGGGAAGCAAGCGGACACGTGGGTTCTTTTACAGATCCCCTCATCGATTGCAAAAAGTGCAAGCAGCGCTTTCGCGGCGACAAATTGCTCGAAGAAAAACTCGGTGTCGAAGCGGTTGCCATTTTGAAAATCGAGCAGATCCAGCCGATGATGATGGCCGAGAAAATCAAATGTCCGGCCTGCGGCTCTATCGATTGGACCGACGCCAAGAAATTCAACCTGATGTTCAAAACGCAGCAGGGTGTTATAGAAGGAGAGGGGAGTGATATTTACTTGCGTCCCGAAACAGCGCAGGGAATTTTCGTGAACTTCAAGAATGTGATGGATACCATGCGTCCACGCCTGCCGTTTGGCGTGGCGCAGATCGGCAAAGCGTTCCGCAACGAAATCACACCGGGAAACTTTACGTTTCGCACCCGCGAATTCGAGCAGATGGAAATCGAGTATTTCTTTGATCCGGAAGCCACAAAGTGGGAAGATATCTTTGCTCTCTGGAAGAAGATGAGTTGGGAATTTATTACCGATACACTCGGCGTTGCCAAAGATAATTTGCGCCTGCGCGATCACGAAAAAGACGAGCTGTCACACTACTCCAAAGGTACAACCGATATCGAATATAAATTCCCGTTCGGTTGGGGCGAACTGTGTGCCGCTGCTGCGTATCGTGGCGATTACGATTTGTCGCAGCACGAAAAATTCAGCGGTCAGGAGCTTAAGTACACCGATCCCGATGTGCCAACGCGCAAGCTTGTTCCGCACGTCATGGAGCCGTCCTTTGGATCTGATCGTGTGACACTTGCCGTCTTGCTCGATGCGTACAATGAGGAAGTATTGGAAAATGGTGAAACGCGCATAGTCATGAAGTTCAAGCCAGGTATCGCCCCCGTGGACGTCGCCATTTTGCCGCTCTCCAAAAAAGAACATTTAACTGCGAAAGCGAAAGAAGTGTATCAATTACTCTTGGACAAAACGGATCTGACCATTGATTTTGACTTAACTGGCTCTATCGGCAAGCGCTATCGCCGTCAGGACGAAATCGGCACGCCAAAATGTATTACCGTCGACTTCGGTACACTCGGCGAAGATACGGCGCAGGGCGAGAAAGACACGGTTACCATCCGCGATCGCGATACGCTTAAGCAAGAACGGGTGTCCATCGGTACACTGGTGCAACAATTGATGCAGTGATACCGTAGGCGTTCATGACGCAGAATAATCAATCACCGGCAACCAAGCAGGATATCCAGATGCTTATGGAAATGATTGGTTCCTATGAAATGCGATTTGAAGCTATATATGGAAAATTTGATGAGTTGCGAGAAGATATTACTGCCGATATTGATGGGAAAATTGCTCAATCAGAAGAAAGAATGAAAGCACATTTCGATCTCGCTGTCGAAACTATTCGCCACGACCTTGTCGGTGCAAATAATGATGATATTCAAAACATCAAACAACGTGTGAAGCGCTTGGAAGAAGAGGTGGGGATTGCGGCATAATTGCAAAAAAATTATTATATTGTATAATTAAATTAATGGAAAAAAGATATTCAATTTCAATTACTGATCCAAAAGGCTTGCGCCTTCGTCCAATGGGGCGATTAGCTGATATTGGACAAAGTCTAAGTGTTTTGGGCATAAGACTTAGTCTCGAAGATCCAAGGGGTAACAGGGCCGATTATCGCAGTACAACAACTATTATGGAAAAAATTTTTGTGAAGCGAGGAGAATGTCTAGGAGTCATTTTATCGGGTCCAGGTGACAAAATTGCCAATATTGATGAAAAATCGATTCGAGGTGCCAACGAGCCATTTCATGTCTATTTGAGTCAGGCAATCAATGATTTTGCAGCCAGACCTCCGTCTTCATCATATTAAAAAGTATCTTTTATTTGCATTCAAAGCCAATTTCGCGTATAAATAGCACACTTCGCTTTTAACTGATCACCGCGGTCCTGGCACGAAGTGCCACTCTGAGCCTGTCGAAGAGTGAACTTCCGCTCCCTCCGCATTACGGGTGAAAAGACGTTAGAAGTTTGATCCAAGGAATTCATTCATCATAGATCGATATTGCCTAGTTCGTGTCTTACACGAATTACGAATCACGAATTGTGAATTACGAATATGAATTCTTTGAATCTGAAAGTTCAATTCTTCATTCTACATTCTTAATTCTTCATTCTCATTATTATGGCTATACCTAGCCCAAAAGAGCTCCTCGACCACGCCTGCCACTTTGGTCACCGCAAAGAAAAGTGGAACCCGAAAATGAAGCCGTTCCTCTATGGCACTCGCAAGGGTATTCATATCTTCGATCTCGAGAGGACGCACGATGCCCTCAAGAAAGTCTGTGACGAACTCCGTTCGTTACAGAAATCGGGCAAGACCATTCTTTTCGTATCAACAAAGGCGCAAAGCCTGCTCCTCATCGAGCACATCAGCAAGGCAATCCACCAGCCGGTTGTCACCAAGAAATGGGTTCCGGGCTTGCTGACAAACTGGGCAACCATCAAGCACCGTATCCGCTACTACCTGGATCTTCAGAATTCTTTTAAGACAGGCGAGATCGAAAAGTACACCAAGAAGGAACAGACCGCACTTCGCAAGGAATTGGCCAAACTGGATGCCGGCTTGTCCGGTGTGTCCAGCATGACAGGCTTGCCGGATGCTGTGTTCGTTGTCGATGCCGTGCGCGACCATGTTGCCGTGCTTGAGGCCCGCAAGCTGGGTATTCCGGTATATGGCATTTGTGACAGCAATGCAGACCCGGACAACTTCAAGGTCTTCATTCCGGCGAACGATGATGCCGTCCAGTCCATCAAGATTATCCTGGACGCCATTCAGTCCGAATTGCAGGATGCCAAGCCAAAAGCTGAGGCGGCTAACAAGGACGCGAACTAATTGATAGACTGATAGCCACTGAGCAGCGGTAAGCGATAAACGGCTAGCACATTGACTTACCGCTTATCGCTTCTCTGATTCAATCACTCATTCACCCACTTCATTCCCCTTATACTTATGACAACAATCTCCGCTTCCCAAGTCGCGCAGCTGCGCGCTCGTACCGGTGCCGGCATTCTTGAATCCAAGAAAGCGTTAGAAGAAGCCAACGGCGATGAGTCGATGGCGATCGACATCCTGCGCAAGAAAGGCAAAGCTCAGGCTATCAAAAAGGCAGATCGCATGCAGAGCGAAGGCGGTATTTTCATTGCCACAGACGGCAAGAAAGCCGCTGTCGTCATGCTGAAGTGCGAAACGGATTTCGTCGGGCGTTCCGACAACTTCGTCAAAGTCGGTCAGATGCTGGCACAGGCGTTGCATGACAAGGGTCCGGAAGGATTCGAGACTGTCGCCGGTGAGAAGGTGCCTGCCGCAGTGCTTGAACTGGGCGAAAACATCTCGGTTGGCGAAACGGCAATGCTCTCCGCTCCGGTTATCGGCACATACGTGCACAGCAATCGCAAAATCGGTGTGGTGATCGGCTTGTCCAAAGGAACGAAAGACCAGGCGGTCGATGCTGCCATGCATGCTGCAGCCATGAGTCCGATGTACAAAATGCCAGAACATGTTCCGACCGAATTGATCGCAAAAGAGCGCGAAATCTGGAAGGAGCAGATGGCCAAAGACGCAGGCAAGAAGCCGCCGGAGATTCTCGAGAAGATCATGCTCGGCAAAGAGAAGAAGTTCCGCGAAGAGAATGCGCTTGTCACGCAGGCATTCGTCAAAGATCCGAGCAGGACAGTCGGACATATGCTGGACGGAGCGGAGGTGACGGAATATCTCCGTGTGGCTTTTTAACTCTCAGTCAGTCAGTGTAAAAGCAGGTCGCAAGGCCTGCTTTTTTTGAAGGCTTTTAAAACAGGCTGAAAAATGCTATAATGAAACAGTTACAAACACCCATATCCATTTCCCTCGTCTTTGTATGAGAAAAGAATTTTCTCCTCTCAAGTGGGCAGCCAGTCATTTCCAGCTGACTCTCTCGATCGGTATTGCAACCGTTCTGGGCGTCGTCGGTCTGCTTTTGAATGCATCTGCCGACAATCAGCAGGCAGGTCTTTTGCAGAAAGGCATAAATGACGCGCAGCTGGTGATGATCGACAATACCGGCCATGGTAACAATCAGGTGGTTCCGGGTGGTCAGGCATTTACGATTATCGTGGCAATGGCCAATAAATCCAAACAGGCCGGTGCAAAACTTAACACCTGGACTACGCCGAACTACAGGCTTGGCATCTCGAATCCGCAGGATGCGCAGAAATTCGGACCGGATGCCGGTCGTACGATTGTACGGGCGGATGTTCCGCAAAACGGTATCGAGCCATTTGTGATCAAAATGGTTGCTCCTGCCACCCCCGGAGTCTACACGTTTAAGGTTCGCATGGTGCAGGAGGGTGTCGAATGGTTCGGTCAGGAAGTACCGCTGTCTGTGACGGTGACCAAGCCGCTCATTCCAAGCATTGATGATGCCATGCTCGAAACGAAAAACATTCCGGATGTCCGCCTTTTTCCGGGTCAGGCAGGAAATCTGTACATTGCCATGCGCAACAAGACGCAGCGGCAGAACGTCAATTTGAATATCTGGGATGCCAGTTATGCGCTCGGTACAGCAGATGATTTCCGTTTCGGACTGGATGCCACTCGTTCCCGTGTGGATGGAAAGGTGGGGAATACGAATGCGGATAACTACAAGAACTTTCTCGTGAAAATTGTGGCACCGTCGACGCCGGGCACCTATACCATGACCTTGCAGATGGTGCATGAAGGTGTCGCATGGTTCGGCGAAAAAGCGGTTGTCAAAGTGATTGTCTCCGAGCCGACAAAAGGCGTGTGTTCCGGCACCTTTGGAGACGGCCAGATCGCTGCCGACACCTATCTGCTTCAGGTCGGGCAGCTGCCGAAGTACTCTGTGGAATTCGCCAACACCGGTACCGATACCTGGCAGGCCGGACAGTACTACATCAAACAGGACATGAGCGTGACGGGGACGAAAATTTTTGACCAGAACTACGCACTGGCACTTCCGTCCAATCTGGAAACATGGCAGCACGGCCGTGCCGACGTCATTTTTCCCCAGATCAACAGTGATGCGCTGGTTCCGGGAAACTATGTCATCCCGCTTTCTGTCTATGTGGATTACAACGGCTCAACCAGCGGCTTTACCAGAGTGCAGCGCAAGATTACCGACAACTGTGTGATTAAAATCAAAGTGGTTGCGCCTCAGTACAATGCCAAGGCTGTGCCGGACAAAATGAAAGTGGAGGCGCTGTCGGTAACCGAAGGAAGTTTGCAGCCTTCATTCTTTGACACGAACAGCACATTTGAACCCGGTCAGCAGATCGGTGTCTCATTTGCGTTCACGAATATCAAGCAGGATGGCGCAGCGGAGCTGGCATGGACAACAGCCAAGCAGATCGGCGTGTCGGTTAAAGACAGTCGTACCGGCAAAGAAATAGGTTTAATGGGAAACAAGTGGATCTATCGTGGCGATACTGTCCGGCCTGGCGCCAATTTGGAGGTAAGCCGCCTGGGCTTCATGCTGCCAAAGGACATTCAGCCAGGATCGTATACGCTGAATGTGCAGCTTGTTTCTCCGTACGGCAACTTCGGTGAAACATACAAAATCCCTTACACAGTTGTAAAAACCCTTCACGATGCCACCGCCATTCCGGCGGAAATGAAGATAGAGCGTGTCTTGACCAACAACTGGCCGAATATGACCTATGCCGATACCAGCGGAGTATTTACTCCGGACTCGACAATCATGATTTCCGGCGCGTTCAAGAATCCGTCGAAAGATGGATACGTGCCGGCGTGGAACAACTGGGATGTCAGTATGAACATGTTTGATTCCCGTACCAATCAATCCATTCGCAGCATCAAACTGGATGCGACTGTTCTGCCGGGAGGAAACGGGTTCTGGACACGCAATTTCTACGGCGTGTACGTTATTCCGGCAAACGCGAAGCCAGGAAACTACACAATAACGCTTTCACTGGAATATAACGGCATGAAATTCGGCGAATCATTCGATATTCCGTATACCATTGTTGCCGCAAAAGATGATGCAAAATGCATAACAGCGCCTGCCGACATCACTGTTGCCGCCGGTCAGCCGTTTACGCTTTCCTACAGCATGCAGAACACAGGCAATACGTACTTTACCCCCAATACGTACCGTATCATGCTCGATTCCGCCCCCTATATGGTGAATGCTCAGGTGTATACGCCCGGTGACGTTGCTCCACAGGCAACAGTGTCGCTCACCGTGCCGGTCACTATCAATATTCCAGGGACCTACACAGTGAACGGACGCATGTCGCCCGGCTATAACACTCGCTTTGGAGAGGCGTGTACCAGCAAGGTGATAGTGCAGCCGCTCGATGCCGTTGCCCGATAATATGTTCCTTACAGGCCGCCGGATGCGCTCCGGCGGCTTTTTTGGTCTTGTAAAAGGCAAATATCTGGCGTGCGTTTGTAAAACTGCTCTTTAATTTTGCCTCAATCTCTGGTAGAATGTGTCTTATGGATACAAAATGCAACTTCCTTATAGCAGAAGACGATCCGGTCTTGCGCGACCTGTATGTCCGTAAATTCAGCAATGCGGAATACCAGATCCGCACTGCCGCCAACGGAGAGGAGGTGATCAGCATGGTGGCCTTGCAGAAGCCCGACTTGCTGCTGCTCGATCTCAATATGCCGGTACTTGACGGCTTCGGCGTATTGGAAAAGCTGCCGACGGACAAGCGTCCGTTTCCTGTGATTATTATCACCAATTTTGAAGATCAGACGACACGCGACAAGGCCAAAAAGCTCGGCGTGGACGGTTATTTTGTCAAAAAGGACATGACGATCAAATCGCTGGTGGAGATGGTGGAGGGACTTTTGAAGTACAAGAAGGCCGCTTAGGCGGAACTTCCAAAGCCCAAAAACCAATTACCAAGGCTTGTTTAATGTTGGTAGTTGGCAATTGGTAGTTGGTATTTCTTCAATGTGTTACCACAATCCACATCCTCTTCCGGCGCTATTCAATGCATCGACTTTGTGGTATACTATAGGGATTATCCAGCAATCCCTTGGTCACCTTTCTCCGCCTCCTTTTCTGGCCCATTATTCTCCTGATTATCCAGATAATCGGTTGGGTCGCTCATGCAAATATCTGGATGGATTTGTGGAACTGGTTTGTCGGCAATCCTTTGCAGAATGCCGGCATACTTCTGCTCGCTTGGTTTGTGCTGCAGGAAGCGATAAAGACATTCAGGTTCACCTATGCGTGGTATCAGAGCAGCAAGCTGGTATCCATGAAAGTCATCCTGCCGCGCAGCGACAGCAAAATGGACCAGGAGAAACGGACAGAAAAAGATTTCAAGGAGAAGGTCGCGGTCATGGAGCAGCTGTTTCGCGCGTTGTACGAGGTGAAGGAGCTGACATTCTGGCAGACGATTCATTTCTGGATTTTCCGTTACATCACCATTTCCTTCGAAATGTTTCTGGAAAACGGACTCATTACATTTTACGTGCTGATGCCCAAGTATCTGACATCGATTGTGGAAAAGCAGATTACGTCGTTTTACGGCAATGCCGAAGTGACACTGCAGAAAACGCCGGAAATCTGGAAGAAGGGCTACAAGCTGGTCGGATACAACATGATCGCCAAAAAAAACGAAGCATACCCGTTCCGCTTTTTTGATCACATGCAGGATGATCCGCTGAACGACCTCACGAACGTGCTCAGCAAGCTGGAGCCCGACGAAACCGCAACCATCCAGGTTGTGGTGACACCGGTTTTCACCGAGCGCTGGGCCAGAAAAGCCAAGGCGGTCGCCACGTCCGGGTTCAAGGGCAAGAAATCCACCATCTTCGACAGGATCCCCGGACTGAAGCTGATTGGCAGCATTTTTGGAACCATAGCCGGCGACGACAAGACGAACGCCCCGGGCGCCAGCGGCGGGGATTCATTCATCCGCATGATTCAGCCGGAGGAGGAGCTGTACAAACGCATGGGTGAAAAAGCCGGCATGAGCGGTTTTCACACCTCCATTCGCATTCTCGGCTCTGCCAGGACATGGGACCGGGCGCTCGATATCACCAACAATCTCCAGGTGGCTTTCAACGTATTCAAGGATCAGTACGGAAACTACTTCAAGAACCGCCGCATTTTTGCAGACTTCATGCCGCTGTGGATCAATCAGTACCTTATGTATCCTTTGTGGCAACACCGTATCAACGGCTACCTGCATAAGAGAAATCTGATGGTGGAAAAGGAACTGGCCTCCGTGTTTCACTTCCCTGACAGTCGTTACAACACCATGCCGATCATTGACTGGATCCATTACAAAGTACTTCCGCCACCGCCGAACGCACCGCAGCAGGGGATTATTCTGGGTATCAACAACTACCGAGCCATAAAAACCGAGATTCATTTTCTGGACGGTGACCGTACGCGTCACCAGTATATTATCGGTAAGTCCGGTTCGGGTAAGTCCGCGCTGCTCAACTGGATGGCGCGACAGGACATAGCCAAGGGAGAAGGTTTGTGCATTGTCGATCCTCACGGCGATCTGATCGAGGATGCGCTGGCTCACACGCCAAAGGAACGGGCGAAGGATGTGATTGTATTTGATCCCGCCGACATCGAACGCCCGATGGGTCTCAATCTTCTGGAGGCCAAAACGTCGGAGGAGAAAGATCGCGCATCGCTCGATGCGATGGAGATTTTCATCAAGCTGTTTGGTAACGAAATCTTCGGGCCGCGCATTCAGCACTACTTCCGCAACGGCTGTCTCACGCTCATGGACGATGAAGAGGAAGGCGCAACGCTCATTGATGTGCCGCGTCTGTTTGTGGATGACGAGTTCCAGCGCTACAAAGTGAGCAAGTGCAAGAACGCGGTCGTGCGCAGCTTCTGGACCAACGAAATCGCCAAAACCGGCCAGCGCGAAAAGGAGGAAATGATTCCATACTTCAGCGCCAAGTTCGGGCCGTTCATTACAAACACCACCATGCGCAATATCATCGGCCAGCCCAAGAGCGCTTTCAATATCCGCGAGATTATGGACAGCGGCAAGGTGCTGCTGGTGAACCTGAGCAAGGGGCGCATCGGCGATGTGAACGCACAGCTGCTCGGTCTCATCTTTGTAAACAAAGTGAATATGGCTGCCATGAGCCGCGCCGATGTACCGCAGCGCGATCGCAAGCGTTTCTATCTGTACGTCGACGAGTTTCAGAACTTCATTACTGATGCGTTCGCCACTATCTTGTCCGAAGCGCGTAAGTACGAACTCGGCCTCGTCATGGCGCACCAGTACATCGGTCAGCTGGTCGGTAAAACGGCGGCGTACGATCAGGCCAGTACCAAAATGCGAGACGCGGTGTTCGGTAACGTCGGCACCATCATGAGTTTTAAAATCGGCGCCGAAGACGCCGAGTACATGGCCAAAGAATTTGCCCCCGTACTCTCTGAGCAGGATGTCATAGGCATCCCCAACTTCAACTGTTATGTCAAACTGAATATCAACAACACCACTTCCCGCCCGTTCAGCATGGCGACGATTTACGATGAATCGCAGCGCAACGAAAAGCTCGGCGCGCTCATCAAGGAGTACAGCCGCATGAAGTATGGTCGCAAGAAAGTGTTTGTGGATCAGGAAATTGAAGATCGCATAGGGATAGTTCGTTAATACCGGCAAGCGGGGCGGATTCCGGGCTTACGGAATGGATCAAGCGGAACATTGAGGGTAGAATCAATAGTGCGTACCAAACTCTCTTCACCTTTTCACATATGGCAAAAAACACCGTCGGACCTCATGTTGACCCTTGGTATATCCAGGGACAATACCATCCGGCACCTGGCAGCAAGAAAACAGTTTCAGAGCAACCGCCACACTGGACACCTGACACGGCTGTCACTGGCGGAGTAAGCACAGGAAGAGAGGGTTTGAAACACATACTCGGTCCGAGAGAGCAATGAGACGCAGTCGCCAGGAGCAGGCCTTCGTCCAATACATATGGGACTGGTTCTCGCGTCACAAACGGACACTGCCGTGGCGCGACTTGAAGATCGAAGACGATACGCAACGCGCCTACATGATCCTCGTTTCCGAAGTGATGTTGCAGCAAACGCAGGTGTCACGAGTGGAAGTCATTTTTACACGTTTCCTGCGGGAATTTCCCGCCATCCATGATTTGGCAAAGGCGTCGAACAAAGACGTTATTATCGCCTGGCGTGGCATGGGCTACAACAGTCGCGCACTTCGGCTTCGCGATGCAGCCAAAACCATTGTCGATCAGCATAAAGGAATTTTTTCAAAGGAATACGATCAGCTGATCGCTATCAAAGGCATCGGTCCGTATACCGCTGCTGCGGTTCGTAACTTCGCATTCAACTTACCAACGCCGTGTATCGATACCAACATCCGTCGCATTCTGCACCGGGTTTTCATCGGCCCGGAAAATGAAGACGGGGAGTTTGAGACGAAAGATAAAGAGTTGCTGAAACTTGCCGACGCAGTATTGAAAGTCGCATTGGCTCAGCCGAATGCCGGTACCACAGCCGACTGGCATGCAGCGCTGATGGACTTCGGTTCGGCTGTCTGTACGAAGGCAAATACGCAATATCAGATGTTTCCGCTTGCAAAAAATCGAATGAAGAAACAGGTAGTAGCGGTACAGGCAAAGAAAAAGAAAATAAAGAAACAAGAACCAGGCCGTTTCGTCGGTTCTGTTTTCATTCCCAATCGCATTTTTCGCGGTCGTATTGTGGAAACCCTGCGCGATGCGCATCGCGGAATGACGCTCGAGGATATCGGTTCCATCATCACGCTCGATTGGGCTGATGAGCATCAATCTTGGCTTGCATCATTACTCAGTGCTTTGGAAAAGGATGGCATGATCAAGAAATTCAGGAATGTCTATAAACTTCACGAATAAAAAACCCTCCGTTACTGGAGGGTTTTTTGATTCTGTGTGTATCGAATATTAAGAATTGTACGATGTTCCATTGATTGATGTTTCTGGATAATCAATCCACAATAATGGAGTAGCAGCAGAGAAATCCGTATCGATCCAGCGCAAATGGCTGCTTATTTCTCCAAATGCAGAAGCAGTGATGTCGGAGAAATTTGTAAGAGAAACTTGGAGTGTCGAAGTGAGAGAAGGTGACACTCTTGGATTAACAACGTTTGCTTCCAGAACGAATGTAGTGTCTGTTCCCTGGTCGATCTGCGTATTCATATCGGATACAGTCAGATTTGCGCACGTTACTGTAAATGTACCAACGGTAAAATTATTTGGCGTACAAACAGATTTGGTGGTTGGATCAGCTTTGTTATATATCTTGAAGCTACCAGAGCCGAGCAATACGTTCGTTGCATTCACGTTAAAGATAATGCCATCGAGTGTCCACTTGTTCAGTCCGTTCTTCGAATTACTGTTTGGTGCAGTTCTGAACTTAAATTGACCAATCGCTCTCTGAGTGCCAGATTGAATAGCCGTCCCGTTATCGTTTGGATCTGCATTGAAGATCGACATTACCTTAGACAGAACAACCTCATTCAATTTTCCGCTGATTTTCTGATCGGCGGTTGGCGTTGCTGTACCAATGAATACTTCTCCTTCGGCAAGAGAGTTTCCATTGTTTTGGGAAAGAGTGTTACTCGACAGAAATCCACGAGCACGAACTGGACTGATTGCAGAGGCAGGGTTGAGCGTGAGCGAGAAGCGGTGGCCGGAAACGGCGCCATCAACATCCGAACGGACGCGGGGACGAACAGAAATTGTCTGGTTCGCATTCTTGGCAACTGTCAAATCCTGATTGATCATGCGGGCACACATCGAGTTTGCAAGCACAGGATCGGATCCGCAGCCCGCAGCCGTTGCGACTGCAAAGGGAGTGGATGCTCCGATTTTGTACAATTCAAGACGCTCTACATCAGAGCCGAATGAATTTGCATTCGGGCCTTCGGCCGTAAAGACTAAGTTTGTGACATCAATATCTTCGAAGTCAGCATGAAACTGCAAACGCAAGATTTCGTCACCGAGTGTTCCGCCAAGCAATTGGCGCGATCGGACCGGTATTGCTGATTTTGTGACAAAAAGATTGCCCCGAGGAAAGTAAGAAGCACTTTTTACTTTAACCGGACTGTTGCTGAATAACTTTCCAGCCGAGTATGATGGTGAAGAAGTGGTGATAACAGATAAATTTTCTTTTGCAGGAGCGGCAAATGCGGATGCCTGGAAGGCGTTTACAAGAATGCCGGCTACAAGTGCCATTGACGCAAATCGTCCAAAACGAAATGACATAGAAAAAAAGTAAAATATAGAGGTAATGTACGTACACAACTCAAAGCGTGTTCGAAGACTGAAATATTACAACAAACCAATCAGTTAAATATAAATGATGTTATTTTGCGGTTTTTTTGCTACGATGCATATATGTCATCCTTCTCTCAAATGCGCGATATGTACCGTCTGCAGAAGCAGGCGAAACAGATCAAAAACCAGCTTAAAAACATCCATGTCGAAGCCGAAGCGTCGGGCGTGAAAGTCATCGTCTCGGCGGAACAGGAAATCATCAGCATTGCCATTGCCGACGATGTTCCGCGCGAGCAAATCGCCGTTCGTATGACGGACGCTCTCAATCGTGCCCTGAAGAAAGCGCAGATTGTTTCCGCAGAAAAAATGAAGGGTATTATGGGCGAAATGGGACTCGGCGGACCGGAGCAGAAAGCTGCATAATTTCTCTTCTCTATGATCAAACGACTGCTTCTTCTGGCCGGGTTCCTTGTGCTTGCGTGTGGCGTTTGGTTCTGGCAGGCGCTGAAACCAGTTTCAAAAGACTCGGCATCCGTCATTGTGACCATTCAAAAAGGAACGTCTGTTGCCGGCATAGCACGCACTCTCGCTGATCAACACCTCATTCGCTCCGCGAGTGCGTTTACGTGGTATGTCGGCTTTCGCAAGCTGCAGACGAAGCTGCAGGCAGGCGTGTACGAACTGAAGCCGAACCAGTCGGCGGAGGATATCCTTACCGCGCTTACAACCGGCAAAACCGACGATATTGCCATTACCATTCCCGAAGACAGAACGGTTGCCGATATTGATGATCTGCTGGCGGAAAAAGGCCTGGGTGAGCCGGGGGATTTTATCGCGTGTGCGTTCGATTGCGATTTTTCGGCATTTGCATTTGTACCGCAGAAAAATAGCGGGACTAGGCAAAACGGAATCGGCTCGAAAGTAGAAGGGTACCTGTTTCCCGATACCTACTTCGTTTCCAAGGGCGGTTACGATCCCAAGAAACTGATTGAGCGTATGCTTCAGGAATTCGACGCGCGCGTGGCGAAGGCGTATGCCCGTGATATACAGGAAAATCCGCAGCCATTTGCGAAAATAATCACTATGGCGTCGCTCATCGAGAAGGAGACGAGACATCAGGACGAACGAGCGGTGGTCTCGGGCATTCTGTGGAAGCGTTACAACGAGCGTCAGCTGCTCGGCGTGGACGCAACGGTCCGCTATTTTCTCCATAAGCCGACATCCGCCATCACAGCCAAAGATCTGGACACCGACTCGCCCTACAATACGCGCAAATCTGTCGGCCTGCCGCCAACCCCAATCGCCAACCCTGGCGAAGCATCCATCCTGGCTGCACTTCACCCTGAAAGCAGCGAGTACTGGTATTACTTGCACGACTCGCAGGGAAGGATTCACTACGCCCGCACGAACGACGAGCATAATGAAAACAGGCAGAGGTATTTGCGATAATACGATTTTTATTTGCGGGCACGCATCATTTTGACTATTTCTCCGGTTGTAGTATTGGCTAATTCGGAAATCTTGATTTTAAGCCCCCATTCCAAAAGAGAATCCAGCGATAAGACAAATTGATCTGATGATATCCGGAGCCCGCACAGTTCTTTACCTTTAAATTGAATGGAGGCAAAGACAAATGATGCATCTTCTTCAGTATCGCTGACCAAAATTCTGATTGGTAAATTTTTATGTTCAAATGCAATGCGCGGGTGGCGTCGTCCTTCTGCCAACGTTCCTCTGTTAGAAAAGCCTGATTGCTGTAAATAATGAGAAACCTTATGGAAAAGTCCGCTTTTTGCCTCTAATGTTGGCTGAATAGAGGCTTTTTTTGGCTCTGACAGCAAGACACTCATGCTAAGTTGCGTTATGCAATAAATTCAATAGTAAAGGAACTGTCGCATTGTAGCACCAAAGAATTTCTGGTATACTAACTTGATGCGAACACTCTATATTTCGTCTTCTGTATTTGCCTTTCTGGCCCTGGCCTTTGTGCCGCCAACCACTGGTGATTTTAAAGTGTATGCGGATCAGATCCGAACACCAGCTTCTACAACTGATGCCATTGTGAAAAACTGGGAAAATACGGCTTTTTTGATAGAAGCATGGGTATCGGACGTCACCAATCAGGCAATCGCCGGAAACGCGCCCATCGATTACGCAGTAAAAAAACTGGAGGATGCCCAGAGCCTGGCAACAACGTATAGCGCCACCGCACTCGAGGCGCTCAAAAATGCAAAAAGCTGGCGTGATATTGTGAAAGTGGAAGTCCAGCCGGACATCCGCAAGCAGTTTGAGATTGCCCAGTTTGCAGCCATCAAATCCGATCCGGAATCGTGTAAGTCAATTGCAATTACAGTGCTGGAAGAGCGCATAGTGGGTGGTAAAACTCTTAAAACACCATCCGCCGCTGACTTTATGGCGTACTGTCTGGCACGCGCCACACATGCCAAAGAAAAGTGTGAATCGATTGCTTCCGATATTGCTCTCCCACTTAAATCTCTATGTGAATCAGAGGTTGTTTCCCCGTCGCTTTCGAATGCGTAAAACAAATACGCATGATATTCTCTCGTAACTATGAAACACAAGCACAGACTGAAATTCGGCGTTATGGGATCGGCCAGCGGTCCGCAGATTGAAAACCCCATTGCACGCGACAAAGCGCGCGAGCTGGGGCGTGAAATCGCAAGGCGCGGCCATATTCTCATTAACGGCGCGTGTCCGGGCCTGCCGAACGATGCGATGCTCGCCGCCAAAGAAGCGGGAGGCATGACTATCGGCATTTCTCCGGCCTTTTCCGAATACGAGCATATCAACGAATATCTGTCGCCGCACGAGCATGACATCATCATGTTTACCGGCATGGGTTTTATGGAGCGTGACATCATCAACATCCGCTCCAGCGACGCCATTATCATCATCGGTGGCGGTATCGGTACGCTCAATGAATTCACCATTGCGTACGACGAAGGTCGTCCTGCCGGCATCATTACGAATTCCGGTGGTATCAGTAACTCCATTCCCTACATTGTCGAAGAACTATGTTTCAGGACGATGCCGCCGAATATGGTCTTTGATGATGACGTATCAAAGCTCCTCGATAAACTGGAAGTCGTCATCGAACAGTTCCCGCTGCCTATTCACGAAGACGGCCGTGTGAAGGATCAGAAGGAAATGGGATTGAGAGGATGAGGACGAATTACGAATTACGAATTACGAATTACGAATTACGAATTACGAATTACGAATGATTATTTATACAGAAAAAGCCGCAATGATCAATTGATCATTGAAATTCCTCATTCACGATACATACTTCATAATACTTTACTTAATCTTCCGTTTCTTTTTCCTATCCTCATTCTCGGTCGTTTTGGTGATCCAGCGGATCGGCGCACCTTCGAAGCCGAATGTTTCGCGGATGCGGTTATCCAAAAATCGTAGCTGAGTCACTCCGACATTCTTCGGATTTTTGACGAACAGGACAAATGTCGGCGGCACCTCGTTGGCCTGCGTGATGTACTTGCAGCGTGAAATTTCTCCGAGCGGCTGACCATACACAACACGGTCGAGCCAGCGCTTGAGTTCGCGCATGGGAATATGGCGCACAAGGTTGCGCTGCACCGCGTCCACCGTATCGAACAGTTTGACGATACCCACACGCGTTTTGGCCGAGACCGGCAGAATTTTGCCGAACTTGCAGAAACGCAGGGCGAACTCCACCTCGTCGATTTTCTCCTTCTTCTTTTCGGTATTCAGCAGATCGATTTTATTCAACAGAATGATGAACCCCTTGCCGCTATCCACACACAAGCTGGCAATACGCTTGTCCTGCTGGCTCATGTTTTCTGTTGCGTCCAATACCAAGACAGCAATGTCGGAATTCTCAAGAGCGGTAATCGTGCGCATCATGGCAAAGCGCTCCACTTCTTTTTCGGTTTTCGACTGACGACGGATACCGGCAGTATCCACAAGCACGTACGGACGACCTTCGTAGGTAATAGGGGTATCGGTTGCATCGCGCGTGGTCCCGGCAATATCGGAAACCAGCAGCGGCGACTTCTCGCGCTGTGGATCGGCCATCATGGCGTTGATGAGCGAGCTTTTCCCCACATTCGGCTTGCCGATAATGGCAATACGCGGCGCTTTCTTCTCTTCCTCTGTCGGCTTCTCTTCTTTGGCAAAGTGCAGTGCGAGCAATTTGTCTTCAATCGACTTCTGCAATTCACCAAAACCCATGCGGTGGAACGAACTGAGCGCGATAATGTCATCAGTTAAGCCCAGTGCGTAGTACGGGTTTTTGGCATCCTGCGCTTCACGCGGGTTATCCATCTTCGAGAGTACCAGAATAATCGGCACGTGCCTGCGCTTACGCTTGCGCAGCACGTCAATGATCCGGTGGTCATCTGTTGTCATTTCACTGTTGCCGTTCATCAGTAAAACAATCACGTCGGCAAATTGCAATGCCAGGAGCGATTGTTCGTACACATCTTCTTCAAACTCCTTATCGTCGGTGCCCGTACCCATTCCGCCTGTGTCCAGCAAGATATAGTCCACCTGATCGGTCTCGACCTTGTGGGAGATATGATCACGCGTGGTGCCGGCAATATCGCTCTCGATTGCCTTTCGCTGGCCGATGAAGCGGTTAAACAGCGTCGATTTGCCTGTATTCGGCTTGCCGATAATAGCGACAGTAGGGAGCTTGGACATGGCACGGCAGTGTAGCAGGCTTTTAGCCGCATTCCTATGCGATGTAGAGACAAGATGGAATACCTCTATCTACTATTTTCTCGCATCAGCGAAAGCGCTACCATACTTGCATGTCTACAATCTACGATCCAAAGGCTACTGAAGCCAAGTGGCAGAAGAAGTGGGAGGAGGCGAAAGCCTATACTATCGATCTCAATGCAGCCAAAAATCCCTATTATTCCATGGTGATGTTTCCGTATCCAAGCGGGGACAAGCTGCACATAGGACACTGGTATAACTTTGCGCCTGCCGATAGCCTGGCTCGTTTCATGCGCATGCAGGGAAAAGATGTCTTTGCGCCCATGGGTTTCGACGCATTCGGTCTTCCTGCCGAAAACTACGCTATCAAGACTGGCGTTCACCCCAATCAGTCCATCAAAGCCAATGTCCAGACGATGATCACGCAGCTCAAGCGCATCGGCACCATGTACGACTGGGACAAAATGGTGAATACCAGCCAGCCGGAATATTACCGCTGGACGCAATGGCTCTTCCTGCAGATGCACAAAAATAAACTGGCGTACCAGAAAGAGGGGAATGTGAACTACTGTTCGTCGTGCCAGACAGTCTTGGCAAATGAGCAGGTAGTCGAAGGCAAGTGCGAACGCTGTGGAACAGAAGTCGAGCAGAAAGCGCTCAAGCAGTGGTTCTGGCAGATAACCAAGTACGCGCAGAAAATGCTCGATGGCTTAGACAGCCTCAATTGGCCGGAAAAGACCAAGTTGATGCAGAAAAATTGGATTGGGCGCAGTGAGGGATCTGAGATAAATTTTACTGTAGCAGACATGCAGGTAGCCGGCGGTTTAAACCGCCGGCTACCGGATGTAGCAGAAAACCAGCGAACAGTTCATCTCACATTTTCTCCTTATAAAAGATCATCCTCATTTGAAGAAGAAAAAAATGCCTCAAAAATATTAAGGATAATTTATGATGTTGCACAAAGACATAAAATCATTATCCACGAAGCTGCAGCGATGCCAGAGCATATTCATTTACTCGTTAGCTTTGATCGTAATAGAGATCTCGCTGCGGATGTTGTGAAAAAATTAAAAGGTGCAAGTGCTCACGAGTATTTAAAGGATTTTGAAGATGATATTCATTTATGGGGAGAGGGATGCCATCATGAAAATATTGATTCGGTTGAACAATTTCAAAATACTCTTCAATACATTCAAAATAATCCCAGTGAAGCAGGTTTAGATTCTGCTGATAGAATCCTTTCAAAGCTTCCTTTGTCGATCACTGTCTTTACCACTCGCATTGATACATTATTCAGCGCCGCTTTTTTGGTTTTGGCACCAGAACATCCACTCGTCGATGCTCTCACGACAAAGGGGCAGACAAAGGCTATAGATGAATACAAGAAACTGACTGCCAAGAAAACAATGATGCAGCGAACCGATCTGGAGAAAGATAAGACAGGCGTTTTTACTGGAAGCTATGCGATTAATCCGGTCAATAACGAAAAAATACCGGTTTGGATTGCAGACTTCGTTATTGCGACATATGGCCATGGAGCCGTGTTTGGAGACGCTCATGATGAACGTGATTTTGTATTCGCTAAAAAATATGCGATTCCACTGAAAACAACCATTCGTCCTGTTGATGGCGATGAAAAGAAGGTAAAAAATTTGGAAGAATGTTTCTCGGATGACGGGATTTTATTTGATTCAGGTACATATTCCGGTCAGACATCTCAAGAAGCACGCAAAAATATTACTGATGATCTAGCTAAATCCATGCAAGCGAAATCGATCATCAACTATCGTCTGCGCGACTGGCTTGTGTCGCGCCAGCGTTACTGGGGAGCGCCGATTCCAATTGTGTACGATCCAGAGGGCAACGCGCATCCCATCCCCGAAAAGCATTTGCCGTGGCTCCTGCCGACGGACGTCGAATTCAAGCCGACCGGCAAATCGCCGCTCACGTATTCCAAGGAGTTCATCGAACGTACTGAAAATATTTTTGGTAAAGGCTGGCGTCCGGAATTCGATACGATGGATACGTTCGTCTGTTCGTCGTTCTATTATTTGCGCTACCTCATGGAAGGTCACGCAACTGAATTTGTAGACAAACAACTCGAAGAAAAGTGGATGCCTGTCGACATGTACATAGGTGGCCCGGAGCATGCCACCATGCATTTGATTTACGCCCGCTTCGTGATGATGGCGCTCAAGGATTTTGGCTTTGTGTCACACGACGAGCCATTTCAGCGCTTGGTGCATCAGGGTCTCATCACCAACAAAGGTGCCAAAATGAGCAAGAGTAAGGGCAATGTGGTGAGCCCCGACGCGTTTGTAGACGAATACGGCTCCGATGTCTTCCGCATGTTCCTCATGTTCATGGGTCCGTTTACCCAGGGCGGTGATTGGAATGATTTGGGGATCAAAGGAATCGATCGATTTGTAACCAGGATGTATCGTTTGTTTGCGGAAAAAATGGATGCAAAGGCAATAGACGATAAAGCTGTTATGGCAAAGCTGCATGAAACGATCAAAAAAGTGACTGAGCATATTGGTAATTTGCAGTTTAATACTGCGATTAGCAGTATGATGGAACTCCTCAATCTGATCGAAAAGCAGCCGTCTCTTTCCGTCGAATCCGCCAAAACAATTGCGTTATTACTGGGCCCGCTTGCGCCGCATTTGGCGGAAGAATTGTGGTCTCTCACCAAATCAACCGGCTTTGTCATCGATCAAAAATGGCCAAGTTACGATCCGGCAATACTGGTAACCGATACCATTACCGTCGTGGTGCAAATCAACGGTAAAGTGCGTGCGAGCCTTTCTGTTGCACCAGACATTTCTCAGGAAGAAGTTCTGGCTTTGGCAAAAGCGCAGGAAAACGTCCAAAAATATCTGGAAGGCAAGCCCCTCAAGAAAGAGATCTACGTGAAAGGAAAGCTTGTTAGTTTGGTTGTCTCGTCATTTTGAGTCGAATATCGTCAAATTGTACGAAATGAGACTAACCGTTCAATAAATTTTATAATATATTTATGTTTGTTTGTTATTGAAGCAAAAAATCAGATATAAATGGCAATCTAAAGCCAAAAACTGTAATAGTTGACCAATTACAATATTTGTTGTCTGTAACAAGGGCAGAAATGGCTATATATGGTATAATATTTAGATACACAAAAATGAAAAACAATCATGTCCTTCACGGCGCGGTAACTGCATCGCTGTTTGCGCTGAATATCGCTATCATTGCGGTTTTTCTTTTGACCAACACCTGGCATTCGTATCTGCGGGGAGAAATGCCGGTACAGGTTGCAGCCGTGATTGTGCCGGTACTGCTGGTGACATTACTTGTACTGGTTGTCGAATGGCGGGGTGTAGTCAATGCCGGGAAAATCGAGGAGGAATCACTGGCGTCTGTCGAACGCAATCATCCGTATCTTCCGCGGCTGCCGCAACGTGTGCTGACGGGAGTACTGAGTGTGGTGGCGGTAGTTGTCATGATACCGGTCATAACCAGAGCAACGGCATCGTCGGGCGAGCTGCTGCATATTTTTTCCGGTAGCGGCTCCGCATTGCAGTCGCAGCAGGATACGGGCGAGGCCAACGAAAAAACTGACGGATCTGGCGTTGCAGCAATCGGCTCAGGCTCCCGGCTTGCGTCTTCCGGCTCTCTTGTGACAGGAACCGGCGCAGTGGAGTCGGGAACAGGATTGCTGCTTGCTCCGATGACCGGCACAGGAAGCACAGAAGTATCCGATGCATCAGGCAGTGTCGGGTCTGCAGATGTGCCCGGCTCTTCCGACGGCACGCCGTCATCTGTCTTCAGTTCACAAGAGACATCAGCCGCTTTGGCGGAAAACACGGAAACAACCACCGCGGTTCTGACACTGGAGTCGCGCAATGGCGCCAGGGCGTTCGAGGCGTCCCAGAGCCCTTCATTCACGCTTGTTGAAACATCCATTCCGGCCAATGATCCGGCGGTGCGTCCGGATGGGACATTACACGACACCAGGGCACTGACCGAGATTGTGCGGTCGGTTGTTGACGGGCAGGACATCTTGCAGGCTACCGCCAAGGCAATTGTCGATCATGCTCAGGGCGAAATCGCCAAGCAGGTGACAGAGGACTCCGTCAGTGTGAATACGCTGAAAGAAACGCTGAGTGCCGGCGATGCCGCAGCGCCGCGTCTGGATCAGATGCAGGCAACCGTCCAGACGAATATCGATGCAAGTGATACTATTAAAACAGAAGTGTCTCAGGCTCTTGTCCGCGACAGCACTGTTCAACTGGCACTGGAAAAATTGTCGACTGAAGATGTAAAGCAGGCGATTGCCGAGAGTATTGCCGAAGACATAGTTGCGCAAATTTCGCAGAATGACACGTCGCCGGTTGTTATCGACGACGCAGCTATTTTCAAAGCGGCACAGGAGGCAAGTCCGCTGGCAATGCAGACAGCCGAAAAGTCTATTATCAACAGCATGAGCGAACATGACGACATGAAGCAGTTTATTGCAGGAGCTGTTGTGCACGCCGCTTCCGTGCAGCGTGACACGCCGTCTCTTGCCTGGTCGGACGATGAAGTCGCGTCCGGTTCAAAGACAAATATTAACCCGGTCATTTCGGTGAAACTTACAGGAAACAACGGTCAGGTGATATATCCGAATTATCATTTCAAGCGCGGCTCCGTGGTGCTGGTACTCGAACCGGAACAGGCGTTCACACCGGGTGTCTATACACTCGAGGTCGAAATAACCAATCCGTTCACCGGCGAAGTGACAACGCAGTCACAGGAATTTGCATGGGGCGTGCTGGCAATGAACCCGGATAAAGACCGCTACCATCCGGGTGAGACGGCTCACATTGCCATCGGCGTTCTAGATGACAACGGTGAGATGGTGTGTGATGCCGCCGTGCATTTGCACGTGGAAAGCCCGGACGGATCGAGCAGCGACATGCGGACTTCGGATGGTACGATGGTGAAAAATGCCGCCGCTTGCGCTACAAAAAATTCCGCACAGATCACTCCCGATTACACTGCATCCGTACAGCTCCCTGTGGCAGGAACGTACAAAATGACGCTTGAAGCGAGTACGCCCAACGGAACACGCAGCATTCAGTCCGATATTTTCGTTGCGCAGAGTCTTCCGTACGCTGTAGAGCGTGTGGCAGCCACCCGCCTCTTTCCCGTCGGATGGTCGCCGATGACGGTGAGCGTCCGTTTTGCCGACTCATTCCACGGCACGATCCGCGACATTCTGCCGGCAGGCTTCGTCATACGTCCGGCAGAGGATGCGGCAGTCGTCATGTCAGAAACAGGATCGAGTATTGCCTGGAGCGGTAACTGGAGCGCAGGGGAGACGGCTGTGTTTTCGTACGAATACGATGCACCGGATATTTCACCTCAATTCTATCTTGTCGGTCCGCTGCAAATGCAAAGCGAACAGGATGTGTGGCAGGAAACACGCAGCTGGCAGATCGCCAACGACGCGCCGTCCGGCACCATTACCGGCAAGGTATACAGCAACGAGGGCATTACGCCGCTTGCAGGCAAAACAGTCGCTGTTTCTCTCAACGGAGCGGCGGCGGCGGGAACGGCGGTGACAGACGCCGGCGGTCAATACACCATCTCAGGTCTGACATTTACGGGCGGAACAATTGTCTCTCTCTACCTGGACAACAACACAGAAAATGCCGTGACTGTTTCAACCGGTTCGGGGGGAGGTATGACAGGCATGACGTTATATCAGGATCAACTGATTATTCGCTCAGGAACCGGAGGAAACGCAACAATCACTTCCAGCATGCTCAACATAGCGGATAACAATACCGACGCGGATATTTCTACTATATATACCATTGGCACGCCAAGCTTACCTGTGACACTGGGAACGGGCAAAAAACTATATATCTGGACTGGTTCTACACTAAGTCTTGGAGGGAATTTTGTGGCCAATAAGGTTCACCTGGACGGATCATTCCGCCCCAATAACTCTTCACTTACCATCAAGACAGAATTCACCCAGTCCGGCGGCACGCTGTTTGGATCCAGCGCGGCGCAGACAATGGGTGATATCAGTATAGACAACGGTACCTTTATAGCGACATCCGGCACACTCACGAATTCCGGCTCATTTATTCACACTGCCGGAACGTTTACGCACAACAGCGGTACGATGTCGTTTACAGCTTCGCGAACGTCTTCGATCGATGTCCCGGCAACGGAAACATTCAACGGAATTGTCGTGAATACGGCGGTGAATGCGGTGACCCTACAAATCGGTACGGGAGATATCATTTCTGCAGTCGGCACTGCACAATTGCAAAACGGTAAGCTCAAAACTGGTACCATCAATCCGCAGAGAGCATTTACAATCAACTCTACATGGGATGGCGGCACACATTCCATCCTGTTTTCCGGAACGTCAAACCAGGCATGGAATGTCGGTGGAGTAACGTCGGACGCTTTTGTGACGGTGAACAAGTCTTCGGGAAAAGTGACACTGCTGGCCGGAAATGGCTACGCAACGAATACCGGTATTACTGTTCTGTCAGGCAGTTTTTCCATGCAGAATGCGTCGCTTACAATGGCAGGGGGGCTGTCTGTTGCTGCTGGGGCCACTATGGTGTCAACGGGATCCATTTTTATGGCTCCCAATAACAGCACGGCACTGATAAACTTCGCTGGCTCCGGTTATATTCTAAATGCGTCTTTGGCAGGAACGTCGGGAGGCAGGATCTCCTTACAAACCGGATCAGTGCTGCCGGTTCGCGGCACCCTTACGTTCGGCAATAATGGAATTATAAATGGGGGAGGATTGATAGATGTAAAGGGAAATATCGTCCAGTCGGGCGTAGGTGTGACAGGAAATGCGCCGGTTCGCCTGTCGGGAACCGGCACTCAGGTGATCAGAAAACTGTCGAGTGGTTCTTTCTCAAACGGATCGGTCACAATCGCCAAGCCCTCGGGAGAGGTGGTACTGTCCGGTTCTTTGCTGCTGAGCGGCGCAAGTCAAAAGCTCATTATGACAGGAGGAACGTTGAACCTAAACGGTAATACTCTCACGGTTGGCGATATATTTACAATTGGTACGGGCACCACGCTCAAGCTTAAAGGAACCGAAACAATTACCGGCGGGCCGGACTTTCTTCATCGCGGCTCGACTGTGTATTACACCGAGCCAAGCCAGACATTGCGACTGAAGAACTTTGTACCGAATTATCAGAATATTGTTCTCGGCTCGACCGGTTCGGCGGTATTCCGTCCAAGCAGGCAGGGAATGACCATGTCCGGAAATCTCACGATCAGCGGAGGCACGCTTCAGTTTGACGGAGGCCAGTCGCTCACGATTTCCGGTTCGTATGTTCGTACCGGCGGCACGCTTTCATCCGGTACAGGAACAATCAATATTCTGACACAGGGACAGACAAAAACCTGGAATGAGACGTCGTCGCTATACAATCTGAATATTGATGACGGACTCATCGGTTACTGGAAGTTTGATGAAGGGGTGGGAACAACAGCCAAGGACAGCAGTCGTTACGGTTACAACGGCACACTCACAAACGGTCCGACGTGGTCGGGATCCGGCTTATACTCCAGTAAATACCATAATCCAAAATCATTGCTGTTTGACGGAGTCAATGATTATGTGACTGTCGGAGACATGGAAGAGGTCGATAATGCGCAGCAGCTTTCCGTTTGTGCCTGGGTAAAGCACCTGTCTGACACGGCAGATCAGGGAATTGTGCACAAAAGGGCAACCTCCAGCCCCGGCATACTGCTCTTCCGCGATGATGTCGGCTTAACAGGTAAAACCGATATCTATACTTTCTACATAGAGGCGCCGGGACTGGTGTCAACCCGTGTCGACACTGCGACAAACAGCGCCACTGCCGGAATATGGCGTCATGTATGCGGTGTGTACAGGGCAAACAATGCATTGGGTTTGCAATTGTTTATAAACGGAACGGAGGCTGCCACGCCAGTAAGCACCATTGGCTTTTCGACCAACCTTAATGCCGGCTCTCAGCCGCTGCAAATTGGAACAAGAGACGGCAATCTCTCGCAGCACGGATTCATCGACGATGTCCGCATCTACAACCGTGCACTTTCGGCGTCGGAAATCTCTGCTCTGGCGGCAGGTAATCCGGCAACCGGATCAGGCAAACTTCTTCTGGCCAACAACCTGGATATAAACGGAAGTCTGGGAATCTACGGATCGACCCTCGATGTGTCCGCATCCAATTACTCTGTGAACATAGCTGGCAACGTGCAGAACTCCGGAGATTTTGTGAAACGCTCCGGAACCGTGACACTCGATGGAACATCGGCACAGACTGTTTCCGGTTCGACTCTCTGGAATAATTTGTCCAAGACGGTGCTGGCAGCTCAGACACTGTTTCTGGACTACACTTCGCGACAGTCGGCGTCCGGAGCATTGACTCTTCGCGGTGCGGTTTCCAACTTGCTTTCGCTACGATCCACCCGCTCGGGTTCAGGCGCACGGTTGCTGCTCGACGGAGACAGCGGCACGCAGACACTCGATTATCTGAATGTAAAAGACAGTAATGCGACAGGCGGACAATCACTTGTTTGTCTGACTGCGTCAGAAGGCTGTATCGATTCCGGCAACACAACGAACTGGACATTTGCGGCTGGCATCACTGGCACCGGCACGGTCAAAGGTCTGGTGTTCAATGATACAAACGGAAACGGAACAAAGAACGCCGGAGAAACAGGCGGACTGTCATCGGTGACTGTCACGCTCAGCGGCACCTCCGCAACCGGTGGCATTGTCAGTCGTAGCACGACTACCAATGCGAACGGTCAGTTCTTCTTCTCGGGTTCCACCATCAGCAATACGACCGGCTACACCGTTGCCGTAACAACCGGCACGCTTCCGGCCAATTATCTGCGCACACGTTTCAACTCGTCGGGCAGTAACGTCCTTGGAACCGGCGGGCTGATTAACGTGAATTTCGGGTATGTACAGACATCGACCGGTACGGGCCGCATCTTCATCGATGCCAATGACAACGGCATCGCTGACACGGGTGAATCACTCGGCATCAACGGCTCGACAGTCACGCTTACTGCCACATCAGCTACGGGCGGATTGATGGTGTTGAGCTCAACGACAGTAACGAACGGAAGATGGAGCTTCCTGAATCTGCCGCCGCTTACCGGCACGCTTGCCATAACCACCAGCACGATTCCATCCGGCTACCGCCCAACCGCTCTTACCAGCAGCGGCGTGAGCATTCTGCAGGGCGGCTCAACGCTGACGCAGAACTTCGGCTACTTCTGGTACGGCACACTGAGCGGTTCTGTGTTTATCGATTCCAATGCAAACGGCATTCGTGACGGCGGGGAGACCGGCGGATTCAGCGGCGCGACGATCACCGTGACGGGCACGACCGCGAGCGGCGGAGCATTGACTGCAGTGCAGCGCACAACATCGACGGGGGCGTTTTTCCTTACCCTTCCGCAAAGCAATACCAGCTATACGCTTGCACTCACTGCACCTGCGAATTACGTTATTACCACCGCTTCAAGTTTTAACCGGGCCATCGGCCTTGGGACCCATGCTCCGTCCAGTCTCTTTGGTATAAAGAGCATCACTGGCACCGGCACGGTCAAAGGTCTGGTGTTCAATGATACAAACGGAAACGGAACAAAGAACGCCGGAGAAACAGGCGGACTGTCATCGGTGACTGTCACGCTCAGCGGCACCTCCGCAACCGGTGGCATTGTCAGTCGTAGCACGACTACCAATGCGAACGGTCAGTTCTTCTTCTCGGGTTCCACCATCAGCAATACGACCGGCTACACCGTTGCCGTAACAACCGGCACGCTTCCGGCCAATTATCTGCGCACACGTTTCAACTCGTCGGGCAGTAACGTCCTTGGAACCGGCGGGCTGATTAACGTGAATTTCGGGTATGTACAGACATCGACCGGTACGGGCCGCATCTTCATCGATGCCAATGACAACGGCATCGCTGACACGGGTGAATCACTCGGCATCAACGGCTCGACAGTCACGCTTACTGCCACATCAGCTACGGGCGGATTGATGGTGTTGAGCTCAACGACAGTAACGAACGGAAGATGGAGCTTCCTGAATCTGCCGCCGCTTACCGGCACGCTTGCCATAACCACCAGCACGATTCCATCCGGCTACCGCCCAACCGCTCTTACCAGCAGCGGCGTGAGCATTCTGCAGGGCGGCTCAACGCTGACGCAGAACTTCGGCTACTTCTGGTACGGCACACTGAGCGGTTCTGTGTTTATCGATTCCAATGCAAACGGCATTCGTGACGGCGGGGAGACCGGCGGATTCAGCGGCGCGACGATCACCGTGACGGGCACGACCGCGAGCGGCGGAGCATTGACTGCAGTGCAGCGCACAACATCGACGGGGGCGTTTGCTGCGGCGTTGCCCCAAAGTACCGGAAACTACACGGTGAGCATCGATGTTCCAGTGCATTACAGGCTGACAACCCCGGGCAGTACCACCCGCTCGGTTGGTTTGGGGCTGCATGCAACATCAAGCGTGTTTGGAATACAGTATGTCAGTGGCACGGGTGTGGTGAAGGGCATGGTCTTTAGCGATGCCGATGGAGACGGCATACACGATGCTTCGGAACAGACCGGCTTTTCCGGCAGTACCATCAGCCTGACCGGATTGACGGCAACAGGCGCATCTGTCAATCGTACTGCAGTCAGCAATGCTCTCGGCAGATTCTTTTTCTCCGGTGCAGTGCTGAGCAACAGTGCCGGCTACACTGCGACGATTGCAGCAACACCGAGCGGCTACTTGCGCACACGCTTCAACTCGTCGGGCAGTAACGTCCTTGGAACCGGCGGCGTGGTAAATATTGAATTCGGCTATGTCCAGACCTCAACACTCAGCGGATCGTTGTACATTGATGCAAACTCTAATGCGATCCGAGACAGCGGCGAAAACGCCATCTTCTCCGGTGCAACGGTGACACTTACCGGTGTCACGGCAACAGGTGGCAGTATTCAGCTGACAACAACAACCAGCGCGACCGGCTCCTATCTGTTTACGGGGTTGCCGACGAGCAACGGCGGATTCCTGGTGGTTGCCACGCCGCCAACAGGCTACACGACCACATCCACCAACAGCCGTTCGGTTGTCGTCACAACGGGTGGCAGCAGAATGCATGAAGATTTCGGGTACGTTGTGCAGTCATCATCCAGCAGTTCTTCCAGCAGCGTCAGCAGCCAGACCTCGGCTGCCGGCACGCAAGAGGTCGTGACAAGCGGCGGTGGCAGGCGCATCAACACAGGCCCGACCATCCGCATTCCAGTCGAGCCAATCGAAAGTGGTGAAGCGGGTGCGGGCTCTTACTCGTCCGCCGCTTCTGCTCCGGCAGCGGTGGGCTCCGCAAGTTCTGCAAGCAGTGCGTCATCCATTCCCTGGGTGCGCATTCCTGTACGCCGGCCGGCGACTGAAACGGATGCGGCTACGCAATTGTCCGATCCGGTTGAATTTATGTATCAGCAGCAGGAAGAGAATGCACAGTCGGCCATCGTGAAACCTCTGGATGCGGCCGGCAGCATTGTTCAGGATATTTCGTCGGGCATTCTTCAGTCAGTGCAGGACGCAGCCTCAGGTTTCGGCGACACTATTGCAGACGCCGCTTCGCAAACCGCGCAGGTGATGACGACAGTATCTGCGAATGCCCGCAATACGGGCTTCAGGGCATTCACTTCCATTGTGGACAGTATTGCTTCGGTTGCGCGCGGATTAGATGCGTCTGCAACCACTGTGGTTGCCGGCGTGACACATGCCGCCGATTCGGTGCGTGCGGCGGGCCGCAGCATTGCTTCCGTATTTGATTCAGCAAAGAATACAGCTGCACACGGCGTTGCATTTGCCTACGTGTCCGCAGGCAGATTCACGTCTGAGGTATTGGCGGGAATCCAGGCCATTCCGGGTGGAGCCAATCGTCTGCTTTCCAAAGAAACCTTCGCCACTCCGGTACTCGACCGTCCGCTCCCTCCCAAAAAATATCAGACTGAAATCGCCAGAAAAAACGATACAACTGTTATTCGCGAGCTGAGTTTCAACATCATCAAGTCGTTCGGCGAGCCATATCGTCAGACGCCGGTTATTCTTTTTTCCACGCCTAAAATCGCCGTGACGGATAATGCCGGTAACGTGACATTCCATGATGTGGAAGTCGGAACGCATCACATTGAAGTGCATATCGATGACAAGACAGTTGAAACGAGGGAAGTGGTGGTGGAACCGCCGGCGAGTCTGCACATGGATGACAATGCATCAGTCAGCGTAAAATTGCCGCTTATTGAAATTAAGGTTGAGTCTGCGCAGCAGGCGGTGATGCATGGCAGTGCTCCTGCCAACATGCCATGGTACTGGATTGTGGTAATTCCGCTGCTTGTCAGCAATGGAGTCATGGGCTTTCTGCTTATTGTCCACAGACAGCGTCGGGTGCAGGAAGGGAAAATGCAGCGGTAAATCCGGAACGAACCTGTTGCAGGTGCGCGATGCCGTAGCCTGTTTGGGCAAAGAGCGTCTACCCGCAACGGTGTAAAACTGCTACTCTGGCGGCCAATGCCACACCCGTTTGACAGATATTCGGCTTTTACCGATGTTCCGGCACTCAAGCACTGGAGCGGTAAACCGCTACGCAAGAGTTTGCGTGTGAATATGCTGAAAAACACCGTCGAAGGTGTACGCAGTTGGGGAGAGAAAAAAGGCTGGCAGATGACGCCGGTTCCGTGGTGTCCCGAAGGTTTCTACATCGATCGCGTGGACCGCGCCGAAGCACTCGGCAAAGATTTATTGCATATTCTGGGTCATATTTATATTCAGGAGGCCGCCAGCATGCTGCCGGTTGCACTCCTCAATCCGCAGCCTGGCGAAGCGGTACTCGACATGAGTGCGGCGCCCGGCAGCAAGACCACACAGATTGCGTCCGCAATGCAGGGCAGGGGAGTGATTGTCGCCAACGATGTGCAGGAAAAGCGCATCTGGGCGCTGAGTTCCAATCTTCAGCGTTCGAGTGTTCTGAATGTCATGATCACACGCCATGTCGGTCAGTGGTTTGCCAAAAACATGACAGGAAGGTTCGATCGCGTTCTCTGCGATGCTCCGTGTACGGCACAGGGGACCGTGCGCAAAGATTCGGACGCACTCAGCTACTGCTCTGCCGACAATACGGACAAGATGTGCAAGATTCAGAAAGAACTCCTCGAATCCGCCATTCACTCCACCAAAATCGGCGGCACAATTGTCTACTCCACCTGCACACTCACACCGGAAGAAAATGAAGGAGTGGTGATGGAAATGCTGAGGCGCTTTCCGGATCAGATTGAGGTAGTCGATCCGAGAGAGGAGGACTTAGAACTTGGGGGTTGGGACATGGGAAAGGCGATTGAGGATTCACATCTCGTGCAGAAATTGATTGATCCAGAAAGAAAAAATCTTCTTCCTTGCCTCCGTCTCTGGCCACAAACCTACGATACAGAAGGCTTTTTCTCCGTGCTGATCCGCAAAACGGCAACTACCAAAGACCGCGTTGTCCTGCCAATGCCGCAGACATTTCAGAAGACAATTCTTCCGGGCTCCAGGCAGAAAGCATTTCGCAATTCAGTGGAAGATTGGTTCGGTTCTTCGTTTGTGCGGGAAGACGAATTATTGTTTCAAAATAAAGAAAGCATGCTGATTACCACAAATGCGATTGCCGATTTCGCCATGCCGTCGGGTCCGTACTTGGTTGGCATGCCATTCGGTCGCGATGCCGGCGATATGATTGTCCGTGTCTCGCAGGAAATTCTCACGCTGCGTGGAAGAGAGGCTACGAAACAAGTGGTGAATCTGGATCACGATGAAATGAAAGCGATGCTGCGCGGCCAGAATATCGAACCGAAGAATTCGACTGCAGAAAATGGTGATATCATTCTGTGTCTCGATGGCATACCGCTTTGTCGGGGAGTGCTTAAAGATGGAAAGGTTCTCAATCGGCTGCCGAGAGAGATAGTGCAAATGTACGCATAAGAGAGGATTATAAGGAATCAGACGATGCAGAAGAGCCAGAGGATTTATGGAAAATAATCCACTAATTTTCTCGAAAAAAAGCAAAAAGATCGTCTGCATCCTCTGGTTCTTCTGGTTCCTCTTTTTCATCTCCTCGTGCTATACTCTTTACCCCCATGGATATTCGCGACGAGATCAAAACCCGGCTCCCCATCGATCAGCTGGTCGCACAGTATTGTCAGCTGCAGAAGAAAGGCCGGAATTTCGTGTGTGTGTGCCCCTTTCATAACGATACAAAGCCAAGCTTTGTCGTCTCGCCGGACAAGGGAATCGGTTATTGTTTTGCCTGCAATACCGGCGGCGATATCTTCAGTTTTTTCCAGAAGATCGAGAACGTCGATTTCCCAACGGCACTCAAACAACTTGCTGAAAAAGTAGGAGTACAACTGCCGGCAAAAACGGCGTATGTGCCAGCCGAAGCGCCCGATGTAAAAGAGCGACTACGCGCGTGCCTCGATGCTGCTTGTACGTTTTTTCAGCAAACGCTCAAGGCATCGGAAAGCTCGATGAAGTACTTAACCGATCGTGGCATTACCGAACACGATCTTGCAACGTTTCGCATCGGCTATGCCCCGGATTCTTTTTCGGCAACCTACGATCATTTACTCAAAGCAGGCTTCAGTCGCAGCGAAATTGTCACGGCCGGACTCGGTGTCCAAAAAGAATTATCGGAGGAGCGCATCTACGACCGCTTTCGCGAACGCATCATGTTCCCCATCATGAACGTCTACGGTCAAATAATCGGCTTTGGTGGCCGCACACTCAAGGCAAATGATGACGCCAAGTATTTAAACTCGCCCGAAAGTCCGCTGTATCATAAATCCTCCGTTTTATTCGGATTGTTTCAGGCCAAAGAGGAAATGCGCAAGCAGCGTAAAGTCGTGCTCGTCGAAGGGTATTTCGATGTTGTGGCAGCGCACAGAGCTGGCATCGTCAATGCTGTTGCCGTCTGTGGAACGGCATTAACCGATGATCACGTGAAACTCCTCAAGCGCTACGCCGATACAGTTGTCTTATGTTTGGATCAAGATAGAGCTGGCAAAGCAGCGGCCGAAAAAGCATTTCAGCTCCTCAGTCGTCAGCAAGTAAGCGTTCAAGCCGTCGCAATTCCGGCCAAAGACCCGGATGAAATGGTGCTGAAAGATGCAGCTGGTTTTCAGAAAGTTGTGTCCGAATGCAACGATCCGTATCTCGATGGATTACTTGCGCAGCTGGCACTCGACAAAACCGTCTTTGAGCCGTCGGGCCGACATATTATTGCCGATACGTTGTTTCCACTTTTCAACTCACTTGGCAGTTCCATAGAGCTACGTGCGTACATGGAAAAAGCATCGCGCTTGTTCAGAATTATCGAAAGTGAACTGAGCGCCGATTTTTACCGCTGGCGCAATGCATCGCACACCGCTCCCAAAACAGCTCCGGCTCCACTCGAGCAATCACCGTTTTCGCGCTACGAATTGTGCATCGGCATCGCACTGAATTATCCGATGCATGGAGCTTTACTGACAGAACTGATTCCAGACGAACGACCCGAGTGGGAAGCCGTGCGTAATTTCGTATCCGCTTACATACAACCAAAGGGCAACGCGCAGAAAATCATTGCAGCCATCGATGCATCAACCGAAATGAAACATCAAATGCAGGTATTGGCTTTGTACTGCGAAGAAAACTTTGGTCATTGGTCAGAAGATTTGGCGAAAAAAGAACTCAAGAAAATGTGTACTGGCGCTAACAAAGATGCCATTCTCAAGAAGCAATCGGACATCATCATCCGCATGAAATCGGCACGAAGTAGCGGCAAGCTGGAAGACGAAGCCGGGTTACTTTCGGAGTATCAATCGGTTCTTCAATTAGCTAAAAAAATGTCGAGTGCGGATGTGATGGTAGAATAATGATAATTCTTTTCTGTTTCGAGTATGCGCTTTTCATGTAAAACAATTATTCTTTTTTCACTACAAGCACTTCTTTTGGCGGCATGTCACAAAGTTGAAACAGTTCAACAGCCAGATCAATTAAGCAGCTCGTTTATTTCCGTTAATTCATCTTCTTCAGTAAGTTCGTCTATCAGTTCATCATTTGAGTTGATTGAAAATCCACCTCGTACCGAATCGGATCTCGGCGGTCCCGAAATTTCTTCTTTTACGAACGAGCCTCTATCTGTCAATTTTAATGACTTGTCAGTTATTATCAGAAAAAAGAAAGTGCCAATTATTGAAACAGCTCTCTACGAAACAATTGATGTCGCTCAAATGATCGCAAGCAGCAAGCCAAATGACTGTAGCGTGATACATGAATCGGCAGATTTTTATAAGAAAATGAGCGATCTTTATCAAAAGCAAAATGTGAATGCGTTTATATACAGAATTAATAGTAAAGCCAGCATAAACAGCAAATATAATAATGGTCAGGAACTTGAATATGCCGAATTCATTGTTTATCCAAACCTCATACACGAAACTGACGCAAAAAAGGCACTATTCGATTTTACCGATGTAGGCTGCAATAATCCCTATAATCCAATACCAGATTATTCTTTGGCTTTAAACAGCAAATGGTTTGCCTATGGAAGTACATTTTGTAATTCGTTTGACTATCTTGACCAAGAGCTCTGTAAAAAAATTAATGATGCTTTTAAAACAACATTGGTACTACGATGAAAACTGACAGAAATCATCTCTATTTCCGTCTAAAGCTGTATTGCAAGCCATTTTGAAGGTCGTAAAATCCTCTGCTACACTCGAAAGTCGATGAAACTCTCCAAAACCTGTAACCTTTGGCTTTTGGGCGTCGTTCTCTCCTTGTAATTGGTCCAAATCCTCTCTATATTCTCTCTACCTTATGGCATCTCATCCACGAAGTTTCATTCATCAACCGACAGACGACGATCTCAAGGCTTTTCCTGACGAGATAAAACACCTCGTCAAAAAGGGCCGCGAGCAGCGCTACGTCACGCATCAGGAACTGCTCAAAGCCATTCCGAATGCTGAAGAGGACATCGATCTGCTCGACGAGGTGTATACACTCTTCGTCGATCTGGGTATCGAGGTGATCGATGTGAAAGATACGCTTATCTGGCAGCGCAAGGCGAACGAGAATCAAGTGACACAAGAGCAAGACAGCGAATCCTCCAGCGGAGCCATTACGGCATCCGACAGTGATGATGAATCTCTGGAAGTGGTGGCGACAGCCGGTATCGGCATCAAAGAGAAAATTTCGGCTGCCGACAAAGACAAGAAAAAGAAGAAGGAACGCGAAGTCGATTTGCTGGAAATCAGCAACGACTCCGTACGCATGTATCTTTCCGAAATCGGTCGCGTGCCGCTCATCGACGCACGCAAGGAAGTGGAGCTTGCTCGCCGCATTCGCAAGGGCGACGCTAGCGCCAAGCAGCAGCTGGCCGAAGCCAACCTGCGCTTGGTTGTGAGTATTGCCAAGAAATACATTGGTCGCGGACTGTCGTTCCTCGATCTCATTCAGGAAGGAAATATCGGTCTGTTCCGCGCGGTCGAAAAGTTCGATCCGGAACGTGGCTTCAAATTCTCCACGTACGCTACGTGGTGGATCCGTCAGGCCATTACGCGCGCCATTGCAGACCAAGCTCGCACTATCCGCATTCCAGTGCACATGGTCGAAACGATCAACAAGCTGACTCACACACAGCGCCGTTTGGTACAGGAACTCGGTCGCGAACCAACTGTCGAAGAACTCGCTGTTGAAATGGAAATGGATATCAAGAAAGTGCGTCATATCCAGAAAATCAGTCAGGATATCATCTCGCTCGAAGCCCCCGTCGGTTCCGAGGAAGACAGCAAGCTCGGTGACTTCATCGAGGACGAAGAGGCGGTGAATCCGTTCGATGCCACCAACCGCCAGCTGCGCAAGGAGAACGTGCACGCGATGCTTGAGTACTTAACTCCGCGTGAGCGCAAGATCGTCGAAATGCGCTTCGGTCTCAAGGATGGCATTGGCCACACACTCGAGGAAGTGGGCAAGGAATTCAACGTCACACGCGAACGCATCCGCCAGATCGAAGCCAAGGTCCTGCAGAAACTGCGCGATCATCCTCGCTCAGCCTGTATTCGCGAGCACGGCACCGGCAAAACGCAGGCCTTTACACTCCCATCATTTGTTTCCGGCAACCTCTGTCCGGAATGCCGCAAGGGCAATCTTGTCGAAATCCATCAGGGCGGCAAAACGTTCCACAAGTGTGACCGTTGTGCGTATACCATGGAGGATATGAGAACACGGTGAGAAGGGCGAAGATCAAAATTCTAAATTCTAGACAATGACGAATTTCGAATTTTAAAAATTAATATTTGTCTCGGATTTGGTTCTTTGATCATCGTATTTCTATAGTTTCAAAAAAAAGAAGAAAATGGTGTACTCTCATACACCCTCTGCTATACTCCGCCCATGTCCACTTTCGATACTCAATTCGCCCGTCTAAACCCGGCACAAAAAAAAGCGGTTGAAACCATCGAAGGGCCGGTGATGGTGGTGGCAGGTCCTGGAACCGGAAAAACACAAGTAGTGTCCATGCGTGTGGCTAACATCCTCAAACGCACACAAATGAAGCCGTACAATATTCTGTGTCTCACATTTTCGGTGAGCGGAGCGACAGCTATGCGCGAACGACTGCGTAGTTTGATTGGCCCGGATGCCTACGGCGTGAACGTTTCTACTATTCACGGTTTCTGTAATACGGTTCTGCAATCCCATCCGGAAGTCTTCAACGACTTCGCGCAGATCAATCACGTCACGCAGGTACAGCAGTATCAGTTGATGAATGAGCTGATCGACAAACTGCCTGTGTCGGCGGCAATTGTCAGTCCTAAAAATCGCTACGATCGAACAGGAAATATTTTATCAAGAGTAAGCCAAATAAAGCGCGAAGGTATTTCGGTTGATCAGCTACAAAAAGTAGCCAAACAGTATCGAGAAGAAATGGAAACTAAAAGCAAGCCACACACCAAAACGCATCAGCGCAATCTTCGAATGGCCAAGCAGTACGAAGAATTTGTCGGGCTATTCATTGCGTATCAGCAACTTCTGAAAGAGAAAAATGTCTACGACTTCGACGACATGTTACTCTTCGTCATCAATGCCCTGCGCGAGGAAGAGTGGCTCCTTGCGAGCCTGCAAGAGCGCTACCAGTACATTCTGGTTGATGAGTATCAAGATACCAACGGCGCGCAGAATATGCTGCTGCAACTACTCACCACACCACCGGAAGGATCGGGGTTGATTCCCAATATTTTCGTGGTTGGCGACGACGATCAAGCAATTTACCGGTTCCAAGGCGCCAATGTTGAAGGAATGTTGCAATTTACGCGTCGTTTTCCAAATCTTCCAATTATCACGCTCGATACGAGTTACCGCTCTACTCAGGCAATTTTAGACGCTGCTGGCTTGCTGATTGAGCACAATACCGACCGCTTAGTTGGCAAAGTCGATGGTGTTGAAAAGAATATCCACTCAGGATTAGTACCGCCCGACGGTGTGTCTCCGGTGCTTATTCGACCTGTTTCCGACGCAGTGGAGCCACTTGCCA